>Ga0315291_10012630_pt1 | contig 10248 bp, 10 predicted proteins | sample YL17G12_20_MG_FD_203070 | JGI IMG/M metagenome (GOLD analysis project Ga0315291, IMG submission 203070) | Sediment microbial communities from Yellowstone Lake, YNP, Wyoming, USA - YL17G12_20 | ecosystem: Environmental > Aquatic > Freshwater > Lake > Sediment | place: USA: Wyoming | collected...
ACGTCAAGCAAGCGAAGCGTTACCGGCGTGGTAAAGTCGGCGGAGCTTCTAGTGCTCTCGGTGCCGGAAAGAAAAAGGTGCCGTCAAAAGATGCTAAGATCCTTCGCGCTGCCGGTCATGAAATGAAGGTGAGCCCTCCGAAGATCCTGAAGCAAACGAGACGTAAGAGTGGCGCAGCACAAGCTGAGAAACAACGAGTGGCGATCCTGTTGTCAAAGGCTCGCGCCGCAGGAGCAGATATCCCTGAAAAGAAAGAGTAGTCATGAAGCGCGTAAACTGGGCAGTCGTCACTGAGAAAGTTCAATGTCAAGATGCCACAGTTTATGAGGTGGCTAATCTTCAAAACTTCAAGATGGAATGTTGCGACTGTGGGTTGATCCACAACTTTCAATTTTTCATCACCGATAAGAAAGGCACTCCCATTCCTGGTGCCCGTCTGATGTTGTCGGCTGTAAGGAATGTCAGATTGACAAAATCGAATCGAAAGAAGAAATTTAACAAATAGCCCAAGGAGGCTCATGGATAGTTACCACACACTTTTCTTTCCGCAGTTCCGACCAATGCAATCGAAGTTAGAAAGTGAAGGTAATAAGAAATGTTCTGTCGATACTGTGGAAGAAAACTCACGTCAGAAAAACAGTTCTGCGACTCACGTTGCAGACAAGCCGACGAACGAGACACGCTACGAAAAGAGTTCATAAAAGCTTACGGCGGGAAATGCCAATGCCCTGGGGGTTGTGATGTTTCAACTCCCGAGTTTCTCTCGTTAGATCATATCCACGGCGGGGGCGACAAACACAGAAGGGCTACGAAGACACGCGGCTGGAGAATGTACAAGCTTCTCCGAGAACAGAATTGGCCGAAGGACGCCTATAGATTGTTGTGTTACAACTGCAACATGGCACGGTCCTTCTTTGGAAGATGTCCACATGAAAAGATGTACAAAGGGTAGTCATGGCAGTCAAAGACATTCTCGGGTCGAAGAAATCGGAGAAGGCTATGTTGTACATTCAAGGTCGTCTCCCCAATTCCGCAAAGGAATTGAAGAGCTTCGTTAAATTCCTAAATAAGGAATACCCGCTCAAGAAGGATGTACATCTCGTAGTTTTACCTGATGCCGAAATAGAATCGGATCGTAGAGATCTTCCGGACGACGAAGATAATGACTCCACGCCATATTACGGGATCTATCACGACGGGAAGAAAACGAAAGGTGTGAAGCTGATCTACTTAGCCACCGGCCTTTTCTACCCCGAATACTCAGCGATTTCTCTTTTAACTTTGGCGCATGAGTACAAGCACGCGCTGCAAGAGCAGTCCGGAAAACAATTGAAAGAGGATCAGGCCGATCATTTTGCATTCGAGGCTGTCCTAGAATATATCAGACGCAAACGGGGCAACGAGCATGAAATATAGATTGCCTGCTTCACTTCTTGCTTCACAGGAATAAAACATGGCTAACGACTTTTCAAGCAATCCACTTATTCTCGATGGCGTCATGGCGTCTGGGTATCAAACCTTGATTGCCGGTGTGCCCAACAATTTGACGATCTACCCCCGCGTCATTAAATGGGACGCCCCTGTGGCGGCTGGCGACGTGTTCGAGATCGACGATCATTTGGGGAACATCTTGTTCAAGCATACGTGCGTAGCAAACGGCCAGGGCGAAACTTTTGACGTGGCTGAAGGAGTACGCTGGGAAGCACTGTGGCAGCTTATTACTCTTGCCAGCGGGAAACTTTACATCTACTTCACGACATAAGAGGCGGCTATGCCAGCAACAAAATTTACAATCACTGGGGCCGGTGCCCAAGCTGCCGGATCTAGTCAAGTAATTACGATCACTGCCGACGATGTGGGTTATGTAGGAGACCACTCGATCACTTTCAGTGGTGCTGCCGATCCCCCGTTTGTTGGGATCACGGGGCATCCTACGACTGCGAACAAAGTTGCGACTCCCATAGATTTTGGATCGCCTTGCGTCCTGACGTTTGTTCTCGGTGTTGCGACTTCCAGCACAGTTCTCTTGAAAGCCGAGACAATAGATATCGCATGTACTGACGGCTCGATTGTCGCTGCCGGTGCCGACAGATTGCACGTCGTTGTGACGGCTGCTGCTGCTTTCTACTTCGATTGGTCTGCATCCGGCGCTGCTCAAGTGGCCGGAGTTGGATTCACATTCCCTGTCATCAACGCGGTCGATCCTTGGGGTAACATCGATTTAACTTACAACTTTCCCGCAGGAAAGGCTATCACATTTTCTGCGATTGGAAACGCTCCTATTGGAACAGTTCCCACGGTTACCGATGATACTGGGGCGGCTGTCAATTTCGGTACACCAACCACGATTGATTTCAACAATGGTGTTGCGGTCACCGGAGCTAATCAATTAAAGGTTAAGTATTACCTGGCGGGGTTGGCCCAAGTAGCGGCTCTCACAGACGGCTCAGTGGTGTCTGTGTCAAACGAAACGGCGGGTTTCTTAACTCCAAAGACTGTGAACGTTGTTGCTGCGGCTCTCGACAATTTTGCGGTTGTTCTAGCGACTGGGCAGAGATCGACTGTTGCCTTTACGGGCGTCAACACGATAACTGCGAGAGACGTTTATCAGAACGCTAAGCTCACGTTCGACGCCTCTCTCGATAATGTCACGATTACGACGAATGCAGCCGGAGCCTACGTGGCGGGTGTAATTACTGGGTTGAGCGGCGTCAACAAACTTTCAGGCGCGGGTGATTTCGTCAATGGTGTAGCGAGTCTTTCTGCGTCCCTTATCTATACAGGCGTCGGTGGTAATGCGGCGGCTAACAACAACTTCATTGCGACTTCGGCGGGTGGGAAAACCGGAAACTCAAACACCTTCGGGATCACCTCGAAGTTTACGATCACGGGCGGTGCCGCCCAGGTTGCTGGGGCCGTTAATACCATCACCATCACGGCGGACAGTACCAGTTACACTGGCGATCACGCTCTAACATTCAGCGGCGCTGCCGTCGCTCCGTTTGGAACGGGTCCAACTACTAAAGATAAGAACGCGGTCGGACGAGCTTTTGGAACGTCATGCACCCTTACGTTTGTGGCGGGTGTTGTGACTTCAGACATGGTGTTGACGAAAGTTGAAGTAGCAACTGTTGCTACAACCGATGGCGTTATTGTTGCGGCGGGAGCCGACAGACTGTCCGTTACGGTTACGGCGGGTGTTGCGACTTTCTTCGATTACAATACTGACAACGGCCCAACAGTTGTGGCCGGTGTTCAGTTTCAGATTTTAACAATCAATGCGGAAGATGGACTCGGAAACATCGATCTGACGTACAATTTCCCAGGGGGGAAAAATATTACATTTCAATCAATCGGAAACTCGCCCAGTGGGGCGATTCCTACCGTTACAGACCGACTTGCGGCGGTAGTCAATTTTGGTACGGCAACTTCGCTTGTGTTCAACAACGGTGTTGCGGTTGCCGATGGAATCCAGTTAAAGGTGAAGTTTTATCTTGCCGCATTGGCGCAGAGACTTACTTTCAGTGATGGGCTTATTTCTTCTGCTCTCAATGAATCTCCTCCGTTCTTAAATCCGAAGCTTGTAGACGTTCTTGCTGCGGCCTTAGATCATTTTGTTTTCGTTCTGGGAGTCAGTCAAGAGTATACCGTGCCTTTCATCGGCACCAATACTTTGACCGCTCTGGACGTTTACCAGAACGTCAAACTTACGTTCAACGCTGCGGCAGATAACGTTACGATAGCTCCTCAAGCTCCGCTAGTCGGCGCGGTTACAGGTTTGAGCGGAGTTAATAAATTGACGGCTGCTGGGGATTTCGTCCTTGGTGTTTGCACCAACCTCACCGGAACTATGATCTACACCGGAACCGGCGACGGAACTTTCTTAGCTACGTCGGTCTCCGCGAAGACCGGCCTGTCGAATGCAGTCGGATTCAACTTGTCTTCCCAAGGGAACCCGATCTTGATCGATTCGGCGATGGCGTTGTCGTATCAAAACGGCGGCAGTGCTCCGAACCATTTTCAGATTTACCCTCGGGTGATTAAGTGGAACAACCCAGGGGCGGCGGGTCACAAAGTTATTATCACCGACATCAACGGCAAAGTTTTATTCACCCATACCGCGCAGGCGCAGTACAAGGGCTGCTACGTTGTGCTCAATCGGAACAGCGGTGGCGGCGGAAGCGGAGTAAGGTGGAAAGATTTCATCGTTACGCAGATTGACAGCGGGGAACTCTTCATTTGGTACACAACGTAAATGCTCGACACATTCGACAGCCTGACAGAGAAGTATGGGGGCCTGGAAAAGATACCCGATGAAGCTCTGTACGAGTATATCACGCGGGTTGATGTAAGGACCAGTTTGCAAAACCTGCAAGCAGTGGGGCTCGATAAAGTTCCAATGACCCGAGAGGTTCGTCGTCGCACACGTACCGATCTGTTTTGGTTAGTTAAATATTTCTCATGGGGAACCAATCCTGCCGGTGTGGATAAGCACATCAAGGAAAATAAAATCTCCCGAGAGGAATACCAGATTGTTTGTGATTTCTTTGTGCAGAAGGACAACACGAAGCCTATCGCCGAGCAGGATGAATTTCAGAACCGTCTACTGCTCTGGCCTCGTGGCGGTTTCAAAAGTACGATTGATGTTTGCGATGCCGTTCAGTGGATTCTAAATTTCCCTGATATCCGAATCCTGTTTCTGACCGGCGTCGATGATTTGGCCGTTGGTTTCGTCCGCGAATTGAAAGGCCACTTCGCGGTTAAAGAAGGGGATGTCAGTTTGATGAACCTCTTCTTTCCTGAATTTTGCATGACTGAAAAAGAACTCGATTCGGGAAATCAGTTCGAGTTCACCTGTCCGATCTGGGCTGCAAAGAACGTTCACCGAAAAGAGCCGACTGTTCTAGCCTCTTCGGTTGGATCAACAAAATCAGGGCTGCACTTCGAACTTATAAAGGCAGACGATTCTGTTTGCGACCGCAACTCAGAGAGCCCTGAGCAATGCTCGTCAATTTCAAAGAAGCTCTTCCTTGCGAAGAAACTTCTAAGGACGGGCGGATATTACTTTGAACTCATTGGAACGCGGTATGCCGACGAAGATCATTACGGCGTATTGATTGAAAAGAATGTCGGGGATATCAGGACTACTAAAAACCCCTGCTGGGAGTACACCGAAAACGCCAGCACCTCCACGAAGATTCTTGTTGGCCGAGCTATTGTAATTAAGCCGGAGGTTGTTCAGAGGCTTAAGGTCGAAGGAAAGCCGGTAACATACAAGGACGCCGGAGTTGAGGGATGTGATCTACTTCTCCCCCAGATTATGTCGTACTCCTGGCTGCTTCGGGAGTTTAACGAAAACGAAGAAACGTTCGAAGGCCAGCTTAACCAGAACCCGAGACCGGCCAGTTTCACGATCTTCGATAAAGAGCAATTGCTCACGAACACCGTTCAGTTTACCGAGCTACCGTCCAGGGGGCCTATCAGTCAAACCTGGGATTTCGCTTTTAGTAAAAAGAAGGGTCGTGACTATTGTACTGCGTCCTCGGCGATTTGGAATGATAAAGGACAATGTTTCATCCACGATCTTATTCGAGCGCGATTCACCCCCTCAGACCTGGCAAAGGCTGTTGTAGACTTTGCTCTGAAGTACAGACCGTGGGTTGTCTCGATTGAAGACGCGGCTGGCTCCCGTCTTTTGGAACCTGCGATTAAGTCGAAGGCGGTCGAAACCGGCGATCAAAACCTCATCTCCTTGATGAATCGAATCGATTGGGTTACGGCAGAAACAAACAAAGATGCGAAAAAGATTCGAATGGCTGCAATGCAGCCGTGGATTTTCGAAGGTCGTTTAAAGTTTGCGGCGCACCTTCCTTTCTTGAGCATCTTATACAGTGAGTTTGAGAAGTGCATGACCGGCAGCGGTCACGACGACATTCCGGATGTTATCTCGCGTCAGTTGAAACACGCACCGGCAATGGCGCAGACAATCCTTAAGAACGAAATGCAGACCTACAGCCAAGTTGAAGCTGGTTGGAAGTTGCTCTTCGAAGAGGGACATCAGAATCCGTATGGGGGGTCCTTGTTGATCCACAATCCTGAGACGGGACAAATGGAGTGGGTGACCGAACCAATTCAACAACCGATAGTCACCGTGTCTGAAGATTCCGGAATGAAAGCTGCTCCAATGGGCGGTCTCGATCCAATCCTTGGAAGTGGAATTCTGGGGTAGTATCATTTTAGTATCAAATCTGGAGTAGAGGAAAAAACAATGGCAGAAAAAGATCAGTTGGTCGATCAAACAATCGAACAGAAGGACCCCTACAAGGCTAAGGGATCTGACTTTCCCGTGAAGTCCGTTAAAGCTTTCACTGGGCAATCGGGTTCCAAAGGTGAAGCCGAAGGGCAGGATGTCCTGGTTAAGCAAGGTGGGGCTCTCTTGAGCCCGAGAGAATTGGAGTCAGTCTCAAAAGACGGCCCCTCGGAATGGGGTAAAGGCGGCAAAGCTTTCTCGGTTGGACAGAATAGTGGAGGTGGAACGTCTCTCGACGAACCTTGCGGAGTAGATCTTGCGAGTGGTGAGCTTACCTGCAAAGGCTACAAGAAGACGAAGGTCGGGGAAGTGCCGGACCCCAAATTGTCGATTGGGTAAATCTTTGCTGGACTGAGTGAACCATGCTGCTCGAACAACCATCAATCAATACTCATGCTCCAATAACTCCGGACGAAGCGAAGGCCGTTCTCACCGAAAAACTTTGGGGGGACGATCCCGCTCTGAAGCTTGTTATTCAGGATGCGCTAAGGGCGGAGAACTTCGCCTCAACGAAGGCTTGGGTAATGCAGTGGCCCTCAGCCGCCACGCTATACCAGTCTCCGTACACCGCACAATACTGGGAAGGTACGCAGTCCGAAAGGGCTAACGTACCTTTCTTTACGGTTGCTACAGCGGTAAACTCCTTGGTGCCTCAAATCGTTAATGGTTTGTTTTACGACGATCCTCCATTTATGATTCAGAAGCGGCCAGGGACTTCGGCGCAAGCAGCCCGTGCTGTCGGCGCACTATTGGGGTATCAGCTAGAAGACATCCATTTTCGAGAAGAACTTAAGCGAGGTTGTTTTAACGCGGTTCTTTTCGGAACTGGAATTTGGAAATGGGGTTGGGAAACTTTCACCCGAGAACGAAAGATCTACGCCCGTCCTTCGAACGTAACGAAGGTTCCTAATGTGGACCCCTCTCTTCCGGATCTTACTGTTGATCCAAACGACGAGGAGGATATCGAGGAGCAGATCGTTGAAGAGTACATCGACAGGCCGGTCTTCGAGCACATTACAAATTTGCGGTACGTTCTCGTCGATCCAGGTCTCAACGTTCCTAGTATTTATAAAGGGAAGTATGTTATTCATCGGCTGTTTCTGACGTGGAAGGATCTTGATAAGCTACGGGACCGGCCAGGATACAACATTCCTTCTAAAGAGAAACTTCTCGAACTATTTTTACCTCCGAAAGAGCCTGTCGAAGCTGCGACCTCCGAGGTGGCAATGAGGAGCCCTCTGTGGGATGCTCGTGCTGAACCTCGATTCGAGCAGACTACAGAAGATCCATTCAATCAGCCGCTCGAAGTTCTCGAACGGTGGGACGACGAAAAATATATTGTAGTTCTGAATAAGAAGCTCGTCATTTGTAACGACGAGAATCCTTACGGCGTTATCCCCTTCCTTTCTATTGGCTGGTGGGATGTTCCGGAGGCTTTCTGGTCAATGGGTCTCGCTAAAGTAATCGGTGCGGAACAGAGACTACAGCAAGGTCTGACGAACCTCTATTTAGATAATGCCTCCTTGAATTTGAATGGTGTTTATCTCCGTGTGCGAGGCAAGAGTGTTCCCACTCAGAGCATTCGGATATCACCTGGAAAGATTGTTGAAGTAGACAACAAAGACGACTTCAAAGTTTTAGAGCGGCTACCCGCCGTTCCTGAAGCAACACAACACTTACAGCTTTCGGAGTCTCGGGCCGAGCGTATTTCCGGCGTGAGCGATCCTGGTATGCAGGGCGTGGCCGGTCAAAGCGGACACTCCAGTTTGGCACGAACGGCATCCGGCGCGAATCTCCTCGCTGCTGGTGCCGGATCACGGGTTGCCGACTTCGTAGAGAAGCTGGCCGACAACGTTATTGTTCCGTTCTTGTATCATGCACACGAACTGAACCGCGCTCTGCTCCCCGTTAGTACGATAAAACACATTCTCAGCGAGGAATTAGAGCATGAGTTCATGAAAGAGAAGGGCGACATCCTTGAGATTTTGAACGCCCGAGTGAAGTTCTCGATTTTAGCAGCGGCGAAATTGCAGGCGCGACGAGCGATGGCTCAGGCGTTGCCTATCTTGGTGCAATTCTTAACAAGTGAGCAAACCACTCAGCAATTGGCTGTCCAAGGTAAGAAAGTTAAGATCGATGAAGTTCTGCAAATGTTCTTCGAGGTGTCGGATTGGAAGACCTTTGAAGACATCGTGGTCAACATGACTCCGGAAGAACAGCAACGAGCCCAACAGAACTCTCCTGCGGCGATCGCAGCTACCAAAGCTCAAGCGATGGCAGCGCAACAGCAACAGCAGCACAACAATAAGGCAGACCTGACCGATCAGGAAAACATTGCACGCGCCGGTCGGGATGTGATGCGAGAGACTTTAAAAAGAGCGTCGGCTCCTATGGCAGTGACCGGAGAGCCTGTCGCTAACGAGATTGGGGGCACGTAAAAGTACATCCTAGCCGATTGTCAGAAAAGGAAAACGACAATGCGAGTATTAGATGATTTTGAAAATATGATGGTCGAACGAGTTGAAGCCGCGTTCGGTCGCGTTCTCACTGAAGACGAAAAGTATGAAGTGCTTCTATGGGATAGAGGACGCACACTGGCCCCCCACGTTCAAACTGAATCGTGGACAGTCATCCTTCGCACGATAAAGAACTACGTGGAGGATGCCGCTGAGGCTTTGATCGACATGAAGCCAGGTGACCCGTTGTTGACCGAAACCCACGCTATGGCGTATGTTCTCGATACGTTCTATAAAAAGTTTCAAGAAGACATATTTCGGGCTATAAACGCACCAATGCCGCAGTGCTTGAGAAAGGCAGTCACAAATAGCCAGGTTCCACCCGAGAGTTTGTAAGAAAAAGATACCAGTTTTTCTTACGCCGGTCGTTATAAAAAGAGCGCCGTTTTCGTAACAAAAAATTCAGTTTCAGAGAGGAGGTTGCCATGACAATTACACTGTAGGAGGTGTATTGACATGCCAATCACTAAGCAGAAAAAAGCAGCGAAGGGGTTACCTAAAAGAATTTCAAACCCCATTCGCAAACTCAAATACGCGAACTACCTTTTCAAATCTACCTGTCGCGTATGTAGTATCGTTTTCCGGACCCCCGCTTTCAAAAAGCGTCATGAATCCAGCGGACACCAAAGTCGGGTTGGGGCCAGCAAAAAGTCTGTTGCAGTACGATCCCTTTTCTAAGGGAAATAAAATTGACCGTTCTGGCGGATTGCCAGAGATCAAGGAGAAACACAATGTCTAACAGTAACGCATCAGTAGTTCCCGATCCGTTTTCAGATGATCCGTTTGCCTCCGGTTTAGATGCCTTCGCGCCTCTCGATACACGAGGAGACGGCGGGTCTCTTGCAGACGACTTACAAAAAATCGCCGACGAGGACGCCCCAACGGTTGTTCTTCCGGCCACCCCTGCGGAGCCAGTAGCACCGGCTCCCAAGGGTGACGAACCCCAGGTATACCAGTATGACGACGGCTCTTCAGTCACGATTGAACACGGGACCAAGGGCTGGAAGGCTACACTCGATTCGAACACAGGTGCCCCGTTGGAAATTTTCTACGGAGGTACCAAAGACGAATTGCTTGTGAATCTCTCGGCAGGAAAGATGCACGCGACTCAGAAGATCCGAGAGTTGAACAAGAAATCAAAGCTCCAGATTGACGGCGACGGCGATTCACAACCCGTCGCACCCCAAGTTTCAACACCCTTTTCAGGGAATTTAACTGCCGACGACATCTTCGCATTGAAGACGAAGTTGCAGGACAATCCTGACGAGGCTTTCGAGGAGTGGTTTTTTAAGAAGACCGGAATGACCGTTGCCCAACTAGCCCAGTCCGCAAGGACGGGGAAAGACGCTTCCGACGAATTGTCAGCAGAAGCTATCGCAAAAGATTTTATCGGGCGTCATCCGGAGTACATCACATACGAAA
>Ga0315291_10012634_pt1 | contig 10247 bp, 7 predicted proteins | sample YL17G12_20_MG_FD_203070 | JGI IMG/M metagenome (GOLD analysis project Ga0315291, IMG submission 203070) | Sediment microbial communities from Yellowstone Lake, YNP, Wyoming, USA - YL17G12_20 | ecosystem: Environmental > Aquatic > Freshwater > Lake > Sediment | place: USA: Wyoming | collected...
GGGGACCCGATGGAGGCGGACAGCAGCGACTCAGAGATTCAGGGCATTGGTCATCGTCGCCGCTGAGCCGGGCGCCGAGTCGTGTTGCTGTGAAGGGCCTCTGGTCCGTGCCGAAAGGCACACCACGCAACCGAGGCTGGTCCCTGGCTCCTTTGCCCCACCTTTCCGGAGGGATGAGACCTGCTTGCACAAGGGGGCTAGCTGGGTCTCAACTCGTTCCTACCCCAAGACGACTTCCACCTCGTTGTCATGGCGGAGCCTGTCCACCGGGATGAGGTTACCGGCCAGCGCTTCGCCATTGAGGGTCAGAGTCTTGACGCCGCTACAGACCCCGTCTGGGTTCCTGACATCTATCCGAATAGCCCGGTCTCGGAAGCGGCGCGTGGCCTTGAATCCCTTCCAGGTGCTGGGGATGCACGGGGCGATACGCAGGCCATCTAGCTCGGGCCGGAGCCCCAGGATGTACTGGGTGGCGCTGAAGTAGGCCCAAGCCGCCGCGCCGGTCAGCCACGAAGTGCGTGCATTGCCGGCACGGGGCGCATAGACCGAGTACGTCGTCTGCGCCTGCACATATGGCTCGCTCTGGCGGATTTCAGCGCGGTCATTGTAGGCAGCCGGCATGGAGGCGCGGTAATACTCCCAGGCTCGGTCGCCGTTCCCCAGCATGCATTCGGCCATCACTCCCCAGCCCTGAGTGTGGTTGAAGATGCCGGCATTCTCTTTGATGCCGGGGTTGAAGACCACGGCACGCATCACATCGATCGGCGTCGCAACGAAGGGCGGAGCGGAAAGCATTAGCCCATAAGGGGTAGCCAGACGCTCCTGGACGGTCTGCATGCAGCGGCAAGCCTGTTCGGGCGTAGCTGCGCCGCTGATTACCGCCCAGAGCTGGGTGTTCAGGTAGACTTGTCCTTCCTCGCACTCACGCGTGCCGTAGACGGCGCCGTCTTCGCCAATGGCCCAGATGAACCGGTCACCGTCCCAGGCGCAGGCCTGGATGCTGGCATCCAGGGCTTCGCGTTGGGCCAGGCCCCAGGCGACCTCCTCCGGTTTGCCCAACCGTTCGGCGATCTCGGCATAGACCGTCAGGCCCATCCGCACCTGCAAGCCGACAAACAGGCTTTCCCCGTGATAACCGAGCCGCAGGCAGTCGTTCCAGTCGGCGGCCAAGCCGCAGGGCAAGCCGTGTGTGCCGGTGCGCTCCAGGTTGAACTCCAGGGCGCGCCGCAGGTGACCGAAGACGGTGGCCTCACCCTCGTCCGCGTAGGGCAACACCTTGTTGTAGAACGCCAGGTCGCCGGTCTCGCCCACGAAGGCCGGGACGGCGTTGAAGAACCACAGGCAGTCGTCGGACCGGTACTCTTCGGGTTCCGGGGCCGTTTCGTGCCCAGGACGATGCCCGAAGGGCTGGACGACAGGCAGGGCCCCGCCATTGCACAGCTGGCCGGTCAGCAGCAATTCCAGGCGTGACCGGGCTTCCTCGGGGATGGCGGCAGCCACGCCGAGGATGTCTTGCACCGAGTCGCGGAAGCCCAGTCCGTCGCGCTCGCCGTTGTAGACCAGGCTGGCGGACCGCGACCAGGCGAAGGTGATCAGACAGTTGTAGAGGCCCCACACGTTGATCGTATGGTTTAGCTCCTCCTCCGGTGTTTCCACCACCAGACTGCCGAGCTTCGCGTGCCAGTTCTCCTTCAGCCTGCGCAGTTCAACCTCGGCCCGCTCCAGCGACCCGAATTCAGCCGCCGTGCGTTTGCCCACAGTCCGGGCATCGCCGATCCCCAGCATGACGAGTACTTCGCGGCTCTCACCCGGCTGGAGGGTCAGGTGAGTCTGCAGGGAGCCGCAGGCGTTGTCGCCATAGGCGTCGCTGTTGGTGCTCTGCCCCTGCTCGACCACCAGCGGATTGTGGTAGCTTCGGTACGGCCCGAGGAACGCTTCACGGCTGGTGTCATACCCCTTCAGCGGCGCGCCAACCAGCGCCATCCAGGTATGGTGGTAGAGGGACTCCCCTGCATCGGGCGTCAGGTTATCCTCAATCGCGACCCGCAGCAGACCATCTGTCAGTGTGCCGCGGACGATGAAGAGCGAGTACTGCAGATTGACCTGGTCTTGAGAGGTGTTCCATTGGTTGGTGAACTCGCAGAAGGTGAAGAGGGATAGCTCACGTGGCTGGCCGGTTTCGTTGGTAACCTTCACGCGCCAGTACTCAAAGGCCTGCCCCAGAGGGACGAAGTAGGTGGTCTCGGTGGCAATACCCGCATACCGCGACTCGATAACGGTGTATGCGGTACCATGGCGGCAGGTGGACTGGTACTGGTCGAGGGGCTTGCCCACTGGCTGCCAAGAGGCCGACCAGTAATCGCCGCTTTCACGGTCGCGCAGGTAGACATAGCGTCCCGGCTGGTCGGTCGGCACGCCATTGAAGAGCAGACGCAGGAAACGTCCCCGTGCGCCCGACTGGAAGAAACCGTAGCCTCCGGCATTGTTGGTGATGATGGCTCCATACTCGGTGGAGCCCAGATAGTTGCTCCATGATCTGGGAGTATCGGGCCGGGTGATCACGTACTCCTTCGCATCGTCATCGAAACAGCCATATCTCATGAGAACCTCCTGCCTGTGCTCTCCAGAAACCCTATCCGTGCGTTCTGGCCGCGGTGACGGTATCTTCGTCCGGGCTGGCAACGCCGCTCATTGGTCGGGCGGTTCCTCCAGATCCTCCTCCAGGTAGTCCTCGCACGACCGGGGCACCCGGCTCAGCCTCGCGCTCCGCGACAGCAGCAGCCCCAGCGGGCCGCTCTGGCCGAGCGAATGTCCCCCGAGTGCCTCAGGCCTCTCCCTGGATGCGCTCCACTGCCTCCCAGATGGCGGCCGCAATGTACTCGTTGTCCTCGTCGCTCATGCAGGGATGGATCGGTGGGCAGAAGAGCCGCGCGCCGACCTCGTCCGAGACCGGCAGCTCTTGCCCGACGGCATGCCTCCGGATGAAGGGCACCGTGTTGTGCACGGGTGGATTCGCCACCACGCACTCGACTCCGTAGTCCTCGTCCAGGATGCCCATGAGGCGATCCCGCTTCTCCCCGGCCCACTCCCGTGGGACCAGGATCGAGTAAAGGTAGTAGCTGTGCTCATAGCCCTCCGGCTCGTAGGGCAACTGCAGACCGGGGCAGGCCTCCAGCAGTGTGGTGCGCCGTTGCGCCGCCTTGCGCCGGCCTGCGACCAGCTCGCCCAGCCGGGCGAGCTGGACCATCCCCACTGCAGCCTGCACCTTCGTCATCTTGTAGTTCGACCCCCAGCCAATCCCCGGGATGCTGGGATCGTACGAATGGGCCGGGCTGCCGAACTGGCGAATGGCCTGGAGCCGCGGCACCAGGTTCGGATCATCGGTGGTGATCGCGCCGCCTTCGCCCAGCGTTGTCATCGTCTTCTGGGTATGGAAGCTGAAGATCGTCATCCAGCCCTTCTTCCCAATCCTCGTTCCCTTGTAGCCCCCGCCTAGAGCTCGCGCCGCGTCGCCGATGACCCTCAGGGGCCCGTGCTCGGGATGGGGGTGGCGCTGGGCCAGCGCCTCCAGGTCATCCATCGGCGCCGAGAGTCCGTTCATGTGTGTGGGAAGGATAGCGCGAGTGTTGGGGGTGATGCGCTTCTCCACGTCATTGGGGTCCAGGTTCAGAGTCTTGGGGTCGATCTCCGCGAACACAGCCTTGGCCCGCTGGCCGATGACGGCCATAGGCGCGGCGCGGAAGTTGATCGAGGGGCAGATCACCTCGTCGTCGGGTGCCAGGTCGAGGCACATCACCGCCATGTCGAGCCCTCCTCCGGCCCCGTTGATGGAGACGGCGTACCGCGAGCCGCAGTAGCGAGCGAATCCCTGCTCGAACTCCTCGATCTCCTCGCAGATGAAGCCGAATCCCACGCGCGGGTCCAGTGAAGCCCGGATCGTGCGCACGACGGCCTCGATCTCCTCTTCACCGTAGTAGCTGCCTAGCAGCGGCTCCCCGGGCCACCTCAGTGACAGCCCTCTCTTCAGTGCTTCCCTGCGCTGCTCTGCGGTCATCCGGGCACTCCTCTCCAGCACGATCAACCGAAAGACGGCACCTCCATCCACACACCGCCCTGCATGGCGGACTCGTGCGCGACGATCCCGGGAACAGTCAGGTCCATTGCTCTAACCTCGTCGAGCGATGGCTTGGTCCCCGTCTCCAGCGCTCGCAGGAACTCCTGCACCACAGCGTACTCCGCCGTGCCGTGGCCGCCGGCACGCGCTTCCTCCGGCAGAGAGCTGTCCACCAACGAGACCTCGGATTCGATGGCGCTCTCCATCTCCCCCCCAACGTAGAGCCTTGCCATCGAGGGGCCGGCACGGTCGGTCTCGACGAATCCCCGTGTGCCTTGCAGCATGTAGTAGTGCATGGAGTCGCGAGGGGCCACCGAGCTGCGCAGAAGCTTGATGATGGCCTGGTTCCGTGTCTCAAACAACCCCACCTGGATGTCGATAGTGCCGGGGAAGCGATGATCTGGCATGACACGATGGCCGCCGCCTAGGCCCATCGCCCGGGTGATGCGGTCACCGGTGATCTCGAGGATAGGACCCAGCGAGTGCGAGCAGTAGTGCAGTGGCGCGCGATGCGCTCGCCACTTCGCGCCCCCCGTGGCGGGGTCCACGACCAGCTCTGGTATGGCATGTAGGTACTCGCACTCAGCATAGAAGACCTCCCCGAGTCGCCCCGCTTGCACCAGCTCTCTCCACTCGAGGATGAACGGCCAGAAGCAGCAGTTCTCGGCGAGCATGTAGGTCTTCCCGGTGCGCCGAACCGTGTCGACGACGCGCGCGCAGTCGTCCAGGGTGGAGGCTGCGGTCACCTCGCAGAGCACGTTGATGCCCGCCTCCAGCGCGGCGAGCGTCTGCTCCGCGTGAACGGGAATCGGGGTGCCGAGGACGACGGCATCCATCTCCACGGTGAGGAACTCGTGGTAGTCGGTGAAGCAGCGCGAGTCAGGCAGCCCGAGCTCACTCTGGAACAGGGCCAGGGCCCGGTGGTCGGCGTCGCAGCAGGCCGCTATCTGGCACCGCGGCTCGCCGACGAACAGGCGGCCATAGCCGGAGCCGCGGCCCATGCCAACCAGTCCGATCCCCAACCTTCCTTCGCGCATGCGAGGACCTCCGCTGGCCGCGCCGAGGCGGCGTGCCTTCTGTCTGACGACGGCGGTGTGCCTTCTTCGCACTCCAGCAGGGCTGGACCTCTCGCCAGGGCGCCGCCGACAGACCCGATCGCGTCAAGGCGCGAGCGGCAGGAGCGACGAGATGGGCGCGCGCGTGGCCCGTCGGCAGGTCGCCAGCAGCCTGGAGCCGAAGCCATGGCCGGGGCATGGCCCAGCACGGTTGGCGTGTGCCGTGCACGGCGGGCATCCTCGAAGCTGCCGGAGGCGGGAGACGTGTCCATTGAGCCGAGCGCACCACCTCGCGATTCTGCATCCCCATCATGGTGATGTCCTCAACCGCCACGATGGCGAGGAGACCCGCGACTCACTGCTGGTCGAGGTGAGAGGGGTCGTGCCGAGTGGCGCGCGCGTCACGGTCAACGGCGTGCCGGCCCGCCTTGAGGGTGAGGCCTTCACCTGCGCTGTCCCTCTCTGCGCCCGCAAGAACGAGATCACGGCAGTCGCCCGGCAGGCGGGAACCGAATCGAGGGAGACGATCACCATCCTCTGGGACAAGTGCTCGCGACCTCGGTACCGATTCTCGGTAGATGACAACATCGAGTTCCTGAAGGACCTGGGGACTCGACCCGACGACTACCCGTCTCTGTTCGACCACTGGTATGCGGCGTTCTGGCGGCGCATGCACGAGGAGTTCGGCGCGAAGATCCACCTCAACATCTACTATCAGACCGTAACCCGGGACTTCACGCTCCGCCAGATGCCGGAGAAGTGGAGGGATGAATGGGAGGCGAACTCGGACTGGCTTCACCTCAGCTTCCACGCCCTGCAGGATCAGCCGCCTCGCATCTACAGGGATGCGACCTACGGCCGGATGGCTGCCGACTACGACCTCGTGGTCGGCGAGATCAGGCGCTTCGCCGGCCACTCAGTGCTGAGCACCGAGACGACGGTCCACTGGGCGGAAGCCCCGCGGGAAGCATGCCGCGCCCTCTACGACCGGGGCATCCGGGTCCTCATCGCTATCTTCCGGCCCGAGTCCGGCGGGGAGTGCACCACCGGCTACTACCTGCCTGAGTCCGTGAAGGACCACGCGAACACGCGGGACTGCTACTACGACCCCGATGCCGACCTCCTGTTCGTGACTGAGGATGCGACTGTGAACAGCCTGGCGGTGGAGGAGGTAGAGCCCTGGCTCGACCGGCAGGGCGCCGATCCCCACACGGGTGAACTCATGGAGCTCCTGATCCACGAGCAGTACTTCCGCAAAGAGCTTCCCTACTACCAGCCGAGCATAGAGGAGAAGGTGGTGCGCTGCCTCCGGTGGGTCACCGCGCGGGGGCACCAGCCTGTGTTCTGGGGTGATGGCTTCCTCGGCAATCCGGTCGAGGTGTGAGAGTTGACGCGGCGGGCTGTGATCGCGTGGGGCGTGAGGGGCCGCGCCTAGCGCAGCAAGTCCCCGACGCGGGGGCAGGTCAGAAGGGGCCCGGCCGGACATCTCCGAACCTTCCCGTGAGGTCGAGGTGATCTCGCCTGGCGACCGCCGAACGAGGCGCTGCCGTGTTGCGGCCGCGTCCGGGTCCGCGGCAGAGCCGCAGCTTGCGCCAACGGGGCTGGGTGGAAGCGGCGTCGCGGCCTGGTCGTTGCCCAGACGCAAGGGCCGAGTTGGAGCTGGCGCGGAGTGGAAGCAGGAGAGGCCGAGGGTCGAGCTGGTGGTGTCACGCGGCGCGCAGTGCTCGTCGGCTGCACTCTGCTGCTGGCGCTGTTCCCGATCGCCCTCTACGTAGAGCTCGTCCGCAATCTCGCCTACAACTTCATGGCCCTGGTGCCGCCCATCGCGCAGCTCGCGCTGCTCTTCCTGGTGGCGGCGCTCAACCCCGTTCTGGTGCGCTGGGGATGGTCCGGCCTTCTCCGTCGTGAGGTCCTCGTGATCTACGTGGTCCTCACCGTAGCCGGCCCTTTGATGTCCCACGGCGTCCTGCTGTGGTGGCTCTCCTGTTCAGTCGGCCAGCACTACTTCGGCCGAGCCGCGCCTCAATGGGAGACGGTCTTCTTCCAGTACATCCCCAGCTGGTTCTACCCCACGGACGTGGGCGCGGTCGAGGGGTTCTTCCAGGGACACGCCGCTGTGCCCTGGTCGCTCTGGTCGCTGCCCCTTGCCGCTTGGGCGTCGTTCTTCGTCGCGCTGTTCCTCGCGAACCTGTCTCTGGTCCTGATCCTCAAGCGGCAGTGGATCAGAAACGAGCGGCTCACCTTTCCCATCGCGATGATCCCCCTCGAGGCGGTGCAGGAAGGGGTCACCCGCGGCCGTCGAGTGGGACGCCTTCCGACCACCTGGGCCTTCTGGATCGGCCTGTCGCTAGGGGGCTGGCTGGCCTTGCAGTCCCGCTTGCCCCAGTTGCTCCCGTGGTTCCCTGCCATCCCTACAGGTGAGACCGTGCTCATCCCGTGGCAGAAGGTGGGGCCCCTCGCCGGGCTGGGCGATATCTGGCTGGTGCTCTACCCCGACATCATAGCCCTGGCTTACCTCATCCCAAAGGAGCTCTCATTCTCGGTCTGGTTCTTCTGGATCGTCCGGGTGGTGAGCATGGTGATCGCCATCGCCGCGGGCGCGACGCCGCGCAAGCCTGAGGATTGGTACGGGACTGGCTTCCCCGCCCCTTACTACCAGGGCGGAGGGGCCATGCTGGCTGTGGGGATCTGGGGCCTCTGGGTGGCATGGAGACACCTGGCGCGCGTGGGCCGGCTGGCGCTCACCAGGCGTTCGGACCAGGAGCTCGCCGAGGAGCCGTTCACCTACGGCGTCCTGTCGGTCGGGCTTCTGGTGTCCTACGGGTACATGGTCTACTTCTGCTGGCTGGCAGGCTCACGGGTGGTCGTGGGCGCGGCTCTCGTCGGGTTGATCCTCGCCTACCACATGGTCTGGGCGCGCCTTCGCGCCGAGACCGGTATGAGCTTCATCGGTTTCCCCTTCCAGGCTCACAACATGATGCTCGACCCGTTCGGCAGCGCTGCCTACCGGCCTGCGGAGCTGGTCACGATCACTGCTCTCCGCTGGGCGAGCTTCCCGGGGTGGGGAGAGTCGTGCGAGGTCATCACCGGCGCCAGCCTCGATGCCTTCAAGATCGCGGAGTCCGCGCGCATCTCGCAGCGCCGGCTGACAGGTGCCATGATCTTCGGGTTCCTGCTGGCCCTCGTCGTTGGTGCGCCTATGGTGCTGGCGGCCTGCTACCACTATGGCTTCCTCCAGCTGCATACCCCAACGGGCTGGCTGGAGGGCATGGTGCGCGGCGCCGGCACGGGGATCTTCGACAGCATCACGAGTCCTTCGCACTTCGACCCCAGTGCCGCCGCCGCGCTGGGCTCAGGCATGGTGGTCGCGCTCTTCCTGGCGGTGATGCGCCTCCGGTTCTGGTGGTGGCCGCTTCACCCAGCGGGCTACATCGCGGCCAACGTCTGGGGCTCTCAGTGGTGGTACATGCCGCTGTTCATCGGCTGGCTCCTCAAGTCGCTCATGATCCGCTACGGCGGGCTGCGCCTCTACCAGAGGACGATCCCCATCGCGATCGGAGTCATCGTGGGGACCCAGCTCATCAGCGTGGTCTGGACGGTGGTCCAGGGATTCGCGCGGGCCCTGCTGCGGTGACACGCACGCGCAAGGGCGTGACTGAGCCTGGGCAGGGGCGGCCTCACTCCGCAGGGTTCGGCGGCCTCGCGGGCGACTGACGCCCACACCTCGACCCGGACAGAGTCCTTGGGGGGTGCAACGGCCATCACTAATGGGTTTCGCCGAAAGAAGTAACGGCGAAGCCCCTCAGGGCGTTCCCGAGAGCGCTGAGAAGCCCTGTACCCGTTACTTCAGTGTGCGAAGATCCATAGGTGCGAAGGGAGGGGGAGGAGCAGGTTGGCAGACTCCGCGCTCAGGGGCTTGTGCGACGCTGCGGGAGCAGTCTAAGCGCGTTCCCTTCCGTGATGGCGTTGCGCCAGTCCACTGGCATGGCGGCGTTCCGCACCCACTCTAGCTGCGGCGGGGCGTAGCCCACCAGGAAGAAATCCGTGCCGAGAAGCAGCTTCCGCCAGTGGCGAGCGAGGAAGCCGTTGGTGAAGGTGGGATCGCGGGTCAGCGCGTTGTGGCCTGATTCGGCCGAGATGTCAGCGTACAGATTCGGGTAGTCGGAGAGGAGCCGATCGGCCGCCCCAACCGGCTTCACAGGGCCGTTCGGGTAGCCCCCCTTGCGGTCATCGTCAGCAGAGATGGCCGACCACCACCCGGGTCCGTGCGCGATTAGGGCAGTGTCAGCGCACTCCCTCAGGACGCGCTCGAGACGCGGCAGCCCTGCCTCATCCTCGTTGATCCCGGGGTCCATGTGGAACAGCACAGGCAGGCCCAGCTCCCCGCAGAGCCGATAGATGGCGACCGATCGCGGGTCATCGATTGCCAGGCCGCACTTGTGCTCCCCATAGCCGCGAGCGCCGCGTCCGTGGTAATGGCGGATCTTGTCGAGGGCACGCTGCTGTCGCGGGTCGACACCGACGAAGGGGATCAGCCGATCTGGGAATCGCTCGCAGGCGGCGAATGCTTCCGCGGTGAGCCCGTACTCCGCCCCGATTTCTGGGCTTTCGAGGGGCAGCACCGCAGCCTGGGCGATCCCCCACCCATCCATGGCCGCGATCAGCTCCTCCGCGGTCACACACGGCTCATATCCGGATGCGGCGCTGTTCGGTATTAGATGGGTGTGAATGTCGATCATGTGATCCGAGACTCCTTGTGCCTGACATGAGCACGCCCTACCGCTTCTCTATTCGCATGACCCACGTCGCCCTCGCGCTCGCCGCCTTGGCCCTCAGGACTATGCGGAAGAGCTGCTCACCCCACGAGTAGCGAAGCCTGTCGTCATCGAGCGGGATGGGCTCGACTGAGGCGCTCAGGTTGGCGGCGTCAAACGTAAGACGGACGCCGCCTGCTCCGGTCGGCAGATCGACAGCTCCCGCGGCTCCGAGCTGCGGAGGGCAAGGCGTCATGAGCGAGATCGTAACGTCCTGCGAGGGTCTCGCGAGCGCGAAGTCGTCTGTAATCTCCACCTTGGGGT
>Ga0315291_10012641_pt1 | contig 10245 bp, 9 predicted proteins | sample YL17G12_20_MG_FD_203070 | JGI IMG/M metagenome (GOLD analysis project Ga0315291, IMG submission 203070) | Sediment microbial communities from Yellowstone Lake, YNP, Wyoming, USA - YL17G12_20 | ecosystem: Environmental > Aquatic > Freshwater > Lake > Sediment | place: USA: Wyoming | collected...
AGACCGCGCGAGACGCCGGCCCGCTCCGTGATCCGCTCGACAGACGCCCCGGCGACGCCGTCCTGCGCGATCGACCGGATGGTCGCTTCGAGGAGACGTCCCCGTGTCTGCTCGCCTCGCTCGGCTTGCTTCTGCGGCGACTTGGCGTGTTCATGGCGGACACTCATGGCTCGTCAACAATACCAGTGCCGCTCGCCTTGCGCGAGGTATTGCTATACATATAGCTAATATGCCATGATTGTCATCTTCGGTCCACGTCCTCGGCCGCATGTCTCGGGTGCCGTGTGAATGCGAGCACTCAGGCGAGGACGACCGGGAAGCAGGTCTCGGCATGAAACCTCATGCCTTCGGGTGGGGTGAGGAGTCGGAGGCAGACATGAGATCGCTGGCTGCACTCGGCGGCGATGCGTGCCGACGCTTGTCCCAAGCGCCGATGTCGAGGCGAGGGCCATCGCGCGTATCCTGTCCCAAGGTATCATCGTGATCGCCTCCGGCGGAGGCGGGATCCCTGTTGTGGTGGACAGTGCGGGCGACCATGCGGGGCTCGAGGCCGCCATCGACAAGGATAGGGCCGGTGAGGTCATGGCGCAGGCATTGGGCGCCGACACGTGCATGATGCCGACGGACGGCGATCGCGCCTTTCGGGACTTCGGCGAGGAGTGCGCCACGCCGGTGGGTGAAGTGAGCGGTGCGGAGGCGAAGGAGCTGGCGGCCGAGGGCCACTTCCTGGCCGGCAGCATGGGCCCCAAGATGACTTCGGCTCTCAAGTTCGTGGAAGACGGGGGGGGCCGGCGATCATCAGTTCCCCGGACAGGGCCGTCGATGCGCTTTTCGGCAGGAAGGAGACGAGGAGAGTCTCAGGCGCCCCCCTCGCGAGCTCCCCGCGCTTCCACGCAGTCACACTCGATCTCGCATCGATAGCAGTGCTCGTGTCATGAGCGGAGGAGGCATTCCCATGGACGTCAAGAGCTCGAATCTGTCCTCAAGCGATCCGAAGGCATCGCCGTGGTACGGCAAGCACATCCTGGCGGTGAAGCAGTTCAGCCGGGACGACCTCGACCACATCTTCGCCGTGGCGCACGAGATGCGCGACATGGTCGAGAGCGAGGGCGGCAACGATCTGCTCAAGGGCAAGGTGCTCGCCAACATGTTCTACGAGCCCTCGACCCGCACGTCGTGCTCGTTCATGGCCGCGATGCAGCGGCTGGGCGGGGCGGTCATTCCGATCAACGAGGCCAAGACGTCGTCGGTGGCGAAGGGCGAGAGCATCGGGGACACGGCGCGCACGCTCGGCTGTTACGCCGACGCCATCGTCATCCGCAATCCGGAGGTCGGGTCGGCCGCTCTTGCCGCGGAGCACGCCGGGAAGCCCGTCCTCAACGCCGGGGACGGTGTTGGAGAACATCCCACCCAGGCGCTGCTCGACACGTTCACGATCCGCGAGGAACTTGGCCGGCTCGACGACCTAACGGTGACGCTGCTCGGCGACCTGAAGTACGGCCGGACGGTGCATTCCCTAGCGCGCCTGCTCACCCGGTTCAATGGCATCAAGCTGAACTACGTGTCGCCGTCCATCCTGCGTATGCCGAAGGAGGTCGTCGACGACGTCGCCGCGGCCGGGGTCAGCCAGACGGTGCACGACGGCCTCGACGAAGTGCTCCCCGACACCGACGTCCTCTACGTGACGCGCATCCAGAGGGAACGCTTCGCGGACCCCGCCGAGTACGACAAGGTCAAGGACGCTTTCATCGTTACGCCCGAGATCCTCGCCCAGGCGAAGCAGGACATGATCGTGATGCACCCCCTGCCGCGCGTGAACGAGATCAGCGTCGAATGCGACACCGACCCGCGCGCCGCGTACTTCAGGCAGATGGAATACGGGATGTACGTGCGCATGGCGCTGCTGGCACTGGTGCTCGGCAGGGCCTGATGCACAACTCGGATGTCCGCGCACAGATCGGGAGTCTGGGCATCACGGTCGGGAGCGTCCACCGTAGTCTGCCCGCAGCCGAGCTGACTGCGCGGTCCCTCGCCCGCCAGGAGGGCATCCTCGCCGCCAACGGCGCGCTCGTCGTCAGGACCGGCGCGCGCACCGGCCGTTCGCCGGCCGACCGCTTCATCGTGGCCGAGCCCGCCGCGGACGGCGTCGCCTGGAGCGACGAGAACCGCCAGTGCAGCCCTGAGCTCTTCGATCGCCTGCTGCGCAAGGCGAGCACATACCTGCACGATCGCGAAGTGTTCGTGTTCGACGGGTACGTGGGTGCCGACAAGGCGTACCGTCTGCCGATCAGGGTGGTCGCCGACGCCGAGTGGCACGCGCTCTTCGCCCACACCCTGTTCCTGCAGCCCACGCCCATCGAGCTGGAGGACTTCGCGCCCGGGTTCACGGTCATCAACTGCGGTGCCCTCCACGCCGACTCCGACGTCGACGGCACGCGCTCGGCGGTGTTCGTCGGCATCTCGTTCAGCCGTCGCGTCGTCTTGATCCTCGGAACGATGTACGCCGGCGAGATGAAGAAGGCGCTCTTCACGGTCATGAACTACTTGCTTCCGCCGCGCGGTGTCTTGCCGGTGCACTGCTCGGCGACCGTCGGCCGCAAGGGCGATGTGGCGCTGTACTTCGGCCTGTCGGGGACGGGCAAGACGACTCTCTCGGCCGATCCGCGCCGCCGCCTCGTAGGCGACGACGAGCACGGCTGGACCGACTACGGGATCTTCAACCTCGAGGGCGGCTGCTACGCGAAGGTCATCAGGTTGTCGGCCAAGGCGGAGCCGCAGATCTACCAGGCGATCCGCTTCGGCTCGGTGCTGGAGAACGTCGTGGTCGACCCGCGGACCAGAGCCGTGCACTGGGGTGACGACTCCGTGACGGAGAACACTCGCGCCACGTATCCGGTCGACCACATCCCGGACGCGGTGAGCGGCGGGACCGCGGGGCTGCCGCGCAACGTCTTCTTCCTCACCTGCGACGCCATGGGTGTCATGCCTCCGATCTCAAGGCTCACCGCAGACATGGCGAGCTACCACTTCCTCTCCGGGTTCACGGCCAAGGTGGCGGGGACGGAGACCGGCGTGCAGGAGCCGCGACCGACGTTCTCGACATGCTTCGGGGCGCCGTTCATGCCGCGCGATCCCGTGGTGTACGCGGCGATGCTGCGCGAACGCCTCGCCGCGGGGGACGTGCGGTGCTGGCTCGTCAACACGGGCTGGAGCGGCGGACCCTACGGCGTCGGCGAGCGGATGAGCATCTCCTTCACGCGCCGCCTGCTCCAGGCCGTCCTCGATGGCTCGCTCGACGATGCGAGATGCGTTCCTCACCCGACCTTCGGGGTCTTGGTACCTGCCGCTTGCCGGGGCGTGCCGGCGCGCAAGCTCGATCAGCGGGGGACCTGGCGCGATTCGGCGGCGTACGACGCTGCAGCGGCGACCCTGGCCAAGGAGTTCCGCGCCAACTTCGCTCAGTACGAGGGCCGCGTGCCGCAGGAGATAGCCGACGCCGGACCTGTCCTCCAGCCTTGCGCGCCGCTCGTCTGAGTCATGCGCGCGTAGTGCATACCTTCAGTGGGGGCTGGCGGCGTTTTGCGAAGAGTGCGCCTGACAAGGCCGTGCCGGTCGCCGCTGGCAAAGGTGACATGATGCATCCGTCTTGTGCCGGTGGCGGCCGGTCTGTCCGGCTGGAGCAGGGAATCGCCCTGTGAGAACGATCTGCACAGCGAAGACGCACTCGTAGTTGACTGCCGAAAGCGACGGAGGCGGTGTATGAGACTCCTGGTTCGAGGCGGCACAGTCGTGTCGCCGAGCGGGCAGCGTAGAGGAGACATCTTGTGCGAGGACGAGCACGTCGCCGCCGTCCTTGATCCCGGCGAACCTGCGCAGGCGGACGAGTCACTCGATGCCTCGGGCCTGCTCGTCTTCCCCGGTTTCATCGACCCCCACCTCCACGCGCGCGATCCCGGAGACACACACAAGGAAGACTTCTCTCACGCCACGCGTGCCGCCGCCGCCGGGGGAGTCACCACGATCCTCGTCATGCCGAACGCGGTCCCCCCCGTGACGGATGTCGCGACGTTCCGACGGCGGGCGGAGGAGCACGCCGACGTCGCCTTCGTCGATTTTGGCCTGTGGGCGCTGTCACTCGGGCTGGCCAATCTCGAGCACATCCCGGAGCTCTTTGCCGAGGGAGCCGTGGCCATGAAGCTGTTCTGGGGGTACGCGCTGGACCGGCACACGAAGAAGCTCGTCTACAACACCGAGGATTGTGCGCCCGAGGACGTGATCCCGTCGGCAAGGACCGGCGAGGTCATGCAGCTCTTCCAGGAGATCGCCCGTGCGGACGGCCTCCTCGCGGCACATTGCGAGGACCGCGAGATCCTGGATGTGGCACAGAGTCAGCTGGGGCACGCGCCCGAGTCCTACGCAGAGCTGGCCGCTGCCCGGCCCGACGTCGCTGAAGCCAGCTCCGTCGCCGTCGGCATAGAGCTCGCGCGGGCCACGGGCTGTCGCTTCCACGTGGCACACATCAGCTCGGCGCGGGCCACGCACCTGGTGCGGTCGGCTCAGAAAGACGGCGTGCCGGTCAGCGCCGAGACATGCCCGCACTACCTGCTCTTCGTCGCCGCCGACTGCGAGGGTCGCGACTCCGCCATGAAGGCGTTCCCCCCGGTCCGTGGCGAGTGCGATCGAGAGGCGCTCTGGCAGGCGGTCAACGACGGGACGATCGCGTCGCTCGGGTCGGACCACGCTCCCCACACGCTCGACGACAAGTCGCTGCCCTTCAGGAGCGCCCCAGCGGGGATGGTCGCGGTCGAGACTATGGTTCCCCTCATGATCGACCGCATGTGCGCCGGTCAGATCACTCCGGAGCGCCTGAGCTGGGTCCTCAGCGAGGGCACGGCCCGCCTGTACGGGCTGTATCCAAGGAAGGGCACGATCCAGCCCGGCGCGGATGCCGACATGACCCTGGTCGATCCGTCGGTGAAGTGGACGATCCGCGGCGAACGACTGCACAGCGTGCAGCGGCACACACCGCTTGAGGGCACCGAGCTGCACGGCTCCCCGGTCACCGCGCTCCTGCGTGGTGCGGTCGTCATGTCCAGCCGCGAGCCGGTGGGAGATACACGCGGGCGGCTCGTCAAACGAATACCGGTTGAGAGGCCGCAGGCGCGGGTCTGACAGCGGTCGAGCAGTGGGTTCAGGCCGGAACGTCGCCCCCGGTCGTCAGCACCGCACACACCCCTGGGCGTCGTTGGCTCATCGAGGAGGGAGAACGACATGACGAATGAAGAGATCTGGGTGATGCTTCGCCGGGGTGGTCTCTCGGTAGAGACGCCGGCTTCCGACGCCGGCGAGAAGGCAGTCGAGCCGGTCCTGGTCGGCAGGTATCACGGAACGCGTGATCCTGCCGCCACAGACCAGCTCGGCGTCCTCCTGGCCGACAAGGCACGCACGGTGGACGCGAACGTGATCGTGGTGGGCGAGGGTGGGAACGACCTCGTCCTCGGCTTTGTCATCGCCCGCGAACTCCGCCTACCCGTCGTGCGCGTCCTCAACCTCGAGGGTCTGGTTGGGGCGTCGGGCGTTCTGCCGGCACGCCCCAAGGGCACGTTCGTCGCCGATAGGATCCACAAGCGTGAGTTCGTCACCGCGGTGCGCAACCTGCTGGATCGCGAGGGAGGCGAGTTGGCGGCGGTGGCCTCGCTCGTCACGTCGAATATCCCTCTGCCCGTGAGCCGCCTCGGCCTGGTCTCGATTGAAGAGGGTCTGCTTAGCCCGAAGTGACGGGAGACGCGGGTCCCAGCGGCAGCGAAGGGTTCACCCGGCCGGCTGCACGACCTCGCCCTCATGCTCGCCGGCCGGCGCCCCCGGGCCCTGCTCTTTCGCCTTCAGCGCCCTGAGCACCCTTTCCGGAGTGAGCGGGAGCTCGGTGATCCAGATGCCGATCGCGTCGGCGACGGCGTTGACGATCGCCGGCGCGCCGGACGTCGACGAAGGTTCGCCGATGCCCTTGGCGCCGAACGGCCCCAACCCTCCCCCGGACTCGATCATGATCGGCACCACGTCGGGGGAATCCATCGACGTCGGCACGAGATAGGTGTCGAGCGCCGAGGTGAGCGTCTTCCCGCCGCTCAGCTTGAGGTCCTCGAGGAGGGCGTAGCCCAGTCCGCAGACGGATCCCCCCTCGAGCTGGCCTTCGGCGCTCAGCCGGTTGATCGCCTGTCCCACATCGAACGACGCCACGAACTTGAGCACCTGGACCTGCCCCGTGTCGACGTCGACGGCCACCTCGGCTGCGTGCGTGCCGAAGGTGAAGTCCGGGAATATCTGACCCTGCACGTTCTGCACGTCGCCCACCTCACGAGCGGGCGCGTTGAACTGCGCGAGGTTGCCCAGCGGCACCCCCGACGAGGCGCACGCCTTCAGCGCGTCTTTCAGCGGCAACTGTCCGGACTGGAGCTCGTCCTCCCCGCTCGCCGCGGCACTGACCCCGGCCTCGCCGGCCGGGAGCACGTGGAACGTCTTGTCTCTCAACTCGAGCCGCTCGGGGCTGACGCCGAGGATCTCGCCGGCCTTCTCGGCCAGCTCGTCCCTCACCGCCCTCGCCGCCTTCAGCGTCGCATTGCCTGACATGTAGAGCTGACGCGTGGCGGTAGTCGTGCCGGCCAGAGGCGTCAACGCGGTATCGCCGAAGTAGACCGTGACGTCGTCCATCGTGACACCCAGCACCTCTGCCGCGATCTGAGCGAGAGAGGACGCCTGACCGCCTCCGATGTCCTGGACACCGCAGCGCACCACGACCGTGCCGTCCAGTTCGAATCCGACGAACGAGCGAGAGGAATCGTGCATGTAGATCAGCCTGCCGTAGCTCTGCATGCCCGACGCCAGCCCCCAGCCGATCCGCTCTCGCGACGATCGCGGCCGTGACGGCTCACCCAGCGCCGCCAGCGCCTGCTGGGCCGTCTCTTCGGTCCGAACCGCAGTCTGCAGGGCGTGGCCGGTCCCGGTCTCGTCCCCGGTATGGAGGTAGTTGCGCCTTCGGAACTCGAGCGGCGAGAGGCCCAGCTTCGCCGCGAGCTCATCCATCTGGAGCTCGTAGGCGAAGCAGACCTGCGGCGCGCCGAAGCCTCGATACGCGCTGGTGAAGGTGTTGTTGGTGAGGACCGCGTAGCTGTCGACCTTCACGTGTGGGATCTTGTACGGCCCCGTCGCGCAGACCGTGGAGTAGAGCAGGACCCAGGGGCTCAGGAAGACGTAGCCACCCGCATCGGAGACGAGCTCGGCCTCCATCGCGACCAGTCTGCCGTCGGCCGTCGCGCCCGTCCGGTACGTCATGGAGTAGGGATGGCGCTTGGAGTGGGCGAGAAGGGACTCCTCCCTCGTGTACGTCAGCGCCACCGGACGCTTCGTCCTGTTCGTCAGCAAGGCGAGATAGGCCTCGACGGTGATGTCCTCCTTGCCACCGAACCCGCCGCCCAGCATCGGCGCGATCACCCTCACCTTGTTGTGGGGCACCTTCATGATTTCGGCGATATCGCGGAAGTGCTCGATGACCTGGGTCGAGGCCCGGATGGTGATGACCCCGTCCTCGTCGATCCAGGCGACGCCGGACTCCGGCTCGAGGTACGCGTGGTCCCCGAACGGGACGTGGTAGGTGTTCTCCACGACGAAGTCCGCGCCTCCGAAGGCCTGGTCGGCGTCTCCCTTGCGGACCTTGTAGGTGCAGACGACGTTCGTCTCTTCCTCTCCGACGCGGTAGGCGTCCGGCTTCATGGCCTCGATGGGATCGAACACGCCCGGGAGCGGCTCGTAGTCGACGCGGATGGCTCTGACCGCGTGCTCTGCCTGCTCGAGGGTCTCGGCAGCGACGAGCGCCACCGCCTCGCCCATGTAGCGGACCTTGCCGTCTGCGAGGACGCGGTAGAGGCCCTCGAACCCGCCGGCCGAGTGGGTCTGCCCGAACTTGCTGGTGGTCTCGTTGCAGGGAACGTCCTTCGCCGTGAGCACGGCGTGCACGCCCGGCATCTTCTCGGCGACGCTCGTGTCGACCGAGAGCAGGCGGGCGGCCGGGTGCTGGCTTCGCAGCACCTTCGCGTGCAGCGCCCCGTGCATGATGAAGTCGTCGGCGTACTTCGTCAGGCCGAACACCTTGTCTCGGGCATCGTGACGGATCATCGGCTTGCCGATGATCGAGTAGTCGGGCCGCGGATCATTCGCTGTCATCTGACCCTCCCCCCACTACCCTCGGGATGGCCGGCCACGTCCTCGATCGCATCGACGATCTTCGTATAGCCGGTACACCGGCAGAGGTTCCCGGAGATGCCTTCCCTTATCTGCTCGCGCGACGGAGTCGGGTTCTCGTCCAGGAGCGCCTTGGCGGTGAGCACCATCCCCGACGTGCAGAAGCCGCACTGGATCGCGCCGTGCCTCAAGAAGCTCTCCTGCAGGGGGTGGGGGTCGTCGGGCGTGCCTAGCCCCTTCAGCGTCGTCACTTCTCTGCCGTCGGCCTGAACGGCCAGAGTAAGACAGGAATTGACAGCCACGCCGTCGAGGAGCACCGTGCAGACTCCGCAGTCGCCTTGGCCGCAGCCGTTCTTCACGTCGAGTGCCCCGAACCTGTTGCGCAGCACCTCCAGAAGTGTGTCGAGGGCGGTCACCTCGGCCTTCATCCACTGTCCGTTCACACCGATCGCAATGCTGTGGCGTCCCATCAGTCTGTTCCCTCGATCCCGGCCGACTTCAAGATGTTCCGGGCAACGACCGCCTCCGTGACCCATCTCCGGTAGTCTGCCGAGCCGCGGATATCGTCGATAGGTGAGATGTGCTGCTGCACCAGCCTGCTGCATGCTCTGGCTACCTCACCTTCGATCCGCCGTCCCTCGAGGGCCCTCTCGACAGCCGCCGCGCGCAGCGGGATCGGCGCCACAGACCCCAGGGCGATCCTCGCCTTCAGACACGTCGCTGCGTCCAACTCCAGCATCACGGCGACGGACGCGACGCTGATGGCGCCGGACCTCCTCAATCTGACCTTCTCGAAGCTTCCGGCCGATCTCTCCGAAGGGATCGGTATGAGTAGCCCCGTGATCATCTCGGTCTCTCGAATGCTGGTGGTCCGGTACTCGAGGAAGTAGTCCGCTATGGGTATCTGTCGTCGTCCTTCAGGACTCGCCAGCTGGACGATCGCATCGAGGGCGAGGAGAGGTGGCGCCGTATCAGCGCACGGTGCGGCACTGGCCAGGTTTCCCCCGATCGTAGCCCGATTCCTGATGAGGGGGTTGCCGATAGACCCGGCTCCCGCGGCCAAGATCGGGACCTCCTCGTTCAGAAGGGGATCCGAGGCGATATCGGCTATGACGGTCGCGGCTCCGACTTCGAGAAAGCCATCGCTCCTGCGTATTCCCTTGATCTCGTCCAGGCCGCCGACGTCGACGAGCACGTCAGGAAAGGGGACTATCCGGCAATCACCGCACTTGCAGCCACCCGCTGAGCCCAAGCCGGCCAAGCTCGACTCGCTGGAGTACCTCGCCGCGCGGAAGAGCGGGATCAGATCGGTCCCACCGGCCAGGAGCTTCGCCCCGGGCGAGTGCTCCCCCAGCATCTCCAGCGCTTCCTTCAGGCTCCTGGGTCGCATATAGCGCATGTCGGTCACCGCGAGACCGCCTCCTCCCGGTCGGCGATGCCGTCGCTCCGCAGCTCTCCCTGCCTGGCTGCGGCCTTCTGGATCGCGCGTACGATGCCGTTGTAGCCCGTGCAGCGGCAGATGTTGCCCTTGATGTGGTGGCGGATCTCCGCCTCGCTGGGGTGGGGATTCCGCTTGAGCAGGTCCCCGGCCACGAGGATCATGCCGGGCGTGCAGAACCCGCACTGGATGGCGTTCTCGTGAAGGAACTCCTCCTGCACCGGCTGGAGCTCGCCGTCGGCGCCGGCGACGCCCTCGATGGTGGTGATCTCCTTGCCGTCGACGGCGACGGCGAGGGTGATGCAGCTGAGCACGGGCTCGCCGTCGACAAGCACGGTGCAGGCCCCGCACTGGCCCGTCCCGCAGCCGTACTTGGCCCCGGTGAGACCGAGCTCGTTGCGGAGGACGTTGATCAGCAGTTCGTTCGGCTCGACCACGAGCATGTGGTCCTCGCCGTTCACCGTCAGGACGATGGCGCTCGAGCAGGTGGTCAACATCTCGCACGCTCCCATGCTGTTTCGAAGGCGTCCTTGAACAGGACCCCGGCCGCCTCCCTGCGGTAGCGCTCGGAG
>Ga0315291_10012642_pt1 | contig 10245 bp, 11 predicted proteins | sample YL17G12_20_MG_FD_203070 | JGI IMG/M metagenome (GOLD analysis project Ga0315291, IMG submission 203070) | Sediment microbial communities from Yellowstone Lake, YNP, Wyoming, USA - YL17G12_20 | ecosystem: Environmental > Aquatic > Freshwater > Lake > Sediment | place: USA: Wyoming | collected...
CAAGAAGGGGCTTGTGAAGCTCGAGGATGCCATGCTGAGGTCGCAGAGACCCGATGATTTGGAACAGGCCTGCAACGGGCAACGGGCTCGAACTGGCGGGACGGAATCTGCGAGCAAGACTCGGTAGAAGGTGGTTTTACAGTGGGGTAATCCGGTTGGGATACCCTAAAGGGTATTGATAGGAAATGGTAAGATTAGTTAATTAAGAGTATGATACTTGTGAAGTTGTGATATAATAGAAAATAGGGGTTTTATAGGGAGAATCAGGAAATGGCAGACAGGGGCTCTATAGAGAACGGAGGCGACCTGGGCGCTACGCTGGTGAACGGAGCTTTCATCAGCGAGGTTGAGCTCAAGAATGCCCAGGATATGGCTGCGCGCTCCAACAAGAAACTGACCGAGGTTCTTCTGGAGCAGGGTCTAATTGATTCTGAGGTACTGGCTTCTGTACTCAGCTTGAAATACGGCGTCCCTGTCGTCAATCTGGCTCGCTTCGATGTGCAGCCTGACGCCATAGCTCTGGTGCCGGAGCAGGTAGCCAGGGAGCACCATGTCCTCCCGGTCTCTGTTGATGGCGACACCCTCACAGTAGCAACAGAGGAGCCGCATGACTTCCGTGCCATCAATACCCTGGCTTCTCTGACCCGAAAACGTATTGCCACTGTTATCCCCGTTGGGATGAGGCTCGACGATGCCATAGATAGCAACTACAAGCTGGGTGGTCAGATCCAGCAGCAGCTCGGCCAGATGGCCTCCTCCAAAAGGCTGGGGACGGAGTCAGCCGAGATCTCCGACGTCGATGCGCTGCGGCAAGCCCCTGTGGTGCAGGCAGTGGAAATGATGCTCACTCAGGCGGTGAGAGACCGAGCCTCGGATATTCACATAGAGCCTCAAGAGGATTCACTTCTGGTACGGAACAGGATAGATGGTGTGCTGCATGAAGCAGTGCGTCTCCCCCTGGGAGTACACACCGCTATTCTCACCAGGATAAAGGTGCTGTCTAATCTGAATATCGCCGAGCGGCGCCGTCCCCAGGACGGGCAGTTCAGTGCCACTATAGGCGATAAGAAGATAGATTTCCGTGTAGCCACTGTGGAAGGTGCTCACGGTGAGATGGCAGTGCTGAGGGTGCTGGACAAATCCATGCTCGTGATAAAACTCCCAGAACTGGGAATGACCCCATCTTCCTTGCAGCCCTTCGAGAGGCTTTTGACCTCTCCTTTCGGCATGATTTTGGTGAACGGACCTACCGGTTCAGGTAAGACCACTACTCTATACTCTGCTTTGCAGAAGCTTGATGCCAAAGAGCGCAACATAATGACCATCGAGGACCCTATCGAATACAGCTTCAGGGGGATACAGCAAATCCAGGTCAATCGCCAGGCGGGCATTACGTTCCCCGTGGGGTTACGCGCTATCATGCGCCTTGACCCGGATGTCATCCTGGTCGGTGAGATACGTGATGCTGAGACTGCCAATACGGCTGTTCAGGCAGCCATCACAGGGCATCTGGTGCTGAGCTCTATCCATGCTAATGATGCGGTAAGCGCCCTGATTCGCTTGATAGATATGGGTGTTGAGCCGTTCCTGGTCACTTCGGCGGTGATTGGGAGCCTCTCCCAGCGCTTGGTCAGAAAAGTATGCCCCTATTGCCGCAATATGGTGGAAGTTCCCCCTGCTGAAGCCATGGCTTTCTCAGCGGAGATGGGAGATTCAAGGACCCAATTCCAGGTCGGACGTGGTTGCAACTTCTGCTCTCGCAGCGGTTACCTGGGGCGAGTGGGAGTGTATGAATTGCTCACAGTCAGTGACAATTTGAGGAAGATGCTAATGAGGGGGACATCTGCAAACGAGCTCAAGGAGCAGGCAGTCAAAGAGGGTATGATTTCCATGCGCCGTGACGGAATGCAGAAGGTTGCGGATGGAATTACCACCCCGCTCGAGATAATGCGTAACGTGTTCACAATCCTCTAGTCGTTGGCATCCCCTCATGTTCAGTTGACATTCCCATAAATAAACTAAATAATCAGGCAAGCAACCCAAAAGTACTATAGACAGGGTCTAAATACTTACAGTAGTATTTATGCGAGTGGAGGTGTGGCTATGGAATTCAAGTATCGTGCCGCCTCAGCCGACGGCGCCCTCGTTACGGGAGTCGTTGAAGCAGAAACGGCGATGAATGCAGAGGATTTACTCTGGAAGTCGGGGCTTACCATTATCGATTTGAAGACCAGGGTGAAGCTGCCGCCCATACAATCGCTTTTGCCCTCCCTCTTCGGCGTGAAGAAGAAGGATGTCATACAGTTCACCCGCAACATGTCAAGCCTTCTCGAGGCTGGTATCCCTATCCTGCGCGCATTGACGATACAGAGCCGCTTTGGCAGCCGTGCTTTCAAAGGGGTGCTGCGCGATGTGGCTAAGGACCTGGAATCGGGGAGCCGTCTCTCCGAGGCTTGTGCCAAACACCCTGCCGTATTTCCCACCTTCTATGTTCACCTTATCAGGACTGGAGAGGAGATCGGTAATCTGGCTGGGGTGATGAAAGAGCTGGTCACTCATATGGAGAGGGATGAGGCGACTGCACGCAAGGTCAGGGGCGCCCTGACCTATCCTGCTTTCCTGGTGCTCATGGCAATCGGAGTCGTGTTCGTCATGCTGAGCTTTGTGATACCGGCGCTGATGACGCTGTTCGACGAGCTTAACGCCGACCTGCCCCTGGTAACCAGGATTTTGATGACCGTTAGCGATTTCTTCAGCGCAAACTGGCTGTATATGGGTATAGGTATATTGGCTGTTGGTATAGCGGGAGCCTTGTACGTTAGAACCAAAGGCGGCAGGAGGCGGAAGGACCAGATAGTATTGAAGCTGCCCCTCATAGGCACGGCGGCTCTTAAGGGTGCGCTGGCCAGGTTTGCCCGAAACATGGGCATGCTGGTGGGTGCCGGTGTCTCCCTGTTTGAGGCTCTCAGGCTTATTTCGGACACCACTGATAATGTAGTGATAGCCGAGTCGGTAGTCAGGATACGCTCTGGCGTATCCGATGGACAATTGCTCTCCCAGGCAATACGCTCTGAAGAGGTGTTCCCGGAGCTGATGGGCGAGATGGTTGGTGTGGGTGAGGAAACCGGTTCCCTGGAAGGGCATCTGCTTAAGATAGCCGGCTTCTATGAAGAAGAGGCGGATAGGGCTGTGGCTCAGGTTACAGGGATGCTGACACCCGCGCTTACCATCGGCGTTGGTTTCCTTGTAGGCTTCGTGGCGGTAGTCCAGTTCAGCTCTATCTACTCCATAGCCAAGGCGTTCCCCGACTAAAATAGGGCAAGGAGAGAGGAGGGGGCATGTTGAAGCGTTTTAGATGGTTTCTCGGGAGGGGACTGCTTCGAAACAAAAGAGGCTTCACCCTGATCGAGGTGGTGATAGCCATCTTGGTGCTGGGGATTGTAGTTGCCTCAGTACCTCTAGCCATGATTGCTATCGGTAACGCTCAGACTAAAGCCAACGAGCATAGGGTTGCTGAGAACCTGACGCGGAGCCAGTTTGAGTATGTTAAGAGCCAGGACTACCTCTGGGGTAACGTTACGTACCCACAATATCAAATTATACCTATTAACCTAGCCTTTGGACTTACAGTTGAAGCTCAGCCTATAAATGCGGAAACAGGCGATCCCTACGTACGGTATCTGGATCCGGTTGATGGTGTTGTGAAGTCGCAGGACGATGGCATTCAGGAGATAACGGTGAAGATCTACAGTTTTGAACTGAGACCAGGACAATCACTGGAGGCAAGCCCTTTACTTGAATCTAAGAACTACAAGGTTGCTTGGCATTGAGTATTATACTAAAAAGCTTTATATTCCGGAAGTGTAAGACGGGAAGCCAGTCGGGTTTCACCCTCCTTGAAATCATGATAGCTCTCGCTATAGCGGCGCTGCTTGTTGTGAGCAGTTCGGCGATTATGAGTTCCCTGGTTAGAACCGGTGACAAAGTGGACCAGATGATGGCTAATCTTCAGGTGCAGTATGTGAGCTTCTGGATTGGCGAGGATGTTGTCCAGGCGCAGAGCATAACTCTGGAGAATTCTACTATTGGCGAGTATACGGTTGTCGGGTTCCCTTTCACCCTTGGGTGTGTTGATAAGAATGGTGGCAACTACACAGTTACCTATAGCGTAGCTGATATGACTGTTTCTGATGAGAGAAAGCTGGGGCGCACACTGGTGAGTTTGTATAGGGCCAAGGATGGAGGGAACTTGACTGTTGCGGAGTACCTAGACCCTGTGGGGACAAATTGTGAGCTAGCGCAAGTGGGCAACCAAACGTATAAGCTAGTATTGAATGTGGCAGCCGTGGTTGACGAAAAGGAAGCAAGCGGTAGATTCGATATAAACCCCAGGGCATACATCCCTCCCCCATAGCTGGAGGGGTAGTGGGGCACTTAAGGAGGCGGGCAATGAGAAACAGACATAGTTTTATAAAAAGTGAACATGGGCAGATACTAATCTGGGTTATAGGGATAATGCTGCTGGCGGCGCTTGTAATCCCTCCCTTGCTGGCTTCGAGCTATAGCGGATTGCGTGCCAGCACTATACGTAAGGAGAAGACGCAGGAGTTGTACGCTGCCGACACCGGCGTCGAGGATGCCTTGAACTGGATAAGTAGCCAGGGCAATGTAGCAAGATGGGACGAGTCAGGCATTGTGCCATTTCCAGGAATCGGGCAGCAGGTGGATTATCCACTCGGGATTGATGCTAATCTCAACGGAATACTAGATGAGAGTGAGTGGAGCGAGGTAAACGAGAGTTATGCGGAGGTCACTGTTAAGAGGACGGGAAACTGGACTTATAAGGTAAACTCTACCGGTTCTCACAAATATGCTGGTACCCATGTAAAGTTGCAGGTTGAAGTCACATTGGGTACGCAGACGTTTGTGCTGGAAATACCCCAACCCCCCAAGCCTCAGGAGCCAGAGGAGCCAGACTGTAAACAAGGATCTTATGCCATTTTCAGCTCAGGCGAAGGGCAGTCGTTTGTATCGGCGCCAGGTGGTCAGGTATTAGAGGGCGATGTTTACATCAATGGTAACTTTATAACCACTCCCAGTCAGTTGGGAGGAGGTTCAACTATTGTAGAGGGTAGTCTCTACTGTAATGGGGATGTAATGCTTGAGCAGCAAAGTCAAGTAACAGGCAATGTTAGTGCCACCGGAAACATTAATTTAGATTCATCGTCCATTATTGAGGGAAACGCCTGGGCTAACCAGTCCATATCACATAATAGCAAAAACTACATTGGGGGCGATGCCTATGCACAGATTGACGTCAATGTCAACGATGGTTGGGTTGTCGGTTCAGCTTGGGCTGACCATAATGTGAATGTTCCTGCCATAATACATCAGAGTGCCTTTGCAAATAATGATATTAATGTTCCCGGTGGCGTAATTGAGGGTTGGGCATATTATTGGAACAACCTTAATATCACCGGGGGTGGAACTGTAGGTAATTCAGCGCCGCTAACTGAGGAAGTGTCTGTGCCTCTGGCTCTAATGCCTGGAACTCAGCCAATTGAAGATCCGGGGGCGCCATACTTGGGCAACGCAACCGATGTAACTAAAGGAGGTGGAGAGTATACTCCGCCTAATGGGACTCTTGCCATTAAGGGGACCACTTCAGTGAGTACGTTAGGGCTTGTACAGGTGGGAAGCGGAGGCCCGGTATACATCAAGGGTAATCTGGATTTCGCCAATAATGCTGTGTTTTGGCTGGAAGGCACGGTCTATGTGGATGGCAAGATAGACATGGTTAACAATTGCCAGGTCTTAGCTAAACCTGGGACCGCTACACCAGCGGTACTTGTCGCCAATGGGGATATAACTATAAAGAACAAGATGATCGCAGTCCCGGATGAGAATATGCCGCTCATTATGTCGGTAAACGGCAACATTTTGTTATGGAACAACGGCATTATATATGCAGCGTTATGGGCTCCAAATGGCACTGTTATGATTCGCAACGGCACCTTTGTCTACGGGGCTGTATGGGCGGAACAAATTATTACTGAAAATGGTTATAAGATTGTATACAACCAGCGGGTGTCAACACTTCCGGGGGTGCCTAGTGGGTGCGTTCCGGGGGAGCCTGAAACACCGCCTGACGAACCGGTGCCTCCCGAATATGTGCTAGTCGTATATCCCACGGGGAAAGTAACAATCAATAGCTACATCGTGCTCGAAGAATAGTTGAAGGCAGGAGTAAATAGGCTAAGGGTAGTTTTTAGCTGCCGTTGAAGTGGAAGGGTTGCTGTTGGGGCGTTCAACTGAACGCCCCAACCTTGGGGAGGGTATGAAAATCCCCCCTGCGGGTGGTTAGTTCGGGGGATTGCCAAGTTGCGCTAAACGCTATAATATCTGTGCGATTATAATAATTGGAGGAGAGGCATGAACATTGATATCAATATTCTCCCGAAGGAGTTCCGTGCTAAGCCTCTGGTGGACGCGAGGACTGTTCTGCTGGTAGTCCTCGTGGTAGCCCTGGCTTTCGGCATCTACTACTTCTTTCAAGCCAGGAGCGATGTGCAGGCTGATAACGAGGCTACGCAAACCCGCATCGAGGCCCTCAAGGCGGAGGCTACCAGCGTTTCCACTAATCCCCAGGCGATACAGCTCACCAACCAGATTAACGCCACCAAGACAGCCGCGCAGAGCTACACCGCGTTCGTGGCGGCCAGGGTGGCCTGGGGTGACGCCCTCGATGGAGTGTTTTCGCTGCTGCCCAAGCAGGTGAGCATAGTCTCCATCGCCCAGGCTGGCAATAACCTCACCATAACGGTTACTGCCTCTGACTACAGCTTTGTTGCTGACTACGGACGCGACCTCGATACCGACGGGCGGTTCGTGCTGCTGGCGGTGGAAACCCTCAGCTCCACGGCCACGGTCAATACGTCGGTGATTAGTATAAGCGTTGCGCCAGGGGGTGCAGAATGACAAACAAGATAATGGAACGGGCAAGACAGAATACTACTCTCATTGTTCTTATAGTCATAGTTATTGCCCTCCTGGTGGGCAATATCGTTCTGTACATGAACTGGAGCTCAGCAAAGGCTGAGCAGTCGGACCTGGAGAAGGGAAAGAGCACCGCACAGGTGAACCTGAACATTATGAAGGCTCAGTACGATGTTATAAAGCTGCAGGAGCAGTATGACGAGCTAGCGGGCAGCCCCAACTTCCCCACCAGCGTCTCTCCGGTTCAGTTGAGCCTTTACCTGGCAGCCAGAGCTCAGGCACTTAAGGTGGGCCTGGTAAGCATAACCCTGGTTCCCTCCGCCACCGAGAACATAGCAGGGAGGCCGTACACCAGGTATGGCGTCAGTGTGGTGGCAACGGGGTCTTTGACCAAGGTGAGCACATTTTTGACCTCTCTGGAGGAGGGGCCGTTCGATACGTTGCGGCTTGAGGGTGTAAGCTACACCCAGACGGATAACACGGTGAAGTTTACCATAGCCATACTGTACAGAACGTAGGAGGGGAAAATTTGCTCTTCGGGGATGTTATCATCCCCGAGGGTGCGACTGTGGATGATAACATCCACAGCGAGCAGAAGAAAATAGCGCGGGTGCTCTGTCACCCGCATCAACGGGCAGGGGGCAGAGCCCCTACCCTATGAATCTAAGCCATCAGCTAGTTCGAAGGGAGGATACTTAAATGGAGCTTTTCGGCGGCGGTCGCGCGATGTCTTTCACAGTAGAGGGTTTTTCCCTCAAGATGCTGGTCTACACGGGCAAGAAGATAGAGGGCTGGTATAGCATCCCTCTCAATCCCGGCTGGCTCAGAGATGGGCTGATAACTGCGCCCGGCGAGGTGGGCAGGGTCATGGCTGAGACAATCAAGGGCAAGAGCCTGCCGGCAAAGGGTGCGGTCTCCGCTCTCGCCAGCACGGGCAGCACCAGCCAGGTGCTGGCTATGCCCAAGCTGCAGAAGAAGGACATGGAGAAAACCGTTACCTGGGAGATGAAGAGGCTCATGCCGGGCTCTGCTGACATAGATTATGTATACTGGCAAGCGTTGCCCTGGCGTGCCACCAAACTCCAGCAGTCTATCTATGCCATTGCTATACCCATGACTAACGTTCAGAACATGGTGAATACCTGCCGCGCCGCAGGCGTAACTATGAAAGGCATGGAGCTCAAACCCTTCGCGCTGACACGTGCGGTAAACTGCGAGAGGGGCATTATTGTGCATGGTGAGATAGACAACATAGAGATAGTCATTGTTGACAGATATTACCCCGCCCTGTTCCGGGCTATCCCTGTGAAAGAGGCTAACTTCACCGCCGAAGCAGCCACTGCAAACCTCATGCGTGAGCTTCCCTTCACCATAGATTACTACAATCGCAGCCATCCTGAGTCCAGCCTGACGCCTGATTGCGTAGTCTACCTCAGCGGCGGGCTTGCCCTCGAGCCTGATATGGCTGGCAAAGTGACAAAAGCCACAGCACGCGCCGTATCGCGCGTAGAGCCGCCTCCGGGCTGCCCGCAGAACTTCCCGCTGGAGCAGCAGTTGACCAACGTGGGTCTGATGATGAAAGCGAAATGGTAGTAGGCTGCGTGTAACGCCAAGTGCAAACATAGAAATGTAGGGGCACAGCATGCTGTGCCCTTGTGTCTGTCAGCAGTCAGGGGGAAACTCTAAACTCTAAATACGAAATCCTAAACAAGCTCGAAATTCTAAGCTCGAAATTCAAAGATGGAGCTGTGAGTATGCGTCGTTTGGGATTTAGAGATTCGGATTTCTGGAGGGATCCTGGATTCCTGCTTCCGCAGGAAAGACATGGCGAGCAGTAAAACCCGATTTTTGCAATTAAAAGGTAAAGAATGACAGCAATTATAATAGTTGGTTTCGCCCTGCTAGGTCTTGCGGTCGGCAGCTTCCTCAACCTCTGCATCGACCGTCTGCCTCAGCATAAGTCCATCGTCAGCCCTCGCTCCCATTGCGACGGCTGCCAGCGCAGCCTCAGCACCGCCGACCTAGTGCCCCTGTTAAGCTACATCTGGCTCAGGGGTCGCTGCCGCTACTGCGGCGCCCGCATCCCCCTGCGCATAGCCATAGTGGAGCTGGCGTCAGGCGCTATCTTCGCCGCGCTGGCTTGGTATTACTTTCAGAATGACAACTTCGACGCTGAGTTAGCCTTCTCCCTAGTCTTTGCTGCCCTGTTCATAGTCATCTTTGTCATAGACCTGGAGCAGGGGCTGGTGCTGAACAACGTCGTCCTCTTCGGGCTCTCCCTCGCCTTCGTGTTCTCCTTCTTCCAGACAGGCTTCGAGGACTTCTGGCCCAGGCTGGGACCCGGCATAGCGCTCAGCGCGTTGCTGGGTGGAGCCGTAGGGTTTGCCATAATGCTTTTGCCCTACCTGATATCGCGTGGTGGCATGGGCGCTGGTGATGTCAAGCTGGCGGGCTTGATAGGGGTGGTGGTGGGCTTCCCGCAGGTGGTAGCGGCGCTTCTGGTGGGCATTGTCATCGGCGGGATAGTGGCAGTGTTCCTGCTGCTGGCCCGTCTCAGGGGCAGAAAAGAGGCAGTCCCGTTCGGGCCCTTCCTGGCTGTGGGCGCCATGGTGACGCTGGTGTGGGGTGCACAGATTATCGAGTGGTATCGCACCACCTTGACAAACCTGGGTTAGGTAAGTAAAGTTAAGTCCAGTTAGGTTAAGCATTCAGCAGTCAGCGGTCAGCTACAAGGAAAGCTGATAGCTGATGGCTGACTGCTAAAACACTGTTTGGATTTCGGATTTAAATGATAAGCAACATTAGCGCTTTCAGAAGGAAACAGGGTGGTTACTCCATCATGGGGCTGCTCTCGGCTTTGCTCGTCGTCACCATACTCGTAGCTGTGGTGGGCGTTATCGTATATATCTTTTACACTTCCAGCCGCACCACCTCTCTGGAGGGGGACCTGAAGGAGGTGAGGGCTGCGGTGAATTCCTTCGTCACAGAGTCCTCTGAGGCAGGCACACCTAAGTGGCCCACGGAGAACGGCAGGTTGCCTTCTGCCGGGGGGTATGCCCCGATAGACTTCAGCGCTAGTTTCACGGACAATACGGGCAAGACAGTGTTGTTTCACAACTTTTTAAATAGGATGCCCCAGCACTGGACCTTGGGCGTGTGGCGCATAGATAGCAGAGGCGATGTCTCGGTGGACCTGGAATCTGGGAAGTACTAAAGTAAGGGTTGATTACCCCATTAGTGCTATGGACA
>Ga0315291_10012644_pt1 | contig 10244 bp, 10 predicted proteins | sample YL17G12_20_MG_FD_203070 | JGI IMG/M metagenome (GOLD analysis project Ga0315291, IMG submission 203070) | Sediment microbial communities from Yellowstone Lake, YNP, Wyoming, USA - YL17G12_20 | ecosystem: Environmental > Aquatic > Freshwater > Lake > Sediment | place: USA: Wyoming | collected...
GATTTCAACTAATTAAAGCGCGGCGATTGGAAACAAAACAATTGGAAAACGACCTGCCATATCTCGAGCAAATACCATATAGGGAACTAACGAAAATGGATTTTCTCAAGCATTCCCGGAATAAAATCGATAGAGTGCGTGAACTCCACGCTTTTTATGGCGTCTCGGCCTTTTCTAATATAATGAACGTCGAAGCTTATGAACCGGCTTTCCGCTGTTCCAGGAAAAAAGATGCTTCTCCGTATGCCCTCGCCGCCTGGCTTAAAGGCACCGAAATACAGGCAAAAAAAATCATGACCAAGCCTTTCATGAAAAAAAATTTGCAGGCTTGTCTTCCGAAAATACGAGGATTCATCCTAGAACCGGCTGAAGAAATTGAGCAAAAATTACGAAACGCTCTGGCCGATGGCGGTATCGCATTTGTTCTGATGCCCCACTGGTCCAAGACGTACGCTCACGGCGCGACGTTTTGGCTTAACCCGGAAAAGGCCGTCCTCGTGATGACCATTCGCGGAAGTTGGGCGGACATCTTTTGGTTCAGCCTTTTTCACGAAGTAGCTCACATTTTTCTGCATAATAAGCGAGCGATATTCATCGATGACGACGATAAAGTCCATGCTTTGATAAAAGAAGAGAAAGAAGCCGATGAATTTGCCGCCCGGCTGCTGATCCCTGAGACCGAGTATCAAGCTTTTTTAAAGACAAGACAAACGAACGAATATGCCATCCGAGAATTTTCACAACACATCGGTGTAACTCCCGGCATCGTCATCGGAAGATTTCAACATGATGGATATTTAAGGCAAGATACTCGCCTCAACAAGCTACGCGTTCGCCTTAAGTGGAACACTCAGGTTAATCAAATATAAGGTCAGACATTCCAGAGATCCATTTATTGATAAACAGCGGCTTTAAAGGCAGTTAGCCCTTCTTGGAATTCGCCAAAGTGTTGACAGGGATTCTCCCTTGAGATACATTAAATTGGGATGTCGGCAGATGCCTACTAAGCTAAATGGGAGAAGATTCTATTCGGATGACGAAAAGAAATTTCCAAACCTGAAAAGGTAGAAATATGAATAAGCAAACCAGTGGCGCATCGATTCAGAAAATATCAGTCATCGTTCCAAAAAACCCATTTGTATCTCAGGGATTGCAGAACAAATGCCATTGTCTCTGCGCCTTGGATGTAGAAAAATTAATGGAATGGTGGCCTGGGACGCCACATTCACCAAACCGAGATCCAGATAAGGTAAAGGCCATTCAGCGTTCACTTGAATGGAAACGTGTCGCTCAGATTGCTTCCTACCTTCTCCAACAAGAAATCTTTGATGTCCCAGAGAAGCTTGATAACTATTTCCGTGACATCTATGACCCAAAAAAGAATGAACCGGGTCGCGAATGGCCGCCGCGGGTGGGACGTGTCATCACACCAGTAAAAAGCGAATTTCCAACATTCTCTAATGTGCTGCTTCACGTAAACGGAGCTGAAATCAAACCCCGTGAAAGTCCCCAGGAAGACGGGTCCGCCTTTCTTACTTTCGACGAAAATAATCCGAGGCTCTATGTTTCCGTCATCGACGGTCAACATCGAATCAACGGGGCTTATTTTGCCGTTAAACTGCTACAAGAGAAACAACAGGATGCAAAATGGGAAATTCCGGCGGATGTTTTTCTCGACCTCGACGCCACCGGTGAACCTCCGCGTAAGCAAGCGCAGATCTTCATTGATGTGAACTTCAACCAAAAGAAGGTTGACCGATCATTGGTCGCTGATTTGTATCCGACGGCGCGCGGAAAGCGTGTTGCTCTCGATAATAAAGAGCGCGCTCAAGACATCGGGCGAAAGCTCATGTTAGAAACCGGCCCGCTTGTGGGGATGATACAAATCCCTGGAATCAAATATGGCTGGAAAGATGTGATTACCTTGGCGACACTTAATAACGCCATTGAAGATGTTCTTCCGGTACTAGAGAAATGCGGCATTGAAAGCTTGGAAATGCAGACCGAATTCATAGCTCAATGTTTAAACGCATGGTTAGAAGCATCGGGACGCTTTGAGGACCAAAAGAAGCTGAAGCGGAGTGAACTCAATCCTGAAAACGTTGTATACCAAAGCCGCGTCCTTGTTTCAATTCTTGCGCTAATTCCAGCAATGCTTTGGAAGCTAAAAAAAGCGAGATTGGCTTTTATCTCGGTTAAAGCCCAAGAAACCTTGACGTCTTGGCTTCGGGAAATCGCAGAAAAAGCTCATCTTCTAGATAGAGGTGTTTTTATTGGTAAAAAAGAATTCAAGAACCGCAAGTACCTAGGCAGTGGAGGAATTGGACTCTTTCGTGACACTCTATGGGCGGCAGCTGGGGCAAATCGTAAACTCGCTACAAAGAAGGCAGAAAAGATTTCTAAAATAGCTAACGGTTTTCGTGCCACTATTTCCGGTGAACTCGGGGTTTAGTAGATTGGATAGAATCCTAGCAAAGCAAGTTGAGATCATGTTTGAAGGATTGAACCGGCAAAGTGCATCCGATGCTTTTCCAAGAATTGAAACACTGGCGAGTCTACTATCATCTTTGGCTGACAATTCGGCAACAACAAGAACCGTAGCCGTTTCCCGACAAGTTTTGACCTCCTTCGCCACTGCGGCAGTTGAAATGTGGTTAAGAGCAATTCATAGCTTTTTGATCTCTGCATCCCTGACTGAGGCGAGCCCAATATGGGCTTCCGTCTCCGGATACTATGCCAGCCACTATGCGATCCGCGGTTTTGCTCATTTGCTTGGGGTATTCCAGCTTCACAAAATAAAGAAAATTGTCTATCTTCAGATTACGGCACAGCCTTTTGTCTGTTCCATCGAGAAAAAATCAGGCTGGAACCGGGAGCACAAATTCTATTGGAAATACGTAAGCGAACATCCGTCGTTTTCGGGCGATCCTTTTTTCTACCCTAACCGAGAGGATTTGTCCAAATCAGACGGCTCCCACCGGAATAAAGCTAATTATGCTGACCATGTTAATCGATTTCCCGTTTTTGAGCCATTGGAGAGTGAATATATTAGGCAACGGGTAGAACGAATCTCGAATATTGAGTTCTCGGACGTACCGATTCCAAGCGCGGACCGGTTTCCGGATATAGATAGCGTTCAGATTGTAGCGTATCACCGAATCGTGAAGTTTCGGCGATGCGTGGATGAAGTGTTGGGTGAAAAAAATCGTTTCTGGAGAGTGCACAGAAAACCAAGTTGGTGCCCAGACACCATGACTTTCAGTTTAGTAGACCCTGCCTATCTCAAATTGTACGCAAGTAGATCATGAAATATATGGGTTCAAAACGATGGATGTTGCAGAACGGACTCGGCGAGCTTCTGGACGTTGTTGGACGAGATGCTATCCGCTTTGTTGACCTCTTCGCGGGCTCTGGCGCAGTCGCAGTCCATGTCGCCCAGAACTTTTCAATCCCGGTTCTTGCATTCGATCTACAGTATTATAGCGCCATACTTACAGGAGCCGTTATCCAACGCAAGAAAGCGATACCATGGAAAGATATTTGGAAAAGATGGTACTCCGACGCACTTGGGCATACAAAGAAATGTAATTTACCTCACACAAAGAAGGTAACAAGGCAGGCCGTTCAAGTTGCCCGCAATTGGTGCGAAGAACAGGCAGACTTACCAATAACCCGAGCGTACGGCGGCTACTATTTCAGCCCTCAACAGGCACTCTGGATTGATACGTTACTCACATATATTCCCGCCAAAGAACCAGTGAAAACGGTAGCGCTTGCTGCACTGATCAAAGCGGCAAGTCGTTGCGCTGCCGCTCCCGGTCACACGGCACAGCCCTTCCAGCCAACACGCTCGTCGAAATCTTTCATTCAGGAAGCATGGAGCAAAGACATAATTGAACTCACAAAAGAATCATTTTCTATTTTGTCAAACTGTTATGCCAAGGAAAAAGGCTGTGCAGAAGTGTCCGACGCGAATAAAGCAGCACATAGATTGAGGGCCGGCGACTTAGTTTTTATTGATCCTCCTTATTCAAGCGTTCATTACAGCCGCTTTTATCATGTGCTGGAATCTATCGCTCACGGAACTGTCAACTCGGTCTCAGGAAGCGGCCGTTACCCGGAACTTTCTTTCCGACCGCGTTCACAATACAGCTTAAAAAGTAAATCACGTGAAGCTCTCGCGGATTTGTTAAGCACAATTGCCAGGAAAGGAGCCAAGGCAATTGTAACATTTCCAGCCCATAAGTGCTCCAATGGACTATCGGGTGATATCGTGTGCGAAATAGCGCGCAAATACTTCCAAGTCGAAGAAAAATCTATAAGTAGCAATTTCAGTACATTAGGCGGAACAAATAGCGATTCAAAAAAAAGAAGAAGTGCGCGCCAGGATGCAAAGGAATTGATTCTTACGCTTACTCCTTATTGAACCATTAATATAAATTTGAGCTAATCAATAGGGATAATTTGCAATGAGCCAAGATGAGAAATACGGGCTGGGGAATCTGCATCCTCTGAGCCGAATCAAGACCGAGTTGATCTGGGAAGGAAAATACGATGAATTCGGGAATCGGCGAGAAGTGGATATCGCCGGATGCACGCTGCCCCTACAAAAAATCGAAGCCATCGACGAGCCCTTCAGCAGTGCCCAAGGTGCAGGGCAATTAGCTCTGTTCAAGAAACAAAGCAAGTGAAAAAGAGGACCGTCCCCATTTTTGTTCTTTACTCAGCGATTGGCGGCTCTCCAAGTCCCATAAAATAAAGGAATTGTCGGCCTCGGCTTGAATCTTAGCCCGAATTTTCGTATAATCATGTCTCAATTGATGGATATTTATTAGCTTAGAGTTCACCGCCTTCATTACCCCACTTCAGATTCTAAGCAACGATTTAACACAAGTGAAAAGGTACGAGCTTTGATGAGCACAGATATCGCCAGAATGCGGAACATCGGCATCAGCGCCCACATCGATTCCGGAAAGACGACGCTGACCGAGCGGATCCTCTTTTACTGCAAAAAAATCCATAAGATCCACGAAGTCAAAGGCAAGGACGGCGTGGGCGCAACGATGGACCACATGGAGCTCGAGCGCGAGCGGGGAATCACGATCACCTCAGCCGCGACGAACGTCGAGTGGGCAGACCACTCGATCAACATCATCGACACGCCCGGCCACGTGGACTTCACGATCGAGGTCGAGCGGTCGCTCCGGGTGCTCGACGGCGCTGTGCTCGTTCTCTGCTCGGTCGGCGGCGTCCAGTCCCAGACGATCACCGTGGACCGCCAGCTCCGCCGCTACAATGTCCCGCGGATCGCCTTCGTCAACAAATGCGACCGCATCGGAGCCAATCCCTATAAAGTCCGAGACCAGCTCGAGGAAAAGCTCCACCACAACGCCGTCCTGATGCAGGTCCCGATCGGCCTGGAGGACAAGCACCGGGGCGTTGTGGACCTCGTGACGATGAAAGCCCTTTACTTCGACGGAAACGACGGAGAAGTCGTGCGCGCCGAAGAGATCCCCGCCGATCTCATAGACGAAGCCAAGGCGAAGCGCGAAGAGATGCTCGACGCGGTGTCGATGTTCTCCGACGAGCTGATGAAAGCCATCCTCGAAGACAAGGTCACAGAAGAGCTGATCTACGAGGCCGTCCGTAAAGGCACGATCCTCCGCAAACTCACGCCTGTTTTAATGGGCTCGGCCTATAAAAACAAGGGCGTGCAGCCGCTTCTCGACGGCGTCGTCCGCTATTTGCCCAACCCGGCCGATGTTGAGAACGTCGCCGCGGACTTAGAGAATAATGGTCAAGAGGTCAAACTCAAGACCGACTCCAGCGCTCCCGCCGTCCTCCTCGCCTTCAAGCTCGAAGACGGCCCCTACGGCCAGCTGACCTACATCCGGATCTATCAGGGCAGCCTCAAGAAAGGCGACGAGATCGCGAACTCCCGCTCCCGGCAGAAGGTCAAGGTCGGCCGCCTGGTCCGGATGCATGCCGACAGTATGGAGGACATCGCTTTCGCCGGCGCCGGCGACATCGTCACCCTTTTCGGCATCGACTGCGCCTCGGGCGACACCTTCGCCTCCCCCGGCCTCAACCTGGCCATGACCTCGATCTACGTCCCCGAGCCGGTCATCTCGCTTGCCATCAAGCCTATCGATAATAAGGCGCTCAACAAAATGGTCAAAGCCCTCAACCGTTTCACCAAGGAAGACCCGACGTTCCGGACCCATGTTGACCCGGAATCGCACGAAACCATCATCCAGGGCATGGGCGAATTACACCTCGACGTCTATGTCGAGCGGATGAAGCGCGAATACAACGCCGAGGTCGAGACCGGAAAGCCCCAGGTCGCCTATCGCGAGGCCATCTCGACCCGCGTCGAGTTCGACTACACGCATAAGAAACAAACCGGCGGCGCTGGACAGTTCGGACGCATCATCGGCACGATCGAGCCTATGGCCGAAGGGAACTACGAGTTTGTGAACAAGATCAAGGGCGGCCGAATCCCAAGAGAATTCATCCCTTCCTGCGATAAGGGATTCCAAGCGGCCATGAAAAAAGGGGATCTGATCGGATTCCCGATCACCGGCGTCCGGGTCACGCTGACGGACGGCGCGTACCACGAGGTCGATTCCTCGGACCATGCCTTCCAGGCGGCGGCCAGTGGGGCGTTCCGCCAGATCTATCGCAAGGCCAGGCCGCAGATTCTTGAGCCGATCATGAAAGTCTCAGTCGAGGGGCCGTCTGAGTTCGCCGGCAATATTTTCGCCAGCATCCACCAGCGCCGGGGCATCATCGTCAGTTCAGTCGAGGACGGGAGCTTCTCGCGCGTGGACGCCGAGGTGCCGCTCGGCGAGATGTTCGGGTATTCGACGGTCCTCCGGTCGCTCACCCAGGGCAAGGCCGAGTTCACCATGGAATTCTTGAAATACGGCCGCGTGCCGGCGAACGTCGCCGAAGAGCTCATCGCTCAGCATCAGGAAAACAAACAGAAAGAACGCGCAAAATAAAACAAGGAGAGTCGTCCGATGATTAAAGCCGAGCTCATCAAACGGAGCCCGCTCCGGGTCCTCGAAAAATCCATCCACGGGGGGCTTGGGAACGGGAATATCGGCGTGCTCGCCTCGCCGAAGGGCGTGGGCAAGACGGCCTGTCTCGTCCACATCGCCACAGACAAGCTGTTCCAGGGCAAGCACGTCATCCACGTCTCCTATGCGAGCCGGGTGGACTACATCATCACCTGGTACGAGGACATCTTCAAGGAAATCTCTAAGAACCGGAAGTTAAAGGACGCTGTGGACGTCCACGACGAGATCATCAAGAACCGGGTCATCATGAACTTCAAGCAGGACGGCTCGCGCACGGAGCAGGTCCTTAAAAGCGTTGAGGCGATGATCACGTTCGGCAAGTTCGCTGCAGACGCGGTCATCGTCGACGGCTATGATTTCACCCGATCCACGAACGAAGACCTCGGAAAATTCAAGGAGTTCGCCAAAAAGCTCGGCCTCGAGGTCTGGTTCAGCGCCTCGCTCAAGGAAGCGGCGGGCCCTCTCTACGACGAAAGCGGGATCCCGGTCGTCCTGAACCCCCTCTGCGGCGCGATCGACGTCCTCATTACCCTCCATGCCCAAGGCGACCATGTCGAGCTCCGCGTCGTGAAGGACCACGACCGCCCGGCAGCAGGCGTTCTCCCGATCAAGCTCGACCCGAAGACGCTGCTGATCGCCTGATTCCTTGACAAAGCTCTGTTTTTCATGGAATCTACCCGAGGCAGGAACATTTCTGATCGAGAACCGCGTGAATTTCTATGAATATTCTGTTGCTTAAGACTCTGGAGGATAATTCGCATTCCTCCCCTTTAGTAAAAATGAGAGGGGGGAGATTATCATTTCTTTTTTTTAACAAACACATCCTTTTTTGCCTGCTTTTTGTCTTGATTCAGGGAGTACTCTTCAGCCAAGAAAAAACCATCAAAGACGATGTCGGGAATGTCTTCACCCTGACGGAGCCGCCGCAGAGGATCGTCTCCCTCGCGCCAAATATCACCGAGATCCTCTTCGCCCTGGGCCTGGGAGAGAAAGTCGTCGGCGTCACGCGCTACTGCGACTATCCCCCGGCCGCGCTCCAAAAAGCAAAAGTCGGAGGACTCCTCGACCCGGCCATCGAAAAGATCAAATCGCTCGGCCCGGACCTCGTCATCGCTTTTCGCGGGAATCCCTGGAGCGCCCTGAAAAGGCTTCAGGCTCTCCGTCTGCGCGTTTTTATCCTGGATATCGGACACGATCTCGACGCGGTGCCGAAAACGATCGAAAAGATCGGCCGGCTCACCGGGCGAGAGAAGGAGGCGCAGGCGCTTCTCAAAATTCTGGAAGACAAATATCAAAAGATCATCTCCGCCCTCGAACCCGTCGCCGCGCTCCCCAAGGTCTTTCTCAACCTCCACGGCATGGGCCTCGCAACGTGCGGCAGGACGAGTTATCTCCACGACCTTCTCGTCCGGGCGAAAAGCGTCAATATCGCCGGCCGGGTTTCCAAGGATTGGATGGGTTACAGCCGCGAGCAGCTCATCAAAGACGAGCCGGAGGTGATCATCATCATGACGAAATCCGAGCCGGATTTTGTCAGGGCGAGAGATTGGTTCATATCCCAGCCGGGGTTTCAGTCCATCCCAGCCGTCCGGACAGGTCGTATCCACTTTCTGGACGAGAATATCGCCAGCCGGTTCGGACCGCGGCTCTATGATGCCTTCGCCGAACTTGCCCGACTCATTCATCCGGAAGGATTTGAGCTCAGCCCTATCGGGATCAGATCCCTGCATCTGCCGCCCCTCATAAGATTTTTGATCTTCTTGCCTTCGACTTTTCAAGAGAGGTCGGAGGGAGATTGGTCAGATGTTTAATTCTGGCTCCCATAGCTTTCCTTTGACGGGCATTTTTTAGCGAACAAAATCAGCAGAAATTCGTATAAAGCTTATATCAAATGTGTACCCTAATGATTTCCCTCATGATAAAATGGGGCCAACGATGCTGACGTTCTTTTTTATCAGGGACCATAAGCACAATTACCGCTTCTTCTCCTCAGAGCCGGCCAAGCCCATTGAATTGAAACGGTCCAAGCCCAAAGAGGCTTGGGAGCTGGCCAAGAAGAAGCTGATGCTTCTCCCCCAAAAAACCCTCCGCCAGGAGCAGGCTTTTTACCGGTCTCTGAAGATTAAGGACCCGTCCATCCGCATCCTCTATTCCGGGATCGCCGGCGAGCACAAGATCAACCACAGATTCCATTTTTTCCTTCACAGGCAGAGAACAAGACGGATCATTTATCTCATCGGAGAGGCGCTTCTCCTTCCGCTCACCGCCCTGACCATGCCCCTGCCGGGCCCGAACGTGACCTTTTACGCCTTGGCTCTCCTCATGATCACCCACTGGCAGTCCTTCATCGGCGTCCGCGCCATTCTGCAAAAGGATCACAATTTCATCGAATCAGCGCTCGTCGCCGAATGGGAAGCGGCCGTGAAGTCCCGTACCGAGGCGGCCTTTCCGGACATTCTGGCCCGGATCGAAAAAGAATTCGGGTTGAAAGGCCTGCGCAAGGTCCTCTGGAAATAAGGGCGGGCCCAGCCTCAATTTTCGACACTCAACAAATCCGGAGACCTGAACCGAATTCCAAAGAATTCGGACCATGTCGCCGAATTTTATGGAAAATTATGAGGAACGCAATAAATGAAATGTCCTCACGAGGAGCGAAGCGACGTGGCGATCTCCACGATGGACTTTTTCTTCGAGATTGCCACGCTCTCTTCGGTCGCTCGCCATAACGATGTAACCGTAATTATTGCGCTTATATTAAATAAAGGCAGGGACATGGACTCCCTCATTCGAGAGATTGAGAGGGCGTGTTTCCACTTTTTCTTGACAAGTAGAGCGAAATAATATATGAAAATATGTTCATATCTTAATTTATTATGAAAGAGATCATTAAAGTCTTCAAGGCCCTCTCGGACCCGACGCGCCTGCGGATCGTCCGGCTCCTCCTTGAACGGGATCTCTGCGTCTGCGAGCTGATGTATATCCTCAACATGGAGCAGTCGCGGATTTCCCATCAACTCCGGATTCTGCGCGACGCGGACCTGGTCGAGGACACAAGAGACGGAAAATGGATCATCTACCGGATCCCCGACTCCCTCCGAAAGACCCTGATGCCTCTGATCAATCTCTACCTCAAGGAAAAAATCGGAGGGTCTCAAGAAATCC
>Ga0315291_10012645_pt1 | contig 10244 bp, 12 predicted proteins | sample YL17G12_20_MG_FD_203070 | JGI IMG/M metagenome (GOLD analysis project Ga0315291, IMG submission 203070) | Sediment microbial communities from Yellowstone Lake, YNP, Wyoming, USA - YL17G12_20 | ecosystem: Environmental > Aquatic > Freshwater > Lake > Sediment | place: USA: Wyoming | collected...
TCGTCCTTTCCGGCATCGGCCACGAGCTGAGTCTTCCCGGTTCTGACCGCCCTGACGGTGACTCCTTTGCCGTCCAAGGGCAGCTCGAAGCCTTCACCCACCGAAACGCCAATCATACGTATGAAGTGGAGTACACTTCCCTCAACGACGCCGAAACCACCCTGATTATAACCTAGGACGCTCTTAATGGCGTCAAGAGTCCTCTCTGCGACGTCGTCCATCGTCCCGGCTTTACCGAGCTCGGTCGCGTGCCGGTGAAGAGACTCAAGCCTCCTCTCGTAGCGCTTTTGGTCAGTGACATCGTGGAGCACGTGTTGCACAGCGTAAGTACCTTGATAGTTGATTTCTGAGTGGTAGTCCACGATATCTCTGACACTACCATCCGCCCTCAACATTCTGTACTCTAATGGTGATGGAGGCTCCTCCCCTCTTTCTCTTGCTTCCATCATCTCGATAATAATCCCCCTGTCTCCTTCCACTACCTGAGAGAGGGCGCTTGTGACAACTAATTCGGATGGATCTTTTTCTCCTGCGAGGCCTGCTCTCTTCTGGTTGGCGTAAACGATCGTATTTCCTATCGTAACCGAGATGGCGTTCGGCGAGTTCTCCACGAGGGTTCGGTAACGTTCCTCGGACTCCCTCAACTCCTCCTCCATCTGTTTTCTTTGAGTAATATCTTTTCCGACGCCGATCATCCCAACCGGGTTTCCTTCATGATCCTTAAGAAGCTTAGTGTGAAGGAACAGCCACAGCTCGGAACCGTTCTTCTTAAGTCCCCTCCACTCCGTTGGATAAGACTCACCGCGTTTGACTGCGTCCAACTGCGAATCGGCAACGGCATCTCTCTCCTCCACTAGATTAAGTAACTTGACACTCTTACCGATCATCTCCTCAGGGGAATATCCAAAGATGTTTTTGGCTCCATCATTCCAATAGGATATGACGCCATCTAAATCAGTTACAATAACCGAATCACTCATGTTTTCAAGAATAAGAGCATGCCTCTCAGATTCCTCGTGATGAATGCGAGCCTCATCCTCCATCTGTCTTCTTTGAGTAATATCTACTTGAACTGAAATGCTTTGAATGACGTCACCACTTGCATCCCTCACCGCATCAACGTTGAGAAGGACGGTTCTCTCTTCCCCAGTTTTCGTAACTATGTTTAGCTCCTCATTTCTAAGTTCGCCTGTTTCCACCCATCTCCTAAAGAGCTGCTCTGCTTTCCCTCTTGAAGATGGCGAGTAGAGCGTGGTTATCCCAGGTTTTCCGATCAGCTCCTCTCTCGTGTATCCCAAAGCATCTGTAACAGTATCATTTACCTCGACTATGTTTCCCTCTTTTGATAGTATGCAACAGAGGACTGGCTGATTCATGAAGAACCGTCTAAACTTTTCCTCGCTCGCCGTAAGGCTCTTCACTCCTCTCGCCCGTTCGACTACGTGCTCTATATTTTTCGCTAATACTTGGTAGTGGGCTGGCTCAATCTCTTTTCTAATATAATCGTCGATGCCGACCTTGAACGCGGCCTCAGCTACTTCTTCGCTTCCACGACCGGTGTAGAGTATGAACGGTATGCTTATGTGGGATTTAATTTTCTCGGCTAACTGTATCCCGGTCATCCCATTCATCTGGTAGTCGGAGATAACGCAGTCGTAGCTCTCTTTCTCCAGGAGCTGAAGCGCCTCCTTCCCGGATGCGGCTGAGGTAACCTGGATCACCCCGTCTTCCTCTAGGAACATCTTGGCGAATTCACGCTGAGACTCCTCATCGTCAACGTGTAAAACGCGGATTAAGGCGGGGAGTAACATAAATTTTCAACTTAAACATCATTTAATATGACTTTTATGACTATGTATGTAATTATTTGGACATACTTTTCGCGGGATTTGAAATCACTGATTTTTACGATTCGTGGTTCAAGAAAGCCCATGGCTTCAGTCATGGGATGAATCGAACCCACAAAGAATCCGTTCCCCGACAGGCGGGTCCACCTTCACCCCACTCCCCACCGATACATGAGATTCAGTTAAATCATGCACATCAAACTGATTCCAATCAGAAACATGATCAGACTCTCCTACAAGCACCGCCTCAAACCATCAGCAGAACAGGTAACGGTGCTTGAGAAGCAGCTACACTTATGCCGAATGATGTACAATTCTCTCCTCGAACACAGCCTCAGCGAGCGCAGAGCGGGGCGCGGGACACCGACCCATAAGGCGTTGACGTACCTTATCCCAGCGATGAAGGCGCGGACACCAGAGTTGAACGCAGTTTTCAGTCAGGTGCTTCAGAACGTCGCCAAGCGGGTCCGAAGCGGTTTCGAGTCGTATTGGAACCGGAAGCGGGCGGAGCTGAGGGCGCACCTTCCCCGTTTCCGGGGGGAGGACAGGTATGATAGCCTGACGTACCCCCAGTTCGGGTTCCGGCTCAAAGACGGCGTGCTCTGCCTCTCGAAGATAGGGGACGTGCGTGTCGTCCAGCACCGGCCCGTCGAAGGTCGAGTCAAAACGTTGACGGTGACGAGGAGCAGAGCCGGGAAGTGGTTCGCGGTCTTCTCATGTGAGGTGGAGGAGAAGGGCGTACACGGCAGGCTCCCAGCCGTGGGTGTTGATCTGGGGTTGAACAGCCTCGTAGCCCTAAGCGACGGCACGCTCATCGAAGCCCCGGGGAGCTACCGCGGGCTCGAGGCTAAATCGAGGAGAGCGCACCGGAATCTCTCAAGGAAGCGGAAGGGTAGCCGTAATAGGGAGAAGGCTAGAGTTCGTTTAGTTCGAGTCGAAGAGCGGATAGCGAATAAGCGTAGGGACTATGCGTACAAGACTGCTCGAAGCATCGTAGACCGGTACGATAAGGTGTACTTGGAAGACTTTCGCGTGGCCAACATGATGCGGAACCGTCGTCTGTCGAAGAGCATCGGGGACGCTGGTTGGGGGATGCTGAGGAGCGCGTTGACCTACATGGCTCAACGGTCGTTGGGAGTGATCGCGCTCGTCGATCCCCGGAACACGTCTCAGGTATGCTCGGGGTGCGGAGCCTACGTTGAGAAGAGCCTGTCCGTGAGGGTGCATAGATGCCCCGGGTGTGGCTTAACCATTGACAGGGATGTGAACGCGGCTAGGAACATGCTCAAGAGAGGTCTTGAGATAGGCTTGGAACGAGCCGAATATACGCCTGTAGGAGAGGTGACCGCTACCCAACTCAGCGAAGCTGGGCAAGTCGCCTCGGTGAATCAGGAAGCCCACCTCATTAGAGGTGGGTAGTTCACTCTCATCTCTTAAGAATAAGTTTAAAAACCCCTGAGATGATAGTATTCTTCACCTACCTTCGATGAAAGTCGGTCCTAGTATGTGTGGAAGGAGCGTGTTTGTGGCTTCGAATACATACACAACTAAATAACTGAAATGGCGAGAAATATGGAGTTGAGAACCATGATGTCGAGAAGGTCAAAATTCGAGATATACATAGATATTTTAAATGAGATTAAGAGTGGCACAGTCATCCCTACACGTATTATGTATGGGGCAAACCTCTCATGGAAACCGCTTAAGCAGATCCTCAGTAATTTCATCGCGCAAGGGCTTATAGTTGAACAAGTCTCAGATGACGGAGATAAAAGAAGAAGGAAAGTCTATGCCCTAACAGAGAAGGGAGATAACGTTCTGAAATACTTCAGCAAGGTTAAGGGACTACTGGAGCTGGAGAAGGCAGTCCAAATCCGCGATTAAACTCCTTTTCTTTACTCGTGAACGTGCGCGCTAACCTCATCTCATTAAAAAGACATCTAAAAGATGTCAAATTTCCATCGTCCCAAACATTATCGAAGATTTTTCGATATTCAGTTGCTCTGAGAGCCAGGACTTTGTGGCCTCGTTGTCTATCTCAAAGATTAGCTTCTGAACAATGCAGCTGTTCGGGAGTTCGAGTTCCACCTTTTTGTGTTCAACGTGGAGGCCGCACTGGAGTTCGCCGCCGATCAGTGAGAGATTGTCGAAGAGGTCGCCGAAGTTGCCGCCCTTTGTGGTGGTTCTCTCCCCCTCCCTCTCAATGGTCATGGAGATCTCAGGGACTTTCTCTTGGTAAATATACAGCGTGTCATCCTTCAGAGCCGATACTTGGAAGCCGTCATCGGTAATGGTGAAGGCGAGCATCTGTGGCTTTGTGATCCTCTCTCGGAACTCCGTCCACTTATTTAAGGCGACCTTGACCCTAAGCGACAGCCCCTTAGGGGGCTCCTGGTAAGGCCGGGGCGTCCTGTCGGAGGCCATGATGTCCTCAAGCTTGGCCACCTGCGTGTCGAGGTTCTTCTCGTGCTCCTTTAGTACGTTGATGATGAAGTCGATCACGTCGATCTTCTCGTCGTAGCTCATCCACTTCACCCTTCCACGTGAGAATAGAGGCAGAGCTGTACTTTTAAATAAATTAGCCACTGAAAGCGTTAAAACAATTTCGCAACGGAATTCACGAGTATTAGGTCGAAATTCAATTATGGATTAGTAGAGTATTAGGTCAACTACCTCCCTACAAGTAGGGGGGCTTGTCTCTGAGCCTCAAACACCTGTTCACACAGTCTCGAAACAATAGGCTGGTTGACTTCAGCCCTCCACCGAATGTTCTTCGCACCGTTTAAATCCGCGTCCGCGCGCGCAACAAGCTCATGAATGAAGAACACGCGCGCGAGTAAATTCCTTTCTCTCACATAATAACCCCCCGTGATAAGACTGAAGAGAAAAGTTACGATGCGGGTTCAAGAAAGCCCATGACTTCGTCGCGCGCGCGCTCGGTGAGTCAGGAAGCCAGCCTCTTTAGAGGTGAGTAGTTCACAGTCAGCTTGTCAACAACTACGAAGCCATGAATCGCGTGCGCGATTGCATGGCATACTTAAAATATTGGATTTATAAAATGAGGTTGTAAAGCTTGAAAAATAGATATTTCTGATGGATTATTCCTACATATTACGAATCCGGAATATTTTATGGATAATAAACATCCCCTACTCGTTGGGCATGAAGATAAGATATCTTATAACAGCTGGGGTATTTATCTCCGTATTACTCATCGGTATGTCAAGCTACCTCTACGTCTACATGAGCGCCTACTTCAACTTCTTCCTGTTCAGGAAAAACAGCGTAGACGTACCACAGACCCCCGAAATACCCGAAGTGATCACGAAAATCACGGGACTATTCAGTCTATCTCTCGACCAGACGACGGCTCTTCTCGTCTCAGTCGTGGTCTTCATGCTGTGTTTACTGGTTGGGATATACCTCTCCCTTGCGACCAACAGCCCAAGAGCTCTTCTTAATGAGAAAAGATAAAGCACAATTCATTCGACTTAAAAAGAGTCGTGAAAAAATAGGTAAATTAACTTTTAGCCTTTCGCACAACTCTAATTATTTATTTAGGTACGCGCGCCCACGATTCCTCCGCCTAACAAGTTAGGTGGTCTCCTTGCGCCACACTGATGAAAACCTGTTTAGGTTCCTTAATGCATGTCCGTCGGAGAACTAGTTATATCCGCGTTGAGCCTATTGATGGTGTCCGGGGTTCTGATGCCTCTCCTCGAGTACCTTAGGCCACTCCTGGTCCTGACGATGTTAGGATACGCTTCGTACAAGGACCTCAGGACTCGAGAGATCAACGACATCCTATGGGTAGCCTTCGGAGCCTTAGGGTTGGCCCTCGATGTCTACGAGGTCGTCACGAACTCCATGCCCCTCCTGGATCTAGCTCTACCTCTGATCTTTATGGTCCTATTCGCCCTGTTATCAGGATACTTGGGCTTCTTCGGCGGGGCAGATCTCTTCGCTTTCATCATCCTGGGCTTGCTTCAACCTTCCACGCCAAGGCTTGTGGGATCATACATGGGGTTCACCCCCATTTTTTTCCCATCGACGTTGATCTCCAACTCCATCGTCGTTGCAGCATCGGCCTCTATCCTAGTTCTCCTCGAGAACCTATCTTCGAAGGACAGAGGCTCCCAGTTCTCAGGGCACGAAGCCGAGCCGGTGTGGAGGAAGCTCGTTCTGCTCATATCGGCGAGGAGGGTCGACATCTCGGAGGTGAGGGGCCCACCATTCCAGTATCCCCTTGAATATCGGGATTCGGAAACCAATGAGCTTAAGCTTCAGTTAAGACCTGATCTAGACGACGGCAGGGCCATAAAGATCATCGAAGACCTGAGGGGGTTGAACCGTCCCAAAATGTGGGTCTCGCATACCCTGCCTTTCTTATTTGCGCTGCTGGTGGGGTATATTGTCTCGGTTACCTTCGGGGATGTCATTCTATCGGTCATCAGCAGGCTTCTCGGTTAACCTTGACGAATCTTATCGCCTCAGTTCAAGGCGATGTGCGTTTTTCCTAAAAATGGGGGAAGCTGTCCGGTGGGGGGAAATACCCCCGGTTATTCCCCAAAAAAGGAAATTACTTGCCCCTTTTAGGTAGATAATACATATATTCCGTCTGATTACTGTAATAGTCAGGAAAAGGGAGTAATTCGGATGAAGAAGAGAGATAGCATGGACATCTCGGCGGACATCCTCCGCCTTGCGAGGAGTGGCGCCATCAAGACTCGTATCGTCTACGGCGCGAACCTCAACTTCAAGATAGTTGAGGGCTACCTGTCCAGGCTGACTAACCTCGGCCTCCTTGATAACAGGGACAGCCGAAGAAGGTATCAGACGACCGAGAAGGGACTCTCCTTCATTCAGAGATATGAGGAATTGTCGAAGTTTGGGTTGGGCTTACATGAATAAACCCAGTTTTTTCCATGTAAGTGGCTGCCTGGGTTGTATGGCTGAGTGTACACCTTCTTGGAAGGAGTACTGTGACATTCAGTTTGATGCTATAGGAAATCGTGACGGTTTTTACATCGATGAGAAACCACAAAGAATCTATGGTTTTGGAGAGAATTCGCACGCGCGCCCGACTGAGAAGGATCTCTCCTTCATTCAGAGACATGAGGAATTGTCGAAGTTTGGGTTGGGCTTACATGAGTAAGCTACCGGGCTACTTTAGGATCCTTCTCCCCTCCCGGCTCGACACTCGCTTCATGGCCCTCTCGATAGCCTTCCTAGGCGTGGTCTCCGACTGGATCACAACCCAGGTAGGTCTCGGTATGGGCTACTACGAGACCCACTTGATGTACAACCCAGTCCTGGCTCTAGCCATCATCTGGACCACTATAATATTCCTGTTAATGGTTCTTCCCAGGGGTGGGCGGTGGGATTATGCGATCTATTTCCTAGCCTCGTGGTCGTTCATCGGTGCGGTGAACAACATCCTCGTCATCATGGGCATATTCAGCGGTTGGGTAATCTAAACGACCAAAAAAATGCGTTAACCACAAACCTAATGTATATCTTATATATATTTAGGATATACTCTCATTATATGAGACAATCGTCTGGGAGTGAAACAGGCTGCCCATAAAAGAATTGTTAAAAATATACATGGAGTGCGTAGCTTCGCGCAAGATCGTCATTTTTATTTACACATGGCCAGCCCTCATTTGCTTGTTCATCGCATCTAGAGGGATGGTTTCAGTCCCTGAAGTCTTACTTCTCGTTTCAGCTGTAAGTCTGACAGGATTCGCGGTCTATTTTTATAACGACATAGAAGACCTAGAGGGCGACATAAAGACGGCGGAGCTAGGTAACCAGATGAAGAGTCTAAAGCCTCTGGGTCAGGGGAAAGTCTCGAAGGATCTCTTGACAAAGTTTACGGTTCTTTCCGCGGCGCTGGGCCTAATACTCGCCAGCCTTCTGAATGTCGGCGTGCTCGTTAGCCTATCACTCTATCTAGTCCTCGGCGTCCTCTACTCGACAGAACCGTTCAGATTTAAGAAGCGCTTTATCTTCAAACAACTGGTCACAGCGTTCGGATGCGTCCTATCAATCTTGGCTGGGGCCTTAGCGGGCGGGGAGATCTCGCCGGCGGTGATCTTCATGGTCTTGATGGATTTCGCCATCGTCGTTGGTGTGAATCCCATTGTGGATATCCCAGATATGTTGGGAGACAAGGTTATGGGTGCGAAGACAATACCCGCTGTCATTGGTCCCTCGATGACCGTCCGCTTCGCCATAGCTGTACTTGTAGCCATCGCTGGAGGCAGCATAATCGGGTATCTAGGTCTTGGCCTTAGCATTGCCCTGCCGTTCCTCATGACTTTGATCGCGGGTGCCTGGATTTACACTATAATGCCGCTGATGAGGAGGTACAACGATATCGCCTTCATGAACATCGTGTTATTTAAGAGAGTTGTGCCGCTCTACTTGATAATCCAGCTTGTTCCACTTGTGGGCATCCTACACTAATAATTCCTTTAATATTGTCGGTGTCTTATTCACGTTTCGTGACTCCCAGGTGGAGTTGAAGAGTTGAGTGAACTTTTTCGATGTCTCATTATCCTTGAGCTTGAAAGCGATTGAGAACTCTCCACCGACGCTTGGAAACTCGAAGAAGCACTCGGAACCGTCTATGATGCAGAAGCTAAACGGAAGCTCTATCTCCCGGAGAATGTCGTCTATATTTCCTTCGTTCGATATCTCTAGTACCTTCATGATCAACTTGGGAGAAAGCATCATCCTGAGCTTGTTCATCTTCTTCGACATGGTCTCCTTTGATAGGAGGACCCTCAGTTCATTACCCCTCTCCTGAGCCTTAAAGCACTCGTCGACGACCCATATGTCGAAGTACCTCGACGCCAGGAGGATGCTCTTCTTCGATGAAGCTATAGCGCGAGCCAGCGCTTCGACGAGTATCTTATACTCCGAGATCTTCTCAACCTTTTCCTGAGGAATCCTCTGAATCATCGACCCGAGTACGACGCCCATGTCGTTCTTCCCGATGATCACGGAGTTGATCTTCTGGCGCTCTTCATCGGACAAGGCCTCCGACTTCGATAGGTTCAACAGGAGGCCGATCTTCTGCTTGTTGTCGACCATATTGACGAGAGAGAGGCCTAAACTGTGGAGCATCTCGCCGACCGGCGTATATACGTAGACTCCGTTCACCTTCTCGAGGACTCCTGAGTCCACCAATGCCTTGAGCCTGGAGTAGTATCTCTTCGGCGTGAGGTCGAGCTCCTTAATCGCCTTGTTTGAGTTACTTATCCCCTTCTTCGCGAGCAGGAATATCCGCATCGTGTCGAGATTAGCGAATGTGCTGAATATGTCTATGCACTGTTCAAGCGTCTCAGTAGATGGCTCGTATGTAGCCTGGGCGTCATCTAAGATCTCCAATAGGATATCCAGCTCGCTGTAGAAACCCCTATGTTTTCCAGTTTAAAACCATGTGATGCATTCTAATTTAGTTTATTATTATGGATCTGTAATGTATATCACAAACATTGGTTCTCTTATTTATAAATTGTATAATATTGAAATATATGTCTTTAATATAGTATTGTTAATTCACAATTCATTTATTAGAAGAGAGAAATATCACTTTCTAGTGAATGTCAGGGAGAATAAAAGAGATTGAGTACACTCAAGAACCGCAAGGCCATCATCCCAGAGACAGCGACAATGATACTAGTCGCCGTCGCCATGACAATCGCAGTGACCGTAGCCTACTGGATGGGCGGCATCTCAAGTCAGTACATAACGTTCGAGAAAGTCGAGATGGGCACGCACGCACTTATAGATATGACGTACAGTGTTCTCCTGACAGCGTCAAGGCCACCAGACATCTACGCCATGTCTCTGGCAGTAATTCTTGATACCGGACTGATCGTATGGAAGAAACACAAGTTCATCTCGACCCACACGCCGAAGCCCCTGCGCAACCTCGCCTCGAGGCTTATAAGGCCCTCAAGCAAGCGAAACGGTAAAATAAACGAGATCTCGGAAAGTACCGACCGCGACTAGTATTCGCGGCGGGAGTATTCCCTTTTACTTCAGGTGCTCTGCGAACTCCTTCCCCCAGGCCCTGCAGTCGGCTAGGGTGGCGGACTGGTCTACCTTGAACTCCGTGTCTATCTTGACGCAGACCTTGTCATAGACCTTGTATCCGAGGGCTTGTACGTAGCCCTTGAGCCTCTCCTCCATTATCCAGGCGCCGTCGTAGCCGTAGCTGCCGAAGACCCCGGCCTTCTTCCCTGCTAGCTTTATCTTCTTGAGCTTGACGTAGCTCTCTACGTGCTCGAGGAAGTCTTTCATCTCGTTTGTGACGTCGGCGTACCGGGTCGGCGAGCCGAAGGCTACGCCGTCTGCCTCGGCGAGGAGGCTCAGCGGGAACTT
>Ga0315291_10012646_pt1 | contig 10243 bp, 6 predicted proteins | sample YL17G12_20_MG_FD_203070 | JGI IMG/M metagenome (GOLD analysis project Ga0315291, IMG submission 203070) | Sediment microbial communities from Yellowstone Lake, YNP, Wyoming, USA - YL17G12_20 | ecosystem: Environmental > Aquatic > Freshwater > Lake > Sediment | place: USA: Wyoming | collected...
GCGAAGCGGGAGCATCCACTGTGCCGGAATCGGTGAGGCCGGTTTCTGCCGGAAGGCTGACCCCATCATTGGGGGAGATGGGCGCGCTTTCGGTCGCTGCGGACAAAGCTGGGTCCGACTGACTGTGATCGCAGATCCCGTCGTTGTTGGTATCAACGTAACGGGGACAAGCTCCGGGGTAAGGATCGTCCACCAACCCCAAAGGGCAATCGTCCCAGGCCAAAGCAGCAGGGGTACCCATCCATAAAACGCCGGTAACAAGCAGCAAGGTCAAGATCCATCGGTAACGTTTCATCGCATAATTCCTTTCTTCCAATAGACTGCACCTTCCCGTTCAAGGGCGGGTCAAAAGAAGATCAGAATTTGATAAGAACCGTCTCGTCGCTCCTTACCCAATTCTGTTCTTTGCTTGAGCGGATTCTGAGGGTCGGTTGCTACGCTTTCCTCAACACCGTTCTGAAAGGAGCATGAAAGAAATGAAGAAGCTCGTAGTTTTGGGAATAACAATGGTGGTCCTGCTGGCGATTGCCGGCACGACCCTGGCTGCCGGCACTGGACTGGGATACGGATCCGGCCAACCAATGATGGAGGGTTCCAATCCCGTAAGTCTTACCGGCACGATCGTGGACACCAGCCACTATGCCGCGGGAGTTGGACCGGGTCGACAAGAAGCCTCATCCTACCTTCTCTTCCGCACCACTGACGGGAAGGAGATCCGTCTGGTGGTGGGACCGTCCTGGTATCTGGATAGCACAGGGCTGACGTTTGCTGCCGGAGATGCGGTGACGGTCACCGGCTGGTACGAAACCGATGGAGACTTGGCGGTTGCCTCAGTGGCTACCGATGGGAAAACCATCACCTTGCGCGACACGGATGGCCGTCCCCTCTGGGCCGGCAAGTCCAACCGGGGGATCAATCGAGCGGGAAATGACCCAAGCCAGGGTAACAACGGGAATGCCCAGCCCCTCCGTGACGGGTCCGGTTTCGGATCCGGTCGACAAGGAAATCCGGGAAACGAAACTCGTTGTGACGGAACCTGTCCCTATTGCACTGCACCCTAACGAAGCGAACGTGCACGCCAAGAAAGAGCCGCTCTTTAGAGCGGCTCTTTCTTCAGTGCTAGAATCAACTATGCGCATCCTGGTGGTGGAAGATGATCGGCGAATTGTGGACCTTCTCAAGCGCGCACTGCAGGCGGAGGGCCACGTGGTGGAAGATGCTGCGGACGCCCTGGATGGATTCGCTTTGGCCACCTCGGCCTCGTACGACGTCTTGATCGTGGACTGGACGATCCCACGCGGAAGCGGACTGGAGTTGATTCGCGACCTGCGTCGGGAAGGGGTAAGGATCCCCGTCCTGATGCTCACCGCTCACGATACCACCTCCGACAAAGTGCAGGCACTGGATGCCGGCGCGGATGACTATTTGACCAAGCCCTTTGCGCTGGAAGAGCTTCTGGCCCGATTGCGCGCGCTTTCTCGCCGAAGCGAAGGACGCACGAGTGAAGTGTTAAAGATAGCGGACTTGACGATCGATGTGCTGACAAAGGAAGTGCATCGGGGAGAGCAGTCGATTTCTTTATCGGCCAAGGAATTCGCTTTATTGGAGTACCTGGTGCGCAATCAGGGCGTGGTGTTGTCTCGCGACAAGATCGCGGAGAACGTCTGGCAGTATCCCTACGCCGCCGAAGGCCATGTGATCGATGTCTACATCCAATACTTGCGGGAAAAAGTGGACAAGCCATTTGCCCATAAACTGATCCATACCCGGCGTGGCATGGGATACGTGGTGCGGGCGTAGATGAATTTCCGTCTCCGACTGACCCTGCTCTTTGCCGGCCTTTGTTTTCTGCTGTTTGCCCTGATCTCGGCGGGTGCCTACTGGGCGTTTGCCTCTGCGGCCTGGAAGGAATTGGACCAGAAGCTGGTGCCGCGCGGGGAATCGCTGGCCGGTCGGATCGAAATCTCCGGAGACCGTGCCTCCGCTCCCGGCGGGTTTGGCAAAGGCGGTCTGGAAGAGCGGATCGATGTCGTCTTCTCCTTGGCGGGAAAAATTCTGCTGGCCACAGCCGGCATCCAGGCGGCAGCCCTGCAACCATTATCCACCTTGTCGCCCCAACTGATGGAAGGTCAAGTCGTACTGCAGGACCTGCAACTGGCCGATGGGACTGCCGTCCGCGTGGCCTACATTCCGCTTTTACGCGACGGAGAACTGACCGGGGTGTTGGCCACGGCGATCCCGCGTGAATCGACCGACCGGTCCTTGTCCAACCTGGCAATCACGCTGCTGGTGGCCAACGCGATCCTGCTGGTTTTGGCGGCTGTGATCGGCTGGTTGCTTGCGCGCAGTGTATTGCAGCCGGTAAAAAGAATGCGTCAATTGGCGGAAGAAATCAGCCTGCAGGATCTGGAGAAACGAATATCGCTCGAAGGCCCGCGGGACGAGTTGTATGCGCTGGCAGCGACCTTCGATTCGATGTTGGATCGTCTGCAGAAGGCGGTCACCGCCGACAAGCAATTCTTTGCCGAATCGTCCCACGAGTTGCGCACTCCGTTGACGGTAATCCAGGGAAATCTCGATTTGGCCTTGCGGAATCCCCTGGCCACTGCGGACGAGTTACGACAGACACTCCGGCTGGCGAGAGATGAAACCGAAGCGATGTCTCGTATTGTCGCCGATCTACTCTTCTTGGCTCGTTCCGACACCCAGGCACTGGAGATGGTGCGGGAAACCGTGCCCTTGCGAGCCTTGCTGGCGGAGGTCGTTCAGCTATTGACCCCATTGGCTTGTGAGAAAACGATCCGATTAGAAATCGTAGGCGAGGAAGTCCCATTCAAGGGAGATCGGGGGCTGCTCCAGCGAATGCTCTTGAACCTGGGAGAGAATGCCATCCGCTATCACCCCAGAGACGGCTGGGTTCGGTTTGGTCTCATACGAGAGGATCAATCGATCCGGATCTGTGTGGAAGACAACGGCTGGGGGATCCCATCCGAGGAATATCCACTCCTGTTCACCCGCTTTTTCCGGGGGATCGAGGCCAAACGACAGGAACCACAGGGAACCGGATTGGGACTAGTCATTATCGCGGAAATCGCCCGTCGCCACGGAGGCACCGTGGAGGTTCGGAGTCAATCCGGAGAAGGCAGTTGCTTCACCGTCGTCTTCCCTGTCGCTTCGATTCCCACCCGATAGAGGTCCGTCAGGCGAACCCCCGCAGTCGCTGATCAGACCAAGTGATGATGTTCGTCGCTACTATACTGAAACTGGAGGTCTATCTCTTATGAAAATAGCAGTCCTCAACGGAAGTCCCAAAGGCAAGTACAGCATCACGCTCCAGTCGGTGAAATACCTTCAGAAATATCATCCGGCTGTTGAATTCGAGATATTCGATATCGGCCAGAGAATCAAGCAGATCGAAAAGGATCTTCCGTTCTTCGACTCCATTGTGGAAGGGGTACGGGGAAGCGACCTGGTCCTCTGGTGCTATCCTGTCTACACCTTTCTGGTACCCTACCAACTGCTAAAATTCATCTCATTGATCTTCGAACGCAAAGCCGAAGCCAATTTCGCAGGGAAATACACCAGCCAATTGCTCACGTCCAAGCATTTCTACGACCACACCGCCCACAATTACATCTGGAATATCTCCGAAGATCTGGGAATGAAGCACATCATCGGTCACTGCGCAGACATGGATGACCTTCAGAAACCGGAAGGGCGCAAGCGCCTGCTTCAGTTCGGCGAAGAATTGCTTTGGACGGTGAGGGAGAACCGCCCGCTACCGCGCAAATACTCGCCACGGGAGACACTTACTCCCCGTTATGCTCCTCCCGAGAAGTTGCCCCTAGTTTCACCGGTTGGCGAGAGCGAAGTCGTTCCCCATGATGTGGTGTTGGTGACCGACTGTACTAACTCCGATTCGAACCTGGGGCGGATGATCACGGTCTTTAAGGCAGCCCTGGCCAATCCGCTGCGGGTGGTAAACCTCAACGATTTCCAGTTTGACGGAGGCTGTCTGGGCTGCTTTCACTGCGCTGTTGCAGGAAACTGCGTCTACCAAGATGGCTTCGACGAGTTCCACCGCACGCAGATCCGCAGCGCCGATTGTGTGATCTTTGCCGCATCCATCAACCATCATTGGTTCAACCCGGTCTGGAAGTGCTACGACGACCGTCAGTTCTACAATGGTCATCGCATCAGTTCGATGGGCAAGGCCGTGGGTTACATCATCTGCGGCCCCCTCCAAAACGAAGCCAATCTGCGCGAGGTGCTGGAGGCACGCAGCGAAATGGCGCGCACCTACCTAACAGGCATCGTCACAGACGAAGCAGCATCCAATACGGTGACGACCCTCCTGCTCCAGGATCTGGCAGCCTCAACCTTGCGCGCCATCGCTACCAAGGCATCCCGCCCGGTCAACTTCCTTGGCGCGGGAGGAATGAGGATCTTCCGTGACCTCATTTATGTTATGCGCGGTCTGATGCGGGAGGACCATCGCTTCTACCAGAAGCATGGTCTCTACGATGACTTTCCCCAGCGCCAGTGGAAGCGCACCTTACAGATGATCTTTCTGGGCTCCTTCCTCAGGCAGAAACTCATCGGCAGAAAAGCTTCGGCGAATTTCAAAGAAGTGCTTCTGAAGCGATACGAGGAGATCATTAGAAAGAATTGACAAATTAATTGGGGACAGCCGCTAATTTCTTTTAATAGCGGCTGTCCCCAATTCTCCCCTCCGGGCTCAGGCGGCGTTAGAAAAGTATCAAATTGCAAAGGAAATCAAAAGTGTCTGAACAGCGCGCGGCAGCATGTCCTGGTCAGGAAATTCTCGAAGGTATTCGTGATGTAAGGGCTCACAAGACTGGCGAGAAAACTTTGCGCACCCATACGTTAAAAAAGCCAGCGCCACCCCAGATTATCCGCGCAAACTTGAAATTATTGCAATCGGCTTTTACTGGTCTGATGGGCGTTAGTTTGCGCACCGTTCAAGGTTGGGAACAAAGGCGGCGCAAGCCAAGCGGGCCTGCTGTCTCATTGTTGCGCATTGCCGAACAAAAGCCTGAAGTCTTTGCAAAGCTTTTATAAGCAAAAATATCTTTCGGGCGCAAAGCCACCCAACCCCGGCTTGAATTGCCGTGCTTCGCTCCGCACGCAACTGCAGCCGATCGTTAGGCGAACCAAGGCACAGTTTAAGGAGGAATCGTGGAACCATATGCGACGGCCGAGAACATCGGATCCAAGGCTCTGGCGTGGCTGGACCAGATCCGTCCATACAACCAGCATCAGATGCGGCTGAACGTGGGGGCGAGCGTCCTGCTGGTGGTCGACATGCAGTGGTTCTTCCTCGATCCGGCATCCCCTACGTTCACGTGTGGAGGCGTGGCGATCCTTCCGACAGCCAAGCGGCTCATAGATGCCTTTCGCCGAGCGGGCCGCCCCGTGATCTTCACCAAGCACGTGCACCATCCGAGCGACCTGGATAGCGGGATCATGGGGTGGTGGTGGGAGGGCAAGTGCCTTGAAGACAGCCCGGAGAGCGAGATCCATCCGGACTTGGCGCCAATGCCCGGCGAGAAAGTCGTCTTCAAGCATCGATACTCGGCCTTCTACAACACGGACTTGGAGACCGTGCTGCGCTGTCTGAAAGTGGGAGACATCGTCGTCTCCGGCACCATGACCAACCTGTGCTGCGAATCAACGGCGCGGGATGCGTACTACCGGGACTACCGGGTGTTCTTCCCGGCGGATGGAACCGGATCCATCAACGAGGAGATGCACGTCGCGAGTCTCCTGAACCTTGCGTTCGGTTTTGCCTACGTGACGACGGCGGACGCGATCGCTGCACAGCTCACGACTGAGTCGTCGCCTAATAACGTCATCCAGACGGGCGGCGGTGCGAAGCGCCGCTGATGCCGCACAGCTTAGCCGGCCATCAGTAGATTGCATGCTCTCATAACCTTTCCGAATAGGATATGTGGATACGATCAGTGGATATGATCAGGGACGTAGTTAAATTGTTGACGAAAACGGAGGAGCAGGACCGCCTCCCCCCACCCTCCAGATTAGCCGGATCAACGCCGTGGGGTGTTTCCGGTCATCTCCAGCGTAGGATCATTCGCGCTCTAATAGAATCCGAAGGATCGGCAGCAAGCCAGGGGACTGGACATGTCAGCCCATCCACCCACACAGTGTGTCGTGGGGGTTAAGTTGACAATCCAACACCGTCCCTGAAAGCCTCCGAAAGCTTCCATAGAAGGTTTTATGCGGTTCCTTTTCCCGGCTGTCAAGAATAATTAGTGGCTGTTCCCAATTCTCAAAAAAAAACGGGGGTGGGCAGGCGCTCCCACCACTTTGGGAAAGGTAGCAGGCCAAAGAAGAAAGAAGGAAAATAGTATTGTGAATCGATCTCATCTTTGGAGATGGAAGAGATATTGGTAGAATGGGATCACGATGGCTCGAACCGTTTTAGAATTGAATCCTGAGGAGCTGGAGCAATATCAGCCCGGTCGTTCGTCCGCATCCTATCCCACCTTTCCTGATCTTCTGCAGCAGGGGTGGGTTGCCGCAAGGATGGCCGCTCGAATTCTGAAAGAGAAATTCGGCGCCTCACGCGTGATCGCGTTTGGCTCTTTACTACAGCCAGATTGGTTTGGCCCGCATTCGGATCTGGATCTTGCCGCATGGGGTATCCAACCTGACACATTTTACCGGGCCGCTGCTGAGGTCTCCTGCATTGATGGATTCGAGGTGAATCTGGTGGATGGAGCATCCTGTCGGGCGGGTCTACTTCACCGCATTGGGCAGGAAGGGCTAGAGCTTTGAAGAAAGACTTGGCCGGCATCGCGCAGCGAATTGAACAAGAGCTTCCCGATCTTCATTGCCTGCAACAAAGAGCCGTATTGGCGCTGCAACGGGCTGTTCGATTGGAAGATGATTTGTATTGGGATAGTGTAGCGCTAAACCTGCACGGTCTCTACGACGGCCTGGAGCGCCTCTTTGAGCTTATTGCTCTTCGCGTGGACAGCAATCTGCCGGCAGGAGCCGATCGGCACAAGCAACTGTTACTACGGATGGCCAGCGATCTTCCCGGGATTCGCCCTGCTGTAATCTCCCAGCCAACCTGGCAAGGCTTGGATGACCTTCGTGGTTTTCGACATGTTGTTCGGCACGTTTATACGATGAATCTCGATCCAATCAAATTGAAAGGGTTGGCCGAAAGGTCTCAGGAATTACTGGCGAGATTGGATCGTGAACTCACTGCATTTTCCCAATTTCTGCTTCGGTTCTAAAAACAACGAACTCATGAAATCATGGGGCCAGGCATTGCCGTTTGCCAATTCTCTGCTCTAATCTTGGAAGAACCATCAAAAATTGGGGGCATAATACGGTTTACTTGGCTGCACCATTCGCTTCCCTATTCTTCTTCCATCCTTCGCCTGCCCAGAATCTTTACTCCTGGCTATCCGCATCCCGTCACTCAGCGCGGTGTTCGCTCCCTCAGCATTTTCCGCTGTGATGAAGACCGCGCCTGTATGATCAGGGACGTAGTTCTCACTCTAATAGAATCCGAAGAATCGGCAGCAAGCCAGGGGACTGGACATGTCAGCCCATCCACCCACACAGTATATCGTGGGGGTTAAGTTGACAATCCAACACCGTCCCCGAAAGCCTCCCCTGCTAACCTCAAGAACCATAATATATCATTTTCTCCCGAACTCGCCAGGATCTCCCCACTTGTACCCCCTCATCGGCCCGCCCGTCAGAAAGCCCTTCTTTTTCGACATGCAGGTCGGACTAATCCAAAGAGAGTACAGCCCGGTTACCGTAGGCTAACGCTAATTCTTTTCCACAAATGGAAGACTAGGCTTATATGCCACGGATAGGGAGAGTCTCTTGAGTAGTGTTGATCATCAAATGGAAGGACATAACGGCCAATCGCTAAAACGAACTCCCTAGGCAGACTGTTTGAACTGCCTAGGGAGCCTCTGAAGTCTGTTCTTTCCTATGGTTTATGAATCTTGATGTTTCCTCCGCCGATGACCGTGGTGGGATCCGCGTCGTCTGGCTCGTTCAACAGGTTGTCATAAACCAACTTGTTGGTATCACGATCCCAGATCTTGATGCGAAACTTGTCTTTCTCCGTGCCGCCATTGTACTGGCCGTCGATCACCGTCAGGAAGAAACGGTAACTGCCTGTTCCATTGATGGTTCCTTCTCCTTTGAACTGAGCCTTCTTACCAGCGATGACCAGCCACTCGAAGGTCTTGCTGTGGAAGTTCAGGTTGCCGGCGTGGAACTGGAACTCTGTGTTGCCGGAAGGAACCGTAGCCCCCTTCTTATACTTGACCTCGAAACCGAAGTTAGCCTTCCCGGTGAGACTAGGATTGGGTTGGTAGGCTCCCAGCGGGGAGTTGATCCATCCCCCTCCCGTGACGAATCCGCCACTGGGATCGTAGGCCACTATGTATTGATAGATTGCTGTGGCAGTTGCCTGACCGTCGGAGAGGGTAAGAGTAAGGGCGTACACTCCCGGCTGTAGGTAAGTGTGACTGCCATCGATGCACTTACCCGCCTCATCCACGTTGCCAGCGGATGAACTGCCATCGCCCCAATCCCAGGTAGCGGTGTGCGTGTCCCCCAAATCGGGATCGTTGAAGGTGGCGGTGGCGGTAAAGGGTGTACTGATCGGCGCTGGCTCAACCGGGGCAACCGTGATGGCGCCCAATGTAGGTGGATCGTTGACCGGGTTGACAGTGATGTTCACTGTAGCCACGTTAGAGTCGGCTGCGCCGTCGCTAGCTTTATAGGTAAACGAATCCGGACCGTTATAGTTGGCAGCGGGAGTGTAGTCAAAGGAGCCATTACTGTTCAGAGTGAGCATGCCATTAGTGGGATCGCCAACTTTGATCGCAGTTATCGGGTTCCCATCCGGATCATTGTCGTTCACCAGCACCCCGGGCAGTGCGATATTTAGAGCAACGTCCTCATTCGTAGTGTAAGAGTCATTTACTGCCTGCGGTGGATCGTTGACCGGGTTGACAGTGATGTTCACTGTAGCCACGTTAGAGTCGGCTGCGCCGTCGCTAGCTTTATAGGTGAAACCGTCGGAACCATTGTAGTTGGCCGCCGGGGTATAGGTAACGTTAGAAGCTGTCCCGGTTAGACTCCCGTGGCTTGGTGGCGTCACGATGCTGTAGGTTAGCGTATCGCCGTTAGCATCGCTGGCGGTTAGAGTGATTGACTTTGCGGTATCCTCTGCAGTGGCGACCGTCTGATCATCGGCAACTGGAGAATTGTTGGGTGTCGCCATGTCCAAGACGCAGGTGTTGCCCGTGCAATCGACCGCATCCCAAATGTAGAGGTTGCTGCCCTGTCTTAAGAGAACATCGTAGTGATTCTTGAGCACGTTGTAGACGGGAGTCCCGCTCTGGTTGTAGGCTGTCCAAATGAGGGAGCCGACGCTACCCACCAGACTATCATTCAGATGTAACTCGATGTTAGAGACTCCGAGACCGGTCAGGTTGATGGTGAGTACCGACGTCACATCACCGACGCTAGCGGTCTCGTTCGTACAATCGAGATTGGCCACGTCCAGCACTTTCGGCCCCTGCCGGAGCTTGAGGTCGTAGGTGTTCTTGAGCACATTGTAGGTACGAACAGCACCCTGCTGGTTGTAGGCTGTCCAGATAATGCCACCATTATCCTTGTACAGTTCGACGTTAATCCCCGCCAGCCAGGTCCCGCTCAAGTCAACCGTGAGTACCGACGTCACATCGCCGGCCGTGGCGGTCTCGCTGGTACAGTCAACGTTTGCAATGTCCAACGTCTTGAGCCCCTGGACCAGCTTGAGGTCGTAGGTGTTCTTCAGCACATTGTAGGTACGAACAGCACCCTGCTGGTTGTAGGCCGTCCAGATCAGGCCACCACCATCCTTGTGCAACTCGACATTGATGCCCGCCAGCCAGGTCCCGCTCAGGTCAACCGTGAGTACCGACGTCACATCGCCGGCATTGATGTCATTGCTGCAGTTCAGATCACCAATCACAAGCACCTTGAGCCCCTGGACCAGCTTCAGGTCGTAGGTGTTCTTGAGCACATTGTAGGTACGAACAGCACCCTGCTGGTTGTAGGCCGTCCAGATCAGGCCACCATTATCCTTGTACAGTTCGACGTTAATCCCCGCCAGCCAGGTCCCGCTCAAGTCAACCGTGAGTACCGACGTCACATCGCCGGCCGTGGCGGTCTC
>Ga0315291_10012647_pt1 | contig 10243 bp, 7 predicted proteins | sample YL17G12_20_MG_FD_203070 | JGI IMG/M metagenome (GOLD analysis project Ga0315291, IMG submission 203070) | Sediment microbial communities from Yellowstone Lake, YNP, Wyoming, USA - YL17G12_20 | ecosystem: Environmental > Aquatic > Freshwater > Lake > Sediment | place: USA: Wyoming | collected...
CCGGCGCTTGACAACATGCCCCGTAACGGGTATAGTAAACTATATCTGAGTAGCGCTATCACGAGCCCTGACAAAGCGCCCGGAGGTGCAAGCCGTGGAAACGCCCCGCATCCTGCACGTGGACATTGACGCCTTCTTCGCTTCGGTCGAGCAGGTCCTCCGCCCGGAACTCAAGGGCAGGCCCGTCATCGTCGGCGGCGGCATCGAGGGCAGGGGCGTCGTCGCCTCGGCGTCCTACGAGGCGCGCCGCTTCGGCCTGAAGGCCGGCATGCCCATCTTCCGCGCGCGCGAACTCTGCCCGGGAGGCGCCTTCCTCCCGCCCGACTTCGAGCAGTACAACCGCTTCTCCGAGCGCGTCTTCGACCTGCTCTCGAGCGTCAGCCCTTCCGTCGAGCAGTCTTCGCTGGACGAGGCCTACGTGGACCTGCGCGGGTGCGACCGCATCTACGGCCTCTGGTCGGCGCGGCCCCTCGCGCGGCTGCCGTTCCTCCAAGAAGCCGACGGCGTCTACCGACGCTCCGAGAAGTCGGCCGTTCCGCCCGAGCGTCGCGTGATCTTGCCCGAGCACTGCCGTTGGGTGGCGGCCGTCGGCCTGCACGTGAAGCGGCTCGTCCGCGTCGAGACCGGGCTGGACGTCACGGTCGGCATCGGCTCGAACAAACTGATCGCGAAGGCCGCGTCCGATCTCGGCAAGCCGGACGGCATTGCGCTCGTGGAGGCCGGCCGCGAGGCCGATTTCCTGGCCGCGCTCGACCTGAAGGACATTCCGGGCGTCGGCCGCGCCACGCTCGCCACGCTCCACAAGTGGAACGTGCGGACCGTGGCCGGGGCGCGCGCGCTGCCGTTGGACCTCTTGGAGGACGCCTTCGGGCCGGAGCGCGGCGCCGCCCTGCACGGCCTGTTCCGCGGCCAGGTGCCGCCCGACGCGGACGAGGTGCGCACGCACGAACTCCCGAAGAGCATCAGCCGCGAGACGACTTTCTGGACCGCCGCCAGCGATTATGAGTTCGTCGAGTCCATGCTCTTCTACCTGACCGAGCGGCTCGGGCGCGCCCTGCGCCGCCAGGGCCTGCGGGGCCGCACCGTGCAGGTCAAGCTGCGCTACGACGACTTCGTCACGGTGCAGGGCTCGCGCGCGCTCGGCGAGCACACCGACCGCGACGACGAGGTGTTCGCCGCTGCTCGGCTGCTGCTCAAGGGGCGCTGGTGCCGGAGCCGGCGGCTGCGGCTGGTGGGGGTCGGCCTGACGGACCTGCGCCCGGCGCGCGCCGCGCAGCGCAAGCTCTTCGACGACAACGCGGAGCGGAGCCGCCGCATTGACCGCTGCCTGGACGCCCTGCGCGAGCGGTTCGGTTTCCATGCCGTGCGGCGCGGCCTGACCATCAACCTCGCGGACGCCGCGGAAGACCGGCCGGAGCCCGTGCTGCCCGAGCCGGCGCGGCCGTGAAGGCCAATGAAGAATGCAGAACGGCAAATGACGAATGCGGAATCCAACGTCCCCCGCGCGCCAGCTCGCCGAATTCCCACGCCAGCGCAGTTGCAGGCAAACCGCCGCAATGCCCGTAGGGGCGGCGTCAAGACCGAGGCGGGCAAGCTGGTCTCGCGGCTGAACGCGCGAAAGAGCGGCATCTTCGCCGTTGTCCTCACACCAGCCGATCGGGACGAACTCGCCCCGATCCTGGAGTCCTTCATGGCTGACTTCCGGCCCGTCGGCCAGCGGGAGAAGGACATCGTGGAAGAGATGGCACTGACAAGCCTCCGCCTTCAGCGGTGCACTCGCCTGGAAGCTGAGCGCTTCGCGGCCCTCTCCGCTGCATGCGCCACGCCCGGCGACGGCCTGGCCCTGTCGAGCCCCTCGGGGGCGACCATCGTGGACCTCTTCAGGGCCGCCGTGGGCGTGCAGCGGTACGAGGCATCCTTTTGGAACCGGTTCATGCGCCTTTCCCGCGAACTGGACCGTTTGCAGCATGGCCGCGCGTACCGTAACGTCCCCGCGCCCGACGTCGGCCAGCCAGAAGCGCACAAGCCATGACCTGTTCTGTCGCCGTTGCCTCAGCGTCACATGGCAGACGCGGCGGCGTATCCTTGCCCCTGACGCCCAACTGAAGGGTTTTGCAGGAACGAACCCAGCTGACACAAGCACTCCGCTGCCAACAGTTTGCGCCGCAAGAGTCCCGCTTGGCTCCACTGTCGGCCTCGGCGCCAGAGCCGGCTGCGGCCCAGCCCAGCCGAGGCTTCCGCCATTTCCGGCCCAGCGGCCCCTTGGTATAATCGCCGCCCGTTTGCCGGTCGTCCTTGTCGCCGCGAAGGGAACGGCCGCCTGTGAGCATCGAACGCGACACCATCGAGCCCGGCGGGGGCGCATACGGGCACCCCAGTTGGCGCGCCGTCCTGCTGGGGGCCATCCTGTGCGCCGTCACCGGCGTGGCCGGGCCGTATTGGACCATCTACCTTCAGTCCTCGCGCATGTTCGAGGACTACCACACCGCGGGCGCCACGTTCTTCCTGTTCTTCCTGTTCCTCATCTTCAACTTCGGCCTGGTGCACCTGTGGCGGAAGCTGGCGCTGCGGCCCGACGAGTTGATGGCGACCGGGGCCATGATGCTGGTGGGCGGCTCGATCGTGACCTCCGGCCTGATCGCGTACTTCATCCCCGCGATCTCGTCGGCGTACTACTACGCCAACTCGTCGAATCAGTGGAACACGGAGCTCTGGCCTTACCTGCCGAAGCTGCTCTCGCCCCTCGACCCGAACGGCGGGATCGTCGCGATCAAGAAGTTCTGGATGGGCCTGCCGGCCGGCGAGCCGATCCCGTGGGGGCCGTGGGCCAAGCCGCTCCTGGTCTGGGGCATCTTCCTGATGGCCATGTTCCTCTGCATGATGGCCATCATGACGCTCATGCGCAAGCAGTGGGTTGACTACGAGCACCTGAGCTATGCCATCGCGCAGGTGCCGATGGAGCTCTGTTCGGCGGCCGCGGCCCCCGGCGCGGCTTCATCCATCCTGCGCAGCAAGGCATTCTGGATCGGGCTGGCCGCGACGTTTCTGATGGCCAGTTCGGGCGGGCTCGGCCACTACTTCGGCGTGTTCCCGTTCTTCCGCGTGCGCAGTTGGGTGAGGTTCGCTGACGGGCCGTGGCAGCTGCCATTCTATCTGGACTTTGTGGTAGTGGGCCTGGTATTCCTCATCCCCAACCGGGTGGCCTTCACGGTCTGGTTCGTGGCCCTCCTGTCCTGGTTCCTGCGCTCGTTCCTCGAAGCCTACAACCTGAGGATGAGCAACGATTGGACCTTCGGGGAGGAGACGAATCACCTGGCGATGGGAGCAACAGCGGTATTTGTGGTGGCAAGCCTGTGGCTCTCGCGGGGCCACCTGAAACGCGCCGTGAAGTGCGCGCTCGGCCTGGGGGAGCGGGGCTACGACGGCGGGGAGCCGACGTCCTACCGCACCGCCTTCATCATCGTGATGGTGAGCCTGGTCGTGATGGTCGCGTGGCTGCGCAGCATGGGCCTGCACTACTTCTACGCCGTGCTGCTCGTGGCGATGCTGCTGGCGATGTACTTCACGATGGCACGGGTGGTCGCCCAGTGCGGCCTGCCGATGCTGAGTCCGCCGGCCTATCCGAACAACGTGATCGCAGGCCTGTTCGGCACGTCCGCGCTCGGGGCCAGGCAGATCGCCGTGCTCGGCATGAACTACGGCTGGCACTTCGACATGCGCAACTCCGCCATGTCGGGCTCGGGGCATGGCATGTTCCTGACGCGGCTGCGGCGCAGCGGGCTGCTGTGGGCGATGCTGCTGGGGCTCGTGATCGCCTACGTGGCGTCGTCGCTCACGGCCGTCTGGGTGAGCTACCGGCACGGCGGGGCGAACATGGACCCGTGGTTCTTCGGCACGTATCCGCCCCTGCCCTGGCTCTGGTCGCGGGAGGCCATCTCGCTCAACAGCGACCCGAGCTACGGCCGGCTCGTCTGGGAAGGCGTGGGCGCGCTGCTCATGGCCGGCCTCGTCATCGCGCAGCGGGTCTGGTTCTGGTGGCCGATCCATCCGGTCGGCCTGCTCATCAGCTCCAGCCACATGGTCTACTTCTTCTGGTTCTCGGTCTTCTTCGCGTGGCTGGTCAAGGTCCTCCTGGTCACTCTTGCCGGCCCGGCCAGCTTCCCGCCCGCGCGCCGCTTCTTCATCGGCATGGTGATGGGTTACTTCCTCGCGGGCGGCATATGGGCTATCATTGACACGATCACCGGTTCGCTCGGAAACGCCGTCTTCTACATCTGACCGAACATGCGAAGACGGGAGCGACATGCCCCGATGAACCTACTACATCAGCCACGGTCTACTTCGCAGGTTGCCCCATCGGAACAGCGAGGCAACTGTCATTCCGAGGAGTCCCCCGAACGGCGGACTACGAGGGATCTCGCTTGCAGCGACCGCCCGCCGGGAGATTCTTCGGCCGCTCAAGCCCGCGGCCTCAGAATGACACCCGGGAAGTTCCCTGCGGGTCAGGGTGACGCCTGCACAACGGCCACAATAGCACGTGCCCGGGCCATTGCAGCCGCCGTGCTGACGGCGTCGCTGTGCGCGATCGCCTGGGCCGACGGGCCGACGGCCGAAGCTCCGGCCAAGCCCCCGAAGGCAGGGCAGGCCGCCGGCGAGCCGCTGGCAAGCGTCAACGGCTACACGATCACCACGGAGGACGTCGCCCGCTACCTCCGGCTCATGCACGAGACGCCGCCGGAAGCCGAGGACCCGTTCATCCCGCTCCAGGAAAGAGAGCAGCGCGGCGTCCAGAAGCGGAAAGAGGCCCTCCAGGCGCTCATCGAGCTGCGTCTGCTCTACGAGCAGGGCTTGCAGGAGTACTTCGGCTCCGAGCCGAGCGCGGAGACGCTGAAGAAGGTCGCCGACGAGGAGTACCGCAAGTTCGAGCAGCGCGCCGGCTCCAAGCTCGCCGCGATGCAGGTCCTCGCGGAGGCTGGCGTGACCGCTGACCAGTACAGGGACATTCTGATGCAGGACCTCGTGGCCGGCGAGGTGTTGCGCGACAAGATCCTCTCGCGCGTAAGCATCACGCCCGGCGAGGTCCGCGCCTACTACGACGCGCACGCGGCGGAGCTCAAGCTCCCGAAGACGTTCGTCTACCGGCAGATCCTGTTGACCGTGATTGAAAGGAGCGAGGAGCCGGCCCAGCGCCGGCAGGCCGAGCAACTCCTGGCGGAGCTGAAGAGCGGGGCCGACTTCGCGAAGCTCGCCGATGCCTGGTCCGCCGACCGCGAGAATCACCCCGGCGGCCTTCACGAGGTGCAGGTGCCCGAGGAGGCCGGCGACTGGGTCCCGCCGGCAGTGGCAGGACTGGCGCCGGGTCAGGTCTCGGAGGTGCGGGCCGTGGCAGGCGGCCTCTGCATCGCGCGGCTCGACGAGGTGAAGCCCGCGCGGACGGCCGCGTTCGAAGAGGTGCAGGGGGTGATCAAGGCGAAGATATTCGCCGCCGGGAAGGTGGCGGCCCAGGCGGACTACCTGGCCGAGCTCAAGGGCAAGGCGCACGTCCAGTACTTCCCCGCGGCCGGCGAGCTGGGGCTGCCCTGAACGGAACCTGCGTTCTCTTGCGGGGCTTGCGTCCATGCGCGCGCTCCCCAGGAAGGTCCGGGAGAGGCTCATCGAGGCCGGCCGGCGCCTCGTGTGCCAAGAGGACGCCCGCGTGCTGGTCCAGCCCAGGGCGAACGAGCCCGGCTTCTGGTTCGGCGGCGGCAACATCTGCCGCGACGCGGACGGCGCGCTCCTTCTCTGCGGCCGCTACCGCAACGGCGGCGACTCGCGCGCGGGCATCGAAGCAGGGCCGCGCGGCGCCGAACTCGCCGTCTTCCGCTCCACGGACGAGGGCCGGACCTTCGCGCATATCGCATCGCTCCACAAGGCTGACGTCGCGCCGCCGGGCGAAGTGGTGCTGAGCATCGAAGGCTCATGCCTGGTGCGGAGCGGGCGGGGACTGGAGCTTTACGTGTCGAGCGAGAAGCTCCGCGACTACCCGGCGGCCGTGCGCGAGTTCCAGAAGCCGGGCACGGGCGTCTGGAGCATAGACGTGCTCCGGGCGGAGGATGCGGGGGACCTGCGCAGCGCGGAGCCTGAGCCCGTCCTGCGGCCCGCCGAGCCGGCCCGGCTGCACGTCAAAGATCCCGTCGTGTTCAGCGCCGCCGGCCGCACGTGGATGGTCTACTGCGCACATCCGTTCAACTGGACGAGCAGCAACAATTACATTGCAGAGCGCCATCCGGACGGCCGCTTCCGGGATCGGGGCCGGATGCTCCTCCCGCGCGGCCCGGTCTGGGACGTGGCCGTCTGCCGCGTGACGGCGCGGCTCGTCCTGCCGCGCGCGGGCGTGCTCGCCGAGCTGCCGCCGGTGTCGCTCTACTTCTACGATGGGGCGGAGTGCATGCACGATCACGGGCGCAACGGCCGCCCGAGGGGCTGCTCCTGCGAGGAACTGGGCGGCCTGGCCGTCGGCGTGGGCGAAGCGCCGCGGCGGTTGACGCGGCTCTCGGTGGAGGCGCCGCTCTTCGTCTCGCCGCATGGGACGGGGTGCAGCCGGTACGCGTCCGTCTTCGAGGGCGAGGAGGCGTGGATTGCGACCTGGCAGCAGTCGCAGCCGGACGGCTCTCAGCCCCTCGTGACGAACCGCGTGCCGAAGGCGGAAGTCGCCCGCATCCTCGCGGACCGGTCGTGACCGCCGGGACGCCGCTGGGGCCCACGAGTTGGGCAAATGGTCGTAGGGCCTTCTGGGGGCCGTCTGAGCGCCTGGAGGCCCCTGTGGGGCGCAGGGGGCCGCGCGCGGCCGGCGTACTTGACTTGCCGGGCGCCAATCGAGTAGCGTATCATCATAGAGGGACTGAACGTCCCTCATTTCGTGTTGGGACACGCTGAGCCTGGCCAGCATACCTGAGCAGGGAATCCCCATGTCTGAGAGCAAGAAAGACACTGCCGCTCCCTCTCCCGAAGCGGAGCAGAAGGACGAGGCCGAGGAAGGGCTCCGCGCCACCGTGGAGCGGACGGGGCCCTGCGAGTGCACCGTCCGCATCGAGGCGGACGCCGACTACCTGAGGGACCGCTACCAGAAGGAGCTGGAGTCGCTGCGGGGGGAGCTGCGGCTTCCGGGGTTCCGTCGCGGCCGCGCGCCCAGCGGGCTGGTCGAGCGCCGGATGGGGACCACGGTGCGCAGCGACCTGATCGCGTCCGTCGTGGCGGAGGCTTACGACGATGCGGTGGACGAGAACGGCCTGACGGTCGTGTCGCAGAAGGAGGCGCCGGACCTGGAGAACTACGCCTGGGAGCCGGGGCAGCCGGCGGAGTTCGAGTTCAAGTGCGAGGTGCTGCCGGCCGTCGAGGTGGAGGAGAAGGACTACAAGGGGCTGGAGGCCGAGGTGCCGGCGCTGGAGATGACGGACGAGCTGTTCGCGCGCGAGATGGAGCGCTTCGCGCAGCAGTTCGCCACCTGGGAAGAGGTCACCGGGACAGGCATAGACTGGGACGACTACGTCGAGGCCGAGGTCAGCATCCCGGAAGTGAACTGGGCGGAGACGATCGGCTTCTACCCGCGCTCGGAGAGGATCGGGCCGTTCACCGTGGAGGGCGTGAAGGCCGTCCTGGTGGGCGCGAAGGCCGGCGACAAGGTCGAGGTGGAAGGGCAGACGACCCAGGAGCAGGTCAGCCGCCGGCCGCAACTGGAGCCTCTGGCCGGGCAGAAAACGAAGCTCCGTCTGCACTTGGTGCACGTGACCCGTCGGAAGGTGCCGGCCCTGGACGAGGACCTGGCGCGCAAGGTGGGCCTCGGCTCCGTCAAGGAGATCGAGAGCTACGTGCGTGGGCGGCTCCAGCAGGCGCTCGTCGAGAGGAAGGCGCAGATCGCGCGGCACATGCTCGTGGACAAGGTGCTGGAGAACGCGCCGTGCGAGTTGCCGCCGAGCCTGGTGGAGAGGGCGGCCGAGGAGGAACAGCTGCGCCGGCTGGTGCGGCTGCTCCGGATGGGCGTGGCCCGACAGGATGCCGAGAGGATGGCCGCCGAGCACGCCACGCGGAGCCGCGAGAGCATCGTCCGGAGCCTGAAGGCGAGCTACCTGCTCCGCAAGGTCGCCGAGGCGGAGCGGATCGTCGTCACGGAGGCGGAGGTGGACGGCCAGGTGCGCGCCTTTGCGGCTCGGCAGGGCTGGCGCGAGGAGCGGGCACGCACTTACATGGAAGAGCGGGGCATGATCAGGGCCCTGCGCGACGACATGAGGGAGAGCAAGACGGAGGATTTCCTGGCGGAGCACGGGCGCGTGACGGAGATCCCTCCGGATGAGTTCGCAAAGCGCCACGCGCACGCGGAGATGCCTGAGGTCGAGGAGGCCCCGGGCGGCGCGGAGATCTGAGTATGGGAAGGACGAGGGCACCGATGGGCGAGCCCCATCAGAACATGGACTGGCTGACTGAGGCCTGCGCGGTCGCACAGGCGCACGTGGGCAGCGTCGTGCCGACCGTCATCAAGAAGACGTCATACGGGGAGAGGGGCTACGACATATTCTCCCGGCTGCTGGAAGACCGCATCATATTCATCGGCAGCGCCATCAACGACATGGTGGCGAACCTGACCGTGGCGCAGATACTGTTCCTGCAGAGCGAGAACAAGAAGCAGGACATCCACCTCTACGTCCACTCCGTGGGCGGCCTGATCACGAGCGGCCTGGCCATCTACGACACCATGCAGTTGGTCCAGTGCGACGTGGCCACGTACGTCGTCGGACACGCCTTCAGCATGGCAGCCGTGCTGCTGGCCGGCGGGACGAAGGGGAAGCGGTACGCGCTGCCGCACTCGCGCGTGATGCTGCACCAGCCCTGGGGCGACATGGAAGGCACGGCCGCGGACATCAGCATCCACGCCGAGGAAATGGTGAAGCTCAAGCAGTGGATCAACGAGATCCTGGCGAAGCACACCGGACAGCCGCTGGAGCAGATCGAGAAGGACACGGACCGCGAGTTCTACATGTCGGCCCAGGACGCCAAGGAGTACGGCCTGGTGGACGAGATACTGACGTCGGATGCGCACGCCTGAGCGCGGCCAACGTGGAAAGCGAGGCATAGATGGGTTCCGACCGCGAAAGCCATAAAGAGGCCTGTTCTTTCTGCGGCAAGAGCTACGGCTCGGTGCAGCGCCTCATCCAGGGCGGACACAACACGTTCATCTGTGCCGAGTGCGTCGAGCTCTGCTACTCGATCGTCAAGCAGGACGAACTGCGCCCGCGCCAGCCGCGGCACATGCTCAGAGTGCCCTCGCCCGCGGAGATCAAGCGGAACCTCGACGAATACATCATCGGCCAGGACCGCGCCAAGAAGATGGTGGCCGTGGCCGTGCACAACCACTACAAGCGGCTCCTGCACACCAGCGCCGATGACATAGAACTGGATAAGAGCAACGTGGTCCTGCTCGGGCCGTCCGGGTGCGGCAAGACGCTCATCGCCCGCGTGCTCGCCAAGTCGCTGGACGTGCCGTTCGCCATCTCCGACGCCACCGCCCTGACCGAGGCCGGCTACGTCGGCGAGGACGTGGAAAACGTGCTCCTCAGGCTCATCCAGGCGGCCGACTTCGACCTCCAGCGCGCCGAGCAGGGCATCATCTACATTGACGAGATAGACAAGATCGGCAAGACCCTTCACAACGTGAGCATCACGCGCGACGTGGGGGGCGAGGGCGTCCAGCAGGCCCTCCTGAAGATCCTGGAGGGCACCGTCGCCAACGTGCCCCCGCACGGCGGGCGCAAGCACCCCGAAGAGAAGTACATCCAGATCAACACGAACCGCATCCTGTTCATCTGCGGCGGGTCGTTCAACGGCATCCACGAGCTCGTCGCGAAGCGCACGAACCAGCAGCACATCGGCTTCGGCCGCGAAGGGGCCGACGAGCAGGAGAGCATCAGTGCCCTGCTGGAGCAGGTGACCGAGGACGACTTGATCAAGTACGGCATGATCCCGGAGTTCGTGGGGCGCCTGCCCGTGGTCGCGCCGCTCCTGCCCCTGACGGAGGACGAGCTGGTCAAGATCCTCGTCCAGCCGAAGAACGCGCTCGTGCGGCAGTACCAGAAGTACTTCGACCTGGAGGGGGCGCGGCTGGAGTTCACGCCGGAGGGGCTGCGGGAGATCGCGCGGCTCGCCAAGGAGAAGGACACCGGCGCGCGGGGTCTCAGGTCCGTGCTCGAGCGGGTGATGCTGGACCCGCTCT
>Ga0315291_10012649_pt1 | contig 10242 bp, 27 predicted proteins | sample YL17G12_20_MG_FD_203070 | JGI IMG/M metagenome (GOLD analysis project Ga0315291, IMG submission 203070) | Sediment microbial communities from Yellowstone Lake, YNP, Wyoming, USA - YL17G12_20 | ecosystem: Environmental > Aquatic > Freshwater > Lake > Sediment | place: USA: Wyoming | collected...
AATTTATCATATATCGATTGAGGTGGTCTGATGGCAAAAAAATGGCGAACAGAAATGGTTGAACCTCTTGGGACATGGGAATTGCCGTATGAAGAAACGAGCCTTTTGGAAAAATTGAGGAAAAGCAAGAAGAAAATCGTAAAGGAAAAGAAAGTTTGGTGAAAGAATGGACATTACACAACGAAGGAAAATTATAGAAGGATTGCGGGAACTCAAAATTGATGTCGTCAAATTTCCAGTCAAAAACGTGGAAAATGACCTAATTGCCATAAGCAAGGAAGGCGTAGACAACCTCGAAATCATAGAAAAATGGGAAAGATTGAAAAAGAAGATGGAGAAGGTGATATAACATGGACAAAAGACCAACAATGGAAATTTGTGCTGAATTGACCTATTTTCAAATAAAGGAAATTAATCGTTTGTTAAAACAGCATAAATTGGGTAATTTGAAAATACACCATTATCACGATTTGGCTAATATTATAGATTTTACTTTCGGAGAAAATTTAAAAAAGGTAATATGATGAGAAGAAAAATTGAAAGAACTGGCAGATATTTGGGCAAATATTCACATGGAACAAAAGTTAGAACACCCAAAGGAATTGGAATTATAGTGGGAGAAACAGGATATACAGAAGGTTATGGAACAGTTTATGCTGTTAAAATCAAAAATAAAATTTATGAATGGACTGGTGATTTCCTTAAAAAAATATATAGGGTGATATGATGGTAATAGCAATCTTAAATGTGGATTTCAGAATTGAAAAATTGCATCTGATGCCAACTAAAAATGCACAAATGAAAATATATTCAGATTCCAGTGGCTCTGTCATAGATATTGAATCCCCAATAGCCAGTATATCATTTTTCCTCAATCCAAAACAAAGGAAAATATTGAAAAAGGTGATATGATAATGGCAAGTTCACTCGACCTACAGATTGCAATTCAATGGCTAATGGATGATTGCAAGGACAAAAAAGACACAAATGAAAAACATGGGTGCATGGTTGGTCATCTTGAATTATTCAAACAGTACCCCAAAGACTTTGTATCTATGGCAAAAAGAAAAGTAGCAAAGGTAATGTGATAATATGCAAAAAACAATAAAATTGCAAAGTATCAGATTGACATACAAAAAGCAAGAAGAATTGCAAAATGCAAGAAGCGAAGCCAAAAGAATCATGGATAAATTCATACTGCCGAACATTGATTCCTGCGAAGACAACGGGCAGTTGCAGAAGAAGGTCTATAATGACATACGCAGGGAATCATACCTGCCGAGCCAAGTCCTTCTGAATCTCATTCGCAGTTCATTTAATTTGAAACAAAATAAAAAACGTAATATTGAAAGAATAACGCTTGATTACAACATACCGAGAGCCTGCAAGATGTTCACAAACAATGGCAAACTATATTTTGCCATAACGCTCCGACCAAGACACAGGATAGCCATACCGATAGAAGATAACGGTTCTATCAGGAGATTCCAGAAGCATATTGACAATGGCTGGAAGATAAAACAAATAGGGTTGACACGAAACAACGACATCATAGCGACATTATCGAAGAGAAAGACAGGTAAGAATTATAAGAACATTCTCGGAATCGACACGAACAGCAACAATGTGTCGGTCACGGCTCTCGCTCCGCAAGGCAAAGTTCTAAAACAATTGTATCTTGGCAAGAACCTGTATAACCGAAAGGCGAAGATATTGAGGCGAAAATCCAAATTGCAGAGCCATGCCAACAAGGGAAGTTCCAAAGCCAAAGAAAAACTCCGCAGATTGCAAAGGAAGGTCAGGAACATAAACAAGAATGCTGTGGGTGAAATAGCGAAACAGATTCATCAGATAGCCGATAGATATGAAGCAAAAATCGTCTTTGAAAGACTGCATAAATTCGAGGCGAACAAGGACAAAAAAGCCAACAGGAAAATATCGTCCATCCCATTCAGAATGCTTGTAATGAACACGGCAATGCGAAGCATTGATACGGGGATACCGATGGGATATGTCGATTCCTACCATACGAGCAAATGGTGTAGCGGATGCGGTTCGGTGAACCCTCCGCACGACCCGAAGAATTATGCCATTTACCGATGCAGGAGTTGCGGATTGGTCGTGAACAGCGACAGGAAGGCAAGTATGGCTGTCGCCGTTAAAAAGTTTGCGGAGCGGAAGGAATACTTCCAGTTTTCCGCAAAAAGAGTGCCAGTAAACGCTCTCTATCGGGGAGATGAATGCATTGCAACGCAAGCGACTGGAAACGCTGTTGCACTGTCCGACCCAAAGGTGGTTCTGTGAACTCACCAAAAGCCCCATCCGACAGGGTGGGGTTGTTTACGCAGTATCCGAAGAATTTCGTGAGCATGGCGAAAAGGAAAGTAGCAAAGGTGGCATGATGGAAAATTTAATAAAAAAAATCAGCAAGGTAACAAAAATAGAAGAACAAAAAGTTAAAAAATGGTTTGATAATCTGACTAAAAGGGAAAAGAATGCTGTAGTAAGTTTATTAACATTAGGAATAGCTAGTCCAATTGTCTTGACTGGAATGTGGGGTACAGAGATTACTGGAAATATTGCTCCACTTCTCATATCAAGCATTTTGACTGGAGCAACACCGATAGTATATCATAAAAAATTGAAAGAAGTGGTCTAATGGCAAAAAAGAAAAAAGAAAAAATATGTGCCTGTTACATAGAAGGAAAATCACTGTGCGGCAATAGGTATTCACGAAATACTATATTTCCATTCAGAGTAACTTGTCAAAAATGTCTTCATGTGTTAAAATCAGATGAAAAAAAAGCAAAATTGAAAAGACTTGCAGAGGCAATTTAAATGGCAAAAAAGAAAGCAAAGAAGGGTCTGATAGGTGGAGAAATCAAATTGCCACACAGAATCCCCTCGATATGGCACAAAATTGACGACCTGATGAAGAGGAAACAGGACATACCAGATGATGAAATAAAATTCGTTGAGAACTTTGTAGAAAAAGGCGATAAAATCCTTGATGAATTCGGACATTGGGTTATGGACAGAAGGAAAGAGCATGGTCTTCATGCAAAAAAATGGCAGGATGTTAAATCATATAAGCTGGCGTGGGTGTTATAGATGGCAAAATGGGAAAATTACCTCGACCTCGTGGGTGGTGGAAGGATAATAATGATGAAAGTCGATGATTCAAAGGAAACTTCCAAAGAAATAGTGAATAAAGTCAAAGGTTGCCACAAAATAAAGCCAAGCACGATAAAATGCGAAAAAAGCCAAGACTGGGACAAGGCATATGACATATTGCTCACGCATCAGAAAGAATATCTGGAAAAACTGCAAAAACAGCAGGAAGAAAGATATAAGCAGAGATTGAGTGTGATTGCGGGGTGAAAATATGGTAAAAAGAATGAGACTTGTAGTGAGGCATGGTCTTTTGGATTATTCCGAAATAAAAGGGATGAGAAAGCCAAAGTTGGAAGCAAGACCAGAAAGATTATCACTATTGACAAAACTGTGGCAGAGTGTGACATAATAAAGGTGATATAATGGGAAAAGCAACGAATGAAGACAGAATGTATTTGAGAGGATTTATCAGTGGTATTGATTTTGCTATCGTGAATGCTACTGGGAATGTAAAACAAGACCTTGCTGAATTAAGGGCTTTACGCAGGTCATTCAAGAAAAAACTCGCAAAAATGTATTAATGGAAAAAGTGATATAAAATGGTCGAATATCGAAAACCAAATGAGAGGGTCTTTAAAATCATAATTCCGAAGACTGACCGAGAAGACATGGAAGAAGTAGCCGATGAAATGACCAAAAGATTCGGAGGCGTTACGATATTCCCCTTCACTATCGGCTACTGGAGAGACCCAACTGGAAAGGTGATATATGATGATAATTACCTGATTGAATCCGTGAGGACAATCAAAAAAGGGGAAGACCACATAGCAATCTACAATGCCGACTGGGGCTTCATGCGTAACCTTGCGGACAGGGCTGGCTCGATATTCGACCAGCAATCCGTAATGATAGAACAGGACATAATCAGGGGAGCGGAATTCATAAAACCCGATGTGTGGAAATATGTGCAAAAAGTGGATTTGCCTGAAAGGGGAATTAAAAAACTGGAGAAGGTGATATAAGATGCAATTCAAAGGGGAAATGCTAGACAAAAGAGAATCAAAAAAGGTCATGGATTTTCTTAATGCGGAATTTGGAGACATTCTTGACAATTTAGACTATCATACAGATGCCTATGGAAACATTATATTGTCAAGTCAAAGAAAAATAGAAAAATTATTGAGGGTGATTTGATATGTGGAAGCCAATGACATCAAGCATGAAAAAAACAAAATTGATAAAGCCTAGCATAAAGACACTCGATAAAATACTTGCGAAGGCAAAGATAAGCCCAGATTTGCGTAATGCAGTGATTGAACTAAAAGAAGCACTACGAAAAAAAGATATTGTTAAGGCATATGAGGTATCTGCTGTGAAAAGCTATATCTGCACTCGTATGGGTATTGAAAAACGCAAGCAATGCCATTTCACAGAAAATGGAGAATATAATAGAAAGGTTCTCGGAATGGATGGTTTGGATGTTTATGGAATACTTGATGATATTCATTTTGACTTGGCAATGAAAGCTGGTAAAATACCTGCTGGAATAATGGTTTTCAGTGCGGGTGGAATCCAGCAAAAGGGTATGCCAATGGGCAAAAGCAAAACACTTGAACTGATAAGAAAGGAGCATGAAAGGATACACCGTGAAGCAGGGTTAAAAAAGGTGATATGAGATGCCTGAACATGAAGTTTCCGTAAAGGAATTGACAAAAGAAGAGAAAAAAGCATATTTCAAGGAACTGTTGGAAAAGAAAAAAAGATTACTGGAAGAATCGAAAAGGCACACAAAAAATATTGAAACGGAACTGAAACGAAGGAAAAAAATGATAAAAGCAGAGGAGCAAAAGCTGAAACATTATCAGCATTTGATGAAGAAGGTGATATGAATGATAAAGGAAAAATACTATACAATCGATATGGCTGGTCATAGAAAATTTTTCAAAACAAAAAAAGAAGCTGACAAATGGAGAAAAGACATACATGGGCATACTGCAATGTGGTTAAAATTATATAAGGTGGTTTAATGGAAATACGAAAAATAAGAGGGGAGAACAGGGAAACTGTCAGAGACAAGCTGACTTCCACGCTAAAAAGGCTTGGTTATGATTTCAATGTAAATCCGAAGGGGGCAGGTTTCGAGATAAGGAACATAAGACTATCAGATGAATATGTGAAAAAACATGGATATAATTTTTCACCATTTACTGGTCGCAGGGGAAGGATACTCGGATGGCATAACTGGGTTCAGGTAAACAATGCAGTCAATGATGACCTTGATAGAATGGATGTCAGTGCGAACATAAAATCACTTCACGGAAAATTCAAAATAAGATATGGGAAACACAGATTTACAGAAGATGACTGGGAAGAACTCGCATATGAAAATGTCGGAAGCATGGTAGAGCCATTGCCGAGAAAGGAAGCATGGCTTCCAGAAAAAGAATTGGAAACGTGGAAGGCAAGGAAACTCGCCCAAATATTATGAAACAAAAGAAAAAAAGAAAGAGAAAAGATACAACGAGAAGATGGAGATGGTAGGAAAAACAATCGGAAAGATAGGGAAAGTGAAGATTTTTCTAGTCGATGGAACGAATATCAGAAACAACAAAGCCGTGAATTTCGTATTTGGTGGAAGCGATATGTCATATAATTTTATACCTAAAAACCAGATTTGGATAGAGAAATCCGTTCCTAAAAATGAAAGGAAATTCATATTGATGCATGAATTCAGCGAGAGGGACATGATGAGGCATGGAATAGGATATGACCACGCACATTTGATAGCGAATCAGATTGAGGATTTCCAGAGGAAGATAGAAAAGGTGATATGATAATATGAAAGGTGAAATAATACTGACAGTTAAAGAAGGATTGACACGAGAAGAAATAGATAATTTTATCAATAAAATAGAATTCATTGATAGAAACAATTATATAAAAATGATAAGGGTGATATGATGAAACTTACAAGAAAGGAAGAAACAGAAAGAGATTTTACGACAAAAAGAGAAGGTGGCATTTCACCGATGATAGACACGATTGTTGGCAAGGCATTATTTGTGAGAACGGAGAAAGAAGACAAATTTGGAAGATGGAATGACAACTATTACACGAAGGATGGATATTGGGTTATCCATCAAGGGAAAAAACATCATGTGTATAAGGTCATCTAACCTATGAATGAATTCACAGGCTTGTGGTCTTATGATGCACAATTTAAGTCCCATAAAATATCGGAATAGAAACACCGTTTCATTATCCGATACAATCATTGGGATAGACGACTCGGATGACCACGAATCCAACGCCAGAAAACTGACCGAAGTCGCTCTGGCATCTGATAATATGTTGGAAAACAGGATATATAAATATATGTCGCAATTCATCTCACCCATGAATGGTGTGGGCTTCCTTGCGACACGAAGGTGATATGATGAAATTGAAAAAAAAGAGATACGCAATGGTCAAGAAGGATGCGGAAATGCTGTTCTACGAAAAAATGAATAGAATGTATAGACCTGACGCTCCTTTCCCAAAAGGATGCATCAAATTCGCAGAAAAATTAAAAGAATTGCAAGGCAAAAAACTTGAAATAAAAAAAACGTATGGTGACAGAATTTACCTAAAATATCCAAAAGCAGAAACAGAAAATGGAAATAAGGTAGTCGGAATAGACATGGAAAAATATTTAGTTAACATAAAAAAAGGGAAAGTGAAAAAGGTGATATAGTGGTCATTGCAAGACGAAAGGGATATGAAATAATCATAAAAAAACCAGAACTCGGCAAACTGGAAAAGAAGATAGTCCAAGAAATACATGAAGTGGAAAGGAAAAAGGGATTCCTGCCTGCGGTATTCAGGGCAACGGAAAGGATTTACCAAAAAGAAGAGAAAATAGAAAAGGGATTCCAAGAGGCAACAAGACAGCAAAGGATGAGGGATGTGGAAAAAAACCTGAAACTTTTATCAGAAAATATCGGCAAAATGGACTACAAGCAACTGCAAAGGGAACTCGATGAAATAAATTACGAGCATGACATGATAGAAAAAAGGCAAAAGCAAATAGAAATGGAGAAAAAGGAGAAAGACAAGCCAATAGAGGAAAAGTTGCTGGAAGCATTGCAGGGCAGGGATGTTTACGACAAAGAAGAAATGTCAAAAATAAGAAAAACCTACATAAAAATGAAAGAATTGATATTAAGGCAAATGGTCAAAAAAGAAATGTCAATGAAAAAACTTGGTAAAATAATTTAAGTATCAAAATCTAATAGTCATTCGGTGATGTGAATGAACCCCAACGATTTTAAAAAAATATATGTGGAAAGGGAGAATAATGGGCGTGTCATCCCCCCAGAGGAAAGACCAGAAGACGAGATGGGAAAACCATTGTCCTTGTCGGACTGGGGAGCAAGCATCAAGCACAGGATGTTCAGCAAAGCCCAGAAAGTAGTTTGAAAACACCGAATGTATTGCAAAAACATAGGTGGTTTGATTGAGAGAAGTAACAGCAAAAGAAATAGCCGAACTTGAAAGACGGCATAATAGAAACGTAGATGAACTTGCAGGACACCTTTCAAGAAAGACTGGAATCCATGAAGGTCACATAAAAGGGAAACTCCACGAACTGATAGAGAGCATACCACTGGAAAAAAGGCTTGCGGTAAAAATGCATATGGCAAGACTTGGTGTGCCAGCACTCGCTGTCGCAATGCTGGAACTTCCAACACATGGCGGCGTTTCAATGGGAACAGTTTCGCCAGAACTCCTGTTGGTCACGGCAGTCGTTGGTGGAATGGCTGGATGGATTATAAGCAGAAGATATGAACACAGGCTGAAAGAAATCACGAGGGAACACGCCGAAAGGGTCAAACAGCAAGTTGGAAAAGTTATATAAACGATAAAAAGAATGTGTATGTATGCTGGCAAGGAAATTAATAGTTCCAATAGTATTCTTTTTGTTTTTTTTATTTCCAATTTCCGTGAAGGGAATTCCAGTTGATAGCCTTACTTACTCGAATGTAACAAGATTTATTTTTGATTCTTATAGCATAATGTATAATCCGAGTCTTCCTTGCCCTTATAATTGCACATCTGCTGTTAATGATATAAGCAATGCCATAACCGATAAAGACAATTATAATATAACATACATTATGATTTGTAATGTATCATATTCTGATGTATATCCGCATCCTCCCATTGCCTATGAAGTCATGCTTTTTAAATTTACCAAAAATGGCACTAATAGTTGGAGTCCTGAATTGCACCATATTTCAAATGACCCCATAGGTGGACACCAATCATTAATAGAAAAAGACAATGTAATTCACCTTTTTTTCAATATAAATAACACAATAAAACATTATAGTGCAAACAAAAATAATCTTGATTCATGGAGTCTTGAAACTATAAATTATGCTGTTTCCAGTTTTGCTTTCATTCTTCGGAATAACAATGACATAGTAGGAATCATACAAAACAGCACGACATCGCAAGGTTATGAAATAAGATTATCCGAAGGCTGGAACAGAATACCCATGAATGTATCTTTGCAGGGAACTTTGGAACTAAAAGAAAAAACAAATAATGAATTATGGTTTCGCAGTGCCAATATGGTTGGATATTTTAACGGAACAGCTTGGTTAACACAAGATTTTAGCACCATTACTGGTGGCTGTGCCACTGGTCTTGGAATTTTGAACAAAAAAAATGCAACTTTTATTATGAATTATGATGAATATTGGGGTCATAGATTGATATGGATATTCAAAACAAGCGATAATGAAGGGATAAACTGTGTTCCAACAAAAGATTATTATCCTTCATCAGCCCCATTTTATTATTGCCGCAGTTATCCAAATGATATATATGCTGGCAATGATTTTTTCGGGGATTTTGGTTGTGATTGGAATGTTCCAATATTTACAGACAATAACGATTTTTTACATACATACATTTCGTATCCGCATTTCCCAGAAAAATTTAATTCAATGTGGAATAATTATTCTTATACAGATTGGTTTTATTCACCAGCAATTTTACCTACCTTTGGAGTAGGTTTTGGTCAATATTTTAGTGTGTCGGCTGTTGAACCAACATATGGATACAATGAATTATACAGTTTTTATCTTACTAGAAATAATGGTGAGTTTTATCAAAGACTAAAAATTTATATAGATACGAATGTAAATTATACTATACCCATCCCACCAACTCCACCAACTCCAAGTGATAATATGACAGAATGCACTCTTGCTTGTCTAATATGCAATGGAGGAGTATGGCTTACTGGAACGACATACGAGGGCGGATGCCTTGTAGCCTCGCTTTTCATACTTGCAGTATTTTTAAGCGTAGTCGGATGGATTTTCAAATATATTGAAATTGAATTTGAACAGCAAATTCCAGACAAATATCTTGTAAGCGGTCTAATATCATTGGCTCTTATAATCACATTCGCCGTAATTAAACTTGCAGATTTGGTGACGACAATAGTTGGATTCTTTATGATTACGGCTGTGTTGATTGCATACTATGAAAGGGCGAGTGAAAAATAATGATGAAAAAAATATTGATATTTGCGATGATGTTTCTGGTTTTCGCAGTCGTAAATGCATCTGCCGACTTATACTGGAATTATGACAATTTCGTACCACCCGATGGATTCAGCGTATCAAATGGGACTAATATTAATTTCTCGGCAGAACTTGATGCGAATGGAAGCAGTACAATAAACGGGACATTGTGCATTACGGTAAACACTATAACTGGATTGGGTGCTTGCGGTATTGCGATTGCTCCAAGTGGATTTAGTGCAGGAATAGAGGTGTGGCTTCATCCATATTTTTATGGATATGGGGCAGGTAATTATTTCTGGAGGGCAAATTACACATCAAATGAAAGCATAGTATTATACTCCGATTCCCGCAAGTGGAATATCATATTGACAAGCAATACGCTCATACCAATTTATCCGATAAATAATGAGAATGTGACTGGGGACAATACGAATTTCATAGTCAATTATACTGTAGACGTTTATCTCCCAAATGATTATACCAGCAACACATACTATTATTTTTATGCATATAGCCCATATCTTGGAACTCCTCACGGTTCATCGGA
>Ga0315291_10012651_pt1 | contig 10242 bp, 9 predicted proteins | sample YL17G12_20_MG_FD_203070 | JGI IMG/M metagenome (GOLD analysis project Ga0315291, IMG submission 203070) | Sediment microbial communities from Yellowstone Lake, YNP, Wyoming, USA - YL17G12_20 | ecosystem: Environmental > Aquatic > Freshwater > Lake > Sediment | place: USA: Wyoming | collected...
AGTGCCACCTCAGGGTCGGCAAGCTCGCGATGCCAGGCCTTCTCCCACTCCAGCGAGACGTACCCTTGGTACCCCAGCTTGTGGAGCTCGGTCAGGAACTCGTGCAGTGGCAGTTCGCCCTCCCCCAGCAGCGTCAGGCTGCCATCGCGCCGCGCATCCTTGACATGGACGTGGCATGTCTGAGCGCCGATGAGCTGGGCCGTCTGTGCAGCCGGCTCCCCATGTCGATAGGGGTGGTGGAGGTCCCACAGCGCCCCGGTCCCCGTCTCTCCTGCTGCAGCCAGCAGCCCAGCCACCCGCGCGCCAGTGGCGAAGGCATCGTGTGTCTCCACCAGCACCCGCAGGCCTCGCTGCGCCGCATGCCGTCCGAGCCGCGCCAGCCTCTCCGCGGCCCCCCGCTCCGCCCCCTCCTCGCCCTCACCTCCAGGCGCGTCCCCGCCGAACACTCGCAGGAAGGGAGCGCCCAGGGCCAACGCCAGCTCCATCATCCGCTCGCCTTCGCTCGACGGCGAGGCCTCCGCCGTCAGCTTCACCGATGTGTCGAGACAGCAGATCGCCACCCCGACCCGCTGGAAGCGCCGCCGGAACTCCCGCGGCCCTCCCGGCAGATCAGACAAGGCTTGGTCGAGGTCGAGCGATCCGCGGTAGAAGCGCAGTTCGACCCCGTCGTAGCCGTTGACCCGAGCCGCGTCCAGGATCTCATCGATGCCCCAACTCGGGCACCCGAGAGTGCTGAAAGCCAGCTTCATCCTTGCCCTCTCCTCTCCCGCGCCGTCCACCCCGCCCTTCGCTTCGGCGGCGAGACCAGTTCGTCCTCGTCGCCGATGGCCGCGTCGCGCAGACCCGCTGCCCGTCGCTTGTAAACTGCTCCCCGCTGTGCTAAACTCGCGCCCGGGTGGGGATGGGGACGTTAGTGACCAAGGGGTAGCTATGTCAACCCGTTGCCTCCCGCTCCTGCTGGCCCTGCTGCTGTGGGTCGCGCCCGCAGGCCTGTGCGCGGCGGGGGATCCCGTGGACCAGGGCATCCAGGCCTTCAACCGGGGCGACTTCGCCGCCGCCATGGACCACTTCGGGGCCGCCGTGAAGGAACGGCCCCGTGATGCCGCGGCCTACGCCTGGCTGGGCTCCGCTCAGCTGCGCGCCAAGCGCTACGAGGATGCCATCACCAGCCTTACCCGGGCCGTCGAGCTGGACCCCAAGATGCCCGAGGCCCACAACAACCTGGGCAGCGCCTACTGGGCGACGGGGAAGCGCGAGGAGGCCATAGAGCAATACGGGCAAGCCGTCTACCTCCAGCCGCACTATGCAGTCCCCCACTACAACTTGGGTACCGTCTACCTTTCCGCCGATCAGCTGGACCAGGCCACCGGGGAGTTCGCCGCGGCGGTGGAGCTGGACCCGAAGAACGCCGACGCCTACAACAACCTCGGGGTCGCCAACGAGCGGAAGGGCCGCCTCGCAGAGGCGATCGCGGCCTACCAGAAAGCGGTCGAGGCCGAGCCCGGAAGCCACTCGTTCCGCCTGAACCTGGCCACTGCGCTCCGCGCGGCGGGGAGGGACGACGAGGCCCTCGCTCAGCTCGCGAAGCTCACGGGCGCCTCCACGCGCGAGCCGGAGGCCTACGTCAATCTGGGCCTCATCCGTTACCAGCGCAAGGAGTACCAGCTCGCGCAAGCCACCTTCCGGCAGGCCGTGAAGCTCGACGCACGCAATGCCGCAGCCTACTACAACCTGGGCCTCTGCGCGCGGCAGCTCGGGGGTCGGGAGGAGGCCAGGGAGTCGTTCCGCAAGGCCGTCGAACTCACCCCGAGATCGGTGAACGCGCGGATCAATCTCGGCGCGATGGAGCTTGAGGACGGAGACGCCCAATCCGCGGTGACGCACTTCGCGGCCGCCGTCACGGAGGATCCCAGTAGCTACTCCGCCGCCTTCAACCTGGGTCTGGCCTATACCCGGCTGGGCAATGACAGCGATGCCATCCGCGCCTGGTCCGGCCTGGCGGAGAGCGCTCCCGATGATCCCGCCGTGCACGAGGCGCTCGCCTCCACCTACTTCAAGCTGCACCGGTACGACGATGCCAGACGGGAGTACGAGGCGGTGATCAGGCTGAAGCCCCGCAGCGTGGTCGCCCACAACAACCTCGGCATCATCTACGAGGAGTTCGGGCAGCTTGACCAGGCCGCCGCCGCCTACCGTGCTGCCCTCCAGGTTGACTCGGGCTACGCGCCGGCCCACAACAACCTCGGCGTGGTCTACGAGCGCCGGGGCAAGAACGAGGAGGCGATCGCCGAGTACCGGGCGGCCCTCGCCGCGGATCCAGCGCTCAAGGACGCGCGCCGCAATCTCGAACGCCTGGTCCCACCGGAGTGACCGCGGCCATGCCCCCACCTCCTCGCCGCCCGCGCCCGACCGAAGGCTTCGATCCCCGCGCGGTTCGCTGCGTCGGGATAGTGGCCGCCCTCCACAAGTCCCGTGTGGCGGCCGCGGTCCGCGAGGTGGCGGGATGGCTTGCGGGCCGCGGGGTACAGGGCCTGCTCCCGGCCGAGCAAGCCGACGCTCTCTCGCTACCCGAGCTGGCCGCTGACCCGGCCGAGCTCCCCGCGAAGGCCGACTTCCTCCTCGCCATGGGCGGGGACGGCACCTTCCTCGCCGCCGCCCGCGCCGGCGCGCCCCACCGCAAGCCCATCCTGGGCGTGAACCTGGGCGGCTACGGCTTCCTGGCGGCCATCCCCCGCTCGGGCATGTTGAAGTCCCTGGAGCAGGTCATGGCCGGGGAACTCCGCGTCGAGGAGCGGATGATGCTCTCGGCGCGGGTCCTGCGCGGCTCGGAGAAGGTGGGTGAGTGCTGGGCGCTGAACGACATCGTCGTCGGGAAGGGCGCTTTCTCGCGCCTGTTCCGCCTGGAAACCACCATCTCAGGCGAACTCGTCTCCAGCTTCCCCCTCGATGGGATGATCGTGGCCACGCCCACTGGCGCAACCGGCTACTCCCTCTCGGCCGGCGGCCCGGTCGTCGCTCCCAGCCTCCGGGCCCTCATCGTCACCCCCATCTGCGCCCACGCGCTCTCCGCCCGGACCCTTGTTGTACCGGCCAGCGAGGTGATCGAGGTCGCCGTCTCCGACCCCCGCGGGGAAGAGGTGAAGCTGACTGCCGACGGCCAGGACAGCCTCGTCCTGCGCGCCGGCGATCGCGTGGAGATCAGCGAGGCGGAGTTCTCGGCCCGCGTTATCTGCCCAGAGGGAGTCAGTTTCTACGCCAAGCTTCGCGGCAAGTTCGGGTGGGTCGGGCGCCGCTGACCGCAGGGGAGCGCCTATGCGAGTCCACGGGCTGGCGCGAGTTGATCGACGCACCAAGAACCTGATCCACCGCCTCAAGCCGGGCGAGATCGCGGTCATCTCCCACACCGATCTTGACGCGCCCTGCGCCTCCTCCCTCGTCGCTCAGCGCGCGGCCGCCGTGGTCAACGCGCAGCGGTCCCTGTCCGGCCGTTTCCCCCATCGTGGGCCCAGCCTCATCGTCCGGTCTGGCATCCCTCTCGTGGACAATGTCGGTGAGTACGTCATGGACCGAGTGCGGGAGGGCGATAGGCTCGAGATCGTCGACGGATCGGTCTACCGCGACGGCTCGCTGGTGGCCACCGGGAAAGTGCTGACCGAGTCCATGCTTTCCGCCCAAGCAGAGGAGGCCAAGGCGGGGCTGAACGCGGAGCTCGCGCGCTTCGTCGAAAACACGCTGAGCTACGTCGCCAACGAGCAGTACCTCCTGTTCCAGCCCTCGAGTCTCCCTCCCCTTCGCGCCGCCATCAGGGGGCGCCATTGCCTGGTCGTGGTGCGCGGTGCAGGGGCACTCCAGGACCTCCGCGCCATCCGCTCCTACATCTCAGGGACGCGCCCAATCCTCATCGGAGTGGACGGCGGTGCCGACATCCTCCTCCAGGAGAGCTACGTGCCCGATATCATCATCGGCGACATGGACAGCGTGTCGGACGAGGCCCTTCGCTCCGGCGCCGAGCTGATCGTGCACGCTTACCCCGATGGCACGGCCCCAGGCTTCGCCCGGCTGAAGGCGATGGGGCTCTCCGCCAGCCTCCTTGCCTCCCGGGGCACCAGCGAGGACGTAGCCATGCTCCTCGCCTACGAGAACGAGGCCGAGCTTATCGTCGCCGTGGGCACTCACTTCTCCCTCACCGAATTCCTGGAGAGATCCCGCGGCGGAATGTCCTCCACCTTACTCGTCCGGCTCAAGGTGGGATCCACTCTGGTGGACGCCAAGGGGGTCAGCCGCCTCTACCCCTCCACCCAGTCCGCCCGACTCTTCCTCTACCTCGGCGCGGTCGCTGGCGTCATCATCCTGGTCTTGCTCACCGCTGCTCCGGCCATCCGGGCCACCCTCGATCTCTGGGGGTTGCGGCTGCTGGCATTCTTCAGGGCGCTCCACTTCTAGCGTGGCCCTCGGCCCTGTGACAGGAGGCAGATGTGCCGATTGACTACCGCTACCACATCGGGAGCTTCGTGGCCATTTTCATCGCTCTCCTCCTCGGCATCCTCATCGGCATCGGCCTCTCTCCCAACCCGGAGGAGCTCAACCGCATTGTCGGTGACCTCAAGGAGCAGTTCCGCGAGGCCCGGAAAGAGACGGCGGCCGAAGTCCAGAGCCTCCGGGATGACAAGGCCCAGTTCGAGAGCCTGGCCAAGGAAGCAGTAGCCGGCGTCATCCGCGGCCGCCTGGCCAACCGCCGGGTAGCCATCGTCGTCGACCATGACCTTGGCGGGGACCCCCTCCCCGATCTACTGCGAGCCACGCTCAGGCAATCCGGCGCCACCCTCACCTCCACCACCACCCTCACCCGGGACTTCATCTCTCTGCCCTCCGAGGTCCGTCAGAAGGTGGCTCAGCGGCTCAGCCTCTATCCGCCTCCCGGGGTCCACTTCCGGAGCCTGATCGCGGAAGCGGTCGCCCGCGACCTCGCCCAGGGCCGCAGCGAGCTGATCCTGGAGCTCCAGTCCATGGGCCTCCTCAAGTCCAGCGCAGACTCAGACTACCGTGTCCCGGCCAGCGCGGTGCTCCTCGTGGGAGGAGCTCAGTCCTCGGCCGAGTCCGCCCCGGAGCGCATTGACCTCCCTCTGATCGCAGAGCTTACCCGCCTCGGCGTCCTCGTCGTCGGGTGCGAGTCCAGCCAGGCGTCCGTCTCTTCGGTCCCGGTCTACAAGTCCAAGGGCATCTCCACAGTTGACAACGCCGAAGCACTGGCCGGGCGCATGTCGGTGGTGCTGGCGCTCTCCGGCGTCAAGGGGCACTTCGGCGTGAAGGAGAGCGCAGACCGCCTGCTGCCCGATCTCGCCGCCGCAGGCGGCCCTTGAGCCATGCCCGCCTCTGTCATCATCCCGGCCTACAAGGCCGCACCCACCATAGCTCGGACCGTCAGTGCAGCGCGGCACATCCCTGGGGTCGCGGAGGTGATCGTCGTGGACGATGGCTCCGATGACGGCACCGCCGAGGCGGCCCGGAGTGCGGGCTCCGACCAGGTGGTAGTGCTCCCCAGAAACGTCGGCAAGGGCGGCGCGTTGCGCGCGGGCCTCGACTCCGCTCACTACGGTTCGCTGCTCTTCCTCGACGCCGACCTCGGCGAGTCGGCCTCCCGCGCCGGCCCCCTCCTCAGGGCACTGGAGGGCGGGGCGGGGATGGCGATCGCCGTCTTCCCAAAGCGGGCCTCCGGAGGAGGCCTCGGCCTCGCCCGCGGTCTCGCGGCCGCTGTCATCCGCCTGCTGGGCGGGGCCGCTGTGGCCGCGCCGCTCTCCGGCCAGCGTGCTCTCTCCGCACGGCTCGTGAGGCACGTTGGGATCGCCCCGCGCTTTGCGGTCGAGACGGCACTGACGACGGAGGCGGCCCACCTCAACGTTCCCATCTCCGAGCTGCCCCTCCCCCTCGAGCACCAACCGACGGGTCTGACGCTCTTCGGCTTCCGGCACCGGGCTGGGCAGTTCTGGGATATCCTCCGGTTCGCCGTCCTTGCCGGCCATGGGCTGAGCTGGCCCGCCCTCTCCCCGCGCCAGACCGCCGCGCGTCTGGTGGCCTGGCTGGCGGCGCTCGCGGGGGTCATCGCCCTCACACTGCTCCTCACCCCCGCGGCCGCTGGCCTCCTTATCGGCGTCGTCGCCGGCGGCGCGATCCTATGGCTGCCCTCTCTCTGGGTGAGCGCCGTCTGGCTCCGCCTCAGGAAGCCCAACTACCTCGGTCGCTCTCTCCCGGCCGCTGCGGGTCTGCTGTTCCCCGTCCTGGGGGCCCCGGCCGCGCTGCTATCGCCGCTGCCGGGCGGCGCGCGCCTCGCCGCAGCGACGGTGATCGGCGTCCTCGGCCTGGTTGGGCTTCTTGATGATGTGTGCGCGCCTCGCCGCCAAGCGCGCGGCCTCGGAGGGCATCTGCGGTCACTGCTGGGCGGGCGCGTCACGACGGGCTCGGTCAAGGCTCTCGGGGGCCTTGCCGCGGGCTTCGCGGCTGCAGCCATCCTGCGCCCCGACCGGCTCGCCATGATCCCCGTAGACGGCCTGCTGATCGCGCTGGCGGCCAACCTCGTGAACTTGCTCGACCTGCGCCCCAGCCGCGCCTTGAAGGGATTCGGGCTCATCTGCGCCGTGGCCGTGGCGGTCTCGCCCGGCTCCCTTGCTCTGCTCGTCCCCATGATCGCGCTGGCCGCCATCGCTGCGCCGGCGGAATGCGGGGGACGCGTCATGCTGGGGGATGTGGGCGCGAATGTGTTGGGCGGGATCGCCGGCCTCGGGCTGGCCCTGGCCCTCTCGCCGTGGCAGAAGCTGATCGCGCTCGCGGTCCTCGCGGCTGTGCACCTGCTCTGCGAGCGGTGGTCTCTGACAGATCTCATCGCGCGCAGCCGCCTCCTCTCAGCGCTCGACCGCGTCGGGACCTCTCATCTGCCGCCGTTCTCGCTGGGCGAGGAGAGGAGAGCATAGGCGGAATGCGCTTCGCGCCCGGCTCGCCCCAGCCTGTCGTAGTCTTCACCGGCGCCTTCGGCAGCGGCAAGACCGAGGTCGCCGTGAACTACGCGCGAAGCGCTCGTCTCGCCGGCCTTCCCACCTGCATCGTGGACCTCGACGTCGTCACGCCCTACTTCCGCGTGGGCAACCTGCGGGCGGAGCTGCAGCAGGCGGGACTGCAGGTGGTGGCGCCGGAGGGAAGCCTGGCCTCCTTCGAGCTTCCCTCCCTCCCTCCGGAGATCGCCGGCGCTCTCGCCGAGCCCTCCCTCCACGTCGTTGTGGATGTGGGAGGTGATCCGGTAGGCGCCCGGCTGCTTCGCGTCTACCGAGAGCGGATCTCCGCGCGCAGCCACGAGCTGTGGCTCGTGGTGAACCCCTTTCGCCCGAGCGCCGCCACTCCCGAGGCAGTCGCCGAGCAGGCGCGGGTGATCGAGGCCGAGGCCGGGCTGCACATCACCGGGATCGTAGCCAACCCGAACCTGGGGATGGCCACCCGGCCCAGCGACGTGCGGCGCGGCCTGGAGACGATCCAGCGCGCGGCCGAACAGCTCGCCGTTCCAGTGGTGCTGCTCGCGATCGCGCGGCACGTCGCAGAGCCCGAACCGCTCCCATCCCTCCCGTTCCTCCGCCTTGAGCTGGTTCTGCGCCTGCCCTGGGAGTCAGTCTGACGGAAAGGAAGGCCCCGCGGCCCGACGAATCAAGCAGTGTGTCAGAGATCAAGGCCCGGGTAACGGTTCTCATAGACGACGAGATGTGCAAGGGATGCGGCCTCTGCGTGTCGGTGTGTCCACGTCACGCCATGGGGCTCGCCAGCCACATCAATAGCCGCGGGTTTCACCCGGCGGCCGCCCTCGCACCCGACAGATGCACGGCCTGCGCGCACTGTGCCCTGATGTGCCCCGACGCCTGCATCACCATCCTCAAGTCCGACTAGCAGGCATGGGCCGCCGGTCGCGGCCCTGGGCTGGCCCCTGCTGCTGGGGGCCCCGCCTGCGGCCGCCGGACCCAATCCAGGTCTCTCACTGGGCCCAGCCTGGGCCGCCAGATCCATCACTCGTCAGGGCGGGACGGAAGAAGCCGCGGGTCGCCCCCCGAAGCCTCGCGCTCACCACGGGGTCGAGAACGAGATCCCCGCGGCCAAGTTCTCAAGCCCGTCCAGCGCGGCCACTGTCGCCTCGGCGTTAGCCGCCAGCGGGACGCGAGCGCCGAAGTTGAACTGCTCCCCATCGTACTCGGCCATCACCCCGACCTTCCTGCTGATGGTCGTGGATACGCCCGCGAACAGACCGTCTACCATCCCTCCACCCACCCCGACGTGGATCTGCGGCAGGGCCACCGGGCCCACACTAGTCATCACCCCCGCGCCCAGCGTGTGAGTCAGCACGACATACGGCGAGCGGTCGATCTGGTCGGTCACGTCTATCATCCCCGCCGCGAGCGTGAGATCGCCCAAGGGAGGCCTGAAGAAGGCTAGCTTGGCGTTCACCAGCGTCTCTGCATCTGCCCCCTCCACCTTCTCCCTTGTAGCCCCCACCTCGAGGCCAGCAGGCAGGCCCACATTCCCATATAGGAAGCTGGCGTCGTTGCCCTCCTCCATCTGGACTGCGGCGGCCCCGAGGCTGAACCCGCCCATCCCTGTCGTCTCAGCCGTCGGGATCAGGATCAAGCCTGTGGGTCCTAGCAGCGAAGGTGACGCGCCTGCCGCTGTCGCGCATGCCAGCAGGGAGACCAACGCGACCACCAATACCATCCGGCTCACTTTGCGCCTCCTGTGCAGGAACTGTGCTTCCGCGGCAGTCGCAGGCCGCCGCCTACTAGGAATACCACGCGTGTCGCGCCTATGCCTACGGAGAGACATGACAACGCCCCCTACTGGCGCTCCCTGAGGCAGCTCCCGGGGATCACGACGACCATACCCGGCTGCAGCTCCCCGGGCGCCACCCCGTTCTCGCGCATGACCGTCGCCACCACCTCCCGCACGTCCCGTTCAGGATCACCGTACCTCCGCGCGAGCGTCCAGAGGCTGTCTCCGTACCGGATTGGCACCAGGAGCGGCGGACGTCGCAGCTGCCGCACCGGCCGCGCCGCCACTGGCGCTGCCCCCAGCGCCATCGCCACGCCCGCCACTGCCGCCCATCGCGCCCACCGGGGACGCATTCCCATTGCTCTGCCTCCATTGCAAACATAAGTTCTCATCGCCCTACTGATACCACACATCAGTTTGATATCAAGAGGGCCAGGGCCGATTTCAAACGGCTGTTTGCAGAACTGCCGCAGACGTGGTAATATGGTCTGGCAGTCATCGGCCCCGGAGGAGAGCATATGCAGCGTATCACGGAGAGGCAGCGGCAAGTCCTGGAGGGCATCCACCAGATCGTCAACGAGAAGGGCTATCCGCCCACTGTGCGGGAGATCGGCGAGCGCCTGGGCCTTCGCTCCAGCTGTACCGTCCAGCGTCACCTTGAGGCCCTCGAACGCAAGGGCTATATCAAGCGCGATCGTGCCAAAGCCCGCTCCGTCGAGATCGTACAAGCCGACAACCCGATGATGGTCCCGGTGCCCATGGTCCCCGTGCCCCTTGTGGGCACGGTCGCCGCCGGCCAGCCCATCCTCGCGGCGGAGAACATAGAGGAGGTCTTCCCTCTCCCCCGCGATATCGTCAAGGACGACCGGTGCTTCATGCTCCGCGTCAAGGGCGACTCCATGATCGAAGCGGGGATCCACGACGGGGACTACGTGGTCGTCCGGCAGCAGCCCTACGTGGATGACGGAGACATCGCCGTCGCCCTCCTGGATGACGAGGCCACCGTCAAGTACTTCCGCCGCCGGCGCAGCCGCGTCTACCTCGAGCCCGCGAACTCCTCCCTGCGCCCGATCGTGGCCGACAGTGTCCAGATCATCGGCAAGGTGGTCATGAGCATCCGCCGCTACCCTTGACGCCCTTCCCCCTGCCTGCTATCGTCGCCACAGGTCGCGCCGCGCGGAGGGGTGTCCGAGTGGTTGATGGAGACGGTCTTGAAAACCGTTGGGGCGCAAGCCCTCGTGGGTTCGAATCCCACCCCCTCCGCTTACGGACCGCCGGGAAGCACGCCCCACGCCGAGCATCTGGGCGCGGCTGAGGGCACGCCAGACGATAGCGACCGGCCCAGGGGCCGGTCGCCATCTGCACCCCGGAGAGCAGGAACTCCTGTGGGGCTCCCTCAGCGCTCCGCCAGCTTCTCCCGCAGGAACTTCGCGGCGGTCACGATGTCGG
>Ga0315291_10012652_pt1 | contig 10242 bp, 8 predicted proteins | sample YL17G12_20_MG_FD_203070 | JGI IMG/M metagenome (GOLD analysis project Ga0315291, IMG submission 203070) | Sediment microbial communities from Yellowstone Lake, YNP, Wyoming, USA - YL17G12_20 | ecosystem: Environmental > Aquatic > Freshwater > Lake > Sediment | place: USA: Wyoming | collected...
AGTCTGTGGCTCCTCGGTCGAGGGTGTTGATTCTGGAAGAAGAAGTCCCAAGGAGGAAAAACATGCGTGCCCTGCCTGCCCGTAGTCTTCAGCTTGCGGCATGTCTAAGCGTAGCGTTGATCCTTGTCTCTACTGCCTGCCTGATACTCTCCTGCGGAAAAAAGACTGACGAGATCCGAGTTGGCGAGTTCGGCTCGCTCACCGGCACCACTGCCACGTTCGGCATATCCACAAAGAACGCGATAGACCTCGCGATCGAAGAGGTCAACGCAGCAGGCGGAATCAACGGCACGACTCTCAGGGTCATCGTCGAGGACGACCAGGGAAGGCCCGAGGAAGCCGCAACGGCGGTTAAGAAACTCGTTGAGCAAGACAGGGTCATTGCCGTGCTCGGGGAAGTGGCGAGCTCGAGAAGCCTTGCGGGTGCGCCCAGCTGCCAGAACGCCGGCGTTCCCATGATCACACCCGCTTCCACAAACCCCAAGGTCACCGAAGTGGGGGACTTTATCTTCCGGGTCTGTTTCATAGACCCGTTCCAGGGAATGGTGGCCGCCAAGTTCTCCGTGGACACTCTGAAGGCGAAGACCGCCGGCATTCTGAGAGACATAAAGAACGACTACAGCGTGGGGCTTGCCGACTTCTTTATCAGCACCTTCACCTCGATGGGGGGCAGAATCGTCACCGACGAGTCCTACAGTGAAGGTGACATTGAATTCAAGGCGCAGCTGACGGCAATGAAGGCGAAGTCTCCCGACGTCATCTTCGTTCCAGGTTACTACACAGAAGTCGGTCTAATAGCACGACAGGCCAGAGAGCTGGGAATGAACATGCCTCTTGTTGGAGGCGACGGGTGGGTTTCAGACAGGCTCATCGAAATCGGTGGAGACGCACTGCAGGGGTGCTATTTCGTGAATCCGTTCTGGGAAGGCTCAGAGGACCCGGCTGTCCAGAGTTTCATAAAAGTTTACAAAGAGAAGTTCGGAGGCAGCCCCGATGCCCTTGCGGCGCTGGGTTACGACGCAGCCAAATTCCTGGTCGCGGCCTTGAAGAAGCTCGCGTCCGAGGACCCCGATGGCTTCAAGACGCTGGTGGGAACTCCGACTTCCGCGACTGAGAAGCCTCGAAAGGAAGCGCTCGGGAAACTGAGAGACATACTGGCAGGGATGAAGGACTTTGCGGGCGTCACAGGCAACATCAGCATGGACCAGAACCGGAATGCCGTGAAGCCGGCCTTCTTCCTTACGATAGACAAGGGACAGTACAAGGTTGTAGGCACGGTGCTTCCGTAGGGGCCGAGCAGCCGAGAGCGGCGAGGGGTGTCGTCTCTGCCAATCTCACATCTGCTTAGCTGATACTGCAGGTGGTGCTCCAGCGGTCGGTGTCAGGACAAATCGACACACCGGCGCGCCGTAAGATGGCATAGAGAGGAGTCATTGCAGGAGTTTCTTCAGCAGCTCGTCAACGGAATCACGTGGGGAAGCATATACGCTCTCATAGCCCTCGGGTACACGATGGTCTATGGGATCCTGCGGCTCATCAACTTCGCCCACGGTGACGTCTACATGGTCGGCGCCTTTGTGGCCTACTACGCCGCCCGACTTCTCGGCGCCTCGGGCCCGGTCGGGCCGCTGGGCGCGGTTCTAGTCCTTCTCATCGCCATGGCCGCCTGCGCGGGGTTGGGGGTTGTGATCGAGAGGGGCGCCTACAAGCCGCTTCGCAAGTCGCCGCGTCTAACCGCTCTCATCACTGCCATCGGCGTCTCGCTGCTTCTCGAGAACCTCGGGCTCATCGTCTTCGGCGCGGACCCCAAGTTCTTTCCGCAGATAGTCGAGCGCCGGCAAATGGAGCTGTCCTCCGGCGTCATAGTGGGCAGTCACCAGCTCATCGTGCTCGGCATCGCCATACTCCTCATGCTCCTGCTTCAGGTCGTGGTTTTCAGAACGAAGATCGGAAAGGCCATGAGGGCGGTTTCCTTTCACAGGGAAGCAGCCAGCCTGATGGGGATTTCCACTGACAACGTCATCACTTTCACCTTCGCGGTGGGCTCGGCTCTCGCCGCCGCAGCGGGCGTGCTGGTTGCGTTGAGCAACCCGAAGATCGACCCGCTCATGGGCATAATGCCGGGCATCAAGGCCTTCGTGGCCGCGGTCCTTGGCGGCATAGGGAACATCCCAGGTGCCGTTCTGGGCGGGCTCATCATGGGCGTCTCAGAAGTCATGGTCGTGGGATACGTCTCCTCCACGTTCCGTGATGCGATTGCGTTTGCGCTCCTGATAATAATTCTTCTCGCGAAGCCGACGGGTCTATTGGGGACAGGGGTCAACGAAAAGGTGTGACGCATGACAACGTGAAGACCGGGCCGGGCGGAATAAACAGTGCGGCCTGATAGGGCGCCAGGCGGGAAGACACTGAGTCAGGGACGGTGGAAATCCATTCGGCGGCCATCTCACTGGCAACAACATAGGACGGTCAAGGGACGGTCAAGAGTTGCTGAAGAATCTCCTGCTTTCAATAATCGCAATCGCAGTGTTGATAGCCATCGGTGTGGTCCTCCCAAGGATGGTCAACCCCTACATCTTTCAGATTCTCATCCTGTGTGGGATCAACATCATTCTGGCGGTCAGCCTCAATCTCGTGAACGGGTTCACGGGCCAGTTCTCGATCGGCCACGCCGGGTTCATGGCGATCGGCGGCTACACCAGTGCGGCGCTGACTTTCTACCTCGGATCTCGCGTCTTGGCGGGCGCTGCCTCCGCCGGCCTTCCGGCTTCTGTGGCCGTGCCGGCGTTCTTCGTGGGCTCCCTCATCGTAGGCGGAGCTGTCAGTGCTGTTGCCGGATTCTTGGTGGGACTTCCGTCGCTGAGACTGCGGGGTGATTACCTCGCCATCGTGACTCTCGGCTTTGGTGAGATAATCAGGGTGGCGATTCTGAACATCGACGCCATCGGAGGGGCCAGGGGCCTCGCCGACATTCCTCGATACACCAATTTCTTCTGGGTCGCATTCTTTGCGCTCGTTACCGTAGTTTTCGTAAGAAATCTCACTACGTCTTCGCACGGCAGGGCTTTTCTTTCCGTGCGCGAAGACGAGATCGCCGCGGAGGCCCTCGGGATAAATACGACCCACTACAAAGTCGTGGCCTTTGTGATCGGGGCGTTCTTCGCCGGCGTTGCCGGCGGTCTCTTCGGACACTATCTGATGTACCTCCACACGAACAGCTTCACCTTCATGAAGTCGTTCGAAGTCGTGATAATGGTGGTGCTGGGAGGTATGGGGAGCATCACCGGCTCGATCATAGCGGCGATTATCCTGACGATTCTGCCGGAGGCACTTCGGCCGGTGAAGGAATTCAGGATGGTGATCTACTCGGGCCTTCTCATTTTCCTGATGATTGCGAGGCCCCAAGGGCTCCTTGGAATGAGGGAACTGAGCTTGAGCACGCTTCGCGGACTGACGTTCGGGCGGATTGGGAAGTCGCAGAAAAAGTAATATGGTTGGGGACGATCGATGTTACAGAGTTCTGATGTCCGCACGCAGCACAGAATCGAGCCAGGCGCTGACATGAGCGAAATACTCTCGCTTCGGAATTGCTCTATGCACTTCGGCGGGCTCAAGGCGGTCTCCGAGTTCGACTTTTCGCTGTGCCCGGGAGAGCTAGCCGGTCTGATAGGACCGAACGGTGCAGGGAAGACCACCGTGTTCAACATGATCACCGGCGTATGTGCGCCGACGCTTGGCGAAATACACTTCGCCGGCTCAAGGATCGACGCCTTGCCCACTTACAGGATCGCCTCGCTAGGTGTGGCCCGCACGTTCCAGGCGACCCGGCTCTTCAAGGGACTTACAGTGTTGGACAACGTAAGGACTGCGTGCCATCTGCACTGCCACTCCAGCATCTCCGGCGCAGTTCTCAGGACGACGCATTATCTGCGTGACGAGGGCAGAATAAGCGCGATAGCACTGAAGCAGCTCGAGACGTTCGGTCTCCTGGAGCTAAAGGACAACATCGCCAGCATGCTTCCTTACGGGCTCCAGCGCCGCGTCGAGATCGCGCGCGCTCTAGCCAGCGAGCCCAGCCTGCTGCTTCTGGACGAGCCTGCGGCCGGAATGAATCCGCAGGAGACCGAGGACCTCATGAAGCTCATCAGGTGGGTGAGAGACGAGTTCAAACTGACCATTCTCCTCATCGAGCATGATATGAGAGTTGTGATGGGAGTATGCGAGCGGATAGCCGTGCTCGACCACGGAGTCAAGATAGCCGAGGGGAGACCCGACGAGATCAAGCGGGACCCCAAAGTAATAGAGGCGTATCTCGGTGACGAGGTGGTCTGCTGACGGAGGAAAGGAACTTGCTCGAGCTGAATGACTTGAATGTGCACTACGGGGCTGTGCACGCCCTGAAGGGCATTACGCTCAATGTAGATCAGGGCAAGATCGTAACGCTCATCGGCGCGAACGGGGCAGGGAAGAGCACGATATTGAAAACAATTTCCGGCCTTGTGAGACCCAGCAAAGGCAAGGTCGTTTTCCTGGGCCGGGACATTTCGTCGCTGAAACCTCATCAGATAGTAAAGCTCGGTGTCTCCCAAGTGCCCGAAGGCCGCCTAGTCTTCGCCAATCTCACTGTCAGGGACAATCTAGAATTGGGCGCCTACGTCAGGAAAGACTCCTCCGGTATTGCTGCGGACATGGACAAGGTCTTCAAACTCTTTCCGCGACTCAAGGACAGGATAAGGCAGAATGCCGGCACGCTGAGCGGCGGCGAGCAGCAGATGCTCGCCATGGGACGCGGCCTCATGTCTCAGCCGAAGCTGCTGCTCCTGGACGAGCCGTCGCTGGGGCTGGCACCGCTTCTGGTGCGGGACATCTTTCGGACCATCTGCGAGATCAGACAGCGGGGCACTACGATTCTCCTCGTGGAGCAGAACGCGCGCATGGCTCTTTCGGTTGCGGACGAGGGTTACGTGCTCGAAACAGGCTGCGTTGTGCTCCAAGATTCCGCAAAGACGCTCCTCAATAACGAGCAGGTTAAAAAGGCGTATCTGGGCGGGTGAGGGGTAGGGTCTCGCGAATCCCTCTCGCTGGCCCTCAAACCGGCCGTGACAGGCCGGGGAGGTCTGTTTCCCATAATTGACAGTCCAATTGCGGTATGCTATCGTAATGGCGGTATACGGCAATCTTTTTGTATCCCGACTAGGGCGGGGTCGTAGTTCAGTTTGGTTAGAACGCCGGCCTGTCACGCCGGAGGTCGCGAGTTCGAGTCTCGTCGGCCCCGCACCCACGTAACTCATTGATAGTACTGCAGTTAGCGGACAGAACCGTTAGCGATTTTGAACTCGTGATTGCGGCGCTTAGCAGAGCCCTGGGCTAGCTTCCTCAGTCAGCCCATGACAACAAGTGGGGTCAGGAAGTCTTCTTTGTTGGACGCCCCATGGCGGCCGCCCGAGTGGACCTTATCTGTGTCACAAGTTTCACCTGCTTCCTCTCATTCACCCCGTTCGTTCCTCCAAGTTCGTGCCGGATCACGCTACCAATGCTCGCGCCTCCTCGTTGCCAGCTGTAGAATCACTTATTCACCGCGCCAAATGCAATCTACAGAAGAAACTGCTTCCCTTTGTTGAGGGGATTTGAATAGGCCGCAAGTTTTCGTGACTTCGTGTGTCAAAAAGAATGAGATATAATAGGACAAAATGAACTGCGAGTTTGTTAGAAAGAACCTCGTGAATGTCGTAGGAGGAGACCTGAAGCCGGAGGTCAGTACGCAGGTTGAAATGCATCTGTAGTCCTGTTGCAGATGACACGCCTCGTTCAACGGTTTGGATTCCTCCAGGTCCTGAGCGTGTGCTTCGGGTTCTCCACGAAGCATGGGTCACGGGGTCATGCCCGTGTAGCACCCAACTTCAAGAGGGGAAGGCAGATTCGCCCTGGTATCAACGGGAACAGTATGATCCCGCTCAAACACGCGGTCGATTCTGGCAACTTTCATCCAACAGGCAGGGGTGGCCGAGGGCCGGTCCCCCCGATTCTCTGGACTTCAGCACGAAAAGAGGGGAAAATGTGCACCGAGGTATTTAGAGTAGTGTGTTCAAGAACGTTAGTACCACTTGTATTGATGGGGATTGCAGTGTCGGTAGGGTATGCGGCCCAGGACGTACCTAGTTACTGGTGTGACAAGTCTTTCGAAGTAGACGGTCAAATGACCGAGTGGACTGAGTTACCTCTCACTAGTTTTGAAGATAGCGGCGTGGGAGTGGGATTTAGCAACGACGGTCAAGAACTCTACATTCTCTTCTGTTTCAGGGACGCAAAGTGGATGAGAGCAATCAGTATGAGTGGTCTCACTGTGTGGCTCGACAATTCCAAGAAGAAGAAAAAGGACCTCGGCATCCGGTATAGCGGCGGGTCGTCTATCGGCCAAATGCGAAAAGCTGAAGAGACAGGAAAGGGCGGATTCTGGGAGAGTATGCCCCCTGAAGCCAAAGAGCGTCTCATGCAGCGCCAGGCTACTGCGGAGAAAGAAATAACTATCATCGACAAGAAGAGCAAGAAAACAATGACCGTGCCTGCGGATGGTTCATGCGGTCCGGTCGTGCGCTATGGCAGTTCCAAAGGCGTCTATGTATACGAATTCGGTATTCCTCTGGAAAAGAGTAGTAAAGACTCTTGTTACGTCGATGCCAAGCCGGGACAGACTATCTGTGTTGGCTTCGAATGGGGCGGAATGGACACGGGTGAGCGGAAGCGCATGATGGAAGAAATGGGTGGGGGAAAGATGGGAGGCATGCCGCCCGGTGGAGGTGGGATGCCACCTGGTGGAGGCGGTATGGGTCGCGGCGGTGGACGGCCCACGGGTGGCCCTGGTGGTGATCGGCCAATGGGACCACCCGAAAAGCAGGAGATTTGGGTGAAGGTAACACTGGCCTCGGGACCGCCAGGGGAGTGAGAGAGTAGTGCGTGACTTCTGTAGGCGCCAAGTCCGGTGTGAGGGGGCTTGTTTGGTTCTGGCTCTCTGCTTCCTATCAATGGCCTCCTGTGCTACCGCGCCACCCACGGAGAAACACCTGGGTCTGGTGTCGCGCGGAAAAACTCTGGGTGCGGGTCAGCAGTCCTTCGAGGCCCTATGGGCGAAGCAGACCGTAGAGTTTGGCGCGGGCATAGATGCTGGAAGGTCTTGGCAGATGGAGAACCCCCTGGCGATGCTTGGGGGAGAGAGAAAGGGAGATGGACAATTTCCGATTCGCGTTGAGGCTACTTTCTTGGATAGCACGCTTATCGACGCTGGATTGGGGCACTATGCGAGGCTACTCGACATGGAAGTGCCCGAAGAGTCTGAATTTCGGCGGGCATACTACGACAAGTATGACCCCGCGAATCATGTCCTTGTCTGGTGTGAGCTTCGCACGGCTTGGGCCGAAAACTATCTAGATCACGAGCGCTGGATCATTTTCCTGGAGGATGATTTTGGTCGCCAATATGAAACTGAACGAATACTCGAAGGCTCTCAGCCGATTCGGAGGACCGTCCCGGCATGGCCAGGAAAGTTCCAGCCTGAACAGGAGGGCCCGGGATGGGAAATTCGTCAGAAGGCGTGGATGCTTTGCTTTCCGCGTTACGATGTTTACGGTTTCCCCATTCTGCATGAAGGAACGAAATCTCTAAAACTGGTCTTTCAGTTGAGTGACGACAAGAGAATAAGGAATGAGGGAACTTGGAAGTTCGAGGAGTAGGCCTAGGTCTGTGGCGCCGACACGACGAAGGTTAGAGGCAGGACTGGTGTTTTTTCTGCGATTCCTCATTCCTTGTATTCTCTTGGCCTGTTGTCCTTGCACGTCATGTGCTGAAGAAAGTGGGATTGGAAAACTGATTGGTCAAGCCATCTCCCCTCTAGAATCTTCGAGAAGCTCGGCGATGGCGGACTGCTCGGAGCCTTGCCTCGGGCTCCTCTGAACCTGTAACCACCATCTTGATGAGATTCTTAGGGAACTCTAGGTTGGCTCACACGAACTAACTTGGCCAATCTCAGATAGTTGTCCCCCAATCCTTTAGGTGCCAAGTTCGAAATTCGTCTCGTAGCCCCCGCCATCACTATAACGTATTGTGCCGCAATTGATTACACGATAAGCACGATATCAGTCTCGAACTCGTGATTGCCGCCCGAGTAACGCCCTTTGCATAGCCTCCGCTAAGGCTGAAACGAAATCGAGAGGGTCAGGAAATCTCCTGACCCTCCTAATTTCTTCGTTATCCTGAGTCCTCAATCGAGCCCCTGCTCCGACCCTATCAACGGCACTTCAACTTGACCGCTTTGATCTCCGCCGACCTGACAAAGTATGACGCCGACCCAGGCTCACAAGTCACCACAACGGAATCGCCGCACGATGTCAACACATACCGGTGCCTCAACACAAGCGGCTCCTCCTTCTCGACCGTGCCTATCCACTGCAGCCCGTTTTCTCTCAGCACCAGCTCTCCGCCCTGATGACGCTGCGGCTCGCTCAGGCTCTCCGCCGCAGTGAGGACGATACGGCCCGGGACATCAAGGACTATCCTCATGCCGGCCCGGTAGTTCACATTAACGGTCGCCGCTATCTCCACAGTTTCGCCAGGCGAGACTGGCTTGTCCGGCACCGAGAGGTCGAGGTCCACGTCGACTGAGTCGTTCGGACCCTCGCCGCGTCGGGCGAGCAGGAACCGTAGTCCAATACGCACCCCATATGGACCCCTCGGAGTGTAGAGGGGTGTGAGGACCCAGCGAGAGGCCGCCTCCAGAGCGCGTGCCTCGAGGGACGGCGGCAAGTTGGACTTGGTTACCTTCGCTTCCCTGACGTGACCCGTCTTGTCAACCCACATTTCCACGGTCACCGAGCCCGCGACGTCCGAGAACTGAGCGCTGTCAGGGCAGACCGGGCGCGGAGCCCAGAGCGCCTGTGGCTCATCCCGGAAGCCGGTGGTGAAGGCGAGAAAAGCCAGAAGCAGAATCCACATCGATGGAACCTGTCATTTGTCGGTGAGGATGTTGTTCTCCATACCGATTATAGCACCGGAGGACAGCCTCGGAGAACCTCTTTGTGCGCGCTCACCTGCTCGGGTGTGCCAAGGGCTGCTACGCGCATAACTCATGATTTTCCAACAAAGAAGTTCGAAATTCGTCTCGTCGGCCCCGCCATCCCCCCCCAACCTTGTGTTGCATTGGCATCCGCACGGCGTTAAAATGCGTGTGACAGTCTAACCCTGTTGAAGCTAAAGGAAACGCGGCGCTTGGCACCCTCAGGCTACGGAGGCCCTTCCGTTGATCGGCAAAACCATCTCCCATTACAGAATCCTGGAGACGCTCGGCGAGGGCGGCATGGGTGTGGTTTACAAGGCCGAGGACACCACGCTTGATCGCGTTGTGGCGCTCAAGTTCTTATCGCAACACCTTACGAGCGATCCCACTGAGAAAGAACGCTTCTACCATGAAGCTAAAGCTGCCTCTGCATTGAATCACCCCAACATCACCACCATCCATGAAATCCAGGATCATGACAATCAGCTCTTCATCGCCATGGAATTTGTCGAAGGGCAAACACTGAAGCAGCTCAGAGAACGAGAATCCCTCTCGATGAAGAGAGTTCTCGATATTGCTGTCCAGGTATGTGAAGGGCTGGCTGCCGCACATGAGAAGGAGATTGTGCATCGGGACATCAAGAGCGAGAACATCATGCTTACCCCCAAGGGGCAAGCGAAGATCATGGACTTTGGTCTTGCGAAGGTGAAGGAGTCGACAAAGCTCACGAAAGCAGGCTCGACACTCGGGACGGCTGCGTACATGTCACCTGAGCAGGCTCGAGGTGAAGAGGTTGACCATAGGAGCGATATCTTCTCTTTTGGAGTTGTTCTGTACGAGCTTTTGGCAGGACAACTACCTTTCAAAGGAGAACATCACGCTGCCATAGCCTATTCCATCATGAACGAAGAGCCACAACCAGTGGTCAGATACAATAATGGAGTCTCGGCCGGGTTGGAGAGAATAGTCTTCAAAGCACTGGCTAAAGACAAGGAAGAGAGGTATCAGCACGTAGATGACCTCTTGGCGGATTTGAAACATGAAAAGAGGAGTTTGGAATATGCAAGGCCAGCCACGCTAGGCCAGTCACTAGAGACGAAGAAGCCTGCCAAGAAGAAGACGTTGCCCTTGGTTCTGGCTGGACTGGCGGTTCTCATTCTGATTGTAGGATACTTTGCACTATTCAATAAAGAGAA
>Ga0315291_10012654_pt1 | contig 10241 bp, 8 predicted proteins | sample YL17G12_20_MG_FD_203070 | JGI IMG/M metagenome (GOLD analysis project Ga0315291, IMG submission 203070) | Sediment microbial communities from Yellowstone Lake, YNP, Wyoming, USA - YL17G12_20 | ecosystem: Environmental > Aquatic > Freshwater > Lake > Sediment | place: USA: Wyoming | collected...
TTTTTGAAAACTTTGAATTTTCGTCCTTATAAATACCGAATACCTCCTGGCTCTTCATTTCCGGATAGAATTCGCCGTAATTAGTAATCACCGTTCGCAACAATTCCTCCGCGTCCAACACCGTTCCGCCGGCCAAAAATTCGTGCGTTATAACGCGGCGCATAAGCCGTCTCAATATGTAACCGGCATCCTTATTTGACGGCCTCACTCCGTCGGCGATAAGAAAAACAATTCCTCTTATATGATCGGCTATTATTCTCTGCGTCCGCTCATCAAGCGGTTTATTCAAGCCGCGCCCCGAAAGCAAATCCATAAGCGGCTTGAATAAATCCGTTTCAAAAATCGTCGGTGTGTTCTGCGAAACCATCGCCAGGCGCTCAAGCCCCATACCCGTGTCCACCCCGTTAGAGGCAAGTCGCTCTAAGCGACTGCCGCGTGCAGAGCGCGGGCCTCTAACGGGGTCCACGCCTTCACTTTCTAGTTTGCAATAATACTCGTTGAAAACTATATTCCAAACCTCCAACGGAGGTTTGCCCTGAGCCCGTCGAAGGGCGGTGTTGACGTAAATTTCCGTCGTCGGACCGCACGGGCCTTCGGCTCCGGTCGGCCCCCAAAAATTATCCTCGCGGCCGAATTTCTTTATGTTTGAGACCCCGAGCGATTTCCAAATCTTCTCCGATTCAATGTCGGCCGGAATTTCAGGATCGCCCTCAAAAACACTCACGTAATCAATCGCGAGCCCCATTTCTTTCGTGATGAGCTCGTGGGCATATTCAATCGCCTCCTTTTTGAAATATCCTCCGAAGGAAAAATTGCCGAGCATCTCAAAAAACGTCAGGTGCGATTCATCGCCGACCTCGTCAATGTCCGAGGTGCGGAAAGATTTTTGGATTGAAACCGTGTTTTTGCCGCCGAAATCTTTCATCGGGTCAAGCTCGCCAGTAAAATAACGTTTGAACTGCTGCATACCGGCTGTCGTGAGGAGCACCGACGGATCGTCGGGAATAAGCAAACTTGACGGAACGACAACGTGCCCGCGCGCCTTAAAAAAGTCCAAAAATTTTTGCCTGATTTGCCTTGAATCCATAAAGGGATTTCTAAAATTTTACAACAAAAAACGGCTTTACAAAAGCCGCCGAAAATAGTTCGGGCTGGCGCTTTTGTGCCAGCCCATGAATCCTAGAATCTCACGTGGTCGTGAACCCGTCGCCGTTGCGTCTTGAGTGCGGCGATTCCACCACCGCGAATCCAATCGTTAATCTAATCGGTTTGACTGGGAACAAACCCACCGCCGTTAATCTAATCGGTTTGACCGGGAACCACCCTTTCTGCCACTCCGGGATCACTCTTTCCGCGATTGCCGAAGCTATCTCCGGCTGCTCAATCATTTTACGGATGAAATCCGTGCTTGCACGCACGATGAAGAAGACCCCCCACATTAGAACGTGATATATTGGGTTTATTCCCGTTTCATTAGCCACGCGAGCTACGAGAGTAGACACAAACTCCCGCGTCCTTCCGCAATATGTCTCGCCTACGGTTTCCGGTCGCAGCCGGAACAATACGTTCAACTCCACTCGAATTCCCATAACCGTAAGTGCGTCGAGTATTCTTTGCAGCTCCGGATCCACACGAACCGGCTCGTTCATTGAGACCGTCCTTTCTGTTGCAAAAATCCTGGGTTCTGCCAGGAAGCATAGCGCTGGCCAAAATAAAAGTCAAGGGCGACTACGCATAAGCTGGAGGTGAACTATATTTTTCTTCCTTCCACCAACAAGTGCGAAGATGCGTTTTCGGGAACCACTGGCGGAGCGGGTTCCCGAAAACGCATCAAGTCACGTTCTCGAATCCCTCCAGCGCCTTGGATTTTCCGTGCTCGCGGATTTTCTCCAGCGCCTTGGCTTCGATCTGGCGAATGCGCTCGCGCGTAACACCGAAGGCGTTTCCGACCTCTTCTAACGTGTGGTTCACGCCGTCATCCAGCCCGAAACGCATTTTCAAAATTTTCTGCTCGCGGTCCTGGAGATCAACAAGAATTTCGCTGATCAAATCCCGAAGCAGGGCCTTCGCCGCGAGCTGCGCAGGCGTCGCATTTCTCTCGTCCGGGATGAAATCGGAAAGCGTTGAGTCCTCCTCGTCGCCGATCGGCGTCTCAATTGATAAGACCTCCTGGGAAATTTTTTGGATGTGCCGGACCTTCTCCACGTCCAAGTCCATCTCGGCTGCGATTTCTTCGTCCAGCGGATCGCGGCCGAGCTCCTGGATAAGCTGACGGCGCGCCTGGGTGTATTTGGAAATTGTCTCAACCATGTGCACCGGTATGCGGACGGTACGCGACTGGTCCGCCAAAGCGCGGGTGATCGCCTGGCGGATCCACCAAGTCGCGTAAGTTGAGAATTTAAAACCCCTGCGATAGTCAAACTTTTCCACCGCGCGCGAGAGACCGACGTTCCCTTCTTGAATAAGGTCCAGGATGCTCAAATGCGGCGTGCGGTTCACGTAGCGCTTGGCAATGGAAACCACGAGCCGCAAATTGGCTTTCATCAGTTTCTGCCGCGCGTCTTCGTCGCCTTTCTCCGCGCGTTTGGCCAATTCCCGCTCCTCTTCCCTCGTAAGAAGCGGGGTTTTGCCGATTTCTTTGAGATACATCTGCACCGCGTCCGGCACATCGCCCTCCGCCGCCAAAGCGTCTTCCAATTCTTTCTGGTTCAGCTCCTCTTTGGAAAAACTGATTAGTGCGTTGGTTTCTATAATTTTGATGCCGGCGGTCTCCAGGCGATCGTAGATTTCGTCAAGCAGAGTTATGTCGTCCTCTATCTTTGGAAAGTAATAGAGAATTTCGTTGTCTGTCACAAAGCCGCGCGGGCGGCCGCGCTCCAAAAGCTCTCTGATGGCGTCTTCCTGGGCCTTGGAGAAAACGCCCTTTTTCGGCTTCTTTTTGGGCCCCTTTGGGGCCTTGGATTTTTTGGAAGAAACCCGTCTGCGGGCGCCTTTTTTGGATTTTTTCTTGTGCCGGTACATTTGCTTGGGGAAATATTATTTTACAACAGAAAAATGATTTAGACAATACGGCTAAGACTCAAACACGGCCGCCGGAAGATTGTTCAACTCCTCAAGCGCCGAGCGCAGGCCTTGCTCGTCGCCGCACTCCTCGGCCCGGCGGACGGCAAGGGTAAGCTCCTGCCGTTTTTCCTTGTAATGCTCTTTTTTAAGTTCGCGTTTCAGCGCGTCAACTTCGCCTATGTCCAGTTTTTCCGCGCCAAGAATGATGAAATTCAAGAATTCGTCAAGCTGCGGATCGGCGCTCGTTCGTTCGCCGTTTTTCAAAATTTGCAAAATCCCCTGCTGGTTCAAAGCCATGTAGGGCACGCAGTCCTCAAGGCAAGCATAGTCGCTTTGCGCGGCGGCGGTCCGCAACAGTCGCTCGCCGATAAGCTCGCGCCGCGAGCATCGCTTTGGCTGGGATTTTTCTTCGCTTCCGCCGCCCGCCGCCGCGCGCGCGTCAGGTCTGGGAATTTCAACTCTCTCCGCTTCTTCAAGCAGAACTTTTTCCTGCAAGCCCGTGCGCCGCGCGAGTTCATGGAACCAAAGGTCCCGCAAAACGGGGCTCGCGATGCCCTTCAGCTTGGCCAAAATGAGCCGCAGGTTCTTGAGGCCCTCGCGCCGGCCGTAAGCCGACGACCCCTCCTCCGGAAGATATTTGTCAAAGTAAAATTGGGGAGCCGGAACGGCTTCGGCAACATATTTCTTCAATGTTTCTCCGCCGGCTTCCGCAGCTTCCGCCGGATCCTTGAATTTATCAAAAGCGACTATCTTGACATTGAAGTCGCTGGCCTCGGCGAGATCAATGGCCCGTTCCGCCGCGGCGGAACCGGCCTCGTCGTTGTCAAAACTCAAAAGCAGTTCCTCGGTAAGCCGCCGCAGCGCCCGCAAGTGGTCAGGCGTCAGGGCCGTGCCGGAAGTCGCGACCGCGTTTTTAACGCCGGCCTGCCAGCTCATCAGGAAATCCATCTGGCCTTCAACCAGAAAAGCCGAGCCAGTTTCGCGGATGAAGTTTTTGCTTTTGTAAAATCCGTAGAGCAGACGGGATTTGCTGAAAATCGGCGTCTCGGGACTGTTGACATATTTACCAATCTCCGCCGTTTCAAATTGCGGAAGAACGCGACCGGTGAATCCGACAATTCGCCCGAAGTGATTGTGAATCGGAAACATAATCCGTCCGCGGAAACGATCCAAAAACAATCCTCGCTCGGTTTTTATCGCAAGGCCGGCGCGCAAAATATCGTCCGGCGCGTAGCCAGCGTTCAAAAGATGCATGCTCAACGCCTCTGGCTCATTCGGCGCCCAGCCCAGCTCAAATTCCTCAACCGTTTCCGGCAAAAGCTTCCGTTCGGCCAAATAATTTTTTGCCGCGGCAAAACCGCGGAGGGACGATTTGAAAAATTCTTTAGCGCGGTCGTTCAATTCATACAAGAGTCCGGTGAATTTGTACTCGGCCGGATTGAGCCGCCGCAATTCCACGCCCGCCTTTTCGGCCAAAACCCGCAAGGCCTCGCCGAATTCCAGATTCTCGTAGCGCATCAAAAAGCCGAAGATGTCCCCGCCCAAGCCGCAGCCGAAGCAATGCCACGACTGCCTCTCCGGCGAAACCATGAACGACGGCGTCTTTTCGTTGTGAAACGGGCACTTTGCCTTGAAATTCTTCCCGGCCGGCTGGAGCTGGAGATAACCGCGCAGAAAGTCCACAACGTCAATTTTCCCTTTAATAAGCTCTGTGGTTGTAGAAGACATGTCCGGTAGTGAAACTGCGACTTGCTTTCAAGGGCTAATCGCTGTATAAAAATTTATTTTACAGACCCTAAGATAACCAGCCGCGGCAAAGAGTAACCGCATTACCCCATTTCGCAGTTTCTACTGCCGGGCATTTGACTTGATTGTAAGCCCAAGACAGGCCTTCGGGCAACCATGAAATGTGCACTTCCTGGGAATAAAAAGGCCCGATGGATATATGGATATATTGAGACCTCCGGCGCAAAAAGATATAATCTCCTTAATGGAGACGATACTAAAAGTGGAAAATCTTGACGTGGGCTTTGACGGGAAAAACGTCATCCGGAATTTGAGCTTTGAACTCGGCGAAGGCGAGAGTTTGGCCCTCATAGGCCCGAACGGCTCCGGCAAAACGGTGCTGCTCCGAACGCTCCTGAACGCCATTCCCTACGAGGGGAAAATAACATGGAGCACAGATGTGCGCATTGGCTATGTCCCGCAAAAAATAGAAGCGGATAGGCACCTGCCGCTCAATCTGGAAGACCTCCTTGAGGCCAAGGCTGGCGTTTTGGGCATGAAAAAAACGGCCAAAAGTTCATGCAATCTCTGCAAAGAGGTCGGACTGCCGAGAGCCGCGGCGGAAATCCCCATCGGCCACCTCTCCGGCGGCCAGTTTCAGCGCGCGCTGATCGCCTTCGCGCTATTGGGCGAACCAAACGTCCTGCTTTTGGACGAACCGACGACGAGCATTGACCTGCCCGGCGAAGAACAAATCTACGAATTAATCCACCGCCTTCAAGACAAATATAAAATGACGATTATTTTGGTTTCCCACGATTTGAGTTTCATTTACCGCTACTCCACCAAAGTTCTGTGTCTCAATAAAACCGGCCTTTGCTTCGGCAGTCCCGAAGAGGCGTTGAATCCAAAAACCCTGGAAAAGCTTTACGGCGGCCCGCATAAATATTTTCGCCATACGCACCGACCATAAAATTAAAAGTTAAAATATAAAAAATAAAAATGACAAATCAAAATTCAAAAATGGCTAATTCTAAAATGCCGTCCGCAGGACGCGATAATTCTGTACTTTGATTTTTAAACTTTAAGTTATCGCCATGACAACAACTGAAATATATTCAATAATCCTGGCAATCTTGGCCGCCGGGGCTGCCGGTTTTGTCGGCGCGTTTGCCTTGATAAAAAGAACCGTCTTGGCCGGCGACGTGATGTCGCATATCGCGCTCCCCGGCTTGGGAGCGGCGCTGCTTTTCAAAATCAACCCGCTTGTTGGAGCGGCGGCAACCTTGCTTCTTGGCATAGTCATTATCGCGCGCCTTGAGAAAAAAACCGGCCTTTCCGCGGACGTCGCTATAGGAGTCATCTTCGCCGCCTCTGTCGCGCTTGGGGCGCTTATCACTCCCCGGGAGGACTTGATTGACGCCCTCTTCGGCGGATTCGGAGGCGTAAATTTTAGCGGTTTTCTGGCTGGATTGGTCTTAAGCATCTTCGTAATCGCGGCGCTTTTGGCGCTGAAAGACAAATTGATTATCGCGCTGTTTTCGCCGGAGTTGGCGGCTTCTTTGGGTCTGAATCTCGGCCGGCTCAACCTCTATTACCTTTTAATCTTCGGCGCCGCGATTCTTCTCGGACTCCATTTCCTCGGAGCCATACTTGTCGGCGCCCTGATTATCGTCCCAGCGGCAATCGGCCGTCGGCTCACGCACAATTTCGCGGGCTTCCTCGCGCTTTCAACGCTCGCGGCTGTCGCATCCACGTTTCTGGGACTCGCGCTTTCGGCGCGATACGGCCTCCAACTCGGGCCGGCAGTCATTCTTTCGGCTACCGCGCTCTTCGTCTTGAGCTTGCTCAAAAAACATACGTAATTCAGCTTTAACGAGCCGGCCGGGATCCGGCAAATAAAAAAGCGGCGCGGGGTAAGCGCGCCGCCATCCAGTCAGGAAACGTCAGCTTTTCGATTTTTTCCGGCCGATTCCTCTACGATTCCAGGGCCCAGGGGTAAGCAGTTCAATGGGATCCTGTTTGAATTTCTTCGCCGCCACGCGAAGATTTTTAACATGTAATCTAAAAATAAATTCTCCCTTCTTGCCGCTCTTTAAATCTTTCTTCAGCTTTCTGACCATCTCCCTCGAAGGATGGCTTTTGGGCCACCGTGGATGGCTTTCGAGCCACCGTTCCCACGCCGCGACGATCTCCTTGTCAGTGCGTTTGACGTAAGCCATTGCCGCTCCTTTCGGTGGTGAATCCAGATCAATGTCCTATTTCGTATCATACCGGACTAATAGAAATAGTGCAAATGGAGTCTTTCTTCGTTCAAATCCAGTCACGGACAAAAGCAAGGCCGCTCACAGGGAGCGGCTTTGCTTTTGCTGGCGGGCACGACCGGATTTGAACCGGCGATCTTCCCCGTGACAGGGGGACGTGTTAACCGGGCTACACCACGTGCCCAATTCTATTCAATAAAATTTCTTTTTGTTGCGAATTGTTTTTTAATTCCGACTCTCTTTTTCTGGCAGTTGTTTCATTATTATAGGCTTCGTAATAAATTAAATCAAATGGCACATAGGCCTTGGTTGATTTTACCAGACGGGAATTATGTTCTTGGAATCTTTTTCTTAAATCTTTGGAAAATCCAGTGTATATAAATTTTTTAACGCGGCTCTTTATTAAATAAACGTAAAACATTTTAATTTGCCACCCTGCGGGTGGTCACTCGTAGGGTGAAACCGGCGATCTTCCCCGTGACAGGGGGACGTGTTAACCGGGCTACACCACGCGCCCACAAACTACAATTTAGCCAAAATCAGACCAAAAGTCCAATCATCCCCGTGCTATTGCGCTATTTAAAATAAGGATTATAATTTGTCCAGGACATTTCAAAAGCGGGGTGCCATAATGCCAGAGCAAACACCATCAACGCAGGCGCCGTCAACGCCGAAAAGGAAGAGATGCGGTCAACTGAAAAAATTCTATCACTTCCTGAATCTCGACAAGCCGATACCGGACGTCTTCATTCTTCATGCCCGAAATTGCAGAATTTGCTTGTTACATCTGACCTATACCCTCGCTGTCGGGGAAGCATGCAACACGACAAATAGGTTCTTCAAAAAGAGTTGTCCCGACCGCAAGGCGCTCACTTACCGGCTTCTCGTAGTGGTGAGGGGCCTGATCCGCTTGCTGCTCTTTCATCCAGAACTGACCAGAGAAGCGGCGCGCGGACTGCAAATACTTACTCCGGAAGAACAGCTATTCATAGTCCAGCTTTCGTTCCACCTCGATGAATGCGAATTTTGCAGCGATTATTGCAACATACTGTATGCAAATATGCTCGCCGCGCAGGAAAGATACGAAAACGCCGTGCGCAAGGGCGAAAGCGTCCGCCCTGTTATCAAGGACTCGGCGGAGGAAATTGACATCATCGACAGAAACCTCATCATGCCAAGTCCAATGCGGCGCGGACAAAAGCCCAAGCCCAACTAAAAAGACAAAAGCCCAACCGACGGTTGGGCTTTTATAGTTTTCAAAGACCCTCCCCGCGCCAACGGCTATCCCAAAAGTTCCCCGAATTCCTTTTCGGAAATTGTTTTGACGCCGAGTTTCCGGGCTTTGGCAAGTTTTGACCCTGGCTCGGAGCCGGCGACGACATAGTCGGTTTTCCCGCTCACCGATTCCGAAACATCGCCGCCAAGCTCCCTGATTTTTTCCTTTGCCGCCTCGCGGGACATGAATTCCAAGCTTCCGGTCAAAACGAAGGATTTCCCGGACAGCTTTTGGCTTTTTCCGCCAGAGGCGGGTCCGCCTCCGGCGGGAGCTTGAATTTTAATCCCAGCTTTTTCAAGTTTCTCCAGAAGCTTGGCGTTGCGCTTTTCCCGGAACCAGCGATAAATGCTTTCCGCGACTTTCGGGCCGACGTCGGGAATCGTTTGTAGATTGTCCAATGATACGCGCGACATGTACGCCATAATGTCCTTGATTTTCATTTCTCCCTTGCCGCCGTTCACGTTTTCCATTACGCTCCGCGCCAAAAGCGCGGATGTTTCCTCGCCAACATGCAAAATGCCGAGCGAAAATATGAACCTCGGCAAAGAAATTTTTTTGCGGCCTTCTATTTCTTCAACGATATTTTCCGCGGACTTTTCTCCGAAGCGCTCAAGCGCCGCAACGTCTCCTTTCTGCAAAGTGAAAATATCCGCGGCGTCGGAAATCAATCCCTCGTCCAGTAAGCGGTCAATGATCTTGGGCCCCAATCCTTCAATGTTGAACGCGGCGCGGGAAACGAAGTGGTACAGGGACTCCCTGTGCCGCGCGCCGCAAGTAGGGCTCATGCAGCGGTAAATCACCCCTTCGCGCCCGACTCTTGACCCGTCAATCGGACACCGCGACGGCATTTTGAAATTCTTTTCCTTTCCCGTGCGCAGGTCTTTCAGCACTTTCGTCACCTGCGGGATGACGTCTCCGGCGCGGCTCACTATCACGGTATCGCCTATCTTAAGTCCCAACCGCCCGATTTCGTCGGCGTTGTGAAGCGTCGCGTGCGTGATCGTCACGCCGCCCACGTTCACCGGCCGCATCACGGCCACGGGCGTCAAAGCCCCGGTGCGCCCGACCTGGATTTTAATTTCCTCCACAACTGTCGTCGCCTCGCGCGGGGAAAACTTATAGGCAATCGCGGCTCGCGGCGCTTTGCCGATAACTCCGGCGTCCTCAAAGGTTTTGTTGTCGTTCACTATCGCCACGATGCCGTCAATTTCGTAATCAAGCCGCTCGCGGCGCTTTTCCCAATAATCCCTGAATTCAAAAACATCTTTTAGCGTCTTGGCGGAGCGATTATTCGGATTGGTTTTGAAACCGAACGCCCCGAGGAGCAAATGTTCCTCTTCGTGATATTTCTGGCCGATGTCCGTAACGATGTCGTACTGGAAAGAATCCAGGCGGCGGCTCGCGGTAACCTTCGGGTCAAGCTGGCGCACGGAGCCGGCGGCAACGTTCCGCGGATTGGCGTAAACTTTCCCGCCTTTCCTCTCCTGCTCCCTGTTGATTTTCGCGAATTCTTTTTTTGTGAGAAACACTTCGCCGCGGACGACTAAACGAGTAGGTTGTAGGTTGTAAGTAGTAGGTAGTAGGCCCGCTTTCTTTAAATTCGCGGCGACTTCTTCCGGCTCCAAAAGTTTCAACGGAATCGCCTCAACTGTGCGCAAATTCTGCGTAATGTCCTCGCCAGTAACGCCGTCGCCGCGCGTCGCGCCCCGGACGAAAATCCCGTTTTCATAAACAAGTTCAATGGCCAAACCGTCAATTTTCAGCTCGCAGTAGAACGGCGCGACGCCCGAATGACCGCCGAATAATGCCGAATGCGAACCGAATATTCGCGATATATTCGTTTCAATTCGCGGCACATTCGAGCGAGGAACGAGGTAGTTTTTCAGCCGCTCAATCCAGTCCTTCATATCCTC
>Ga0315291_10012655_pt1 | contig 10241 bp, 9 predicted proteins | sample YL17G12_20_MG_FD_203070 | JGI IMG/M metagenome (GOLD analysis project Ga0315291, IMG submission 203070) | Sediment microbial communities from Yellowstone Lake, YNP, Wyoming, USA - YL17G12_20 | ecosystem: Environmental > Aquatic > Freshwater > Lake > Sediment | place: USA: Wyoming | collected...
CGGATACTGCGGCAAACGAAATTCGTCTAACGACCCGGATCAGCGACCGGGCGGCAAACAACCTGAGACTTTATGAGCAAGAAAATCATCCGCAAATCCAAGCGCGTCAAAACTGCAAAGGCCCAGCCCGGTTCGCTGCATCCGGCTGGTTCGGCGCACACGTTGGCTGCAACAATCGCCGCCGCCCTGTTCACGAGCGGGGACGGCAAGAGAGCGTCCAGACTGCATTTTATCCTCGAAGGCGGGGAAGTGTGGGGCGGCTGGAGCGAACCGGCGGTCGCAGCACAGATCGAAAAACTACTCAGTCCGCCGAACGAAAAAGCTCAGTGACCGCCGACCTAAACATCCCGATTGCAAGTGAGACGCCCAACGGCGGTTCACTGCAGCGCCTTGTTCGGCATTACGGCTGCGTAGTGGCAGACCCGCCTTGGCAATACGCTGAAGGCTGGCCCGCGTGGAATGACAACGGCGAGCGCAAGCCTCTCGACTACTCGCAAATGACGCTGGACGAAATCAAAGCTCTGCCGGTCGGGAAGCTGCTCAAGCACGAGGGCTATCTGTTCCTGTGGACAACGAACCGCTACCTCGAAGAAGGATTTAAGGTCTGCCGTGCGTGGACGTGTGTGCCGCGCCAAACGCTGACGTGGTGCAAGCCGCCGCGTGGAAAAGGGCCGGGCGGGATGTTCGCCACAACGACGGAGTTCGTAATCATCGCGCAACGCATCGGCGAAAACTCCAACGCTCGCGGCGTGCGGACGAATGGCGACCGCGTAGATACCTCGTGGTTCGAGTGGCCGCGCTACAAGCACAGCGAAAAGCCGGAAGCCTTTCAAGACTTGGTGGAGCGTGTGTGTCCCGGCCCGTATCTGGAAATCTTTGCGCGCCGCAAACGGCTCGGCTGGCACGCATGGGGCAACGAAGTCCCGTGCGACGTAGCAATGCCGAACAGCGTATTGGGCGAAATGCGCCAATAGGGAACTAGACGATGATCTGGGATTGCTTCATGTTCAATGACGAGTTGAATCTCCTGGAGATCCGACTCCACCATCACAGCTTCGTTGATCGGTTCGTTCTCATCGAAAGCACAAGGACGTATTCCGGGCTCCAGAAACCGCTCCATTACCAATTGAACCGGGCGCGATTCAGTGAGTTTGCTGACCGCATCTACCACATCGCGCTGGACTTTCCGTTCCACGGCAATGGCGCTTGGGCTTACGAACACCTGCAACGCAATGTCCTCAGGGGCTTCACCTTTGGACTCTACGACGTCGTGATCTACGCCGACTGCGATGAAATCGTCCGCGGACCGGAAGTGATCCACTCTTTCATGGCCAGCGGCAAAGACATCATCTCCCTCCAGATGGAACTCGGCTTCTACTACCTCAACGTCCGCGTCAAACAGGCGCACGCACCCGGCGCCACATACCACATCGCCCCTTGCTTCAAATCCAAATGGCACATGGGCAAGATTCTCCGGGCCAGCCTCATTCCAGCGTATAATTACCTTTACGAGATCCGCGAACATCAACTGCATCACAATCCTCCGGACCTCATCCCCAACGCCGGGTGGCACTTCTCCAATCTCGGCAGCCCGGAACGCATCTTCGGCAAACTGAAGGCCATCTCCCATTGCGACGACCCGGAATTTCACGACTTGTCCGTCGATAAGATTTCGGAGCGGAAACAGGCACTTACGGATCCGCTGGGGCGGGATGGCGTTGTCTATGAAACCTTCATGGACCTGCCAGATTACGTGTTGCAGAACCAGACAAAATTCCATGATTACTTCCTCTCTTGAGTTTGAAGCCCGGAACGTGCAGTGGCTGGAGTTCGAGCTGAGCAATCAGTGCCATTTGATGCCGTTACACACCTGGTGCCCCAGACATCTCCTTGGGAGCCTTCCTGAGATTTCACTGGCCACCACCGCCATCGAAAATACGGTCCAGTTCTTCAAAGGATACGATTTTGCCGGGTCCGTCTATTTCTCGATCTACAACGAACCCCTCCTGGATCCCCGGATCTACGATCTGATCCGATACGTCCGAAAGGAACTCCCCAACTGCTTGGTGCAGATGTTCACCAACTGCGTCCTGCTCAACGACCAAACCGCCACCGCCCTCGCCGAATCCGGCCTCGGCCTCATCCGGTTGTCCATCTACCCCGAACTCGCCGGTCACAACTTTGAACCGCTCATGGCGAAACTGCGTCAGCTCGGCGTGAACGCCGCGCCCGTGGATCGTTCCCAGTGCATCTCCTACAGCGGTTACGGGTATGACGAGCGGATCGGCATCTACGGCCGAAACTTGCAGAACCGAACTCCCTGCTACATGCCCATCCAGTACTTTCTGATCAATTGCCACGGTGACGTCATGCTGTGCTGGGATGATTGGAAGCCCACCATCACCTTCGGGAACGTGAACAGGGACAGCATCGCCGACATCCTGATGAACCCGCAACGCCTGACCCTGCTGGCAGCGTTGAAGGAGGGCAAACGCGACGGCGTCTGCGCCGGGTGCGCCCGCCCCACGGAACTTTGCATCTCGGAGTATCGCGGAAGATTGCGCCTATGAAACCCATCTCACACTCGTGGTTCTGCCAGATTGACGTGACGAACTTTTGCGGCATCAACTGCCTCTACTGCTCACGCAACAGCAAACACATCCGCCCCGATCAGCGCCGCCACATGGACCTCGACACCTTCCAGAATGCACTGAAATCCCTGAAGGGCTGGCCAAACCGGGTCGGTATCATCGGCGGTGAACCCCTCCTGCATCCCCAGTTTGAGGAACTCTGCACCCTGCTCGCCAAGCATTTTCCACGGGAACGCGCCGGCCTCTGGACTTCTGGCGGCCCGCGGTTCCAGCAGTTCAAACCGCTTATTGATCGGACCTTCGCCCTGCTGGCTTACAACGAACATAACCCCGTGCAGGTCGCCCTCTGCAAACACCAACCACTGACCATGTCCGTTTCCGACATGGTGCCCGAGCCGGTGCTCAGAAAGCGTTTGATCGACGATTGCTGGGTCCAACGGAACTGGTGCCCCACCATCGGCCCGAAGGGCGCCTTTTTCTGCGAGGTGGCCTACGGATGGGATACCATCCTGGATGGTCCGGGCGGCTATCCCATCGAGCCCGGTTGGTGGTTGAGAACACCGGGAGAGTTCCAGGACCAGGTCGAACGCTACTGCACCCACTGCGGCATGTGCCTCCCCTACGAACGTGAACTCATCCAGAAGAAGCGGGAGAAGTTCACCCCTACGACCTTGCGACTCTGCCGAGAGCACAATCTCCCCCACGTGACCGACGACGAGATCGAACTGATCACCGAACCGCTCACCGTGGACCAGATCCGCCAGTACGCCCAATCATGGTATCCGGGCAACTATCGTGGCGATCGACAACCCAACGACACAACCGCCTGCGAAGGCAAAGGGAGCACCATCTCCATCTAAATCATGACCATCGACGATTACGCCAATATCCATGGCACCGACAAAGGTAGCCGGTTCCGCCATCACCAAATCTCTGGTCAACTGCTCCCTGAAACAGTGCGGCGCGCCGGCGGCGTGTTGCTCCCCGACGGCATGGTCCACGCCAAGACCTACGACAAATACATCACCGGGTTGCGGGACAAACCCATCACCCTGCTGGAGCTTGGTATCGGCTGCGGCGCCTCCCTGAAAATGTGGTACGACGCCTTCCCATTCGCCACGATCTACGGCTGGGGCGGTGACAACCACGGCGACTTTCAGAACGAGCGCATCAAAACCTTCACGTTCCTCCAGCAGGACCGCAAGGGAACGACGGAACTGGCGCGAAGCCTCGCCCGCGGTTGCGATGTCATCGTGGACGATTGCTCCCACAACGGCGCCTGGCAACAGCTTTCACTGGCAATCTTGTTCCCCTTCCTTGCCCTCGATGGCTACTATTTCATCGAGGATGTGGATGTCTCCCCCGACACCGTCTGCCTGGCCCAGAAATACATTGAGACAGGGGTCTTCAAGAGCCCGTCCGCTACGGATGCCGAGAACACTTACATCCAACGCACTGCTACGTGTGAGTTTGCCGGCATCAACAACATCCTGTTCCGAAAGGTCCGCGAATGCTGATCAAAGCCGTCTGCATGGCCTACAACGAGGAGTTCCTCATGCCGTTCTTCCTCCGCCACTACCGTTACCTGGACGAAATCCGGCTGGTGGTGGATGCCGATACCAACGATCTCACCCGCGAGATCGCCCGGCAGTTTGGGAACGTCGTCATGGAGGAGTTCCAATTCCCGGCCGGCATGGACGATATCCTGAAACGAGACAAACTCACTGCCACCGCCCGCAGCATGCAAACAGATTGGCTCTACGTGCTGGATGCCGATGAGTTCATCTTCCCACCTGGCCTCGAAGACCCGCGCTCGTTCCTGGCCCGGCAAACTGCCAACGTGGTCGTTGCCCGAATGTGGCAGGTCTTCCGCCACATCACCGACAAACCCCTCGACCCAATGTCTGAACCCATCGTCCTGCAACGCAGACACGGTGACCCCAACCGAGATTCACCGGACAATGCCCAGTACCAGAAACCCATCGTCTTAAAACTGCCTCTGGACTTCCGGATGTGTCTGGGCAACCACGATATCACCGGGACCGGGTTGGTTTTCGCAGAGGAGCATTTTGACGGCGCCCACTGGGCTCATGCCGATCCGAAGTTTGTGATCGAACGCCGCATCAAAAATCGGCGGGATCGGCAAAGCCAACGCAACCTCCAACTGGGCCTCACCTCCCAACATCATCACGTCACCGAAGAGGAGATCAGATCCATCCTGAACACGAACGCAAATCGACCGCTGGTTTTCTGATAACGATATGGAAACACTCAACATTATCATCCCGACCAGGAACCGGGCCAACCTACTTGCCGAGTGTCTCGGTGCACTCCGCGAGCAAGTGAATGCTGCCCAACCGCATGTGCTGGTCTCAATCCTGGACAATGCCAGCCGGGATGATTCTGGGCACGTTGTTGGCGCAGATTCCTCACCCCCTGAACCTACCCCGCAAAGCCGAAACCGACTGGGGATTGACTTTTGACCTGAAATACTGTCGAGCAACGGAACAGAGGATTGCATGAGCGAAGGACCATGGGCTGAAATTCAAGTCAACCCTCCACCACGCGGCGGAGGATCCCAGACGCCAAAACTCTACCGACTCCAGTCGCTGCACTTGTCCACGTCGTGGGGCGCCCAGCCTGCCACCGCCAACATGACCTACATCCCCGACGACGACGCCATTGCCCCGCTCCAACCCGGCTCGGCCATCCGACTGCAGACTGCCTACGGTCACCTCTTTTGGGGCCTCTGCGTCTCCGACATGCCCAGCGCCGCCCCCGGCGGCCGTATGCGCGTGCTCCAGTTCGCCGATTTCCGCAAGTTCCTCCAGGATGACGACGTGTTCGGCGCGTTCAACATGGTCGAGAAACGCCTCATCGCCGGCCGCCGGGTCAAACGTTACTGGCATATCCTGCCTCGCGACTATGATTTGCAGCGGAAAACCTTCTCGACCGGTCCGCTCTCTGCCCAAGCCATCCTGGAACTACTGCTCACCGCTCCGACAGTCCAAAGCCCTTGGCTGGTGGATCCATTCTTTCCCACCTTCCACACCTGGCAGGCCAAGTACCCAGTGTTTCAAATTGATTGCCTGGACGGCAAGAAGCTCGGCGCTGCGCTGGTCGATATCTCCGAGCGGCAGGGCATCGTCTTCACTCTAACTCCCACGGATGCCCATCCCTACCACCTCTGGTTCGAGCGCAAGGGCTACGGCGCCATCAACCTGCCCACCGCCCAAATCCAGGAGGTCCAGGACGGCAATTCCTTGTCCGAAAACCCCGAACGCGTCCGAGTGATCGGCGGCCGTAACTTGTACCAAGTGCTCGATCTGGCCCTCGTGCCCGACTGGAACCGGAACTGGGAGCAGATCTGGGACCCCTCCATGTTCGCCGATGCGCTTTTCTGGACGGCCACCGCTCGCGCTGGCGAATCCGCTCTAGCCCCCGTTGGCACGCCTTACTGGGATGTGCCCAACGATCCGGAGCAAATGATCGGGCGCCAGTTGGCCGCGGCCCGCGCTGCCGTAATGACCGTCCGCGAATATGCCGCCCTGCGCTCCGCTCTGCCGCCTTACTTCGACGATTTCAGCGATGCCCGAATGTTTTCCGGTCGGTGCCGGAACGACATGCCAGTCGAGCTTTACCTCAACACCATCCTGTTCCGGGCCTTCCGCCCCACCAACATCACCATCAACGGGGTGAGCCGCGCGGCCCAAGATCTTAACTTGGTCGGCGAACAGCTCGTCAAAGTAGATCCTCCCGACGCCAGCGGTAAAATGCCCTTCTCGACCGCCGAAATTCCCATGGGCAACGGCGTCGCCTTCATCAAGGGCTACAACGCTGGGGCCGAGTTCTTCAAACAGATCAACCCCGCCCGCTTCCAAGTGGGCGAGTGGCTCAAGAAAGCCGACCTCTGGGGACCCCAAACCTTCCAGATCGACAATTCCGGCGAGCTTGATTACATCCTATTTGACGACGCCGTGTTCCGCGTCGAGGATCTATTCGTCGAAGTCGATAAATACTTCGTCTTCCGCGCCAGTCCCACCTTGACGACCCCACCCGTTACGGCCGCCCTTACCTTCGAGGCCGAACGTTTCAGTTACTACCGGTCAAGAGAGGCCCAACTCGCCTACCGCGATTACACCGAGAAGGTGCCTGACCTCTACGCTGAGTGCATCGTTCGGAACGGGGGCAACGCCATCGAACTGACCTTCGAGGATAACCTGACCGCCACCCAAAAGGCGGATCAAATCGCTTGGTCACTCCTTCAGGGCCAACCCACCTATCTCAAAGGCCGCTACCGACGGCCACTCATGCCGGGTATGACCGGCACCGCCCTCTCCTCAGTCATCGACCGAGTCACTCTCACACAGGAGACAGGCGGAATCGTCGAGGAGGTGGACTACACCAACGAACGCGCCACCAATGCCTTTACCCCGGAACGTGACTTCGACCGACGGCTGCGCTCGAAAGATTTACTGTCCGGCGAAGCTGAATTGCGCCAGCGCTCAGAACACCTACGGTTGACAGCCAAAGCGCTGCGACTGATGCCCACACTTCGACGGACACTCGGCGACGCCATGCGCGGGGCCGGCAGCCCATACCCAAAGGAAGAAACCTGCATCGCCGACGGCACCGGCACCTTGGATGTCGGCACCCCGTTATTCAAGGAACCGGAACTCCGGATCGGCACCGCCAATACCAAAACCCGCCCGGTCATGCCCGCCATCACCGGCGACCAGCACACGGTGTTCTCCGGCGTCACCGTGCGCGAAGGTGAATCTGCCACCGCCCCCATCCCCCTGCAGGTCTATGGCCCCGCGCTCGCCCGCGTCAAAGGACCCGTCGAAATCGGCGAAGCCGTGGTGCGCGCCAATGGTGAGAATTACCTCGTCGGTCAAGAATCCGGTGCGGCAGATTCCACGCCCGTCGGAATCGCCAATGAAGCGATCACCGCCGCGGATGGAACCGCTCCGCGACTCATCCGCGTGGCGCTCGGGATGGGCGCCGGCACCGCAACTGATACGGAGTGTCGGTGGGCGTGAACAAATCAAGAAAGGAAAAATGAAAATCGCATTCTGGCTACTTATCGGCTCTTGGATCGGGTGCGGACTCACTCTCTTTGCCCTGGCTCTGTGCGGCGCCGCCACCCGACGTTGCTCCCCACATCACTGCCCCGACCGCGGCAAACCGCTCTCGGCAGACAATGATCTTATCACCGCCCCAATGCAGTACTCGAGCAAGTCAGAGGTCACTACTATCACGACGAATGACGGCGTGACCCCGACTTACTTGAACTGACAGATGATCACATTTACGCGAGCCATTGAGGTGACGGCGGGCACCAAGCCCACCAGCACACAGATAAATTCGCTGGCCCGCGCCTTCAACGACCGCATCCTGTCCGGCATCGCCGACGGCCCGTGGCGCATCGTCTGGCTCTTCCTCTCCCTCATCCTCCAGCCACGCAACTGGGATGGAAGCATCACCGCACCGATCTGGCCCAGCGTGGATGAGTGGCTCAAAGTCTATGGCTTGATCGACCCGCAGAAGCATCCTTTGCTCGATTGGCCTGGCGAAGGTTACCCGCCCGGTTCCCAAGGCGGTATCCAACTGGGTTGGCCCCTCGGCGGTTTCGTGTTCGGCCACACGTCCGGCGCGGATCGCGCCAAAAGACGGATCTACGGGCTCGAACCGGAGGATGAACGCACGTCCATTGTCCCACTCCGAATCTCGCTCGGCCTTGACCCCGGCGAAGTCGCGACCGACCCGCTCTATTTCTGGGAACTGGGCAAATACCAACGCGGCAGCGTCGATTTCGATGCGTCCGTCCAAGTGTCACCCGCCTACACCGCCGCCACCCAGCATTACCGGATCCGCTACAACAGCCTCCAACCTTTCCTCAAACAGTACGGCGGATTCTTCCCCACCCGGAAGAAAGACGCCTACCGCCCGTTCTGCGGCGATGACAACATCCCGCCCACCCCAAACTACGTGTTCGTCTTCAATCAATACGTCGTGCGGAATGGCAAGATGGAACTGACCGGCGCGACCAAGACTTACACGGGTTGCTGCCCCGCCGGTTCGGATGGTGCCTTGGACGTGGGTGCCATCCGCGGTGTCGAGACCGGGCGGTTGACACACACCATCTACTTTTGGAGCCCCACCGGCGGCCCGAACGGCAACGGCATCGAAACGCTCGACGCCACCGAATGGGTCGAGGGACCCTACTCCGGCGGCGGCGAGATCGCCCGGCTCTCCGGCGAACAGCTCGAAGCTTCGATGAACCACTTCCTGACCAGTTACCGCGGCAGCGACACCCAGCGTGCCAACGAGCATTTCAAGGTCAAACAGATTGGCTTCGATTACGAGGCCGTGATGAACCGCCAGTACGCACTCGCCCCAGCCAAGGGCACCTACGACCCTGGATTGGAGGAGATCACACCCATTTACCCGCAGTTCCTTCTGCAAACCAGTGCCGCGGCGGGGACAATGCTGCCCCGAACATCCCCACCAATCGACACGCAGCCTCTGGGCGGTTCACAGGGTTGGCAGATCTCAAGCAGTTTCTGCTTCGCCGGCTATTACGCCCAGGCGTCCGGGCTCACGGCGCCGGTCGATGTCGAGATTCTGGCTGAGGCACTCGACGAGGTAGGGGAACCCAGCGGCCAGATGCAGCGCGTCGGCGAGTTCACCCTCACTTCGGCCCAACCTGACAAAATCCTGTTCTTCGCGACTCCTCCCACTGCTCCCGGTGGCGGACGCCCCATCATCCGATTTCGGCTGACTTCGGCCCTGGCCATTCCTCCCGGGGGCTGGTTGCTGGCCGAGTTGGCGGAGTTGTACGAGTTCAAACCTTGGCTCAACGACGCGTACCTCATCCTGCGGCTCGGCTCCACCAGCGGCGGGAATTCCGAGGGCGAGTCCCAAGGGCTCGACAATTACGGCTCCATGTTCTCGGAAGCGAAACGTATCAGCGACGACTACCTGGCCTATGGCGCGATCAATAACCACAAGGCCCCGGGACTCCCAATGCAATGGTCGGCGGCTAACTGGCGAATCGTCGATAACCCGATCTACGAGGCCGCCCGACGCATGGTCATCGGCAATATCCGCTTGGCCAACCGCGAACGGCTCGTTGCCTACGAGGTCGTCGGCGGTAAAAGCGTGCTGCACTTCGAGCGCTACGTCACCTATGGCGAGAATCTCGATTTGTGGGCCGGCATCGGACCTTCGCCGGATCCGGTCGGGAATCTCGATGGCGTGGGGGATCGCCCCCCCATCCAGGTTGACCGCCGGTACGTGGTGCGCAACGGCGTCGAGATCTTCTACAAGGGGACCGCCGTGCCCAAGGACACCGAGTTTATCGGCGAACTCGACGTCCCAGGTTACGAGGCTACGGAAAGTTCCACCGGTGAAGAACGCATCTTCGAGGCTGATGGCATCCGAAACACTGCCCCCCGCAAGGGCACGTCCAACCGGTGGTGCTGCTTCCTCACATTCAACGTGTACAAAGAGTTGGAGGAAGTCCCCGACATCAAGGAATCCTCCATCTGGAAGCCGGCCAATTACGGCGATCAGTTGGTGACCCTGATGCAACGGTGTCACCTCTACTCGCAGGAGTTGGAGGAGGATTTTGCACTGTTGCGCCAC
>Ga0315291_10012656_pt1 | contig 10240 bp, 10 predicted proteins | sample YL17G12_20_MG_FD_203070 | JGI IMG/M metagenome (GOLD analysis project Ga0315291, IMG submission 203070) | Sediment microbial communities from Yellowstone Lake, YNP, Wyoming, USA - YL17G12_20 | ecosystem: Environmental > Aquatic > Freshwater > Lake > Sediment | place: USA: Wyoming | collected...
GATTTCCTGTCCCACCGCGGGGCCATCGAAACCAATCCCACGACGAGTAGCCCAAGCAGCGGCATGAACAGGGCGCCGAAGAGAGGCGAGGAGTAGCCGTCGGGCTGGCCGGCCAGGTTGAAGTGAATGGGGAACCGCTCAGGGAGAATTGGCACGAGGGCGAGGCTCCCTGCGATGGCGAGCAGGTAGGCGCCGAAAACCACGAGATGAACCCAGGACACCGACGAAAGGCGCTTGGCCATTTGAATGCAGGCCTCCTTAAGAGTTTAGGTTCTGGGCTGTTTGTCTCGATCATCCGAGGTCGACAGCACGCGTCCAATCTGTGGGAACAGCCTCAAGTAGTCACCGCATTCGCCATCGAATGGCACTACCTCCTTCTCTTGGGAAAGGCCCAAGGAGGAAAATCGGACGTGACGCCCTGGGCTCCCGTCAGGGCCACCTCTTCTACAAGGACATGGGGGGAGGGGGGGAGGGGTACCCGAGGGGCCGTCTGCACCGGACAGCTAGGAGCCCGACCTCTCCTTGGCCCACACGTGCTTGTCGCACTTGGGACAGAGCAGCCACTTCGCCGTAAGGGTATGCGGGCTGAGGAGGTCAGTGGCCGCGTCGATCTTGAAGTCGTGGCCGCAGTTGGGACAGTCATACGTAGTGCTCCCCGCGTGCGAGCCCGCTAGCAGGGCGATCGCGCCGCCAAAAAGGATAGCGGCCAGGGTGATGGCTCCAGCGGCAGGGCTCACCATGAGGAGCAACACCGTGACGGCAATCGCACCGACTAGGCCAAGCGCGACGAACACGACCAACCTCACCCGTTCTCCCCCCAGGTCTCAGCATCCTCGGCAGTCTCGGAGGCAGGAAGCAAGTGTCGCGGGCCCCGACGCCGTTTGGCCGCCCAAAGCTGTCCACCAAGGTCAAGTGACCCGGACAGCCGGTTCTTCCAAGGTGTGTCAATCCCTGTCATGCGACGAGAGGTTCAGGGGTTAGCGGTGAGCAGGGTGGCGGCCGCGGTGTGTCGAAACCGCCTCCACATGCGCCTGGCTTACGAGGAAGGGTGGCATGGAGCCTAATGGCCATCAAACAGAGCATTGAGTGCTGGCTGCTTCATGACGATGGTTCCGGACGCTCCGTTCTGCTGCTGCATGTTCCCACTCCCCAAGCCCCGGTTGCCTTCTGGCAACCCGTGACAGGTGGGATACACGAGGGTGAGGCGCCCCTTCACGCCTGCCGGCGAGAGGTGTTCGAGGAGACCGGCCAGGCCGTCGAACCTGTGGAGGTCACTCCTGGCAAAGACGTGGTGGTGCAAGTGCCGGACCACGAGATTCACAAGAAACTCTACTATGCCTTCACGAAGGACAAGACGATTCACATCGACCCTGCCGAGCATGATGGCTATGAGTGGGTCAGTGCTCAGCGCGTGAGGTCGGAGCTTCACTGGGAGTCCAACATGCGCACGTGGGACATCGTGAGCCAGGCGCTCAGCGGCTGCGTCGATAGCATCGGCTGCCGTGTCAACAACCGTGCTACCACTTCCGCGCCGGCGCCGGAGAAGCCATCGCGCGACTGATCCCCAGTAGTCCCATGACTAGACCAGCGTGGGACAGGGCACATACGTGGGGCAGAACCAGTAGCTCGGCCAGTAGCACGGCATGTAGCTTAGGCAACTGCAGCTCGAAGTGATGGTGCAGGCTTCCCCGTTGGGAACAACGCCTAGCGCCCCGGAGTTGGGCATGAAGATGTATTCCACTGTAAACCCCTCCTTCCAGGCGATGACGCCGCAGGTAATACCCTTTCGTCACCCGTTCCGGTTACCCTGTCTGTCCGCGGCGCGGACCCCGCGTCTGCCTGCACCCCACCCCACGGCGGCCCGGCGTGGGGGCGGGAGACCTCCTACGGACAAGACAGCCAAGAACGACCTTGACCGGAAGGGTAACCGGCAAACACGACGAATGGGCATTTGCGCGCGAACCAACGGCAGACATAAGGAGGGTTGTCGATGGACTACATCTTCGAGCCGGGCTCGGTCGGATCGGCTGTCGTTCCTCTGGGGGAGGCTTGTACCATAACTTCAAGTTGTGGCTGCTTGACCTACACTCGCTGCACATGGCCGAATTACATTCCTTTTCCGATATGCATAGTCTGGGGACTTGTCTGCTAGTTTCGGTCGGCAAGTGACAGGCGTGGGCAGTGTCAGCCCGCCTGTTCGCTCGGCGGGCTGACACTGCCTGACGGGAGGCTACTTGATTGCCGCAGACCTCGCGGTACACGGTCATGTTGAATCTCGACGGAGGCCAGTACGCCTTCAACGCCATGAGCGGCGGCTTGGCCAAGGTAACAAGCGAACAGGTTCACCAGCTCCTCTGCGGCCAGGAACCACCCGACTGCACGTTGGCGCCGGCAGAGCAGCGTGACCTAGAGCGCGGATGGTTTCTCCTGCCGTCCGGAGTGGATGAGCTGCTCGTCCTGCGCCATCGCCGCGATTTGGCCCGGTTCGCTACCGGCAGAATGGAGCTCATCATCCTGCCGACCCTGGACTGCAACTTCGACTGCGTCTACTGCTACGAGCAGAGCAAGCGCCCGGTCTACATGGACGACGCGGTGGCCGGGGCCCTGGTCACCTGGGTTAGTCGTCGGCTGAGTGAGGTCCGTGCGCTCGGCGTGTGCTGGTACGGTGGTGAGCCTTTGTGCGCTCTGGACCGCATCCGCGAACTTTCTCCGCGTCTTCGGGAGTTGTGCTCCAAGCAAGGACTCCACTACAACGCCACCGTGGTGACCAACGGCTACTTGCTTACGCCGGACGTCGCCGAGGAATTGCATCGCCTGGGGGTCTCTGTCGCGCAGGTGAGTCTCGACGGCCCCCGGGAAGTCCACGACAGGCGACGTCCCCTGAAGACGGGGAAGGGGACGTTTGACCGGATCGTGGACAACCTGGTCTACGCCAGCAAGCTGTTCCCCATATCTCTCCGAATGACGATAGACAAGACCAACTTCGACGCGGTGTTAGAGCTAAATGGCATTCTGACCTCGCGAGGCGTGACCGGCGCCAACCTCTATTTCGGCAAGACAATGAGCACCCAGGGCTGCGTGGTTCGGCCGGAGGACTGCTTCTCCGGAGCGGAGATGCACGAGCGTCTGTGTGAGATGCTGGCGCGAAGGCAATTGGGTGGAGTCGATCCCGTGACGTTCTTTCCCCGCCCCGTCACCGGCGCCTGTATTGCGACCCAAGGGCGTGCGTTCGCCGTGTGTCCGGACGGGGCCATTCATAAGTGCCTGGAGACCGTGGACAAGCCCGAAGAGGCCATTGGATGGGTCCAAGAAGACGAATTGATGATTGAGAAGCTGCTCCAATGGTACACGCCGGACGCGCTGACCGACGACGAGTGCCGGAGTTGCTCCGTTCTGCCGCTATGCTTCGGGGGATGTCCCTACACCTGGCGGAAACAAGGACGACCGGAGTGCATCGGGGCCAAGACCGAGTTGCCGCGAATGCTGGAGGCCCAGGCTCGCTACGCCTTGTGGCGCAAAGAGACGGCCGCCAGCCAAGCCGGTAAGTGAACCGGTGGACGCTCCTGGGGGTCAACCTGAGGCGGCACTGGCCCGCCATTACGGTCGGCACGGCGCTCATGCTGTTGGCGGCGGCCGCATCGCTGGCCCCGCCCTTGGTCATCCGGGACATAATCGACGGCGCCATCGCGAGACGAGATGCGGCTTGGCTCAGTAAGCTCGTTCTGGTTTTGGCCGGGCTTCTCGCGGTCAGCGCCGGGGTAGGGTTGACCGCGGAGTGGGTCTTCCTCACCGCGAGCCAGAAGGCTCTCCACGCCATCAGGCGCGTGGTCTTTAGTCACGTTCTCGCGCTCCCGGTGGAGTACCTGGAGAGAACCCAGACCGGCTATCTGACCGCCCGCATGAGCGAGGTCTCCTCGCTCGGCGTGCTCTTTAACTCAGGGACTTTCAGGATTGCCGTCTCCCTTTTCCAATTCGCCGGTGCCGCGGTCATTCTCCTACGGATGAATCCTCGGCTAACGCTTCTCGTCTTCGCGTTCCTCCCCCTCTACTACCTGGCCACGCGCTTCCTGGCGGTCCGGTACCGCCGTGCCTCGAAGGCGTATCTCCAGCGCTACGGCGTGATGTCGGGGCAGCTCCAGGAGACATTCCAGGGCATGTCCGAGGTCAAGAATCTAGGTGTGGAGGACAAGCGGGCCAAGGAAGCCACCCACCTCTCCGATGAGGTCGCCCGAGCTGCCACGTCGCAGGGTCGCGTCGGTATCCTGGGTTCCGGGCTTCTTTCCCTCGTCACCGGCCTCATCACCGTCGGCGTCCTCTACCTCTCAGGCCGGAGCATCATCGCGGGAACCTTCACTCTTGGAGGCTACATGGCTTTTTCAGCGTACGTGGGACAGCTTCTCGGCCCCTTCCACTACGTGATGTCCTTCGCCTACGGCCTGCAGCCCGCTCTGGCCGCCCTGGACCGAGTGGCCGAGTTCCTGCGGGAAGGGACCGAGCCCGAGCGCGACGAGGCCAAGGCCGACCCGGGGCGCATCCAGCGAATAGAGTTCCGGGACGTGTCTTTCGCCTACCCCTCCCGCCCCGACCGGGACGTCTTGAGGGGTGTCCAGTTCGCCGTGGGGCGACCGGGAGTGCTCCGCATCGCGGGAGCCAACGGAACCGGCAAATCGACTCTGGTGAGGCTCCTCCTGGGATACAACACCGGGTATCGAGGCCAAATCCTCGTCAACGGACGGGAACTCAGAGAGCTCAACATCCTGGCGCTCAGGCGCCGCATGGGCATCGTTTCGCAAGAGCCCTTTCTCTTTGACGGAACTGTCCGGGAGAATCTAGAGCTGGCCTGTGACGGCAAGTCTGGCCTTCTCCAGTCTGGGTCCTTCGATTCCGGGCTCGAGGACGGGCTGATCGGCCGGCTCATCGACCACCTTCCCCAGGGCCTGGAGACACTCGTCGGGGAGGGAGGGGGTCGGCTCTCGGGCGGCCAGCGCCAAACCGTGGCCATTCTTAGGGCGTTCGTGCGAGGTTCAGACGTAGTGGTTTTGGACGAGGTTACGGCCCATCTCGACCCTGAGGTGAAGGGAATTGTCCGAGAGGCGTCGCGATCGCTGTTTGCCGATCGGCTCTGCATCATCATCACCCCTCGCCGCGCCCCCCTTGACCCGGGGCAGGTCGAAGTCGTCCTCGGCAGGTCGCGGGCCGAGTGAGGACCCTCAGGGCGACGGGCAGGGCACCCCTCTGGGGGTCTATCTCTGGTTGGCGGGGCAGCGGGAGCCAGCGGTCAAGGGTCACCGGGGCACGGGTGGCCTGGGGCGAGCGATAGCCGTCGCCTGCCGCAAGAGACCAGGGTCCTCAGCAAGGTGTCTCCAGAACTACCGGCGAACGTTGCCGAATGCCATATGACGCCATCAGGAGACTGAACCCGCCCCGCAAGATCCTCATGACCCTCTTGGTTTTAGGCAGCCTCGGCGTCCTTTTCGTCGTCAGTGTCCTGCGCGTCTTGGGCGTCTGCCTCTGGCCCGTTTCTCTCAGCGGCTGGGGCGAGCCGGCAGGGGGGCACGCGGTTACCGTCGGAGAGGTGCGGGCCATGGGTGGTGGCCTCACTGCGACCTACCTCATCGGTGATGGAGGCCGGGTTTGGGCCTGGGGCGACAACAGCTCTCGCCAGCTCGGGACCGGGGTTCCCGCCTGCCGCCCGGTTCCGGTCGAGGTGCTCTTTCTGGACGGAGTCGTGGCCATCACCGCCCAGGGCGACCGAGTCTATGCCCTGCGCTCCGACGGCACGGTCTGGACTTGGGGCGCTTCAGCTTCCCTTGTCGGCGGGACCGCCACCCCCGCGCAAATCACCAGTCTCACTGACGTCGTCTCCCTCGCCGCGGGAAGCGGTTCGGGCTTCGCCCTCAGACGGGATGGCACGGTCTGGACCTGGGGTCACCTCTACCAAGCGGGAAGTCAATTGGCTCCAGTTCCGGTGGACGGTCTTGACCAAGTGACGGCCATCACGGCCCGGGGAAGCGACGGGTACGCCTTGAGGGCCGACGGCACCGTCTGGACCCTCACGGAGGGCGCGTCGGGAGATGCCCCCGGCGCCATGGTCGCGACTGAGGTCACCGGACTTCCCCGAATCAAGGCCGTTGCCGCGGGGAACGGGGCGGGCTATGCCATAGCCGAGGATGGCTCAATCTGGGGCTGGGGTGTGAACCCGCGCTGCCTTCCCCCGACGAGGGCGCCCAAGGAACCCCAGACGCCCTTCCAGCTGCCGGACGTGAGGGGGGCCACCGCCATTGTCGCCGGCCCGGGGGATGCCTATGCCCTCGCCGATGGCGGTCAACTCTGGGCCTGGGGCGAGAACTCGTGCGGGCAGTTGGGGGATGGAACGGAGGTCTGGTCGTCGGCCGACCCCGTCCGCGTTCCCGTATCTGGTCCTGTGGTCGCCACCGCCGCGGCCCGGAACAATGCCTACGCGGTCACCGAGGACGGGCGGGTCTGGGCCTGGGGCTTGAACCTCTCGGGCGAGTTGGGTGACGCCGCGTTTCCCGCCCACCGGCACGTTCATTCGCCCGTGGAGGTGCGGGGTCTTCCCCGGGCCGTGGCCGTCGCTGCCGGGCACGGCTCGGTCTACGCTCTCGCCGCGGACGGCAAGGTGTGGGCCTGGGGCGACGACAGTTATGGCCAGCTCGGTGTGGCCTCCCTGCTTTGGAGCCGGGAGCCCGAGGAGGTGGCCGGTTTCTCGGGCGCGGTGGCCGTGGCGGGTCTGTATGACGCCGCCCTGGCCTTGAAGGACGACGGGACGGTCTGGACGTGGGGCCGCAGCCTGGCCGGGCAGTCCGACCCCCTTAATCTCCCGGCCACCGCTCTGGTGTTTCCCTCGCCGGTCCGGGTTCCGTTTCTGTCCGGCGTGAGGGCCATCGCCGCCGGGCAGCATACCGCCTACGCCCTGCTTGGAGACGGCTCGGTCGTGGCCTGGGGCTCAAACCAGTGGGGTGGGCTAGGCTCCGGCGAGGAGACCGCGTCAGGCGGTCCGGGCTACGGACCCGTCAAGGTCGCCGGTCTCCCCGCCATCAGGGACATAGCGGCAAGCGGAGCGTCGGCCTGCGCCCTGGCGGCCGACGGGACCATCTGGACTTGGGGCTGCCTGGACCTTGACACCGGAGCCAGTCTTCCCCACGCCTCCGGCGCCGCTCCCCCCGCCGAGGTGGTCTGGCGGCCGAAGCTGGTTCCGGGGCCGGACGGCGTGACAGCCGTGGCGGCGAGCACGGACGCCTTCTTCGCCCTCGACCGGTCCGGGGGAGTCTGGGCCTGGGGTTCGAACCGCTGGGGCGAGCTCGGCCAAGGCTGCGTTTCCGGTGAGGTGGTGGCCGAACCCCAGCGCGTGGGCGGTCTGCCGGAGATGGTCGCCATCGCCGCCAGTGAACGGGCCGCCTGCTCCCTTGACCGAGAAGGGCTGGTCTGGTTCTGGGGCACCAACGACTGGGTCTGGGCCCCCGGCGCGGAAGGCGCCACCGTCTGCGCTACCCCCGAGGTCGTGGCGGGCCTGAACCGGGTCGTCTCCCTCTGGGCTTTCGGCGACCGGGTCTTCGCTCTCAGGCGTGACGGCTCGCTCTGGGCCTGGGGGCAGAACAGATGGGGCGTCTTAGGGGACGGGACCACGCTCTCCACTCAGGCGCCGGTCCGGGTGCTCATCGGGTAGGTCCGGGCCTGACGTGGCCGCCGGGTGGTGACAGGTCGAGCGTCTGGGAGGCGAAGCGATGAACTCGGAACCTGGACCGAAAGTCGCTCTGAGGCCCGAGGCGGCCGAAGCGGTCTTGAGCCTGGCGCGGGGCGACTTTGCCTGTGGGCGCGAGGAGGCTCGAACGCCCCTGGTGTCCCTTCTGTTGACGCATTCGACGACCGAGAGGGCCATGACCGTCGTGGGGCTGTCTCCCGAGGAGATGCGGGCGGCGCTGCTGCGTTTGGCTGGCGGCGAGCCGGTCGGCCATCCCAAGCTGAGTCTCGACCGAGTTCGCGATGGGGTGGACCGGCTGGAAGGTTACGTGCGGCACGTGACAACGGATCTCGGGTGGATCGACCACGCGGCCAACCTTGCCCTCCGGTACGTCCCATGGCGCGGGGAACTCCGCGGGGAGATTTGGATCGAGTTCACGGCCCTGGGGGCCGAACTCTACGACGGAGGCGCGTGGCTACTCGGCTCCGTCGCGCACGTCATGCTCGACCTCTTCCACCTGGACAACGAGAAAGACCTCGTGAAGGTGTGCGCCCACGAGTACAACCATGCCGCGGTCTACCTCTATCGCTACGACCCGTCCCGGCGAGTCGGGTGGCTCGAGAACTGCCCGCCGCCGGTCGCCCAGATTCTTGATCTGCTCTACCTCGAAGGATTGGCCCGCTTCACTACCCAAGACCGACGCTACCGCCCGGACATCGGCCACTGCTTCGAGGTCGTTCAGCAGGCCCTCGACGCCGCCAAGGCTGGGAGTACCCTCCCTGGCACCGACTTGTGGACCGGTGATGCCGGGCAGGGTCACCTTGGGGGAACCGCCGGTGCCTTTATCTTCGAGACCATCCTGACCGGCACGGACCAGACCGAGTGGGGGGCGGCCCTGCGGGGCGGGCCGGAGGGCGTTCTGGCACGCTACGATTTCCTGGCTTCCGCCAAGGGGTTGCCCCGGCTGCGACTGTAGGCTTCGCCGGTGACGAGCAACTTCGCCCCCCCCCATCATCGGTCAGCTTCTCGCCAATGGACATTATCATTGCCGACTGGCTGGACTTTGACGTCAGGCGCCCAATGGCGTACACTTTCGTCGCGAGTTGTACGGCAGGAGGCCGTGGCCATGCACAGGAAGCTGACGTTGCGGCTGGACGAGGACCTGATCCAGAAGGTGAAACGCATCTCCAAGAAGTCGGGGAAGTCTGTGTCCCAGATGGTTTCTGACTACTTCTCTCTCATCGAGCAGGAGCTCGACCCTGACCGAAAGGAGATCACCCCTCGCGTCCGCTCCCTGTTCGGGGCTCTAGCTGGCGCGAAGGTGTCCGAAGACCTTAGTCTCGCCGACAAGGGACGCATCGCCGGAAGAACTCCTTTCCGCCGCTCTTGCTGAAGAGCCATGATTCCGGGTTTCGCAGCCGTGCGGTCTAGGAGGGGGGCAAGGCCGGACGTGCCCAAAATGACATCATCGGACACGGTCATCAGCACCGCCGGCCTCACCAAGCACTACGGTGATGTCCGGGCCGTCGACGGCCTCGACCTTCACGTTCGGCGCGGCGAGATCTACGCGTTCCTCGGCCGGAACGGCGCGGGCAAGACGACCACGATCCGCATGCTGCTCGGGCTCGTGCGGCCGACCTCGGGCCGGGTCACCGTGCTGGGCACAGACATCGTACCGGGGGCGACGGCCGTCTTCTCGCGCGTCGGCTGCCTGGTCGAGGCCGCGGCGGCCTATCCCGACTTGACCGTCCGGGAGAACCTGGACTTGCAGCGGCGACTCATGGGAGCCGGTCGCGAAGCGGTCGGCGAGGCGATGGACCTGCTCGGCCTGTCCGGGTCCGCCGACCGTCGAGCGGGACAGCTCTCGCTCGGCAACAAGCAGCGACTCTCGCTGGCGCGCGCTCTCCTGCACCGCCCGGCTCTCCTTCTCCTGGACGAACCAGCCAACGGGCTCGACCCGGCGGGCATCATCGAGGTCCGCCGGCTGCTGCGGCGGCTCGCCGACGAGTCCGGCGTCACCGTGTTCATGTCCAGCCACATCCTCGCGGAGGTCGCCCACCTGGCCGACCGCATCGGCATCGTCCACGAAGGCCGACTTCTCCAGGAGTTCGACTACGACGAGCTTCGCGCCAGGACGGGCGCGTACCTCGACATCGGGGTCAGCGAGCCGGACCGCGCCGCCGGCCTGCTGCGCGAGCAGCTCGGCCTCGACCGGATCGAGCCCACGCCCGAAGGCGGGCTGCGCGTCTTCGACGGGTCCGACCGGGGCCCCGAGATCGCCCGGGCCCTCATCGGCGCCGGCCTCGACCTGACACGCCTCGTGCCCGTGCAAGAGGACCTCGAATCCTACTTCATGCGGCTGACCGGAGGTGGCTCGTAGATGCTCGGCCAGGTGATCGCCACCGAGTTCCTCAAGCTCCGGCGCGCCAAGATCACGTGGCTCACCGCCCTCGGCATCGCGATTGGTCCGCTGCTTGGTGGCCTGTTCATGTGGATACTGCAGGAGCCGGGGCGCGCGGAGCGACTCGGCTTGCTCGG
>Ga0315291_10012657_pt1 | contig 10239 bp, 9 predicted proteins | sample YL17G12_20_MG_FD_203070 | JGI IMG/M metagenome (GOLD analysis project Ga0315291, IMG submission 203070) | Sediment microbial communities from Yellowstone Lake, YNP, Wyoming, USA - YL17G12_20 | ecosystem: Environmental > Aquatic > Freshwater > Lake > Sediment | place: USA: Wyoming | collected...
ATGATTCTTGGGGTTACGTATCGCAGATAGCTGTTCAACGAGAAAAGGATGCGCCGCTGAAACGCTCCGGGTGAATAGCCCACCCCTGGACCTAAGGTGTACTTGCGACCGTAACTGAGGGATTACATCAGCACCCATTTTTTCCTTGAAATCTTAAAAAAGACTTGATAGGATGCAACAAAAGAGAGGAGGTGGGGACGATGGCCGTAAGGGTGATTATCGATCGGAAGGTTAAGAGGGGAAAGGCCACAGAGTTGTCCAGGCTGCTTCGAGAGTTGAGATCGAAGGCGATGCCTGCCAAGGGCTACATCTCGGGCGAGACACTTCGGTCCTTGGAGGATCCCCAGAATTATGTCGTGATTACCACCTGGCAGAGCGCTGACGACTGGAAGACGTGGGAGAAAAATCGCGAGAGAAAGAAGATTCAAACCAGAATCGAGAAACTGATGTCCCGTCCCACAAAAGCAAGAATTTACGTTTACGCGTAAAGGCGCTTAGGCCGACCGTTCATTCCCTCTTTTTGCGTGATGGGTGACCGGGGCTCCATCTTTGTCTAAGGATGGCCGGGTTGCCGGGTCGGGGACAAGCAGTCATTTCTGAAGATTCTACTGAAGTGGCCGAGATTTCTTTTCAGAGATGGAGAAGGCCTCTGCCATCATCACTCTTTTTTATTGGTCCTGTTTATTGGTCCTTGACAAATCTCGTTGCGCATGGTAGAAAGGCTCAACACCGGTATGAAAGTCCTTGTCTTAAAATCCATGAAGCGGACCTCCAAGACCCTCGATTCGTCGGGGGTCTTTTTTTATGTCCAAATCGTGTTCCAATGATGGCTTCCCGCGGATCATAAAACAGAGGCATGGCCTGTCGAAGAACGAAAACAGTCAGTGAAGCTCCTCGCCCCTGTGCCTGCCGCCGGCAGGCACAGGGCAGGGCTTCCTGGAAATGGTGACATCATTAGTAGGGTCGGCTTCCCTCCCCGTGGAATATTCAGCCGACTTGCCCGTGAAATAAGGAGTGGAATGTGATCGGACACCGACGCAAGGCTACCCTGGCTCTTGAAGATGGGACGACGTACGAAGGATGGTCTTTTGGCGTTCCCGGAGAGAAGATGGGCGAGGTGGTTTTCAACACCAGCATGACTGGGTACCAGGAGATCCTAACCGATCCTTCGTACAAGGGGCAAATTGTCACGATGACCTATCCTCTCATTGGAAACTACGGAGTGAATGAAGAGGACGTTGAATCGAGAGAGCCCAGAGTGGAGGGGTTCGTTGTTCGAGAAAGCAGTTTCTCTTTCAGCAGTTGGCGTGCCATTCAATCTCTTCCCGAGTATCTGACAAATCATCGCATCATGGGCGTTGAGGGGATCGACACCCGTGCACTTACGCGGCATCTTCGCCTGAGAGGAGCCATGAAAGGCATCCTCTCGACGGAGGATGATGATCGAGCCCGTTTGATCGAGAAGGCAAAGGCCTCTCCCGGGCTGGTCGGTCGAGATCTGGTGAAGGAGGTGACCTGCCAAGAACCCTATCTCTGGGAGAAACAGGACAGCATTCATCCTGGGCAGTTGGCCCTTTCTGTGGCGACTCTCCGAACCCCTTTGAGGGTGGTGGTGATGGACTTTGGGGTGAAGCAGAATATTCTTCGATCGCTTCGGAATTTGGACTGCCATGTGTTTGTCCTACCGGCGACCTCCTCAGTTGAATCGATCCTTTCCTATCGCCCGGACGGAATCGTTTTGTCGAATGGGCCAGGCGACCCCGAAGCGATTCCCTATGCCATTGAGACGATTCGCCATTTGATCGGACAAAAACCAATCTTTGGCATCTGTCTGGGGCATCAGCTCCTTGGATTGGCGTTCGGAGGAAAAACCTTCAAACTGAAATTCGGACACCGAGGTGCCAATCAACCGGTGAAAGATCTCAGAACAGGCCAGGTGATGATCACCTCTCAGAATCATGGATTCTGCGTCGATCCTGACTCTCTGGACCCCAGGGAGATTGAACTCACTCAGATCAATCTCAATGATCACACGTCCGAGGGGATGCGCCATAAACGTCTCCCTGTGTTCTCAGTCCAGTACCACCCTGAAGCGTCACCCGGGCCTCATGATACTCAAGATCTTTTCGCTGATTTTGTTGAGATGATGGAACTCCATCGCCATGCCTAAAAGGACGGACATTAAGAAGATACTCATCATCGGCTCCGGACCCATTGTGATCAGCCAGGCCTGTGAATTTGACTACTCGGGTGTACAGGCTTGCAAGGCACTGAAGGAAGAAGGGTTTCAGGTTGTATTGGTCAATTCGAACCCTGCCACCATTATGACAGATCCTGAGATGGCAGACCGGACCTATATCGAGCCTCTCGTCCCCGAAATGCTGGAGAAGATCATCGAACGTGAAAGGCCAGATGCCCTTCTTCCCACGCTGGGAGGTCAGACCGGCCTCAATCTTTCTGTGGCTCTGGCTGAATCCGGTATCCTTGGAAGGTACGGTGTCCAGATGATTGGAGCCACTTACGAAGCCATCAAGAAGGGCGAGGACAGAAATCTCTTCAAGACGTCGATGGAAAAGATCGGCCTCGATCTCCCCAAAAGTGGACTCGCCTATTCCATCGCGGAAGCCATGGAGATCGGTCGGAAGATTGGTTTCCCTTTGATTATCAGACCTAGCTTCACGTTGGGTGGGACAGGGGGTGGGGTTGCTTACAATATTAAGGAGCTTGAAGAGGGTGCAGCCCGGGGCCTCGAGTCGAGCATGATGGGTGAGGTCCTGGTGGAGGAGTCCGTCATCGGCTGGAAGGAGTTCGAACTGGAGGTCATGCGGGACCTCATGGACAATGTCGTCATTATTTGCTCGATCGAAAACATGGACCCCATGGGCATCCATACGGGGGACAGCATCACGGTGGCCCCGGCACAGACCCTGACGGATAAGGAATATCAGAGGATGAGGGATGCAGCCATCCGGGTGATCCGGGAGATCGGGGTAGAGACGGGAGGATCGAACATCCAGTTTGCGATCAGGCCGGAAGACGGACGGATGGTCATCATCGAAATGAACCCAAGGGTTTCTCGTTCCTCTGCCCTGGCCTCCAAGGCGACCGGGTTCCCCATTGCGAAGATTGCAGCCAAACTGGCTGTCGGATATACCCTCGATGAAATCCCCAACGACATTACCAAAAAGACCCCCGCCTCTTTCGAACCCACCATTGATTACTGCGTGGTGAAAATTCCAAGGTTTGATTTTGAGAAATTTCCCGAGGCAGATCCCACGTTGACGATCTCCATGAAATCGGTGGGGGAGACAATGGCCATCGGCCGAACTTTCAAAGAAGCCCTTCAGAAAGGCCTCCGCTCGCTCGAAATTGGGAGGTACGGCCTGGGAGCTGATGGGAAGGACAGATTTCCCCTGGTCGACGAGATCCGGAAGAAACTGTCGGTTCCCAATGCGGACCGAATCTTCTACATTCGATACGGCCTGCAGCTGGGAATATCGATCGACGAAATCCATGAACTGACTAAGATTGATCCGTGGTTCCTTTACAACATCAAGGAAATTGTCGACCTCGAGCATGAGATACGATCTTATGAGCCGGCGGTGAGAGACCTTGAACTCTGGGAAAAGACCCGGGCCGCCAGCCCACTGGATCTCCCGGATCCACTGCTGAGGAAAGCGAAGGAGTTTGGATTTTCTGATTTTCAGCTGGGACATCTCCTCGGGCAAAATGAGGAGAGGATTCGAAAGATGAGACAAGACAAAGGCGTTCGACCCACCTATAAGTTGGTTGACACCTGCGGGGCGGAATTTGAGGCTTTCACGCCCTACTACTATTCTACTTACGAGAAGGAAGACGAGTCTCAACCTTCTTCAAGAAAGAAGATCATGATCCTGGGAGGAGGACCCAACCGAATCGGCCAGGGCATCGAATTCGACTACTGCTGTGTCCATGCCTCTTTTGCCCTCAAAGAGCTGGGCTTTGAAACGATCATGGTCAACTCAAATCCAGAAACGGTCTCAACGGACTACGACACCTCCGATAAGCTCTATTTCGAACCTCTCACTCTGGAGGATGTCCTGCACATCATCGAGGTCGAAAACCCGGATGGGGTGATCGTCCAGTTCGGGGGACAGACGCCCCTCAATCTTGCCGTTGCTCTGGAAAAGGCCGGGGCCAAGATCATTGGAACGTCTCCTGAAAATATCGACCGGGCGGAGGACCGAAAACGCTTTCAGGCCCTGCTGAAGAAACTAGATCTCATCCAACCCCTGAATGGGACCGCCCAATCGATTGAAGGAGCCATCCGAATCGCAGAGGAGATCGGTTATCCTGTATTAGTGCGCCCCTCTTATGTCCTGGGAGGACGGGCCATGCAGATTGTTTACGATGAGCATTCCCTGAGTCGGTTTGTTCAGAAGGCGGTGGAGGCTTCACCTGAGCATCCCATCTTGATCGATAAATTCCTGGAAGATGCGATCGAAATCGACGTCGATGCCGTGTCGGATGGAGAATCTTGTGTCATCGCTGGGATCATGGAACACATCGAGGAGGCTGGCGTCCATTCGGGTGACAGCGCCTGCGTCATCCCCCCTTATTCTTTGGATGACGACCTGATCGAACAGTTAAGGCAGAATACCTGTGCCTTGGCCAAAGAGCTTCAGGTCGTGGGTTTAATGAATGTCCAGTACGCGATTAAGAACGACCTCATCTATGTTCTGGAGGTCAATCCGAGGGCCTCGCGAACGGTCCCCTTCATCAGCAAGGCCACCGGCGTCCCCTGGGCCAAAGTGGCAGCCAAGGTGATGGTAGGAAAAAGTCTTCAAGAGCTTGGCATGATGGAAGAGGTGACATGGGACCACATTGCCGTGAAGGAATCCGTCTTCCCCTTCAATCGTTTCCAGGGAGTGGATACGGTGTTGGGACCTGAGATGAAATCGACCGGCGAGGTGATGGGGATCGATGACGATTTTGGAATTGCCTTTGCCAAATCTCAGATGGCAGCAGGGGTCCGTATCCCTCTCCGAGGAAGGGTTTTCATCAGCGTCATGAACAAGGACAAACGGGCGATGGTGTTCATCGCCAAGAAATTGGTCGATCTTGGATTTGAGATCGCCTCAACTTCGGGAACGGCCAAGGTTCTGCTCAATAACGGGATTCCCGTACAAACCGTGAACAAGGTGGGTGAGGGCAGACCCGACATCGTTGACCGAATGAAAAACGGTGAAATCGGTCTCGTCATCAATACCCCGAGTGGTAAAAAACCCCGATTGGATGAAGTGGCGATTCGAACCCAGGCCGTTGCCCAGAATATTCCTTGTATCACGACGCTCTCCGGAGCATCTGCTGTCGTAAACGGGATTGAATCCTTGCTAAAGAAAGATATTTTCGTTAGATCAATCCAGGAATACCATCGGAACACCTGTTGAGCGTCTTGGGATTCGGGAAGCGAGGAGCCAGATCGCAGGGAGGGTTCAGGTATGGGAATATTGACGAAGGAAGAAATCTTGAAAGAGATCGGCCGGGGAACCATCAGCATCGACCCTCTCGATAGACATCAGGTGGGTCCGGGGTCGATTGACCTCCGACTGGGCAACGAGTTTCGGGTATTTAAGAAATTACGGAATGCCCTCACGGTGGATGAACAACTCTCTCTCGAAGACCTCACCGAGCGGGTCGTAGGTGAAGAGTCCTTCACGCTCATGCCGGGGGAGACGGTCTTGGGCATTACCCTCGAGAGAATCAAACTGCCGCCGAACATCTGCGGGTGGCTTGAAGGACGGAGTCGCTTTGCCCGAATCGGGCTAGTCATTCATATGACGGCAAGCTTCGTTCAACCTGGGATTGATAATCGACAGGTCCTGGAAATCGGGAACTTAGCCCCCTTCCCTCTCGTCCTGAAGCCCGGCGTCCGAATCTGCCAGATCATTCTGGAACGAACGGAAGGAGAAGCGTCGTATCGGGGAAGCTTCATGGACCAGGATCGGCTATGAACGCGACTCAAAAGAGCCACGGGTGATGCTGACATCGTTGATTATCGCTTTCGCATGAAACCATGAATCGTTACTCCATCGCCTCAATCATCGGTATCTTGGTTCTGTGGGAACTGTTGGTCAGGGGACTTCACATTCCTAAATTCCTTCTTCCTGCCCCCACGACCATCGTTTCCTATGTCTATGCAAAAGCAGAGTTGTTGGCTCTTCACACCGCTATGACCTTGATCGAGGCGGGGCTTGGGTTCATCATTGGCTCGTTCTTGGCGATTGCGATTGCCGTCTTCTTCCTCTGGTCTCGCCCTTTAAAAGAAATGTTTTATCCGTACGCGGTCATCCTCAACAGTACTCCGATCGTGGCCATCGCGGCCCCCATCGTCATTATCTTTGGGAGCGGCATGGGGTCAAAGGTCATGACCTCCTTGATCTGTGTCTTCTTCCCGGTGCTCGGTCCCACCTTCAAAGCGCTCTCATCCGCGGGGGCCTCAGAGATGAAATGGATGGATTCGTATCACTCTTCTGGTTGGCAGAAGTTCAAATATCTACAATTTCCATCCGCCCTTCCGCAGATCTTGGCAAGCTTCAAGGTCGCCTGGACGTTAGCCGTCATCGGCGCTGTGGTCGGAGAAGTCTTTGGAGCCTACAGAGGGCTGGGATTTCTCATCGTTGACGCGATCTACATTATGGACACCCCTCGAGTTTTTGCCAGCATCATCGCCTGTTCCCTCCTTGGACTTTCTTTTGTTGGAATCATCACGCTGATGGAAAAAAGACTGATCGCATGGCATGTTTCAGCGGAAAGGAGGTGACGCGTAAGCGCGAGTTTCGAGTGAAGCCCACCGCCCACAGTTCGGGGCTTCCGGGAGATGTAGATATCATTAAAGGGTCGGCTTTCCTCCCCGCCCCTGCCTATCGGCAGGAAGGCGGGGTATCAAGCCGACTTGCCCGCAAAGAGTTCGGCGTTGAAAGTTCAAAGAGAGGAATGAGGGATGGATCATTGGGTGAATTTGGAGATGGAGAAGGTCGGAGTGAATCGTTGTTTTTATATCGGTCATCCTTCGTTGACTCCGAACTGCATCCGAAAGGAGGAAGGCAAAATGAAAAGAAGTGGATTCGTATGGATGGTTGTAATTCTCGTCGGTCTCCCATTTTCTGCACTCGCCCAGGAGGCCATCGTCCATGAAGCATGGTTCGTTCACATGGAGTCTGCAGGAGGTTGGGTGGCTGTAGACAAAGGATTCTACGGAAAGGTGAAGGTCACGGAGGTTCAGGGAGGACCTGGAGTCTCACCCATTCAAAAGGTCGTGGCCGCTGTCCGGGCTGGCAAGATCGCGTTTGGAAATGACTACCCCGAAAACATCTTCCGGGCCCGTGAAAAGGAAGGGGTCGATCTGGTGGCGGTGAGCGTGGACTTCCAGACGAGTGCCATGCGCATCATCAGCTGGAAACCGATCAAGTCCGCCAAAGACATCCAGGGAAACTTCGGGATCTGGATCGGCTACGATGCGAAGGCTAAGTGTGCGGTGGGGAAAGGGTGGGAGAAACAATTCACCATTCAAAACCAGGGGGGCGATATCAAGCCCTGGCTCGTGAACCAGTGGCCTTTGGCCTCCGCGATGACCTACAATGAACTCATCACCGCTCAGCGTGAAACGAAAAAGATGGGCAAGACGTTCTACACCACAGACTACAAAGACCTCGGAATCGATTGGATGGACAATGTTCTGTTTACGACGGAGGAAGTGATTAAGAAGTATCCTGACGTGGTTCAAGCGGTCGTCACAGGGAGATACAAAGGGTTCAAATGGGCCCTCGAGAATCCCAAAGAGACGTTCGAGATCTTGAAAAAGATTAACGATGGCCTTGACCTAAACCATGAGATGGATGCCGTGGACCCCATGAAAACCCTCATGGTGACCGCTGACACGAAGAAAGGTGGTTTGGGATACATCCAACCCAAGAAGTGGGAAAATGTGGCGAGAGATATGACCAAGGTGGGCCTTCTTGACAAGATTCCAGAGACGAAAAAGGCTTTCGCAGAAAAATTTCAGAGTGGAGTGACCCCTTAGAAAAGTTGTCCTAGGTTACCCAATCTATGACGCTCGGCATTCCAAAGTTTGGGAAAGAAAACCATCCTCAAAGGGCCAAGGGCAAATGGGTACCCAATTTTTAGCAGGTCTGAGAGCGTTTACCCCCTTTTCTCCTTTGCCTACGGTTTGGAGTCGTAGGCAAAGGAGAGTCATTCCATAAGGAATCGGAGGCATTCGATGGCGGAGCGGATTTTTCTTGAGGATGTTGGCAAACCTTACAGCCGAACCTCTATAGGCCATGCGAGAACGTGGGAGGTTCGCGATCTTTTTCAAGATCCGACCCTGCCTCCTCTCATGGTTGTCGTGGAGAGTGAGATGGGCCGGCGTTTCCTTCTGGGAAGAGGGATGTGTGGTCGTCCAAAGTTCAACCTGATTAGGTATATTGCCAAATCCTTCGTCGAGTTGTTCTTTGAACAACTGAAAGACAAAGATCTGGTTCAATATCTCATTCTTCGAGGTGCCTACCCATTTGACCTTCAATTTGCCTTGGGGGTGGCTCCGCCGTTTGACACGTTCTTGCTCCCCACAGGGTTCATTAAACTCCAGAGACTCCTCAACCGAGAGGGCACAGACTGGAAGATCCAGAGCCACACGCTCATTGGAGACTATCGTGGAGATACATGGCTCATCCCCGACACCGCCCTTGCCTCGGGTTCAACCATCGCGTTTTTTCTCCACCATGGGTTCCCCTATCACCGTCCTAAACAGGTCTACGTCTTCACGGCGTGTGGCAGTCTCGAAGGAATTCGAAGGATCTACAAAGAATGTCAAAAGGCACATGTGAGACTCATTCCCGTCTTCTCCCAATGCATCTTTGAAGTCTCCAAAGTGGGCAACCTTCCCGGACTCCCTCTCACGGATCTTTCTGTCGTCAGTCCTGGATCCATCACCACCAAGGACTTTTACGAGACGGCGTTTCAACGATTTCAGGGCACGCGCATGTGCTGCGTGGGTGACATCGGCGAGAGTCTGGAAGATCCCGTAAAATATACCCTCCACACCCTCTGGGAAATGCAGATCCTCGGGATGGATCCCCAGAAAGAGGATTGGTCCAGCTGGACCCTTCAAGTCCGGGATGAAAAATTTCAGAAAGCAGTACACGATTTCAATCCTGCGGTTTACGACTACTTTAGTAAGCATTGGGAGCAGAAAAAGGGATGAATCAAGAGTCGCTTCCTCCAGTCGCCATCCGCTTCGTCGATGTCCGAAAGCATTTTAGAGACCGGGATGTCGAAGCCTTGGGAGGGATCGATCTCGAGATTTTTCAGGGGGAGCTGGTTTCGCTCATCGGACCTTCTGGATCAGGGAAGAGTACTCTTCTGGAACTCCTCGGAGATATTGGTGACGAGGGAGGACCTACCAAAGGAACCATCTTCATCGACGGAAAAACACCTGAGGAATTAAGAAGAGGAAGAGGGTACGGGATTGTTTTTCAAGAATCGACGTTGTTCCCATGGTACCGGGTTTTTGAGAATTGCCTTCTTCCCTTCCGAATCGCCCAAAGCAGACTTCCCAGGGAGGAACAGGTCCACCGCATCGAAACCCTTCTCGAGATGGTGGAGCTGGACAGAAAATTCTGGTCTTACTATCCCAAAGAACTCTCCGGGGGGATGCAACAGCGTGTGGCCATTGTAAGAGCTCTTGCCCTCGACCCCCCTCTCTTGTTGATGGATGAACCCTTTGGAGCCCTTGATGATCTGACCCGAAAATCGATGCAGATGCTTTTACTGGGGATCTGGGCAAAGACCCAGAAGACGATCCTCATGGTGACCCATTCCATTTCGGAAGCGTGCTTCATGTCCGATCGCGTCGTGGTCCTCTCTCACCGGCCCGGCCGGATCAGCAGGATCATCAACATTCCTTTACATAGACCCCGCGACCGGATGATGGTGGAGACGAAAGCTTTTGGTCGAATCTGCGGGATGGTAAGAGAAGTCCTGGGATCAGGTGGCACGCTGGAGGAGGAGGGTTCGATTAAAGAGTAAGAAGAAACGGTTATTCAGTGTACTTGCCGTATTCAATGATCACTTGATCAATCCCTACCAATTCTTTCAATTCAACATTCACCGAATCCTGCTTCGACGTCTCCAATATCTTTCCTATGTAGTCTGCGTGGATGGGGAGCTCGCGGTGTCCCCGATCAATCAAAACAGCCA
>Ga0315291_10012659_pt1 | contig 10238 bp, 7 predicted proteins | sample YL17G12_20_MG_FD_203070 | JGI IMG/M metagenome (GOLD analysis project Ga0315291, IMG submission 203070) | Sediment microbial communities from Yellowstone Lake, YNP, Wyoming, USA - YL17G12_20 | ecosystem: Environmental > Aquatic > Freshwater > Lake > Sediment | place: USA: Wyoming | collected...
GCATATCAGGTACAACCCGGACAGGCTTTAAGCGCGCCCGGCTTCACGGCTCCCGTCTTCCCGGCATCCGCTCTCCGCAAGCCCGGCCATAACCGGGCTCCGTTCCCTCTGCTGTTGCGCGCACGGCCGGTTTTATGACAATCTTTCATAATAAAGATCCCGGAGACGGCGATACCAACGGGTGCTCAATGGCGAAAACGGATTCGATCTTGATCGCGGAAGAAAGACCCAGGAGGATATGGCCCCTTCTGGTCATAGCGCTGGTCATAGGCTTTTATTTCCACTCCATGCTCTTCCTGAACAGGATACCCTATATATCAGACATCAAATCCTACTACTATCCGGCCTGGACCTACTTCTCCCAGGCCTTCCATGCCGGAGGGCCGCCTTTCTGGTGTCCGGGAATATACTGCGGCTTCCCCCTCTTCGCCGACAGCGAGATGGGGCTTTTCTACCCCTTGAACCTCATCCTCTTCCCCCTGCCGGCCACGGCGGGGTTCAACTTTTCCATTATCCTCCATTACCTCTTGGGCGGCTTCTTCGCCTTCGCCTACTGCCGGCGCCTGCGTCTGAGCCGCCCCGCCTCCCTGTTCGCCTCCATCCCTTTCGTCCTGGGCGGTTTTTTCCTCTCCCACATAGTACACCCCAATGCGGTGGCCACCGCGGCATGGATGCCCCTCTTCCTCTACTGCCTGGAGAGAGCGCTTTCGGAGAAAAGGATGTCCTTCTATATCGCGGCGGGCGGCGTGCTCGGCCTGCAGTCCCTGTCCGGCTTCCTGATGGTGCCCCTCATGGAGGTCGTCCTGGCCTTCTTCTACGTGCTCTTCTATCCGGTCAAACAGGGGGAGAGCCGGGGCCGGTCCGTCCTCCATGCCCTGGGGGGACTGGCCATAGCCGTGGGGTTGGGAGCCGGCCTGGGGATGATACAGAACCTGCCCACCTATAACCTGGTGCAGAACTCCTATCGCGCCGGCGGCCTCTCCGAGCAGATCTCCAACATGGGGAGCCTCCCCCCGGCCCAACTGGCGGGGTTGGCGTTGCCCCGCCTCTTCGGACCGGGGCTGGCCCAGGGGAGCTACCTGGGGGCCTGGACCTTCGAGGAGACATACTCATACATCGGGATCCTTCCCCTGCTTTTCGCTGCGGCCGCATTGTTCAAGCCACGGCGATGGCATGCGGCGTTCTTCTTCTGGGTCGGGGCGGCCTCCCTGCTGCTCAGCCTGGGTGACCGCGGCCTGCTGTGGCCGGTACTGCGCCTGGTGCCCGGGTTCAACGTGCTCAAGGGCTCCAGCAGGTTCATCCTTACTTTCAACCTGGCGGCACTTCTCCTGGGGGGCATGGGCTTCGAACGCTGGCGCGAGGGAGAACTGTCGGACCGCCTGCGCCACCGCCTCACTCGCTTCTGGGCCATAACGGCTTCCGTGTTGGTCGGGCTCATCGCCCTTTTCCTGCTACTGTATCGCTTCGACGTCATGGGTTTTCGGGATCTGGCGACGGCTGTTGCCAGGCCTTTCCTGGCGGGCATCAAGCTGGCGCCGTCGAAGGTCACAGGCGGTATATATGCCTTCTTCACAACACCTCGCCTGGACTTCCTGGTGCCGCTGGTGATCCTTATCCTGTTCTTCCTGCTCATACGGAACGACAATGCGCAGCATGGGCCGAACCGGCTCAAGGTCGGCCTGGCGGTGATCATCGCCGTGGCCGACGTGTTCATCTTCGCGGGCTTCGTCCTGCAACCGGTGCCCCGCGCCAGGGTCGAATACCGACCGGGCGTGGTAGATGTGCTCCAGGAAGCTGGCGGGGACGGCAGGGTGGCGCTGGTCAAGGAGCCAGGCGTGAACCGCGGGGAGTTCTCTCTCTGTTCGAACCAGCTCCTTCCTTACGAACTCGATGACGTCTTCGGTTTCTCCACCGTCCCACCCGCGCGCCTGGACCGCTTCCTCGGCCTTCTGAACAACGAGGCCTCAACCCCCGCCTACGAGCTCTTGGGAGCGCGGCTCCTCTACAGCAACCTGGTGCGCATCAAGGGTATGCCTTACGACCTGTCGACGCCTTACCTCATCCCAGACGGCCTGGGCGCCAACCGTTATCTCTACCCGGCCGATACCCCCGGCAAGGAATTGCGTTTCCTGATCGACGGCGAGATCCTCGCTCCGGAGGCTTCGGGCCGCATATACTTCAAGCTCAACTCGATCAGCCGGGGACAGATCCGGACCCATCCGGTACTTCTCGTTGAGAAGGGAACGGGAACCGACGATTACCTGCTCGAGGTGATAGGTGGCGAGCAGTCCGCCTCGTTCAAGTTGACGGGACTCAGGTCTCCGGGGTATGGACAGGGGCGTAGCGCCCTGGAGGTTAGGGTGCCCTTGGGCCGCCTGGGTGAGGCGGACGAGATCATAGTGATCACGGTCTGCGACCGCAGCCTGGAGGGAACGCGTCTCTCGGCGTTGAGCGTCATAGACGGGGACGGGCGGGGTATCCCTCTCGGGCCCTGGCCGGTCTTGCACTCGGACGGTAGCTACTCGGTATACGAACTGCCGGGCGCGCTTCCCCGCGCCTTTACGGCCTGGGACGTGACCTGGACGAGTGATTGGAAAGAGGCTGTAGACATGGCCTGGTACCAGCACATGCTCCCCGAGGATGTGGTCCTGGTGGATGACGAGGTCGATGCCTCCATGCGCGCCGCCATCGATTCCCTCCAGCCACCCGAGCTGGAGACCCATATCCAGATAGAGGAAGAGAGTGGCGACTACGTGCTGCTGCGCGCCTCGGGCAGCGACGATACCATCCTGGTCATCTCCATGGATCACCTTCCGGGGTGGAGCGCCCGCATAGACGGGGCGGAGACGACCCTTTTCTCAGCCTATGGTTTTCTCAATGCCCTCTACCTGCCGGCGGGAGAGCACGAAGTGGAGCTGACCTACCGGCCCCCGGGCTTTGCAGCCGGCATACCCATCTCGGCGGTGTCCCTGGCCGCCCTGGTGGTCCTCTACGTTATCTTCCGGAGGAGGGAGACGGCCGCCGCCGCGGCCGCGCACGGTCTCGAGCCCGTTATCCCCCCGCCAGGCCCCGGTGGGATCAGCGCCTTCTTCCCATGCTATAACGATTCCGCCACCCTGCAGGGGTTGATAGAGAAGGCCTTGGGGGTGCTGGGTGACCTCACCGATGACTACGAGGTGATCGTCGTGGACGATGGCAGCTCAGACGCCTCAGGTGCGGTCATCGACGCCCTCGCCGCCAGCCATGAAAGAGTGAGGGTGGTCCGCCATGACCGCAACCGCGGATACGGAGCCGCGGTGCGCAGCGGCATCAAGACCTCCGCCAAGGACTGGGTCTTCTATACCGACAGCGACGGCCAGTACAACGTCGAGGACCTGCGCCGCCTCCACGCCCTTAGCGGCGCCGCCGATGTGGTGAACGGCTACAAGCAGAACCGCAGCGATCCCTGGTATCGCGTGTTCCTCGGCTCGACCTACAACTCGATCACTAGACTCGTCTTCGCCATACCCATCCGCGACACCGACTGCGATTTCCGCCTCATGCGAGGCGACCTGGTGCGCGGCCTCGACCTGCGCTCGGAGGGAGGCGCCATCTGCGTTGAGATGGTCAAGGGGCTGCAGGCCGCCGGTGCCACCTTCGCGGAGACGTCCGTGAGCCACTACCCCCGCGAAGTGGGGAAAAGCCAGTTCTTCCATTTGAAAAATCTGGTTGTAATGAGCGGGGAACTTGCGTCATTATGGTGGAGGTTATTAAAGCGAGGTGAAGTATAGCATGCAGCCCCTAGTCAGACCCGAGGAATATTACGCGGGGAAACGAGTCCTGGTCACCGGCGGGGTGGGCTTCATCGGTAGCAACCTGGTACGGCACCTGGTGCGCCTGGGCGCCAGCGTTACCGTCATCGACGCCTGTTTCCCAGACCAGGGAGCCAACCTCTTCAACCTCAAGGACGCCCTGGACGAGCTGGTGCTCGTGGTGGCGGACATCAGCTCTACGGACGAGATATCCAACTACATCGTGGACCAGGATATCGTGTTCAACCTGGCCGCCTGCATCAGCCACATAGGCTCGCTGCACAACCCCCTCCAGGACCTGGAGCGCAACTGTGCTAGCCAGCTACGCTTCTTGAGCGCCCTCGCCGAGCTCAGCCCCCAGGCGCGCGTCATCTATACCGGTACCCGCAGCCAGTACGGCAATCCGGTCTACCTTCCCATCGACGAGGACCATCCCCTCAAGCCCGTGGACATCAATGGCGTGCACAAGACCGCGGTGGAGGAATACCACCGCATCTTCCACGGGCTGAACAAGGTGCGTTATACATCGTTGCGGCTCACCAATATCTACGGCCCGCGCCACCAGATGCAGCACGATGGGCAGGGGTTCCTCAACTGGTTCATCCGCCAGGGACTCTCCGGCCAGGAGATACGTGTATTCGGAGACGGCCGGCAGGAGCGGGATTTCCTCTACGTAGAGGACGTGGTCGAGGCCCTGCTGCTGACGGCCCCCGAGCAAAGATGCGAGGGCGAGGTCTTTAATCTTGTTTCCGGTACCCCTATATCCGTATGCGAGGCCGCCGAAGCGGTCTGCAACCTGACGGGCACGACATGGCGGTGTATCCCCTATCCGCCTGACCGCAGCTCGGTCGAGCCTGGCAGTCTCCGCATGGACGGCTCCCGCCTCCAGAGACTCCTCGATTGGAAGCCTGGTTCGGACTTCTACGAGAGCCTGGAGGAGACCATCTCCTTCTACCGCCAGCATGGCTCCCGCTATTTCCACGGCCGCAAGGGCAGTGTGGTCCTTACCGAGAAGGGGCCGGAGTGAGCGCGGTCGAGGTACCCTTCCTAGATCTATCCCGCCAGGACATGGAGCTGAGAGATGCACTCTCAGAGGCGTTTTCGCTTTTCCTGCAGCGGGGCCGCTATATCCTGGGTCCCGAGGTCGCTTCCCTGGAGGAGGAATTCGCCTCTTATTGCGGGGCCGCCGCAGGGATCGGGGTAGCATCGGGGACCGACGCCCTGCTACTCGCCCTCAAGGCCCTGGACGTGCGGCCGGGCGACGAGGTCGTCACCACGGCCCTCTCCGCCCCTCCCACCGCCGTGGCCATCTCCCTCGCCGGCGCCGTTCCGGTGTTCGTTGATATAGACCCCGTGTCTCGCTGCATCGACCCGCGCCTGTTAGAGGGCAGTGTCTCTGCCCGTTCCCGCTTCCTGCTCGTGGTCCACCTGTACGGGCGCATGGCGGATATGCCGGAGCTCGCGAACGTGGCCGAAGCCAACGGCCTGGTCCTGGTGGAGGACTGCGCTCAGGCGCATGGCGCCGCCGCGCACGGGAGGAAGGCCGGCACTTGGGGGCGGGCGGGCGGCTACAGTTTCTATCCCACCAAGAACCTGGGGGCGTATGGAGACGGCGGGATGGTGATAACGGACGATGCGGGACTGGCCGGGCGCTTACGTTCCCTGAGGGATTACGGCCGCGTGGACCGCGACCGCCTGGGGGAGATCGGCCTCAACAGCCGCCTGGACGAGCTGCAGGCTGCCTTCCTGCGCATCAAGCTCGGACGGCTGGACGCATGGAACCGCCGCCGCCGTGAACTGGCCCGCCGTTATCTGGAAGGGCTTTCCGACCTGACCTTGCGCCTGCCCGATTGGGATGGAGACCAGAACCACTGCTTCCACCTCTTCGTGGTGGAATGCGAGGAACGCGAGGCCCTCCGCCTGCACCTGGAGCATAAGGGCATCCAGACCGCAGTCCATTATCCGGTTCCCTTGCACCTGCAGGAGCCTTACCTCACAGGCGGCAAGCCGGCCTGTTCGTGTCCCATAGCCGAACGTGTAGCCGAACGAGCCCTATCCCTCCCCCTCTACCCCCAGATGACCGATGCGGAGCAGGAGAAGGTCATCGACGCCATCCGCGATCTCCTCGCATGATCGGCTGCGTGTTCTTCTAGTCGCGTGTTCTTGCAGGGCTTATATAAAGATCGTTCGGTGCGTCCCGGTGATATCGGTCACGCATAGAGGAATACCCGACGTTCCAAACTACCGTTCTACAAGCATGTGGTAAGGCGCCTACAGTCCATCTTGCGCGGCTGCGAACCCTCCTGTGTGGCGTACCCCACCGGGATGAGCGCCATGGGCCGCAGGTCCTTGACCAGCTGCAACGCCCGGGCCGCCTCTTCTTCCCGGAAAGCTCCCACCCAACAGGTGCCTAATCCCAGTGCCGTCGCCGCCAGGAGCATATTTTCTATAGCCGCCGCCGTGTCCTGGATGGAATAGAGCTCCACGCCTCGCTGGCCGTAGCTCAGGGAGTGGGATGCCAGGTCCGCGCATACCACGATGACCACCGGGGCATCGGTTACGAATCCCTGTCCCAGCGCGGCCGCGGCCAGCTCGCGTTTGAGTTCCGCGTCCCGGACCACGATGAACCTCCAAGGCTGCACGTTTCCCGCCGAAGGTGCCTGGCAACCGCAACGCAACAACTCCTCCACCATTTCCTCCGGCACATCCCTGGCAGGTTCGAAGGAGCGCACGCTGTGCCTCTTTTCTATCGCCTCGAAGACATCCATATCTGTCATCCTTTCAGACCAGGTCCACATGGGCGGGTATGCCCGCCACCGACTCGGCATGCAGTACGGCGTTGCGCACCGCCTGGGACATGACCACTGAGCCTATTACGCCCACCATGTCCGCCGAGGCTTCAACCTGGCCGGTGGCGGCCGCGAATACCAGGTCGCCGTCGAGCTTGGTATGGCAGGGAGAGATGGCCCTGGCGAAACCGTTATGCCCCCTCTGCGCCACCCAGTTCACGTCCGTCTTGGAGAGCCTGGCGTTGGTCACGATCACTCCCAGGGTGGTGTTGGTGAGGGGCGGGGGCTCGCATGTCGCGCAAAGTAAGTTCTCGATGCACGTCTCGGTGCATGCGAAGCCGCCCTCGGGCAGGCGGGCGCCTGCGATCACCTCTCCTTTTTCGTCCACGACGTCGCCGAAGGCGTTGACCACCACCAACCCGAATACACTTAACGCGCCTCCCTCGAACCAGGCCGTTCCCAGGCCGCTCTTGGTGCAGTTGGCATAGCCGAACATCATCCCCACCGTGGCTCCCATGCCCACACCCAGGTTGCCCTGCCGGGTTATATCATCCGTGGCCTACCGGCAGGCATGGTATCCCATCTCGGCGTCCGGCCGTGCAGCGGGGTCGCCCACCCCCAGGTCGAAGATGACGCCGGCGGGAACGATAGGCACCCTCGCCACTCCCGTTTCGAACCCGATGCCCTTCTCCTCCAGGAAACGCACTACGCCTATGGTGCTGGCAATACCGAAGGCGCTGCCTCCGGAGAGGACGAAGGCATGTACCTCCTCCACCAGGTTAACCGGGTTCAGCAGGTCGGTCTCGCGGGTGCCCGGCGCTCCGCCACGCACATCCACGCCTCCCTTGGTCCCGGGCGGCAGAAGTACTACCGTGCATCCCGTGAGGCCTACCTCGTCCTGCGCATGTCCGACCTTGACCCCGTCGATCTTGAAGGCCATCCCTCCTCCCTTCTTGCTGCCCATCCGCGGTTAACCGCAGACGCGGCGTTCCAGGGCTCTATTTCATGCCCACTCGAGAAAGAGGCCCGCTATCGTTACGTTGCTTTCCGCTGTCCGATATACTTGCCCGCTTTGCAGGACCCCCATGCCCCCCACGGGAACGTACGTTATCCTAATCCCCGAACCGGATGAGGTCCCCTGCGAACCTCAAGGCGTCATCCCTGCTCTTGATCGCGCCCTCCAACTGGGCGATGCGCACTTCTTTAAGTATCTCGCCGATGGCCGGCCCCTCTGCCAAGCCCAGTTCCTCCATGAGATCGCGGCCCCCGATGAGCGGAGGCACGTCCTTCTCTTGGAAATATACGTCCAGGAGTCGATTGCAGATAGCCACGTAGCCTTTCAGTTCTTCCGGAGTTGAGAGAGGCCCCCGGGTCGCATAACGATCCGCCGTGGAGATCAGGACCACGTCCACAAGCTCATCCCCCAACCTGGCGATCATTTTCCTCAGCTGCCGGTCCGATGCGCTATCCGATACGGTCAGGCCGATATCCATATGTTTGCCTACCGTGTTGACCAGGTAATCACCGGCTTTACGGGAGAGGCGCAGCCGTTCTGTAAGGTTGAGCACGGCATCCTGGCTGTGCTTCTGGTGAGAGTAGAAGTGGATGCGTCCCGCGGCGTCGCGAGTCAAGGTCTCGGTCTTTCCCGCGTCATGGTATAGGGTGGCCAGGCGCAGGAAAGAGCTGCGCGGTTGCAGGTCCTGCAGGGTCTGCCGCATCCACTCGGCTATCCTTTCGGAATGAACGGGGAACGCCTCGCCCGGGTCGGCCAGCATGCGGTCCAGTTCCTCGAGGGTGAGCAGGGTGTGCGACCATACATCCAGGTGGTGATAGGCGTTCTGCTCCAGTCCGACCATGTCCGTCAGGTCGGGGAAAACATACTGCAGCAAGCCGGTCGACTCCAGCTCCGCGAAGATGCGGGAGGTGCCGGGGAAGAAGAGGGTCTCCATCAGCTCCACGGTTATGCGCTCACCCGGGACCTTGGTGATCAAGGAGGCATACTTCTTCATGTGGTTCAAGGTGCGCTCCTCGTATTCCAACCCCAGGACATGGCGGAAACGCATTGCTCTCACCAAGCGCACCGGGTCCATCATGAAGGACATGTTGGAACACTCGCGCAGTATGCCCCGGGAGAGATCGCGCCAACCGTAATACTTGTCGATGAGGTCGCGCGGTAGTCGCAGCTCCTCGCGTACCAGTCTGTCGACATCGACCGCCATGGCGTTGATAGTGAAATCCCGGTAGGAAAGGTCTTCCTCCACGCTCATACCTTTTATGGGGGAGAAATCGAGGGTCCGCCTGCGGCCATCACCGTCGATCACCACCCGGTGGGTCTTCTCCTCCTCGTGGAGGGAAAAGCCCTTTCCTTTGAATCGTGAGGCCACTCCTGTTGCTACATCCTCGGGGTCCTCGGAGGTGATGAAGTCTATATCCTCAGGCACCTCCCCCAGGAAGTAGTCCCTGAGATAACCGCCCACCAGGTACACCTCGCCCAGTTCCCGGGAAGCCAGGTAGGAAAGCAGGGCGCCCAGAAACGGGTCAGCGCCGTTCAGGTCGTCCAGGGTCAGGGCATTGGGAAGGACCTTCAACTTTCCTCCTTTTTATCTCAAAGGCAGCCGGTCTCCGCATCGACATTATAGCTCAAAGGCAGCCGGTTATTGTCGAAAAGCCCGGTAATCCGTGAAGATAGCGTGCGAGGCCCTGGCAGGAAGAACGCCCGTGTCCTGGATGCGTCAAGTTGGCTGTGATACGCTAAGATCGTGCCGTAGGGAGGTCCATGTGGGGAACACCGGATCAGATCGATGGAGATGTTCTTGGAGGTGGAAGAGATGTTGTTGATGGCAGCCGTCCGTTTTCCTGTCACATCAGCCGCGGATTTTGGAGAGAAGGCAATAGACGAACTGGCAAATAATCCCTATCCAGGCTTCACAAAAAGGAACTACTATTTCAAATTCGGGGAAGACGGAATAATGATGTACATCATCTACGAGATCGCAGAGGGCAACGAGGAAGCCGGCCTTCATGACATAAACAACCGGCTGTTCAAGTTCTCGCATGCCATCGAGGGGTTCAAGCCCATCCTCGAACCCATCATAGGCTTTGAAGAAGCTTTTTCCCTGATAAGCATGACGGCACCCACAAATTAGATCCCTGACGCCCCACTATATAAAGCAACCGAGCCAGGAAACGATAGGTCCTCGGGCGGAGCTTCGAGAAAAGGACTACTCAGCCCGGCGAGCAAGGTGCTCGCTCGACAGGATCCATTTGCGCTACCACTTGCCCGGGGAACTACCAGGTCGGTCGGAGCGGCAAAAGGATAGGTCATGAATCGTGCGTATCCGACTGTACGGATACCTTAATTACGCATGGGCGTCGTCTATATATAAAACCCTGCCCTGGAACGACGGGGTCGGTCGGAGCGGCCACGCAACAAATCATATAAGCGTGCATATGCACCGCAATGTAAATAACGATAACGCTCGGGTGTCGCCTATATTAAACCAACTAGCCCGGGAACCATGGGGTCGGTCGGAGCTAGGCTTGGCGCGAAGCGATAAGCCGTATTGCGAGGAGGCGAAGCCGACGCGGCAAGCTCGATTGAGTATTACATTTCGATTGATCGCTCACGTCGGAGCGGAGTGAGACCGTTACCCAGCGG
>Ga0315291_10012661_pt1 | contig 10238 bp, 10 predicted proteins | sample YL17G12_20_MG_FD_203070 | JGI IMG/M metagenome (GOLD analysis project Ga0315291, IMG submission 203070) | Sediment microbial communities from Yellowstone Lake, YNP, Wyoming, USA - YL17G12_20 | ecosystem: Environmental > Aquatic > Freshwater > Lake > Sediment | place: USA: Wyoming | collected...
CGAATTTATGAGGGTCGGCCTGCCAGAGCTGCCTCTGCGTAGAGGCTTCAGTCGAGTCTGCTGGCGGGTCTATTGGCAGGCTCACCCGACGAACCCTGCCTTTCGATAGTAGCGCAGCGTCTCGATCGACATGCGGATGTCGTCGAGTGCGCGGTGCTGCGGCACGGGCTTGCCGTCGGGGCCGAGGCCGGGGCGCTTGGCGTAGATCTCCGGCGCCCACCGCTTCGCGCATTCGGTGAACGAGGACACGTCGATCATCCTGTGCGAAAACAGCTTCGTGAAGTCGCCCATGTGCTCATCGAGCCATGCGCGGTCGAAGTGGATCGAGCTGCCCGCCATGATGAGTGAGCGTGGCGCGACCTGAAACGCACCGATGAGCATCTGTTCGACGTCGCAACGGCGAGGAAGATCTCGAGCCATCGCCGATGGCGTGACGCGACCCCAGCCCATCTCCGTGTCGCCGTGGTGGCCTTCGTACAGACGCGTCAACAGACCGCTCTTCGTGTGCATCTCATACACGAAGTCGTCCATCGCCTCGTAGCCAAGACCGTGCAAGGGCTTCACCAGCGAAACGAGAGGCTCGCCGACTTCGTTGAGCTCGTCATCGGTGGTGACGACGGCGATCTCCAAGATCGACCCGTTGCGCGGCTCGAGGCCGGTCGTCTCAAGATCGATAAATACGACCATCAGGTCACCTCAGTTGTGGGCTTACACCACGCTTCAATCGTCTTCAATGCGGCTTCTTCGCGACAGCCACCGCTACGTAGATGTCGAATCTGGTTGAGCATGACGCGGGCGCACGAGGCTCGATCTTCCAGTCGAAGCGCTTGCCACGCGGCGACGAGCTCTTCCTCGCGCTCGATCATCCGCAAATCACAGTCGTCTTGTGCTTCTGACAGAAGTTGTCGCCGATGTACGGCCTTCCGTCGGCAGGCATCGGCGGGCACGTGCACGGAATGCCGTCGCTGACGACGATCGGCAGCGTCAGTTGCGCGGGGTTCGGGCTCGTGAGGTTGATCCCCTGCTCCCACACGACGCCTGAGCCCGCGCACGAGCGGCACTGCTCAGGTGCAGTGTTGCTGGTCGTCCACGAGCCGTTGGTCTGGTTGTAGAACCCGGCTGGCACGAGGCCATTGCCGCCGCAGACGGGGCACTTGTGCGCGATCATGCCTTGCCTCCGAGCTCCGTGAACCTATCGAGAAACGTCTGCTTCGCCTTCTTCGGCTCCATCGGGAAGATGTGGCCGCCGTACGGCTTGGGCATGTCGATCCAAGGCGCGGGCTCTGGTCCCATGAGGTCGCGCTTCTCGGTCGCGAGCATGGTCATGTCCGCCTCGTGGACGAGCGGGTGCGAGAAGAGCGCGAAGTCGATGTTTAACTTCTGCGCGATAGTGCGCATCGCGTTCGACTCGATCTCCTTGTAGAACGGGAGGTGCTGTTTGATCATCGTCGGCACGTCGACGATGTACGCCTCCGGCGCGTCGTGGAGCAACGCGACGAGCTGCATCATCTTGCGCTCGTCCGTGCTCAAGCGCAGGAAGCCGTCGAGCGTCGTGATCACGTGCGACGCCATGACGCTGTGCTGGCCCACAGAGTAAAATTCTCGGCACTGCCCCGAGTACCTGCACAGGTTGCTCAAGCCGTGCGCGATGTCCTCGATGCAGATCATCTCTACCGTCGGTGCAAGCGGGATAAATTGCTTCCCAGAAAAAGTTTGTAACCACGTGGAGTGCGTCATCAATTCCTCACCACTACCGGCGTGCCCTCACCGAGCTCTTCCAGATGGATCTTCGGCCCGCCAGGCTCCCTCACCAGGGGCTCGTCGCAGTCGCAGCGCCCCAGCGCCTCGAGCAACTTCCCCGCGTACTTCACGAGCGTGCGCGGCGGGTGCTGCATGTAGAGATGCGGAGAGAACTCGCTCCTCATCCACTCGCGGAAATCGTCCCGCAAGAACGTCGTCTCGCACCATGGGCACTCGAGCAGTTGCCACTCTTGTTCGGGGGCCGAGGCGCGTATCTCACCGACATCAGTCGTACATCCGCAAGGCAACGGCACGAGCATGCAATCGGCCGTGAAGTTCTGAGGCATGGCGCGTGATTCCTCCGCCCTTACGAAATCACGCTGCATGGTTGGTGTCGAGATCTTCTACGACAGCCTCTACGACCTTCTTCAACGCAGGTTCGATCACGATGCGCTCGGGCTTGTACGCCTCGGGCGTCACCGTGATGCAGTCGGGACAGATGCTGATCTCCTTGACAATCTGGCTGCCCTGATTGCCGTCCCTGTGCGTCACCATCTTGCGCTCGGTGACGATGCGGGTCGGACGCTCTGCGGACTTGCTGCACTTCTGACACTTGAACATGATTTCTACCCTTCCACTTTCGGTTCCCACGGAATCAGTTTTCCGCTCGGGTCAAACGCTGGTTCAGCGGACTTGTACCAGACACGCATCAGGGCCGGGTCTGCTCGCCAGAGGACGTCAGGAGCGAGTTCATGCCCTGCTTCGACCATGATCTCGGAGATGCGAAACGCAGAGACGTGCGCGTTGTCGTAAGGGAGCTCGGCGAACGGTTCGTCGTGAAGGAACATCGGAAATCGGGCGCCTGCCAGCGATGAGGGTGTGCCGTCGGCTCTGATGCCGAGGTAGCCCTCTCGCGTCATCCTGGCGAACGCGAGCTTGCCGATGTCGGCCATGAGCCCCTGGAACGCCTGGTTCGCACCGTCGGTGTAGCCACACCCGCCGCGCTCGCGAATGAACGCCGGTCTGCCCTCGCTCGCGTTCCAGACGAGCGACGGTATCCGCTCCCCCTTCTCGGCCTTCGATGAGATCCTGTCGAGGTATTTCTTGACCTCCGGGTACGCCTCGAAGAATGCAGGTCGCAGCACGTCCTTGACGACCTTCAAGCACGCTGCGCAGATCGGCGGACTCTCGCCCTTCATCGTCTTGACGCGCACCTTCTCGACGCCACACCGCTCTGCGCCTGCCATGAGGATGCAGAACCGGATGCCAGCGTACTCGAGCCCGTCGGGCGCCTTCGTCGTGCCTGCGTTCTTCTTCCTGTTTGTCAGAACGAGCGTCGCTGCGCCGAGCCCTCCGGGGAATCCGAATGAGGCTGGCTTGCTCGCCTGTCTGAACGCCTTGGCCTGCTTGTCGCCTTCCTTGATTCGCTTCTGACACTCCTCGAGCGTGATGCCGAGCATGTGCGCCGCGATTCGCGTGTGCAGCGCGCCGGGGTCTTTAGTCTCGTTGATGACGTCCCTCATCTTCGAGAAGCCTTCGTACCAGTACGTCACCTGCGCAAGAGCGCAGAGCTCGCCCGCGGCATAGTCCGTCGACGCCAGCACGTACTCGACAGGCGAGCCACACCACGCCCCGCGGGCGCGGATGCACTCGCGCTCCTTCCCGTTACGGGGCATCTGGTGGATCGGGCTACCCTCGTACGAGCATCGGCCTGTGGCGACGAGCACGTTCGGCGAGTACGTCAGCGGCGCGTAGATGCCGTTGCGGAGGTAGGGCAGGTACGTGCTCAGGCTCTTCTCGTGCTCGTTCTCGCCGTAGTCGGCAAGATCGTCGTCCCCGCTCTCCATGAGCGCGTCCCGGTCGGTCTTGACGCCGCCTTTGTCGGACCGCGGCATCATCTTCGCCGTGTCCAGGTCGAACCCCGTGCCGTCGCACCCGTTCTCGACGATGTTTCCGTTTTCGTCCGTGACGTTCTTGCAGGTCGGACCCTCACTGAGTGTCGTGCCGCTGCCGCCGCATGCACCGCAAGAATCTCCGGCGCAGCCTCTGAACCTGCCCCTGATCTTCTCGCCGCGGCACGGATCGAACTTCGTCACGCGACCGACTCCGCCGCATCGCTTGCAAGTGCCCGAGGCGCCGTACGCCGCCGCGATGACTCTCTTCACCGCCGACGTGTCTTCGGTTCCGGCTTTCGGATCACCCTCCTTACGAATCCAGCCTTTTGCCTGGAACCGTGCGACGGTCTTCTTGTGCTTGCCCTCGACCTCTACCGCCAGGCGCTCCACCGGCTCTGCGTCGGTCCTGAGCCCCCAGGCAGCGCCGAGATGCAGAGCGAACGCGGCTTCGGTCTGCTCGCGGAGGTTTTCGAGGTTGCGATGCGGAGTACGCTCGGCGTTCGGGCAGGAACTCGCCTCCAAACCGCGCTGCTGTCCGCACACGTGGCATACGATCGCATCGGCAACGATACCGGGCACGCCTGGGATCGTCTTCCAGTAGTGCGGCAGCTTCTTGCCTTCGAGCTGGATGAGAGCGACTTCGAGCGTGTTCAAGGCGTCGTCGATCGGATACTTCTTGGCCTCCTCGGGCCACGCTCTCTCGGGGATGCCGTCGAGCAGGGCGTACGATGTGCGCCACACATCGTTCTGCTTGGCGTCGACGCGGCCCGTGAGAAGGTGCGTGACGATCTCTAGGCTGTACCTCTTGCTGGGCTTCCTCGTCGAAGGAGATCGGAGCTGCTCCATCGTTTCGGGATCGAGACCGAGAGTGCCGTGGTAGATGGCGTTGAGCGCCTCGGCAATGAGAACGTCATGGATGCGCCCGTCGCGAAGCGCCTGGAAGATGGTAGGTAGAAGATCAGGCCGCGCCTGAGCTAGAACAGCCAGGTCGAAAGCCGCGTTCGCGAACGCGATCTTCTCCCGTCCAAGAAGCAGGCGCTCGAGCTCCTGCACGGCACTGTTGCCGACATGGAGCGCGCCGTACGTCTCGTGGCCGTCGAACCAGGCCGACGAACCGCACACGATCTTAGGTGCGAGCTCACCGGCTCGGAACTTGTACGTCTCGAAATCGAAGCTGTGCACGAGCTACTTCTTCGTCTTCTTGGGGACGCCTTTGTTTCCACCGAGCGATTTGGCAAGTGCAGCGAGCCCTTCGATGTCGAGCGGTGCACCGCGCTGCTCGCTTGGGAATCGCTTCATCGGGATGCCCTTCTTGCGAAAGCTGATGGCGCGCGACCTGTAGGATGCCGCCTTGCCGCCGAAGGCGGTCACGACGTCGTCGATCGACTTGGCCTTCTGCCACGTCTTGACGAACTCTTCTGCACTGACTCGATCTGCTCTGGGCATGTTTTGTCTCTACTATCTCGACGTGATCATCGTCGCTGAGCGCTTACCGCGCGTGAGCGAAGTGTAGAGCCAGCGTGCCGAAAACGGCACGACATGGCCTGAAGGCAGCGTCGTGCTCTTTCTGAAGTTGATGTTTCGATCGTCGCCGTGCGCGAGAAACACAGTCACCTTCTCGCTCTCGCTGCCCTGCGCGGCATGAGCGGTCACTGCGTAGCCCCAACTGACCGGCGTAGGTTCAGGTAGCTGCATTTTTTCCAGATGTGAATGGTACTTTCGGAAATTCTGAATCCAAGGCATCGCACCGTCGAAGGGCTCGCCGCCCTTGTCCGGGGAGCCGCCCTCGTAGGACACGAGCAGCTTGAGCTCGCTGCCGATGACCTTCATCCACAGGGTGCTGACGGAGTCGATCTTGGGGCCTGTCTCGAAGCCGCCGCACAATACGATCTCGCCGTTCAGAAACCCCTGCCCGTTCTTGCGGATGAGCACGGGCTCACCCTCGTCGGGCAGCATCCCGTCGTGCCCGAAGCGAGCTCGGATCATCTTGTTAGCCTGCATGCGCACGGCGTTGCGCCAGGTGATGAGCAAGTGGTCGTTCGGCGCCGCGCAGTACCGATCTACCGCCTCGTTGACCGCGTGTTTGGAACCGATGTACCTGTACCCGTCGTCACCATCGAGATCTGATTCTTCCGGCAGCTCGGCCGTCTGTCTGATCTTGGTCGCCGCGCGCAACACGCCGCCCGCGTTGCGCATGACCGTCTCGAGCGCTGCGCCCTGTGTCAGACCGAAGACCGAGTAGTCCTCGCCGTACTTCTCGACGTCCTTGCCGGTGATGACGGGCGGGAGCTGGTACGTGTCGCCGACAAGCAGGAACCTCACGCCCATGTTCACCCAGACTTGCAGGTGCTCGAATACGGCAGGCCCCATCATCGACGCCTCGTCGACGATGTAGAAGATGCCCTCGGGCTCGCGGATCTTGGTGAACTCGAGCTTCTCCCCGGTCTTCGGCGGCCAGTAGAGCACCTTGTGCAAGGTGGAAGGCGTGCCGCCCGCGCACTGCATGAGCCTGAGCGCGGCCTTGCCGGTCATCGCCGTGAGCACGGCGCCGTTTGTTACTTCGCGCATGAGCGTGCTCTTGCCCGAGCCAGCAGGGCCGGTGAGCGCGAAGAACGGGCTACCGCTGTCGCGCGCCCTCCACTTGCGGAACTTCTCGAGCGTCTCGTTCTGCTCGTCGGTCCACGCAAATGCTGGCGGTGCTGGCGGCAAAGGCAAGACTGTACTGCCCTGCTGCTCGACAGGAGCTAGCGGGAGATCGAATAGCGACATGCAAGCTCCGTCGGAAATGGAGCGGGTCTCTCCCCGCTGTCACGCCTGGCTGCGCGGCGTTCCGATGCGTCGTGCTACCGACCGGCCATCAGGTCGGCTTCGCTCTTCACGATCTGGCCGGAGTAACGAAATCCGGGCGCAGTCGGGTGAGGGAGCCAGCCCGCGAACGGATCAGCCGGAGGAGCCGGAGGAGCCGCCGCGACCGGGGGAGCTGGTGGGGGCGGGAGCGTGAAGGCGGGCTCCGCGTTGCCGAAGCCGAACGCCGCGGGTGCCGGCGCGGCTGTGGTCTGCGGCGCCGTGGGGGCCGCCGTTTGGACCGAGTCCGCGTCGAACGCAGACAGCCCGAGGTGCTGGCGCGCAAGGCTGACTGCCTTGGGTGCCGACACCTTGAGCGCTGCGAGGCGCGCGGCGACGAGGTCGGGAGCGTTCGCGCCAGTGCCAGGACGAGCCACGCAGCTCCAGTTACGGGCCGTGATGAACTCGCCAGGCTTGGTGCGCTTCTCGCGCGGAGCGGTGCTGCACGCGATCAGCATGCCGGCAGCAGGCTGCGCGTCGCTCAGGCAGGTGTCGAGCGTCTCGATCACCTTGTTCGCTTCGATCTCGTTCTCGTTGAAGCCGAAGAGTCCGAGAACAGGCGCACGCGAGTTGCCCGCTGCGCTGAGCTTCCCGGCGCCGTCCCAGTTGACGACCTCGGAGCAGTCCGAGCCGATGCCGTTCGGCTCGGCCGTGATGACCCTCGTACCCTCGTGTACGGTCTTCTTCTGCGCGTCCACCACAGCGAACTCGATGATGACGCATCGCTCGTTCTGCGGCGAAAGCATGAAGAACCACTTCTTGATGAGGAAGACGTAGTTGCCGTGCTGGATGTGATTGCCCGATCCGGTCACGCGTGCGTTCCCGACCTGCTGTGCCATGTCTCTCGGAAGTCCGGCCATGTTGTCGTCTCCTTGTTCGGTGTAATGCTGGATTTGTATCTCGTTCTCGTACTCGTTTTCGTACTCGTGCTCGTTTTCGCGTTTTGTTTCGACTGCGGGCTCGCCTCCTATCTCGCTCTCCTTTTGTGAGCGTTTATCTACAGTCTCTAATGCTGTTCGGTCAAGCAGTTTCTGTGATCGCTCTTTAATTGGTGTGTTATTGAGGATGCTGATCTGCCCTTTACCGTCGAAGACCCACCATCCGTATTCGATGCTGTCGGTGCTGCCGCCGATAAAGCTCGGCCGGTTCGGCAAGACATAGAGAGACGGCTTGAGCTTTCGGAACAGATCTGCACGTGGTCCAGCGCACCAATTCACGCGCTGAAGGAAGATCAGGTGCTCGTAGCGCCCTGCGAGGTGCTCGAGGATCTCCTGCGCGATGGTGAAGGGCGGGTTGGTGATGCAGACGTCGGCCTGGGGCAGATCGTGACTGGCCAGAATGTCGCAGAAGCGGACCTGCTCGATGCGCTCAAGACCGCGCAGCGACGGCGCGCACTCTTTGCGGAGCTCGTTCAGACTCCACCGCACGTCCTGGCGCTTGCTGTTCACCGCCTTCACGATGTCGCCCTCGCCCGCGCACGGCTCGAACCAGACGCCGGCCGGGAGCTCGAGAGCTTCGAGCAAGCGATGCACGGTCCAGTGCGGCGTGGCGTAGAAGTCGGCCTCTCGACGCTCGGCCTTACGATTGGTGGAGCTCATGAAATTGCCTTGTGCCCGCTGCCGTACTTGCACTTCTTCGCTGTCGTACAGCGATTGCGATTGCAGTCGGAGCAGGACGCTACGATGTTGTCGCGCGTGTAGCGCCCGCCGTCGTGCCCACACACCGGAAATCTGTCGACCTCGAACCGCACGCGCAAACGCTTCTTGCACCAGAAGCACGGGATGGTCTTTCCAGTCCCGCACGTCTGCATGAGCCACTCACGTCGTTTCCGACGGTCGTAGCTTGACCCTCGAGATGCGCTATTGCTTGTTCCGCGCATTCTACAACTCGAAGTCGAGGTCCGACGCCAAGAGGAGCTGTGAGTTAGGCGTCGTCGCCTCCACGTACTCGGCGTACCTGACGGCCTTCATCATCGCGTCCTGCGTCTCCGTGACGTGCAGGTACACCTCGGTCTCGATCGTATCGGCTGGCTGACCTTCGCGCGCCAAACGCCCGAGGAGCTGCTCCCACCTGTCCGACGACGCTGGAACCTCAGCGATGAGCTGCTTGTTGAACAGGTATTGGAGCCCGTCGCGTCCGGTCCCGTGCGCGTTGATGCTCGCGATGACCGAGCGCTTGCCGTCCTCGGCGAGAATCTCGGCTTCGGCTGTGAGGCCGCCCGCGTGGTACGGGAGTCCGGCGAGCTGAGCCACCTTCAGCCCAAACGCCCGCGACTCGCACCAGATGATACCGATGTTCTCTTTGGCCCACCTGGCTGCGTCTTGCGCGAGGTAGTCGTCGATCCAGCGCACCCGCGGGTCGGGCTGCACCTTATCTTGGATCTCGCTCCACTCCAGCCACGATGGCTCGCGCCACACGGGAAGATCTCCGTCGTATGCCGGCTTGCGCCACGCGCGCTCGGCGGCGTTGAAGCACAAGAGCGGGCTGTCGAGGTGAGGCTGCCCCAGAGCGAGCTTGGACCGCACGGCCTTGTTCCAGATCTTCCGCGCAGCGAACCACTCGATGATGAGCGCCGGGTCTTCTTGACGCGGGTACGCAAAATACTCGTAAAATCCGGCGCTTACGTTGCGCGCGCAACTGATCACGTCGAGCGGGGTCAGGAGGATTTCTTCGTCAGGTCGCGTGCCGCCGCGCACCATCGCGAGGGCTTCTTTGACAGCCTTCGGGATCTCAGGCGTCTTGCGCTTGCTGATGGTGATGGAGCAGTTCACCGACGAAGACACGGTGGACACCACGCCCGGCGTGGTGATCATGCGCTCGCGGAACGCCTCGCGCAGCTTGTTCGTGTCCTTCGCACCGTAGAGGAACTTGAGCCCGGCCTTCTCGCTGTAGATGTCGATGCCGGCGAAGGTCATGTACAGGTCTGCCGCCGTTTGCGACTTGGTGTCCGGCATGTTCGACGGGTCGATGACCGCCGCCCACTGGTCGACCTCGTCGGGCAAGATCGGATATGGAGATCCGAGCCCGAGCGCGTGCGCGGTCAGATGCGACGCGTCCTTCAACGACTTCTTGATCGTAGACCCGGACCAGTCGCAGAAAATGATGTCGCTCCGCTTCGCCATCAGACGGAGGAAGCGCATCGTGCGCGACGAGCTGCGATTTGCAAGGAGATGCGACTCGTCCGCGATGACCGCGTCGGGCATCTTCTGCTCGAGTAGCTGCGTCGAGTCCGGCCGCGACAGACGCGAGTACGGAACGAAGTGCAGTTGAGGTGTCGTGGGCACGATGTACGAGGCGCCATCGGCCTCGTCGAACATCATCGTCGGGACGCGAAAGTGTTCGCGCAAACGCAGGTACGCGTTGCGATAGTGGATGCGCTGATCTGGCTTGGCGAGCAACACCACGACCTTGACGTGCGGCGGCATCGCAAGTGGTGCGAGGATGCCTGCGATCGTTTTTCCCGAGCCGACAGAGCAAAGCCCGTGGATGCCCTGCGTGACCGGGAGCTCTCGCAAGATCCAAGACTGCACCGCGTTGAGCTCCGTCAGGCAGTAGAGCGCGCCGAGGCCCTCGAGCTCGACGCTCTGCCCCGGCCTGAGCGCCGAGACGGTCAGGCACACGGCCTTGTCGTGCACGTTGTCCGCGCAGAATGCCGCCACGGTGGTCTGTAGCGGGGCCTGCGGTGCCGCGCCTGGGCTCGGGGTGTGCGCGACAGTCAGGGCGCCGTCGATGCCCGCGGTGATGTACCTCTTCCTGCAC
>Ga0315291_10012662_pt1 | contig 10238 bp, 7 predicted proteins | sample YL17G12_20_MG_FD_203070 | JGI IMG/M metagenome (GOLD analysis project Ga0315291, IMG submission 203070) | Sediment microbial communities from Yellowstone Lake, YNP, Wyoming, USA - YL17G12_20 | ecosystem: Environmental > Aquatic > Freshwater > Lake > Sediment | place: USA: Wyoming | collected...
AATCCGATGAAATTATAATAGACATACGTCTCGCCCGCCTCCTGGCGAGCCGCAATCTGTGCCAATGCCGCCCGGTCGAAAGGAACGGGATCCGGAAAGAGATGGGGACGCAGCGCGTCGTAGTCCGCCTCCGACTCAATCCAGTATTCGCAGATGGAGCCCGGCGTTTTTTTGCGCTCCACGGGGCATTTGCCTTCTTTGAAAAGGGTCACCCAAATGGATGTCTCCACGTCGAGCCCGAAATAGGGGCGCAGGTCCCGATCGGTGTCCAAGCCTTCCTGGCGCCAGACCTCCAGGGTCGCATCCCACCAGGGCGCCCATTCCAGGAGGGGCAGCCGGTCAGCTGGTAGTTCTCCATGCATGGTCTTGACAAAACGGGATCTCACTGTTTCAGTGTTCATGATGATCCTCCCTTATGTAGCGGGTAAGTTGTTCACCAGAGAGCTTTTTCAACTAATAACTTCCAGAACCACATCCGCTGTGTCTGGCAGTTTCGCACATTGAAAACTAAATACTTAAATATAGAACCGCATCACTATTGAAGATGCAAGGCGCTTGAAATACCTGCCTTCCTCCCTTGGATTCTAGCGTACCGGTTCCTTCAACGGTGTGTTCTGCCGGATTAAACCATTCAAAGGTGTATTTCCCCGGAGCAAGGTCGACTGTAAATGTCGAATTTAGGGATCCGGCATTGTAAACAAGGTATTCTTTCCCTTCATTCGCCAGGCAGTACCCTGTGGATGAGATATCAACGCTGGGTATTGTCGAAGCAAGATCCATTCTTTCAGCATAGCGCAGAGTATCGCCCATGGCCTTGCGTGCGCTTTTCTGATCCCAAACAGTGCCATGGCTTTCATGCGTGTCTTTCAGGTTATCCATGTAAATCGGGTTTATTCCCCGGCAAAAGCTCTTCCAAACCCAGGCCCTATCTCCTCCCTCACCCCAAAGGTGGTCTGTATCACTGATGATAATCTTTCTTCCATCGGCGGCAGGAGGGTCATTCAGCCAATCCCCCCAACCACACGCACAGCCCGGCGAAATCCAATCGGCAGGACTGTCGATCAGGTAGTCGATTTTTCCCACCATCTCATTCATGTTCATGACCGCAGTCATTCCGACAGGATGACGCTTCGGCTTATCGCCTTCATACCTTTTAATGAAACTTATCATGTGGTATTGCCAATCTACGGACTCAATGCGGGCTTCGTTGGCAATCTCATAAAGTACATTGTCCAGATCATTTACCGTATCGATAACCCTCGCGACAAAACTCTCCTGTAGAGCAGTGATAGCCGGGTTCTGAAGCGTGTGAACAAGATGTCCCACCCCTGTATTTTCCGGGTCGCCGTCAAAACCGTTGATATTGTTTTCCCTGTGCAGCGGATGCCCGTCCCACGGGTTTTCCTTATCAGGAGAGCCTGTGAGGAATATGCTGAAGCCCTGGAACAGCATCACGGACACATATATGCCCCTGTCGCATGCCAGCTCAACACGCTGTCTGAGGCGATGGAAATAACCATCGTCAAACCGGCTGATATCAAATCTCGGCAACCCGTCTTTGGCATTCCCGGGCCCTGTCCTTGCAAAAGGGTTCGGATAAAATCTGGGTACATTGCTAAAATCGTGAAAAAAGGCGGTATGTTCCCAGTTCCAGAGGCGCATGAAATTATGGTTGTGCTCATGCATCCAGTCGAGGTATTTGTGATAATCAAAAGGAAATTCCCATCGATCTACTGGAAACAGCGGCCATTCCACTTCCTGCAGATTGTTCCATGTATGGGAACCTGTCAGGTAGACAGCTTTACCGCTATCATCACTAAAATACCTGGGATTACTTGCATGTGCTTTCAAAACTCCTGAAATTCTTTTTCTCATATAAATCCACCCTCTAATCCACTCAGGCTCCTAGGAGCCTGCCCGAGTAACGGCAAAAAACCAGTGCTTCATGAATCGGGTACTCCGCCGCCTTGAGGCTTCCCACGAGTCCGGCAACGTGGAGGCTGAACTCGGCGTCTCCCTTGTCCTCGAAAACGTGATAACGATCGCGCTCCGTCGGCCCCGTCTCGTCACCCGCGGCGAATCTCTCGTGATAGTGACAGTAGTTCCACATCAGGATCTGGACCTTATCGTCTTTCCGTGTGACTATGTAATTGCTCCCGCCGGCGATCCTCTCGGCACCCAATCGCGACAGGAACCAGTAGCCGTAATACGAAGGTTTGCGGAGTCCCTGCCCGTTAATCAGCCCGAACCCGCCGTGAAAGATGGTGTCGCCGGCCCGGTTTTCCTCGAAGACATCGGTGAAGTCCCAAAACCCAAGGGACTCCACGAGTCCCACGGCTCGCAGGTTGTTTTGGTGATGTAAGGCGCCATGAAAGCTGTATCATGGACCAGGTCGCGCGGGCTCGGGGATGAGTTCCACTCCGTCAAGTGTATTTCCGCTTGCGGGAAAGAGGACTTCCTAACGGTCTCGCGTACCCACTTAAGATCCGTGGGCGTACTGTCCTCCTCCCGGAAAGTCCTGAGCAGGCGGCCATCCGCATCCACCGGCCAGCAGTTCGGATAAGGGTGGGTGGAGATAAAGTCCACGGGTAGACAATAGCGCGAGCAATAGGTTAGGAAGTCCTCCACCCAAGGCGCCTTGCCGTTATCGAAACCGGATGTCGCGGGTCCGCCGACACGCAACCGCGGATCCACCTTTTTGATTGTTTCCGCGGTGACGCGATAGAGTTTGAAGTATTCCTCTTGCAAAGCATCCCAAAAGAACTCGTGGAGGTTGGGCTCGTTCCAAACCTCGAAATACCATTCCAGCACTTCCTTTTGGCCGTACCGGTTGATACAGTGCCGGATCAGCGCCTGAATGAGCCCTGCCCACCGGCCGTAATCACGGGGCGGCGTGATGTTGCCGCGCCACCAGAAGACGGTTGCTTCCCCGCTCCGCAGGTCATGAGGCATGAAGCTCAACTCGAGGAAAGGGCGAATCCCTATCTCCATGAAAAAATCGAAGAGGGAGTCGAGGTACTGCCAATTGTAGACCGGGCTTCCGTCCGGTTCCTCGCGGTAAATCATCATGTCATCGCTAAGGGTTCCATGATAGCGGATATAGCGGAACCCTAGCTCCTTCTGGAGTCCGCGAAGCTGTTCGCGCCAATCCTCGCGGAGACCTTCGGCCGCCCGCCCGGCGCAGATGAGCGTCCGCCAGAACGGGATGAAAGCCTGTCCCGGCTGATCCCAGCTGAACTCAATCCCGGTCATTGGTGAAACCTCCTCGGCGAAACCAGAAAATCGATGTGCGAGGTGAGAAGTGAGAGGTTAGCCTATGACTTCTCATCCATTGGCGTCTTTACCATTCCAGAATATCACCGGCGCGGAACACCGTAGACTGCACCGGTTCATACTGGCCCCCGCCAACAATGACAAGACGTTGCAAGGGTAATTTCCCGCCAAGAATGCGTAAGTCGACCTTTGGAACCCCGCCCAGACTCGTTTGCCGTAGCGTTCCCCAGGCATACCCGGTGGACCAAAACCAACTGCCCTCGCCTTTGGCAAAGGTCATGGTCCCGGTCACAGCCGAATAATGGAACCCGGTCATGGCTAGAATCGCCGCCCAGCTCGCCATGGCGCGGGCGTAATGATGGCCGCATTCAGCCTCGTCGAAGGGATTGCGCTTGCGCCCATCGTAACGGTCGCGTATAGCCGAAATCACTCGCAGTCCATTTTCGGTCTGCCCCTCATACAACATGTGTACGGCTGCCGTATACTCAAACCCCGTCATGGCCTCGTTGTAATACGGAAATGGTCGTTGGGGACGACATCCCAGCGGATAGGTGGCCATCAATAGCGCGGATTCGTCTCCCAATACAAAACTGCGCATGTGGTTGAAATGATGATGGAAGCCCCGCTTGAAATTGTACTTCATAATGCTCTGCAAGGTAATGCTCACATGATCGGCATCCAATAAATAGCCCAATCCGCAGACATGCGCCATATACTGGCCCACCAACTGGTCGACCAAGCATCCGGCTCCCAGCTGAAACTCAGGAACGGCCGGATGCCGGGAACCCATCCCCGCGGCTAGATAACTTGGGACATCCGAGGGATTCCGGGGCGGCCTGATATGGTGTTCGTAGTACCAGCCATTGAATAAGTGGGCGTCCAACCACGCCTGTCCCGATCGCGCCAGATCGTCGCAAGTGACAGCAAATTCCTCTTCTCCCAGGTAACGAGCCATTTCTTCTGCGGCGCGCAAAGCCCCCAAGTACCAACTGCCCATCTGCGGGTTGGGACCGTAATATTCCACATCCATGGTATTATGTTGGCAGCCTTCCATCACGCCGTCGCGGTCGGCGTCCCAGCCGCCCGGCATCCAGCAAAAGGCCAACGTCTTCTTGGCCTGTGGCCAGAGAGAACGCAGGATCTCGTCGTCGCCCGACAATTGCCAGTCACGGTACAGCTTCATCAAGCAACCCATCTGGCCGTCGGCCGCCGCCTTGCCGAATTCCCGGGCTCGCGACAGCGGAAGGTACACCCTGAAAGCCATCATGCCCTCTTCGTTGGTGGCATGCGAGAACTCCACTTCCCGCATGGTTTTCGCCAGATCCCCGAAGAGGAAGGCCGTGGCTTGTTCATAGTTCCATACATGCGTGCACGAGCCGGGACAGCAAGCATCCCGATCGCCGCACCCCTCCCAACCGTAAAAGCGGCCGTCGGGCGTGCGGAAACAAGTCTGGGATCGCAGGGTGCTCAGGTTGAAGAGCGCGGCTTCCTTCACGGCTTCCGGCAGGTCCGCGCGGCAGAAAGCCTCAACGAACCGCACGGTCTCCGCTTCCAGGCTATCCAAGTCCGCCGCCACACGCTCCGCCACGTCCCAGGCATCCGCGTACCGCGTGCAGTAGTAGTTGCCGATGATGTCGGGATCGCTCTGGCACTGGCACCCGCACTCGCAGCCGCTGTTTTCCTGAGCAGCCGTATCCTTGCCCTCTCTCGGGATCGTCCAACTGCGGCGGTTCGGGAAATGCCACGTGATGAGGAAAGTTATCTCCCGGCTTTCGCCTGCCGGTATTTGCACCTGGACGGCCAGGGACGCCATGGGGGCATCGGCCGGGCCGCTCCTCTCATCCAGCCTCCCATCGGACAGCAAGTCATCCCAATAATCCAACATTGCACCGCCCCAGCTGAGCTCTTCCCAAGCTGTGCGAAAGGTGATCCCCTCGGCCACCGTGGTCGCCAGGGACATGGTGCCCCAGCTTTCCGCCTGGGGTTCAGAATCGCCGGGCTCCATGGCTATACCGCGCACGCCGGCGCCATCGCGGTACCGGTTCCGGTTGTGCCTGGCCCCATGGTTGCTCGTGTCGGACCCGATGAAGTTGGGCACGTTCCCGCAAACCGTGGCGCTGAGTGTCACTGAACCGGTGTTGACCAGGCGGTAGCGGAGAACGGCCACAGGTATGCCGCTATGGCCCGCATCGGCCGGAATAAACGGATTGAAGGCGTCCAGTCTGACTGCGACAGGCAGGTCGGGATCGGACAAGCAGACTTGGCCCAGGGGGTAGGCCGCGGAAAACCTGCACTCACGGAAACGCGGCAGACCGGCAGTGGGCACTGGGGAGCCGGAGCCTCCCTCGTATTGTGCAGGATCCAAGGGCCCTTCCAGGGCGTAAACCGCCCGAGAACCTCCTTCCGGCTGAAAAGCGAGGGCAAAAAACGGCGCCATTCCCCAGGATTGCGCGGCCTTTTGGCTGGAGACCGGGATATACCCCTTGGCGGGACGGTTGCAGATTTCCCAGTCCCGCAGATCACCTCGACCGCCCAAGGATACGGTTCCTGTGCCGATTCCGCCCAGGGGCAGCGCGATGCGGAGCAAATGATCGCGGTCATAGGTTTTCAATATCGGCCATGGATTGTGGCTCATCTTATATCCTTCCTCCTCATGATTCATGCCTCACGCCTCGTGCCTCCACTTGGGGTCTTCTAGCGGTGTGCCAACTCTTTGCGCTCCATGGGGCATTTGCCTTCTTTGAAAAGGGTCACTCCAAAGGCTGTCTCCGTGTCGAGCCCGAAATAGGGGCGCAGGTCTCGATCGGTGTCCAGGCCTTCCTGACGCCAAATCTGCAGGGTCGCATCCCACCAGGGTGCCCATTCCAGGAGGGGTAGCCGGTCAGCCGGAAGTTCTCCATGCATGGTCTTGACAAAACGGGATCTCACTGTTTCAGCGTTCATGCGATCCTCCCTTATGTAGCGGGTAAGTTGTTCACCAGAGAGCTTTTTCAACCTACAACGACATTATGGATTTCCAGCCGCGGGAGAGTAAGTGTAATCGCATCGCCGTTCGTTACATATGACAACTCCCTCCCGCCCGGCTCAAGGGTGACCTTTTTCGGGGTGCATCCGCTGCGAATCCTGATCTCAAGCGGCCCCACGGGGGGGATTTCGTCGTAGACATAGACATGCGGGTCGGCATGCGGGCCTGCCGTATTCACCAGGTTAATCGCCAGCTTGCCGCCGATCCGGTTCACGGATAGATCCACATACATTGAACCGGTCACCTCGACCAGCGGTCGGGGAAACAGTTCACGCGCCAGACCATGCACGAAGTTGCGCGCAACCGAGGTGGCTGCCGCCAAGTATCGCTCGCCCAGGTTCAGATATGCGGCGGCTATTTTTCCCTTACCATAGGTTGTAATGGAAGCCGCTATATCGCTCGGTCCGTTATTGTTGTTTTCCTTATAAAGGTTGCCAAATGGTTTCACACCATCACCCAACACCACTGGCTGGACCAAGGTTTTGGATTACCCATGAACGTTTCCACCCTGTCGATTATATCCTCCAACATTAGAGCCTTTCACAATAACAACAGCATGTCTGAATTGTCCCAGATACAGATGGTTCCAGTGCACACGGAATGGAATAATGTATCTTTTGCCAGCAGTATTCTCCGATACGCTAATATCAAATGCAACCCTCCCATCCGGCTTCACATACCCGCTTTGAACCGTTCCTGAAGTTTCCGGAGGCACAATGATTTTTTTTGCAACGCATCCGTTATCTGATTCCCAGCCTTCAGGCAGCACGGGTTGAACAATTGCATTTGCAGGACCGGAACCGTGATTTGTCAAATGAACTTCAATGAAAATCCGGCTTCCGGGCATCGCTTCCTGTTCATAAGGATATGTACGTACCCACCATTCATCGGTACCGAAATTCGGGTTGTCCCACGGCAGAATTTCAGTCAGTATTCTAATGCGTTCCTTCAGTTTCGATTCCATATAGTCAAGATGACGATCCCCAAATTCAAACATCAGTCGTTGATGCTGATTGGTGATATAGTCGGGCTTACATCTGCGCAAAACATTGATACATTGCAGAAAACCTTTGTTTTCTCCAAGGAAGTTGCGGTTCCCGCTGCAATAATCGTCTATGCCGGTCGGAGAAAAGGAATCTCCCGAAAAGAATATTTTCCTATGGTGGCCCTCCACGAAAAGGCCGCCGTGGTAAAGGGTCTGCCCCGGAAAATGGAACGCCGTGAGGGTAAACTCATTCCAGTTCCAAAAAAACCCATCCGGCAAAGCTTCCACAGAAGGCACCGTACAGGGAGAAATACAGGGCAAAAAGTAACTTTTCGGCTGCCCGATAATTCCAGCCACAAGATCTATTGCCATTACCGGACAGGAATAGGAAGATACCAGCTGGTTCAAGAAGTCTACATGGTCGTCGTGATAATGCGTAATCCAGCATCCGTCAACAGATTTAACAATACCTTCATCTACCAGGTTTTTTAAGGCCTCTATGGTTTCGGTATGGCCGCAGTCGATCAGCAAGGCTGCACCGGTGTCCGATAGAATTACGAAACTGGTAAATCCTATAGCTTTTATGTAATCCGGAAACTCCGTACATTTTGCTGTGTTCATCTTTTCAAAGTCATTTCCGTCTTCCCCGAAATAGTCGGGGAAATAATAATTCATGCTGGAGATGGAACGGTAATTATCCAGCAATGCATCCAAACGCTCGATGGTCTTGTGGATGGATGGGGACGGATTGCGAATGAGTTCTCCATGGGAAGGCACAAGCATGTCTGTTTCAAGCGCTTGAAGCTTCTTCATACTTGGAACCAGTTTCTTCATGTTGCCCATAAAACCATGATAATCGAGGGTGGTAAAGCCCTTCTGAAGTGAGTATATATCCGACACCTGACCGTATCCGTATATCACATCACCAGAAAAGCAAATGGTTTTGCCGCTATCTTTTATTACATATGAAACACTGCCGTCAGTAACACCCGGAGTATCAACGACATCAATACGGAACCCTTCCCACTCGATTACGTCTCCTTCCCGTACAGCTGCAGAAACCGGTAAGGATTTCGTCATCACCAGAGGACCTGGCTGATTGTGATATAGATGCCAGCGGTTCTTCTCATCTTCCCAGTAGGCTTCTACAGAATGGAACAGATGCTTCTCCTCACAAGGTACGATGAATTGGGTACCCTTTTCAACAAATCGGTACGCACCTGCTGTATGGGTCCTTCTATGCTGTGTAAAAAGTATGCGGTCTACTTCTTCCACGCCCAGTTTTTCCAGGCCTTCCTCCATCAAAGTATCACAACAGTCAAACAGGAGCGCTTTATGATTCCGTATAAGAATGCCGGTGTTTACCGCTCCTCTGAATATATAACAATGATCCGTGAGTTTGACAGGGTTGTTTTCCATACTACCCATCATTTATACAGCCTCCACAAGATAAAGAACCGCAGCATGATCGTAGGGGTTGATGAATTTTTCTTCATTGACCGCTGTAATCGAACCGCTGTGGATATATTCACCAGTATGAGGATTCATCCATTCTACGAAGAATGTGCCTGCTTCCTTACCAAAGTTCACCGTAACTTCCTTTCCCCCGGCTTCGGGAATATATACAAGATACTCATATCCGTAATTTGCAAGGCAGTATCCGCTGGAGGCCAGGTCTGCCCGGGGGATTGCCTCTTCAAGATTCATCCGTCCCGCATATTCGCATGCATAGGCCAAATTGATCCGGAGCGGTTCCCAGATCGGGTGATTGCGGTTGTTGATAAGAGTCCACGCTTCAACGCCATAGTTTTCCATTCCATAAATAGGCTCATACGGATCCATCAGGATGGGATTCAGTCCCCGGGTAAGGCTCTTCCATACCCAGTCGATATTCCCCCCCATACCCCAAAGATGGTCGGTATCTATGATGATGACTTTGGAACCATCGGCTGCCACAGGGTCTTCCCCGTATGGCATATCCTCTTCCGGCCGTGGAGAAATCCAGTCGGCAGGACTACCAATCAACTGCCGGTTGGTAAGGGCATCCGGACCTCCGCCTCCGGAGGTGATTCCCACCGGATGCTGCAACGGTTTACCCGCTTCATAGGCCTTGATAAAATTCACCATATGATACTGCCACTGCCAGGAATCCTCAAAATGCTCATTGCCCATCTCATACAGGACATTCTCAAGGTCGTTGACCGTATCTACCACTTTTTTTACATATTCTTCCTGATACCTTACGACCTCCGGAATGGCCAATGTATGGACCGCCCGCCCTCCCAGGCCTGCCGGGTCACCATCCACTCCGTTGATGTTGTTGTTTTTATTGAACGGATGTCCGTTCCACGCAAGTATCCCGGTATTTGCGTTTTCGTTGATGCTCCACCGGTTGAACAGCATGATGGACACATAGATGCCTCGTTTTCCAGCTTCTATGACACGCTTTCTGATCCGGTCGAAATATTCCTGGTTGAAGGTGTTCAAGTCGAATTTCGGTTCTTCGTCCATAGCTGTACCCGGGCCTGTGCGGATATACGGCAGCGGACCGATATATATTTTTTCTTTTGTGATGTTATCATAAGAAGCCTCTTCCCAAACCCATCCTCTCATAAAATTTGACCCGTAACTTTCCATCCAGTCAAGATAAGCTTCGTAATCGAACTTTCTATCGGGGTCAGGTCCAAGGTATTCCTGCATATTGCTCCATGTGTGTGATCCGGTGAGATAAACCGGCTTCCCTGTTGAATCGGCAAAATACCGTGGGTTTTTCTGACATCTTTTGAGTACACCGGATATACTTTTATGGCGAGTTATTGCCATTGAATTCATTTCCTCTCCGTTCATATTAACATTCTTTCCATAAAACATTGTTGCTACTTCATAAATATCTCCACCACCGGCACCGCCACGTTCGGCTTCTTCACCGGCAGCTCCAGCGTGAGCAGCTTCTCG
>Ga0315291_10012663_pt1 | contig 10237 bp, 6 predicted proteins | sample YL17G12_20_MG_FD_203070 | JGI IMG/M metagenome (GOLD analysis project Ga0315291, IMG submission 203070) | Sediment microbial communities from Yellowstone Lake, YNP, Wyoming, USA - YL17G12_20 | ecosystem: Environmental > Aquatic > Freshwater > Lake > Sediment | place: USA: Wyoming | collected...
TTCGGCACGCAAGCGTGTTTTGTGTCCATAAACCAAATTCTTTTCCACCTTCCACCTTCCACTTTCTACTTTCCACTTTCTATTCAGTCGATGGCCGCATTGAGGACGGCCAAATTCAGTTCCTTCTCAAAGTTCCGTTGCTGAGAGGCCCCATTCCGACAGGCGATCACGCAGGAACCACACCCCTGACAAAGGGCTCCAATCACTTCTGCCTTCACTTCCTCTTCGTTGAGGACCCTTGCTCCATACGGGCATACCGTGACACAGAGGCCACATCCACAGCAAAGCCTTTTGATGACATAAGCTAAATAAGCCTTCTCCTCCACCGCTTCCTTGGATAGGATTGCTGCAGCCCGGGCAGCAGCCGCATTCCCCTGGGAGATGGTGTCCTCCATAAAATTGGGAGAATGGCAGAGGCCACAGTAGAATTTTCCACGGTCAACCGAATCGAGAGGGGCTGATTTGGGATTGGCTTCCATAAAAAAACCATCCGGATTGAGATCCACATCGAAGATTCTCGCCAACTCCTGATTGTCATTAGGTTCAATGCCTGTGCTGAGAACGACACGATCCGCTGGAAGTGTTACCCGACTGCCCAGCGCAGGATCAAACAGTGACACCTGAAGACTCCCATCCCGAAGTCCAACTTCCGGCTTGTTCTCCAAGTCGTATCGAATGAAGATAACGCCCTTCCCTCTTGCTTCATGGTAGTAGGCCTCATAAAATCCATAGGTCCTCACATCCCGGTAGAGCACATAAACATTCACATTGGGGTTCATCTCCTTTAACTTGAGGGCATTCTTCACTGCATGGTTACAGCAGATACGACTACAGTAAGGATGTTCCTCATCCCTGGATCCCACACATTGGACCATCACCACGGAATGAATATCCTTCAATTTCTCGTCGCTCAGGTGAATCATCTTCTCCAACTGTCGTTGCGTCATGACGCGAGGGTCTTTTCCATAGAGATACCCTTTGGGAATAACCTCCTTTCCACCGGTGGCGAGGATCAATGCTCCATGGTCGAGTATCTTCTCCTCTCGTAGAGTCGAGTCTCCGACATTCTGATGGCGGATCTTCGTTCTATAAATCCCGTTCTTCTTTTCAAATCCCAGAACCTCTGCCTCGGGAAAGAGATGGATGGACTCGTTGTTTTCCACTTGCTGGATGAGGTCCTTCAAAAGGGTTTCGGGATTTGACCCCTTCAAGGTGTAAAATGCTTCCCTCAAATTTCCACCCAGTTCTTTTTCCTTCTCGATCAGGTAAACCTCATATCCCTGCTCAGCCAATCGAAGAGAGGCTGTCATGCCAGCAAGACCTCCACCCACCACCAATCCCTTCTTCTCAACCCTCTCTCTCCCTTTTCGAATCGGCTGAATCCGCCTCGCCCTCTCCACTGCCATACGGATCAGAGTCATTGCCTTCTCAGTAGCTAATTTTGGATGATTCTGATGAACGAAGGCGCATTGCTCACGGATATTGGCATATTCGATCAGATAAGGGTTAAACCCCATTCCTTTAGCCATCTCTTCCATCGCCCCTCGAATCTCCCGATGGGAGCAACCTGCCACCACGATTCGATTGAGACCATGCTCTCCAATCCTCCCCATAATGAGAGCGAGATCTTCAGGAAGACACGCTAAACCGATCTCTTCAACATGGCTTACCTCTCTCAATCCTTTTGTCTCGTCGATGAGATCAGGGATGGAGAGGCTCTTCTTCAACTCCTCTCCACAATGGCAGATAAAAACCCCTATTTTTGGAATCTCTTCACCTGAGGCTCCTTCTGCAGGATACTCCTTCGCAGGATGAAGAATGCGATGAGGTGAGAGGAAGGATGCAGCCGCTGCCGCAGCGCTTGAACCTTCTACCACGGTCTCCGGAATGTCCCTGGGACCCCGAAAGGCTCCACCCACAAAAATTCCCTTGACCGAGGTTTGTGATGGATTAAACTCGTCGGTCTGGCAAAACCCCTGGCGATTTAATTGGAGGCCCATCCTCTCCGCCAAGTCCTTGATGTTCTGAGGCGGGGTGAAACCTACGGAGAGGATAACACTATCAAAGTCCTTCTCTTCAAAGGTCCCATCCTCCTTGACATAGGTGGCGAGGAGATTCTTCGTCCCCTGTAGTTCTTTGATCGATGAGATGGCGCACCGTTTATATTCAATCCCGTATTCGGCCTTTGCCCTCTCATAATATCGCTCATAATCTTTTCCCATCGGTCGAATATCCATATAGAAGAAGGCGATTTCGAGATCAGGAGACCGTTCTTTCGCAATCATGGCCTGCTTGGTGGCATACATGCAGCAGATAGTGGAACAGTGCTCCTGGCCGCAGGAGGGGTCCCGCGATCCAACGCACTGGATAAACGCAACCCTTTTCATCCCTTTTCCATCCGAGATTCTGACCGGAAATCCCTGGGTAGGACTCGATGTAGAGAGCATCCTCTCGAACTGGATGCTCGTCAGCACATTCTTGTAACGACCAAAACCATATTCACCTTTCCTTTGGGCCCAGAAAGGCTCAAATCCAAAACCCAAGAGGATCGTTCCGACCTCAATTTTCTCTTGTTCCTCTTTCATATTGAGATCAATAGCGTCAGGGCCACAGACTTTCACACATTCCCCGCATCGTGTGCAGGTTTTGGGATCAATGACGAGACTATGGGGGATCGCTTGGGGAAACGGGAGATAGATGGCTTTCCGTTTCTCCAGACCGCCCCCGAATTCTCTTTCCACCTCCACCGGACAAACATCCAAACAAGCTTCACAGAGCGTACACTTCTTTGGATCGACGAATCGAGGCTTTCGAAGAAGGGAGACCCTGAAATCTCCTCCCTCTCCCTCAATTCCCGTAACCTCTGAATAGGGCAAGAGTTCGATGTTATCGTGAAGGTGACATTCATAAATCGGACAGAAGGCCGGAGGTGTCGGACTCATGAAGCAAACCCCACAGGAGTTTGTGGGAAAGGTCTTGTCCAACAGAGGAAAGTAACCGCCGATCGCTGGCCCCTGTTCTAACAGAAATACCTTCGTCCCCGTCTCTGCCAATAGGAGCGCAGACTGCATTCCTGCAATCCCTGCGCCGATTACCAATGCTGATGATTTATCACCTCTGATCTTTTCCTGTCCCATCGCCATCCTCTTCCCCCCTCACCCTTAACCTTTATTTCAAAATTTGAATTTGAACTTTGGTAATACTTTAGCGCTTTGAAAATCCCTCCCTGCCTCCCTTTTTCAAAGGGAGGAGATATTAGCTTCCCCCTTTGAAAAAGGGGGATAGAGGGGGATTTTATAGTGATTCTTCTAATTTTTTTGGCTTTTGAAATTCATTTTTCAAAAGGCTAAACTGATACGAACTTTGAACTTTGGCATTTGACATTTACTAAGGAGTCCATAATTGAGAAGACATATTCTTCGAAAATCTCCCCTAACCCCAATACTGTTCAGTTAGGCTGTCACCGTTCACCCTGAGCCGTGAGCCTGTCGAACGGTCGAAGGGTGCGTCGTTAAGCCGCTCATGCTTCGACAAGCTCAGCACGAACGGCTTAAATGAACAGCATTGCCCCTAACCCCTCTTTTCCAAAGAGGGGGAATTCCGTCCGGCGCCAGAGTCCCAATGCCCGGCTTGAAGTGAGTAATGCGGCTCTGGACGGCGGCGCCTCCCTTTTGTAAAGGGAGGGAAGGAGGGATTTAGTCTTCCGTGTCTACACAATTATGGACTGACTAATAATTCCTCACGATAATCCTAATGATTCCAATAATCCTTTGGGAGAGATCATATGTTTCTTCCACCACCCATCTCTCTTTTCCACATCAAAAGCAATCCCCATCAATTCGGTAAAGTAAAAGATAGGGAGGCCGATCTCCTGTCTCATCTCCAAATTGGCCTGGCAGAGGCCACAGGAGGTCACAATGCATTGGGCACCCGCCTCCTTTGCCATGGACACAATTCTTCCCACCAGTTTTTTAACCACATCGCCATAAGTCAGCGCCAAATCCGCACCACAGCAATCAATCTTGTACGACCACTCAACCGGCTGAGCGCCGATGGCCTTCATCAACCGATCCATATACTGAGGATTCTCTGGATCATCCAACCGTGTCACTTTCGGGTGACGGACTAAGGCACACCCATAGTAACAGGCAGGTTTCAATCCTTTTAAGGGCTTCTTCACCTTCTCTTGGACTTTCTCCAATCCAATTCGATTAACGACCACATCCATTAAGGCCAAGATCTCAAGAGAAGACTGGTATGTAAATCCAACGATCTCTTCGATCTCCTTTCGCTTTGCCTCATCATTCTTAAGGACATACTCGGTTCTCTTCAGCATGTTGAAACAACCGGCACATGGAACGATCAGAGGCCCGGCCTGGGCAGATTGTGCTTTAGAGATGTTTCTCGCAGGAAGGCACAGGGAGAGGAGATGATTGATGCTGTGTGTCGCTGCGGCTCCACAACAGTTCCAATCCTCGATCTCCACCCATTTCACATCCAAGGTCTTGAAGACCGCTTCGGTCGACAATCCGTACTCCAGGGATGTGGAGTGATCGGTACAACCTGGAAAATAAGAGAATCTCATTACAAGCCTCCAATATTCCGAATAAAGCCAATGGCAACGAATGTACCGAATAGATCGAATTCGGTAGATTCGCTATCATTCGAGCAATTCGTTATTTTCCTCTTTGGCACTTTTCGAAAATTCTTTTAATCTCCCCCCTCCCCTTGATGAGACTGGGAAACAATGGAATTTTGCCCTTCATGAAAAGCATCATCCCAGGAATAAGGTCTGTCATGAAGTCCTTGCTTCTTAGTTTATAATCAATCAGCATGGTGGCCTCATGAACTCTCCCCCCCCTCTTGATGCTCTGCACAAACGCCTCGTGCAGGAGATGGATATTCTTCTCCTTGGCCGGAACTCCCTCTTCGATTGCCATTTCTCTTAAGGCGTCCATCAGGACACCGATGTCAATCTCGTTCGGGCATCGGGTCCCGCAGGTCTCGCAGGAAACGCAGAACCAGATCGCACTGCTTCCCAAGACCGCTTCCTTCATCCCCATCTGAATCATCCGGATGATATTATTGGGTCGGATATCCATATAAGGTGCGGTGGGACAACCTGCTGTGCACTTTAGACACTGGTAACAAAGACTCAAATCTTCCCCGCTCTTCTGTTTCGCTTGTTCTAAGAAAGAGGAATCTGTCTTCCCGATAATGGTTTCCGCCTCCAATTTTATGTCCTCCATTCTCAGATCAACCCTGAAGGGTTGAGTTACAAATCCGTAAAGTCTGTAACTCAAGGCTTCAGCCTTGATTCATTAACTAACAAACGTATCGACCATGTGAAGGACCTGTCCCGCAGAGGAATTCCGCAACTCACATGCATTGTTGGGACAGGAGGCAATGCATGCCCCACATCCCTGGCAGAGCGCGCTGTGAACGATCGAAATCCCACGACGAGCGTCCATCCCCCTCGCTTCATAGGGACAGATCTCTACACAGATTCCACACCCGCTGCAGATCCCCTCATCGACAAAAGCGATAAGAGGGTCTTGAAGGAGTTTATCGGTGGCAAGCAGGGCTTGAACTTTGCTCGCTGTGGCCGAAGCCTGAGACACCGTGTCCGAAATATCTTTGGGTCCCTGACCGCAACCAGCAAGATAGATCCCTTTTGTCGAACTCTCCACAGGATAGAGTTTGATATGGGCTTCTGTCAAAAAACCGTGCCGGTCCACTGTAGCTCTAAGTTTGGCCGCTAAGTCTTTCACTCCATGACTCGGGATCATGGCTGTGGCAAGAACCACCATATCGGCTGCCACTTCGACCATCCTTCCCGTCAAGGTATCCACTCCCAGCACTCTCACTCTTCCATCGTCCTGAAAAACTCTGGATACCCGGCCTCTGAGATAGAGAAGCCCTTTCTCCTCAATGGTCTTCTGGAGGAACTCCTCATAACCCTTGCCATCAGAGCGGATATCCATGTAAAAAATATAAGGTTGTCCATCTGGAATCTGCTCTTTATAAATCTTTGCCTGCTTGGCTGTATACATACAGCAGACTCTGGAACAATATGGCATATATCGATCCGGGTCTCTTGAAGCCACACATTGTATGAAGACCATCTCCTTTGGAACTTTTCCGTCAGAGGGTCGAAGGATTCTGCCTTTTGTTGGGCCATCGGGTGAAAGCATCCGTTCAAAGGCGAGGCCATCAATCACATCCGGAATTTCACCATAACCATATTCGCCCAATTGCTCTTTAGGATAGAGGTCATAGCCTGTAGCAACCACAATGGCCCCAACCTTCTGTTCAATCCGTTCATCTTTCTGTTCAAAATCGATCGCCTTCTCAGGACAGGTCTCCTCACATTTTTTACAACTCCCATCAAAAAAATAACGGCAGTGCTCACGATCGATCACAGGCTTGTTGGGAACACTATAAGGATAAGGGTGATCGATCGCCTTTCGCATCCCCATGCCCCTTTCAAATTGAGAAATATACTCCACAGGACAATTCTTTATACAGATGCCACATCCAGTACACTTTCCCCAATCTACTGAAGTGGCCTTCTTCCGGATGGCCAATTCAAAATTCCCAACATAGCCCTTCACATCCTCTAATTCTGAATAGCAATGAAGATCGATCCTTGGATGTCTCTCCACCTCCGATGCCTTTGAGATAAGACCACCAAGGGCAGGATCAAGATCCGGAAAGGTCTTCGAAAGTTGGGCCATATGTCCACCCAGAGCAGGTTCTCTTTCCAGAAGGACGACCTCATAACCCCCGTCAGCCAGATCAAGGGAGGCAGTGATTCCTGCAATCCCCCCACCGATCACCAACACCCTTCGATTGATGGCCATCGCAATGGCCTCAAGTTGCTCATTCTTCCTCACTTTATCAAGGGTAGCCTGGATGATCTCGGCCGCCTTTTGGGTTGCCTCTTCTTTATCCTTCTGATGGACCCAACTGCACTGTTCCCGAATGTTGGCGATCTCGCAGAGAAAAGGGTTCATTCCTTGGGATTTGACCGCCTTTCTAAAGGTGTTTTCATGCATGCTGGGTGTGCAACAGGCAACCACCACTCCCTCCAACCCCTTATCACGAATGGCCTCTCGGATGATCTGCTGCCCTGGCTCCGAACACATGTAGATGTACTCGGTACTGTGGGCGACATCTTCGATCTTTCCTATCTTTTCAGCGACCGATTTAACATCCACCGTCCCAGCAATATTCACTCCGCAATGACAGATAAAAACACCCAGCTTTCTCATGATCGCTTCGCTCAAGGTTTGAGGAGCGCTTCGCTCGAGGACCGCTGCGCTTGAGGCAAATTCTTTGTTTGTTGCCTCTTCCCTCAAGGCTCCGTCAGGAGCCGATCCTTAAGTCCGGTAAAACCGGACGCTCCTTAACCGTTTCAATGTCTTGCAAACAACACTTGAACTTTACTCGCTGCCGCATTGGCATGAGCCACTGCATCGGCAATATCCTTCGGCCCTTGCGCACAGCCCGCGATATAGATCCCCTCAACATCCGTTTCCACGGGTCTGAGTTTCCTCTGGATTTCTGTCAAAAAACCATATTCATCTGCAGCAATCCCCAGCTTTTTGGCCAAGTCCTTGGTATCGTTTTGGGGGATCATCGCTGTAGCTAAAACCACCATATCCGCAGCAACCTCAACCTTCTTCCCGGTCAATGTGTCCACACCCCAGACCACAACCTTCTCCCCGTCTCGGAAGATCCGAGAAACCCTTCCCCTCAAATAGAGGATCCCTTCTTCCTCCATCCCCAGCTGGATGAACTCTTCATACCCTTTCCCTGTAGAACGGATATCCATATAGAAGATATAAGCCTGTCCATCATGGACTTTGTGTTTGTAAAGCCGGGCATGCTTTGCTGTATACATACAGCAGACTCGAGAGCAATATGGCATATACCGTTCAGGATCTCTTGACCCCGTGCACTGTATAAAAACCACGTCCTTCGGTATCTTTCCATCCGAGGGCCTCCGTATCTCACCTGTGGTCGGCCCAGACGCTGAATTGAGTCTTTCAAAAGCCAAGCCATCGATCACATCCGGGATCTCACCGTAACCATATTCGCCGAATCTCTCTTTGGGCATCAAATCGAAACCCACTGCTGTAATGATGGCTCCAACCCGTTCCTCGACATAACGATCCTTCTCTTCGTAATCAATTGCTCCAACTGGGCAGATCTTCTCACACACCCTGCATTTTCCCTCCCGAAAGTAACGGCAGATGGAGGGATTGATCACGGGCTTATTTGGAACAGCCTGAGGCGATAAGGTATAGATCGCTTTGCCCAATCCCATGCCTCGATCAAATTCAGATGGGTTCTTTGAAGGACATTTCTCCTGGCAGAGGCCACAACCCGTACACTTCTCCCAATCGACATAGGCCGCCTTTCTCCGGATCCTCACGATGAAGTCTCCTGCCCTCCCCTCGACCTCGTCTACCTCCGAGTAAGTAAGAAGTTTGATTCGAGGGTGTTGACCTGTCTCCACGGTTTTTGGGGTCAATGTACACTGGGCACAATCGAGGGTGGGGAAAGTTTCAGAGAGCTGAAGCATCCGGCCTCCGATAGAAGGAAGTCTTTCGACCAAGATCACATCATAACCCGCGTTCCCCAGATCAATGGAGGTGGAGATCCCTGCGATCCCCCCACCGATCACCATCGCTCTTTTGACAAAGCCATTGTGAGACTTACTTAATTCCGTTTGTCTGTTTTCACTCAATTCTTCACTCACAAGCCAACACCCGTAACTCTACCCCTCACCCTTCCCTCCCCCTCGAGGGGAGAGGGAAGGGGTGAGACGTCTATAGAAGGCCTTTTTCTTTCAAAAGGGGTAAAGGGTCAACTGCATTCTGATCAAATCCTAAGGTCTGGTAGTCGAGTCCCATGGCAATCCCAAGCAGTTGGGTAAAATAGAGCACCGGGACCGGTTTGAAATCCAAATATTTCTGCTTGATATCCGACTGCTTGTGATCGATATTGAAGGTGCACATGGGGCAAGTGGAGACGACCACCTCTGCTCCGTTCTTAATAGCAGAGCCCAGAATTTTATATGCGCATTCTGTGGCCACTTCGGGCGAACCCACCGATTGAAAGGAACCGCAGCATTCGATTTTATATGGGAATTCCACAGCCTCTGCGCCCAATGCTCCCAAAAACTCTTCAAAGAGAATCGGCCTTTCCTTATCGTCAAACCCCATCTCTTCAAAGGGCCGGAGGAGCATACATCCATAATAGGCGGCTGTCCTCAGCCCGACCAAAGGCTTTCTCACCTTTTCTTTGAGTTGAGAAAACCCGATATCCTGCTTCAAAATTTCTAAATAGTGGAGGATTCGAAGATCTCCCTGATAGTTCTTTTCGATAAAATTATTGATCTTCTCCCTCTTCTCCCCGTCCCCCTGAATCAAATGGTTCGTTCTTTTGATCACATTGAAGCAGATAGCGCAGAGGGTGGTCAGGACAGTTCCTTCCTCCCTCGCCGTCGCCAGAATCCTTGATGGCGCAAGAAGAGCCATGATGTTATCAGTGGCCAGCGGAAAAGTGGCTCCGCAACAGGTCCAGTTTTTTAACTCCTTTAATTCAAACCCAAGAAGAAGGGAACAGTTCCGGGCTGTCTGATCGAAGTTTTTCGCCTTTGTATAAAGGGTGCACCCTGGAAAATAGAGATAATCCATTCATAACTCCTTCCAAATCCCAATTTTCAAATCCCAAATCCCAAATAAGCTCCAAATTCCAATTTCAAATGACCAAAACAACCCCTCACCCCCCGCCCTCTCCCCTCTGGGGAGAGGGCGGGGGTGAGGGGAATTTACTATGACAAAAATTTTCTAAATCCGCTGACAAAGGCAATCTGTGGAACTTTTTCTAAAAATCCTTCTGGAAATTCGGAAATCTGAATATAATCCTTCCTCTCCTTCTTCCTTAAAACAACCATCCTCAAGGCATCCATCACCCTGGCAATATCGATCCCCTTGGGACACCTCGATGTGCACTGAAGACAAGAAGCACATAGCCAAAAGGTATTGACTCCCAGCACCTCCTCCTCCAAACCCAGAAGTGTATACCGAATGGCCTCGTGGGGACCGATCTCCATTGCAAAGGCAACCGGACATCCGGCCGTACAATTCCCGCATTGATAGCAGGCAAAGAGGTTCTGCCCGCTGATCAGTTCCACTTTCTTCGCAAATTCGTTATGAACCTTCTG
>Ga0315291_10012664_pt1 | contig 10237 bp, 19 predicted proteins | sample YL17G12_20_MG_FD_203070 | JGI IMG/M metagenome (GOLD analysis project Ga0315291, IMG submission 203070) | Sediment microbial communities from Yellowstone Lake, YNP, Wyoming, USA - YL17G12_20 | ecosystem: Environmental > Aquatic > Freshwater > Lake > Sediment | place: USA: Wyoming | collected...
TATCGTCAAAGCCTATCCGCGTGTGTATCAAATGTACAGGGAGGGCATGTATCATCGTTTAAGGCTTGTCCCCCAACTGGAGCTGTTCACCGACGCGAGCGTTCCCCATGAAATCTAACCCTGGCTTCCTGCCACCCTGCGATTGCATCCCCAAGCTCCAGCAGCAGCTTGCCAAGAATAACTATCACATTCTCCCCTTTGCGGCGAAGCCTGGAGTTCATCCGTCGATTCCGGGGCTCTTGACGGTTTCCCTATTATTACAGGCAAGCGGTCGACCGTCCGCGTCGGCTTTGGTGGAGTTCAACTTCTGTCCATTCTGCGGGCTTGCTTTGCGTCAAAAACCGAAAGGGGGTGACAATAATGGAAAGAAAGCCAAGGACCCTAGCTCAAGCGGAGGCCCGTCTGCTTAAAAAGGGCTGTATCCTGGACGATCATAAAGTACCCGGGTCCACGGTCGGCAAGTATCGGGTGGTGATGGTGCCTTACGATGTATTGTTTAGTTTAAAATGTTGGGCGGCTGTGGATTGTATGCGCCGATATATGCCGGTCACGTGCATGTTTGAAGATCGGAAGCGCGCGAAGGGTGGAAGGCATGAAAAAGAAAGTTGAATCCCAGAAGCTGGTCCTACAGTTTATGGGGCTAACAAACGTAAGTTGTGACGATTTGAATCGTTGGCTTATTTTCCATAAGAATTGTTCGACGTACGTACCTGTGGGTACTAAGGCTGTTCAAATACATCAAAATAACCATAACATTCAACGTACTATTGACAACGTTCTGAAAGATAGGGGGCTTGTCCTCTTTTCACGGGACGGCGCAAAAACCACATGGAAAGTCAAGGAGGCAAAGACATGAAAAAGAAACAGCATCCCAACCAAGCCGCTCTTGCGGGCTTGCGGCCCCGGTGCCCGGTGTGTGAGAGTAGGTGGTTGCAGTACTCGACAAAGGCCCATGCCTGGTACTGCCGGCGGTGCGGGCATTATGACATGCGGGCACTTGTAGAATCGAAAAAGTTGAAAGGAGGCAAAGCATGAACATACGGACCCCTGCGGGATTTGCCACGTTGAATGCCCGTGAAAGGGTAGTCGCTTCGGCGGTGCTCACGATTTTGCGCGACCTGGAAAGTATCGTGCCTTATACAGGCGAAGACCGTCGCGCTCAAATTATGGACAACATCGAAGCCGACGTGATCAAGCTCGCCAAGCTCTTTTATTAGCCCCCCGCCGTTGGCGGCGTGCACTATTGTTTCTAAGGAGAATAGCATGGACTATGAAAAGCAATTCGAGGATGCCGAAAAGGAAGGCAAGGCGGAGCGCGTGACTGCGATGCGTTTCGTCTTTAAGGAGAATGAGCCCCTGGTCGGCATGTACTTAGGCCGCGATTTGATTGCGGCGCAGAAAAAGGGCATGGCCGATTCCTACAGCTATCGTTTCGATACAAAGGACGGGCCCGTGACCTGTTTTATCAGTTCAGCCTATGATAAAGCGCACGGGGAAGCCATGATCGAAGGGGCGATCTACAAGATCACGTTCAAGGGAAAGCAAAAGATCTCTGGGGACCGCACCTTCAAAATTTTCGACGTGCGCCGTGCCCCGGGTCCACTGGAGCCTCCGGAGGCGGAAGAGGACGCGGAGTAGCGGTCTTGTGGCCCTTGGAAGGGTTGACGGTGCTGGAAATCGGGCATTCTTTGATCGTAGTGACTACCCTTACGGTCTGTATTGGATTCTTTATCGCTACGCTTGTGGTGATTTTCTGGACCGTGAGAGATTTGAGGCGCGAAGGAAGGAGGGCAAGATGCCGCGCACGACCCGACACCAAATTGTAGACCGCGCCCTACAGGCGATTGAGTACATCGATGCGCTGGATATGGCGGTGTACGATATCGAGCAGCTAGCGGCGGGCCGACAACCCGCGCTGGACGAGTACCGCCTGCCGCTGTTGGAAATGCACGAGCTCTTGAGGCGGCAGTGGCGGGCCTTCCGCTTGAAGCTGTAGGAAATCAAGCCCCCGGTCTTGCAATCGACAGTCCGGGGGCTTATATTGATTGAAAGGCCTATCATGATTCTATTATTGATCTTGATCGGGGTGGCCGTACTTCTTGCTTTTCTGATTCCGCTTCACTAAGGGGGCGACCCCATGGGGATTTCCGCCGCCGTCGGGCGCGTGCTCATGTCCAAGCTCGCCCGCATGTTCACCAGCGTGCATGATATCGTGGCCGAAGCCCGCAATTTAGGACACGACTACGGCTACGTTAACATGGTACGGGATGCGAGCTTTTTCAAGCAAGCGCACGCACTGGAAAACGCGCTCGCCATGTTTGATCCCACCCGGCTCATTACCAAGAATCGTATGGTGGAGACGCGCTTCGAGCGGGATGCGGCATTCCGGGTGTACGGGATCATGACTACGACCAATACTGAAACAGGAGAAAAGGATATGGCACCCGTATCGATGTACACCAATTTCCGGGGCTCTAAGGCCCAATATGAACAGGAGTTCATCCTTAACTACGATTTCGGTCCTAGTCGAAGCGCTCCGGCGGCTTTAAGTATCACGTCCTTTGACGTGGATCTAGTCGTACACAATCGAAAATACGGGTACGCGGAGTATCCTGAATTGCTGGAGCTATAGGAGTGACGGCATGATTGACTGCGGCAGGATCTTGCGGGTCAATCATACTCGGGCTTTTCCCTCACACTTGATCCTGCTGGACACGGAAACGAAAATCACTCCGACTGAAGACGGGGAAGTCCATACGTTTCGCTTGGGGTGGACTTGCGAGTTGACGAGGCGCAAGGGCGGCGTAGATTTTATCGAAGATTGGAGGTTTTCAAATGATGCGCAGGATTTCAATATCTTCCTGGAAAGTGTATGTGTGGGCAAGTCTACGACCTGGATCTTGGCTCACAATCTATTTTTCGACTTGCAGTCTTGTGGCTTCTTTCCGTATTTTACAGCATCCGGTTGGCATTTGGATTTTCTGTATGACAAAGGGCTTACTTTTTGCATGGTCATACAAAAAAGACCGAGTACGATTAGACTGTTATCGTCGACCAATTGGTTTGACGTCCCGCTGGAAGAACTGGGACAGGATGTCGGGATAGAAAAGCTGTTGGTCGATTTTGCTCACGTCGGTGAAAAGGAGCTCGCCGCCTATTGTCGGCGTGACGTGGAAATCTTGAAAGCTTCCCTGCTGAAATACATGGCCTTTTGTAGGGAGCACGATACGGGTCGCTTTGCTATGACCCGGGCGTCTCAAAGCTTTGCGGCTTTCCGGCATCGATTCATGTCGGAAAAGATTTACGTACATGAGGATAAGCGGGTCAAGCTTCTGGAGCGCTCTGGATACTTTGGGGGTCGGGTCGAAGCCTTCCGGTTGGGGGAGCTCACCGGGGGCCCGTTTCTTTTCTTAGACGTGAACAGCATGTACCCCTACGTGATGAGGGAAAACCTTTTCCCGACTCGGTTGTTGGCTTATTCGGAAGATCCGAAAAACGACCGTTGGCAAAAGGGTCTTGAACACGGGGCGATTATGGCCGAAGTGGACTTGTCGACCGACGTGCCCCTATACGCCATGAAAAAGGACGGCAAGTTGCTGTTCCCGGTCGGCGAGTTCTCGACCGTTCTTTGTACGGAAAGCTTGAAGGAAGCGATTGCGCGCGGTCATTTACTGTCGGTCCTGAAATGGGCGACGTATCAGGCAAGGCCTTTGTTTAAAAACTACGTCGACTATTTTTATCCCCTGAAAGTCCGCTACAAAGCGGAAGGCGACGCGCTCTATACCCGGATTGTGAAGCTATTCCTGAACAGTCTCTATGGCAAGTTCGGTTCTCGCGCCCCCTTGATGGACACCTTCGACTGCCCGGATTTCCCTGGCGTATCGAGAGAAACGGTGCTGGACGCGACCACGGGGGAACGCTGGATTGAGTATGCGATCATGGGAACGTTGGTGCGGCTCTACGGGGAAGTGGACACGGCGCAAACGGTGGTGTCGATTGCCGCCCATGTGACAGACTGCGCAAGGATGCTGTTGGGGCGGCTCTTGGAAAGCATAGGCTGGGATCGGGTGCTGTACTGCGATACGGACTCCGTAGTCATACGGAAAGCGGACCTGGAGCATGTCACCTATCTCAGGGACGACAGTCTCTTGGGTGCCTTGACGGTAGCCCAAGAAACGGACACCCTGACACTGTACGGATGCAAGGATTATGAAACCAACCAGGGCCGGAAGACCAAGGGAGTACCGCATAGGGCTACCCCTTGTGGGGTGAATGCGTACCGCTATCTGCAATTCGACCGGCTAATTTCTTCATTGCGCGCCGAAGTCCCCGAAGGAATAGCGACGCACTGGCGGACGAAAACACTCTCCGGGGTCTACGATAAGGGTGTCGTTTCTTCGACGGGGGTCGTTTCGCCATTTCACTTGACCCCTGCCTGAGGACTCTTCGGCAGGCTCTTGTGCGTCGCGTCGGCCATTTTCTGCAACGCTACCGCGGATTTTTTGATCGCCTCAGACGTCTTGAAAGCTTTTTCCGCTTTGGCTACGACTTCCGCTAAGTTCAGTTTAACCGATTTCAAGCTCTGTCTCCTTTAAGCCTTTTTGAATGGCTTCCAAGTACCAATTGGTGTACTTTTCCGCATACCCGAGTTTCGCCATTTCCACTCGGTAGGTTCCCACGTCGATGATCGATGCCCGCAAAAACTTGTCCAGATCCGACTTGCTGGGGAGCTTGGTATTCTTGGCGCGGGTGATATCCCACGATTCCAGCTGGTCCGCCTGGGCTGCCGGGGTCAAGCCCAGCAAGGTCATGCGCGATTGCGCTTCGGCTCGCTCGATCAAATGCCCCGTGTACTTGTCTCGGATGAGCGCCAGGGATTTGACGGTCTTATCCCGGTCGGAGGTGAGATCCCTTTGTGTCAAGTAAAAGTCTGCGACCGTGTTCTGGTATCCGATCTGCATGAGCCATGCCAGGGCTGTAGTGCGGTCGATGTCCTTATACCCGTAGGCTCGCAAGATGTCTTCTTTAGCCAGATCCCGGTCCGCACCCGACTCGTACTTGATCGAAAAGTCTACGAGCCTTGCGGCATCGGTCGGCGAGTAGCCCATGAATCTATAGGTGTCGAAGAGCTCTAATTCCGACAACGTGCCCGTGCCGTACATCCGTCGGGCATCGACCCGGGTAATGACGTTGTAGGTCGCCGACTTGATTTTTTCCCTCCAGAACGGCGGGAGCTCCACAATCGTCATGTACTCATAGACTTGATCCCAGGTCAGGATATCCCGGTGAAACATGTCTAAGACCTGTTGCAGGCCCGGGTGCTCCCAGTGAGCCTCCCACATTTTTTGCGCCCAGAAGGTCGGATAACCGATCTTGGCGGCGTGCTCCAGGTACAATCCGGGGGCGGGTTGGTCCAGTCCGAACATGCGCTGCACTTCCGGCTCAAACGCTTCCCGTCCGACCATATAGATCAAATCCTGCACGGTCGGCAGCTCCGGCCAGGAGAGCATAATTTCGTTGACCCTTTCCGGAGTGTAGCCCATTTCGCTTAACCGATTGAAAGCCCATTCTTTTGGCTTTTGCTCCCGGTAGTACACGTTCCGGATGGTTTGCTCGCTTATTCGCAAGTAGGTCGAGGCAAACATAAGCCGGATATCATCCTCGGTATAGCCGTTGCGGCGTAATACTCCCCATATCTGTTCATCGAGGCCCGGATCTAGGGCTCGGGCCCCCATCACTTCCCCTGCTCCAGGAAGGCCGGGCCGGTACTTGACGCCGAGAGACTGCAGCATCTTGCCCATGCCCGTGCCCATGATGTACTGCATGATGGTGGTGTACATCGACAGCAGCGACAGGGCCTGTATGATCGGAGAAGTACCTTGCAAGGGCTGGTAGAAGCTTTTCAGGAGTTTCGTCGCCTCCGCGTCCAGGCCCAGCGAGCTAGAGAGGCTGTTGACCGTAGCTTCCCACGTGGATTTAGGGACTTGAAAAATGGGGCCTTCAAAGATTTCTAGCGTGGGCACTTGCGCTTCGGGCATGAGCACGTTGCCCCCGGCTACCCCCATGCGCATGAGCCCGTGGAAAATCTTGACGAGTATCAGTCCTAGTCCCGGGAAAAAGCCCTTCATTTCGGAGAGTTCTTTTTCAAGCTTGAGGTATCCGGCCTCCTGCTCTTTTGCGTTCTGTATTCTGTTCGCCTTGCGCAGCGCTTGATTTTCTTCCCAGGTCGCCATATTTTAATACTCCCCTACAAACCAGGATTTTCCCACTTCACCACTCGGAGGAGAGGGAAACGCCAGGGCGGCGGGCTCGAAGCTCAAGGAAGGAAAGCCTTGGAAGGCGGCCAGGGCTTCCGATAGGCTAGCGCCCCAATCTTCAAACACGGGCATCACCGCCGCAATCTGCTCTTCCACCTTGACGTCGACCCCTAAGAGCACCACGTCCGCGACGTCCACTTGAAACTCTTTTCGCTCGGCTTCCATCCAAAGGAAATACTCGGCGAATTGCTTGCGGATATCCCACCATTTTTCTTCAACTACTTTATTCATCCGACCAATCCGGTTTTCATGCTCCTGCAGCAGCGAGTAGATGGCGTCCACTTTGTCTAGAAGATTAACTTCTACGCTTTCTAGTGCCTCCCGGATATTCTTAAGCGTTGGCCCCACTTTGGCTAGCAGCACCTTTTCGATTTCCTCCGGCTGAGCCTCGATAAAGTCCGACAGCGAAGATTCCAGGAGCTTGATACCCCCTTCCACTTCCCGTACCCGGTCGATGTTCGCTTTAAGCTCTTCTAGCTCCGCTTGCTGTACGGTGCTGTATTCATTTTGAAGCGGAATCAAGACTTCATCGATGATATCGTTGAAAATCATTTCCGGGTTATCGACGTAGCGGTCCACGCGGCTCCGAAGCCGGGCGCTCCAAGCGGAAGCCTTTTCATACCAGGATAGCTCGGTTGTCTCCGGGGGAAGCCCTAAGAGGGCCGTGGTGCCCGCCGTGATGCCCCGCCCTAGCGCGATATAGGAATGAATGAAAGCCGTGTCTTCTCCTAGCTCCTTGGCGAATGAAGACAGGGCGGCATTCAATCCGAGAAGCGCTTCCTTATAGGAAGGCATGACGATCTTGAGCATGTCCGACAGGAACTTCAAATCTACGATCTTTTTGATATCGATGAGCTTGGCAATCCCATTCTTGATAGCCAGGACCAGCGCGGAAGCGTAAAATTTCGCCATGATCGTCTTGACCCACACGGCGACGGCGGGCAAGATAAAGGCCCCGGCGATCATGGCGACAAAAGCGCAAAAGAAAAACGTGTCGTCCTGCAGCCAATCACTCAAGGCATACATAAACTGAATCCGGGCCTTGCGCAAGCTTTTGACGACCCAATCGATCGCGTCGGTGATCCACTGAATGATGGGGCGTAAGACCGTATCGACAATCCAGTTGATGGCGTCCCGGAACCAGCCCATGATTTCGCTTACCCTTGCGACTTACGCGGTCTTCTTTGCTACGGCCTTTTTTAAGGACGCGATCATAGCCTCTAGCTGCGCGACCGCCGCCTGTTCATCGCTGATATCCTCGCCCATTTTGACGGCTAGGGCCAGGGATTCCTTCAAGTAGCCTAGCTGCTTTTCGGCCTGCTCCAGGTCGGGCAGCAGGGCCTTACTCATGTCGGCCATGCGTTTGCGGATACTGTCGGACATTGTTTGTTACTCCCTTCCCGGCGGGGGTAGAGATTTCCACCCCCGCGCTTCAGACATCTATGCCTTTTTGAAGATTCCAATCACGGCTAAGATAGCCCCGGCCAGGGCTATCGCTACCGTGACCATGCCCGAGATAGCCGCCGTGCTCATGCCCAATACCACGGCGACGGCCAGGCATAACACACCCACACCCGTCAAGATTTTCGCAAACATAGAAGTCCTCCCCTTGCTACAAAAGATTTAAGCCCCGCCACGCGGGACATAGTGAACATGAATATGGTCGGTATGATCCGGCGGACCGAACAACACCGTGGCGTCTATGAAACGGTCTTTCAACAGCACCCGGATCATCCCGGCGGCCCTAAATGGATCGTGCATATCTCGACTCCGAAGATCTAGTGCTCGCCCGTCCCGGTGCGCCTTGCCCACGTTGTAGGTGCGGTCCTGCGCCCCGGTAATGACTCCAATCGTACCTTCCTGCATGGCGGCGTACCAATACGCTTCCGCTATCCAGAATAGCTCCGTGGTCAAGCGGTCGAAGCGCACTCCTTCCGCCACTCGCACGATCATCTTAGTGTCTCCAGGTCACTAGGATAACATACAGGAATTGCGCGGTCATGATCAAGGTCGGGATGGCGAACAACCATAGTTGAGTATGCTTGCGAATATGCGCCCGTAATTCCCGCTGCACGCTAGCTAATAGCTGGATAAAATGGTCGATTCGCTCTTCGAGCACCTTGACCAGGGTGTAGGTGTCTTCGATAGTAGGCTTTTTATTCATGGGTCTTCCCCTCTTTACTGTATGATGTAATAGTGAAGTAAGCTGTAAGCCATGATGTTGTCTGCCGGCGGGGCTATAATTTCCACTAGACATCGATAGCCGAAAACAATATCTTGCCGAATCGACACATAATAAACTAGGGAATCGAAGTCCAGATATATGCACCGTAAAATGTTGTTATGGACGGGATAAACAACTTTCGCATTGTCAATCGGATCTTCATTAGCAAGCACTTGCCCGTCAACTGTCAACCGTATGATGCAACCCGTGATCCCCGTCGGACTATCAACGTTAATAAAACCATTAAATAAGTGACCCTTGCAGATAATGTCATGCAGCATTTGCGTATCCCCCGCCACAATCATTATGGGATTGCGCACGCTGCGCTGCAAGAGGCCGTACCCGGGAAAGGTAGAAGCCCCGAAAAAGTCCGGATGCCCTCGCGCCACCTATTCCTCCCAGCCGTGGAAAGACCCGCGTATGATGGCCCCAGGATCGCCAGTTTTAAGAACTAAATCATAGTCTGCGGGTATTTCTATGGGATAGCAATCCTGCCAGGTTTCGGTTAATTGTCCGATACTTACCATATTCAAGTATAGGAACAGGGTTGCCTCGACGTCTCCTGCATCCCGTAGATAAAAACCACAAGCCACAGGTACGGCCGTTGCAGAGATTTGACAGCTCCAAGAGCTAAGAAACAGTGTTTTTCCCGTTGTGACGGTGTATAGAATGACAATAGCATTGTTGGCAGAACCATAAGCTATAATTTGCGTACCCCGGTGAGCGGGCCGCGTGCCGATCCATTTCACTTGGTTCGGTTCTCTGAAACTCATGAGCGCCATACTAGTCTCCGTACCTGTCAAACGTCTGCAAGGCTTCCTCCATAGAAGCCGCACTGACTTCCTTTTGAGTGACCCCTGCGGCGACCAACCCTTCGGTCAGCTTTTCCATGGTCATGCTCGGCAGGAAGCTCGCGATAAAGACTTCGGCGCTCACTTGTCCGATCCGGATTTGAAAACTGTGAGCGTAGGTGTCGTCTTCGTTCCAATGTGAAATCGTAAAAGCTTTTCTCGGGGAAGCGATATAATACCTATCAGGAAACGAAATCAGGGTATTATCCCCGAAAAAGGTTTCTTCCTGTTCCGAAGGCCATGCCTGATACCCGCCGTCGAATACCGCTACATGCAGTAGCCCGCAAGATCCCGGGGGAAAGTACAGTTCAAATTGATAGATAAGGCCGGAGGTAAGAAACATATCCTCCTTAGTAGGATTGCTTTTTGACCCTCCGGCCGCACTGGATATCGTCTTGGTGTAAATCACACCCCGACCCCTACAGGGGCTTGTACTGCACCGTGATAGCCGCGCAATTAGTGCCGACTACCACATAGAGCCCCCGGCTAAAATAGATCGGACAGGTGAGCGTAAAAATGAACATCATTTCATCGACGCAATACAGATCGTACAACAGTTCATCCCCTAGCCCATGCCCGTTCCAGAGTTGGCCGTCCGCGTCCCCTACACCATTCGAGGCAATCGATACGGAGTAAAGCAAGCAGGGGGTCATACAGACCCCCCGCGTAGCTGCTACCCGTTCGGCTCGGACTAGTTTTAGTTCCGCAATTTCCGCTTGGCTGAACATCCGATCACCCTTGCTCTAGTACATCCGCGCTTGCTGCATGGCTACACGAACATACTCGTTCGTGTCCGGAGTTGCTCCAGCCTGCAAGATGAGCTTCCCGCTTCCACTCTTGCGAAT
>Ga0315291_10012665_pt1 | contig 10237 bp, 5 predicted proteins | sample YL17G12_20_MG_FD_203070 | JGI IMG/M metagenome (GOLD analysis project Ga0315291, IMG submission 203070) | Sediment microbial communities from Yellowstone Lake, YNP, Wyoming, USA - YL17G12_20 | ecosystem: Environmental > Aquatic > Freshwater > Lake > Sediment | place: USA: Wyoming | collected...
AGACTGGTCCAAACCTAACTATGTTACAACAGCTGTAAGCGAAGACAGGAAAATCATGATATCGTACATACCTCAATTACAATCAATTACTATTGATTTCGGTTATCTTGAAGGAGCCAGCTTTTCAGGGAGGTTTTACGATCCAAGGTCAGGAAAAGTGGTGAAAGAATTCAATGTCGACAAAAAAACAGTACAGAGAATCGCTTCTCCTCCTGGTGAAGACCTGGTTTTGATAATTGAAAAAAATAAATGATTATGAGAATAAAACATTTATTAAAATCAGCAATTGTATTTTCGATTCTGATTCAGGTGAATTGCCTGGCACAGGAAGCTTATCAGTTTGACGGCCAGAAGCTTCTGCTTTCAAACGGGGAAATAACACGATCAATCAGGGTGAGAAACGACAGCATCTCGTCTGTTGGTCTGTTTCTTAAAGGTTTCGAAATGAACTACCTCAGAGGGGTGTCGCCGGAGTTCCAGTTTCTTTTAAATAACAAAAAACTGAGCAGTTTTTCAGGATGGAATACAGTTTCATGTGAGCCCTTCTCCGACGGACTTCAGGGTAAAGGAGCTGTCCTCAGATTAAGAGGCAATGGACCGGCAGAAGGGATGGAAGTCTCTGTTTCCTACCTGATGTATCCCAACCTGCCACTTGTACGGAAGCGCCTTTCATTCATCAATAAATCAGCTGCTGATATGAAGCTGGAGGCTGTTGATATTGAAAACCTATCGCTGAATATTGATTATGTGTCCACCTGGGTCTATCACAACTATGCCCGCATGAAGCATATCGGTTCATATACCGGTAACTGGGATGACCCCGTGATAGTTATTCACAACACCACTATGCGTGCAGGATTGGCAGTTGGCAATGAAGCTCCAGGTGTACTTAAAAGAACTGCCTTTCACACTTCAAATAATAACATTGAAGCAGGCTTTACACATCCGGGTCAGGATTTTCCTTTCAGGAAATGGTTGAAACCAGGTGAAACATGGGAGTCTGCTGATACATTCATTGCACTTTATTCCGACACTGATAACGGATATGAGGTTGTCAACACGGTAGTGAATGACTATGTCAGATTATACATGGGCACTCGTCTGACAGCCATCAGTAACAAGCCTCTTTTTGTATATAACACATGGTATCCATTCCGGACATTTCTTACCGACTCGCTGGTAAGGGATGTGGCAAAAGCAGCTTCTGAATGCGGCATACAGGAGTTTATTATTGACGACGGATGGCAGTATAACCAGGGACAAAGATCATCGGATAAAGGATGGGGCGGAAACTATGGCGACTGGCTCGTTGACAGAAATAAGTTTCCGGAAGGACTGACTTCCACTTTCAGTTATATCCGTTCACTGGGGATGAAGCCCGGACTGTGGATCAGCATCGGTTCGGCGACTGCGGATTCAAAGGTTTTTCAGACTCATCCCGGGTGGTTTGTGGTTGATCAGAAAGGCCGGACAGGTAACCTGCATTTCACTTCAGAATCATCTGATTTTTACACAAGCTGCTTTGGAACAGAATGGTTCAGCTATATTAAATCAGTAATTCTAAATCTTGTTAAGGAACATGGTCTTGCATACGCCAAGCTCGACCTGTCAGTCGTTACAAGCGCCTACATAAATGATCCTGGGTTTTCAGGCTGTTATGCCACTGACCATTCTTATCATCGCGATCACGAGGAGTCTTTCATCATGATCTACCAGAATGTCCTTAAGCTATTCGACGAACTTCATGCAGAAGCCCCGGAACTGTTTATCGATTGTACTTTTGAGACTGCGGGGAAGCTCCAGTTGCAGGACTATGCATTCTCAAAGCATGCCGATGGCAACTGGCTCTCGAATATAGAAGAGCCTTTTCCGACAGGTGCGCTGAGGGTAAGACAATTGGCATGGTGGCGCTCTCCTGCACTGCCTGCCGGCTCGCTGGTAATAGGGAACCTGCCTCTGGACAGCAAAGACCTGGAATTTGATCTTAAATCACTCATCGGAACCCTCCCGATTATGCTTGGCGATCCCCGGAAGCTTACACCTGAACAGAGATCTGATATGAAGAAATGGTCTGACTGGATGATACGAATGCAGGAGAGATACGACTATATGTCATTCAGACAGGATATTCCCGGTTTCGGTGAACCGGCAGAGGGCAGCTGGGACGGATGGGCTCGGATTAATACTGATAGAAAAAACGGTGGTATTGTCGGGATATTCAGACAGGCCGCCAGGGAAACATCGAGAACCGTCTCCATCAAAAAACTCAGTCCTCAGAAAAGATACATTATATTATCAGCACCAGATGGCAAAAAGATAACTGAAATGACCGGCAGTCAACTTGATCTCCAGGGGTTTAAAGTAAACCTGGAAAAGATATTTGACGGAGCTATTTTTGAGATCAGATCAATAGAGTAACTTATGTTTAATGGAAAATGCCAGACCTTTCATAAATACTACCGGAATCTGCATTTAAAATCAATGCCGGAAAGATCGATCCGGTATCTTAAAAGAGAATATCAACCTTTTTCCCGGCGTGCTTTGTCTCCAATACTCCTCCAGATGTCAATGGCCTCCAAATGTAACTGTCACCATTACCCTGTGTTGACTCTTTAAGAGTAATCCCTTCGCACTTTATAAGTGCAGGTTTTGTTCTTAGTCTGAGAATATCTGTTGATGGTCCGAAGGTGGAATATGAAATACTCTGCGATTTATAGGTTATGAATGTTACAATAGAATTTGTCCCCAGGAACCTGTTTTTACCACCAGGAGCCAGCTCCGGCATAGCCGCCATCGCCCTCAGATAATGCCTCACATAATCCCCATAACCATCTGTAAGCCAGATATCATCGCGGATATACCTGTTGCGGCCGTCGGCAGCAATGGTATACGTTGCCCAGTTAAGGGTACGTACAGCATTGGTTTTGTAAGTTGTGTCACCCGACAAGATTGTATACATCAGCTCTACTGAAGCCTGTCGTGAGGAGTGACTGTTTCCCGGAACCCGATAGACTGTCTGTTCATTCATGACAGTTACCATGTATTTTTCATATTCATGGTTCCCCAATTCCCTGTGAGTCCACTCGATTATACCCTTCACATCTTTTTGCCAATCAGGAAACAGACCTGGATTCTGCAATATGAACATGGCAAATGTAATGGCATTGGTCTGGGTATCACTCCATCCCGGTATATCCTCGAAAAAGGGTCCCCATTTATTGGTTTTCAGAGGATAGGTTTTCATCCAGTCGAGGATTGAGGTGAACGATTTACTATACTGGTTTTTATTTGCACTGTCTGCCTTCATAAGTTCTCTGAAAAGCATGAGTGTTCCGGTCCAGTTGGATGTATAAAGGGCCTGGGCTACTGTCTTCCCTGACATATTGTTGTCAAGAAACGATCCCATTTTTCCTGTTTTTGCATTTACCCTGAAAGGAAGCGGTGATTTTTCGTTGTTTCCCGGAATAACATGGGTTCTTAGTGTATTAGCAATTCGAATGGCTGCGTCAAGGTATTTTTTCTCTCCGGTCATTTTGTACAGATTTACCAGTTCGTAACCGAAATTGCCTGCTTTATCGGGTTGCAGAAATCCTTTTCCGTTACGCATGTCACCATCGTATTTTCCTGAATGGATATCAGTATTATAAGGATAGGGTAAATAGGGCCAGCTATCAGTGGAATCGGATAAAGAACGTTCAAGATAAGTATCGGCCAGGTATTTCATGTTTTCAATTACAGCCTGATTCCCTGTATAGGCATAGAGCAGTGTCCAGGACGACAATGCCATGTTGATCTGATCACCACCCAGCCCTCGCATATCATGCTCCGGTTTCCACACCTGGTGATTCATATAATACTTCAAACCATTTGAATCGGTCTCCATTTTATCCCAGAAATTCCATACAAGCAGTAATACCGTATCGTAGGAAGTTCCCGGGTCAGATGAATACCATGGAAGTATGGAACCATCTGCCTTATTGATACGTACAGCATGATACTGGATTGTATCACTTATCAGCAGGGTATCCTGTACCCGTGGAGCCGATGGATTATGCCACCTGCATCCGGATGTGGCAATTGCAAAAATTGCTGTCAGAAAAAGAACCAGTGTTTTCATAAAGGCTTCTTTGATTTTTTCATATAATTATTCTTTCTCAGATTAATCATTTTTTGAAAATTACTGCTGTTGATTCAGCATATACAACCTTCTGAGTTCCTCTATTATTAAATTGTCAGCTTCAGGATCGAAGCGCAGAATCTTTTGCAAGTGATTCCATGAAAACAAGATCTGACATAAAGATATTACCTTCTTCATCTTTTGCTTTGAAATAAAAACCATACAACATTGCCTTAAGAATCTTATCATATGGCATACCGATCTGAGCTGCCAGATGTACTGCACCCATAAAGCGGTCATCAGATCCAAGCTTCCTGATCAGATCGTGGCCAACGCGGTAAATCGTATCCTGCAGTGCCCTGTTACGAAAGCGTAACAGCAAATCATCAATATGATCTTCAAGATCATTCATTCTGAAATCTTCCGGATAAGCAGCCTGTAAAATCTCCGCTGATTGAAGCATCACATTCCTTGTAAAATAATAAACTTCAGCATCATCCAGAACTTCAAATATGTATATGGCTTCAGTGTGTTTGCTAAAACCAAAATAGGCCGCAGTTGCATGACCAAGGTTATGAATAAACGCTTTCCGGTCCACCCAGGCTTTTATGTTATCTTTAGGAGCCAATCCTTTAACATCCGGGATCGGCGACTTAAATCCCCTTCTATCAAGAATCAATGTATTATATGGTTCGGCATAAACCATAAGGGGATCTTTATCCAAATCATCCCGGGTCATTATGGGTACCATCTTACCTATACTTGTTTCAATTAATCCAACCAGTTTTTCGAGCGGATAATCCTTTGGGAGAATTCCTGCCAGATGCTCTCTGAAAAAATCATCCGCATCCCTCATGTTTTCTGCAATTATGATGTCAAGGGGACAATCACTATTCTGGTTATATCTTAATTCTAATCCTGCAGCGATAACAGGGATGACTTTTTCAAGGGCACTTTTGCCGACAGATACAGCTAATATGCCTGCTGTTGATACAGCTTTAATCACCTTTTGTCTCTCAAATGCTGATATAGCCTGAACATTAGAGACTTTAATTTCTTCTTCTTTCTCTCCTTTAATTATCACCTGGTAACTTCCCCGGGTGTTCAGGCCGTCAACAATTACAGGGTCTGTATCAATAAAAACGATCTTGTACCCGCTGCATCCGAAGAGCTGCCCGATAAATGAACGGCCAATCTTTCCGGCTCCAAAAATCACTATTTTCAGGGATTCAACCGGATATTTACATTTTGCAAAACTCATAATTATTCTCTACATGACATCTTTTCAGAATATACCGACAAGTAAATTCATATTTAGTTCATAATGAATTACTTAATATTTATATTTTTCGTATTTTCCAGGTGAAGTTTAGCGTCAGCAATTTCCTTGATTCTTCTTCCATGAACAGTTAAATTTTCTATCGTAATATTCTCTACCAGGTGATTTTTATCCGAACCGTAAAAAACAGAAAAAGGGAAAGGGCCATCTGTCACACTTACATTTTTCAGAATTATATCTCTGATGTAACCCCGGAAATTTTTATGACTTTCTTTCTCTTCCTCAGTAACCTTCAGTACATTATCCCATACTCCATTTAGGTAAAGTCTGTTAATTTCTTCCTCATCGCTAGTACCATCTTCAGAATAAACCGACCTGAAAATTGCCAGATCAAATAATTTATGGTCCGCGTATTCCACCCTGAGATTATCAACCAGAATTTTACTTACAATCCCTCGTCTTGCATTATGTATACTGAAGGCTGCTCCTCCTTCCACATGAATGACATCATTATCTATAAAGCTGACATTGCTGACATCGCCGGAAAGTTCAAAACCTATTTCTATTCCATTCCCCCATAACGCATTCCAGAATACGCAGTTTTTTACGGTCACACTGTCAACGCCATAGAACGGACCGGCAGCAAGTTGCCCGTAAGCCTGTTGTTCAGTGCGTGCCTGACCGGAAGGTGCTTGTCCGACAGGAGGCTGGGGTTTTGCAAAGCTTTTTATTGCGATACAATCATCTTTTGTACGAATGAAACTATTCCTGACAATTACATTTTTTGTACTTACTATATCGATGCCATCATCTCCTCCATTGTCACTCACAATTTTGATATTGTTAATATCCACATTATTGCAGAGTGCTGGTACAACGTCCCATGTTTTACTGTTGTATACGGTTATACCTTCAATGTGAATATCGTTGCATTCAGATAGTGAAATCAGTCCATTAATACCTCCGCCAACTTTTTTTACCGGTTCTCCAACAGTTCCTTTGGTTTCATTTGCTGCAGCTAAAGAATCCATGAAATGTCTGCTGTACGACCCATCCAATATTCCAAGCCCTCTGATTTTGATGTGGCTGACATTTCTGGCTCTGATATTGCCAACCACAACGGCACCACCTTCAATATATACCTGTTGGTTATCTTTTAAATTTATAGTGCCGGGATAGTGAATCTTACCTGCTTCGAAATACAGAACATTTTTATCGGAGCGATCCGGTTTATTGATTTCCGGAGCGTTCGCAAAAAGAAAAAGAGGGATTTTAAAAATTCCGTTCAACTCAATGCTGTACTGACCAGTTTTATTGATTCGAAAAGTAATTGTACTATCGCTGTTAATTAAAGGTATAATTCCGGCAGAAAGTGGCCTTACGTCAACCCATTTAACGTCGCGGGTTAATGATTTTATAGCAATCTCAACCGGCTTGTCCATTACAAAACTGCAAAAGGCAACCGGGATGGGAGAAGAATAAACTAAAACATTTTTCCCATCCACCATCACTTTAAATTCTGAAGAAGGTGTAAAACTGGCCGTAGATACAGGAAAAGCATTCCTGGTTTGAGCAAATCCTGCGATGGACCCTGAAAGCAATAATATTATTAATGAAACAGCTTTTTTAAAAAAAATGAAGATTTTATGTTTAGTTTTCATTTTGAAGTTAAAATAGTTTAAAAATTAAAGAGGCATTAAAAACAATGCTATAATGTATAATGATAAATAACTGACAGAAACTCACATAATGTTTATTTGTTCATCACAGGTTGAATTATTATATGAATAAATATAATGAAGAATTCTTATGTATAAGAATATATCCAGTATATATTTGATACTTTAGATGATTCTGTACAATTATTTGCGGACCGTATATGGGTTTTGCAAAGGATTGCCGGATGCTTAATAATTGTTTATTCATTTTCTTGAAAAGAAAATTTTCGCGGAAAAATATAACCATAAAAAATATAACACTATGCGTTTAAAAATTATCGGACTCTTGTTGATATTCCTCTGTGCGAACTTGCCAGGGCAAACCATTAAGCAGGTTACTGTTGAAAAGATCAATCCCGATTTGCTAAATGACCACTGGAAGGCGGAATGGATAACTCATCCGTCAGAATCGCGCCTTGAGTATGGCGTTTTTCATTTCCGGAAAAATTTTGAACTGAAGGATCAGTCACGTGAATTTATTATTCATGTTTCTGCTGATAACCGATACCGGTTGTTTGTAAATGGCAAGGCGGTATGTCTTGGTCCGGCCCGTGGCGATCCTGAACACTGGCCTTACGAAAGTATAGACATTGCGGCTTTCCTGAAACCGGGTAACAACCTGCTTGCTGCCGTGGTGTGGAATTTCGGGGAATTAAAACCCTGGGCCCAGTTCTCAATTAAAACGGCTTTCATTGTGCAGGGAAATTCTGCATCAGAAGAAATTGTGAATACAGATACATCGTGGAAAGTCATTAAAAATCCTGCCTATTCTCCTGCTTCGGCCGGTGCAAAGGAAACATACGGACAGTTTGTTGTGGTTGGTCCCTGCGACAGGGTTGACGCAGCGCTTTATCCCTGGGGTTGGGAGACTCCCGGTTTTGATGACCATGCCTGGTTAACGCCACTTACATTGGATGTAGCCCATCCACAAGGTGTGGGAACAGATATTAATTGGGTGATGACCCCCCGAAGAATTCCCTTGTTGGAGCAAATACATCAGCGATTTGCATCCGTCCGTCGTACTTCAGGTGATCCTCCGCCAGAAGGCTTTCTTTTGGGAAAAACAAACTGGACTATTCCGGCCAATCAGAAAGTCATGGTTTTATTTGACCAGAAAATTCTGACTACCGGATACCCTGAACTGCTGGTCTCAAAAGGGAAAGGAAGCCGGATCAAACTAACCTATTCCGAATCATTGTTTGATTCAAACGGACAAAAAGGAAACCGGAATGAAATAGAAGGAAAAACCATGGTAGGGTACTCCGATTATTTTTTGCCGGATGGTCTCCCGGACAGGTTGTTCCGTCCCCTCTGGTTTCGCACCTGGCGTTATCTTCAGCTTGAGGTAGCAACCGGTGAGGAACCGCTGGTGATAAATAATTTTTCGAGTGAATTTACAGCTTATCCGTTAAAAGAGAACGCAGTTTTTGAATCTGACCAGGCAGGTTTGAAACAAATCTGGGATGTCGGCTGGAGAACCTCCCGTCTTTGCGCCAACGAAACCTATTATGATTGCCCCTATTACGAACAGCTTCAATATGTTGGTGATACCCGCATCCAGGCGCTGATTTCCCTTTATGTATCCGGCGATGACCGCCTGGTTCGAAATGCGATTCTGAATTTTGATGAATCCCGGTTTTCTGAAGGACTGACACGAAGCAGGTATCCTTCATCCAGCCCCCAGGTCATCCCGCCATTTTCATTGTATTGGGTGGATATGGTCCATGATTACTGGATGCTGCGTGATGACCCTGAATTTATAAAAAGCTTTTTGCAGGGTATTGATAACGTTTTAGGCTGGTTCTCAAAACGGATCGATCGGAGAACAGGGATGCTTGGCAAGGTTGAATATTGGAATTTTGTTGACTGGGCTGTTGAATGGCCCTGGATAAATGAAAAACGGATCGGCGGAGTTCCTCAGGGGGGAACTCAGGACGGGAATTCTTCCATTTTGTCAATGCAATTTGCATATGCTGCACAGCGCGCAGCTGAACTGTTTCAATACTTTGGACAATCCACACTTGCTGAAAAATACAGACAAACAGCTGAACAAATCACAAAAGTGGTATATGAAAAATGCTGGGATGAATCACGCGGGTATCTGGCAGATACACCTGCAAAAAATGAATTCAGCATGCATGCGCAGATTTTCGGTGTATTGACAGATGCCATTCCCGAAATCAGGCAAAAGGTTTTCGTGGAACACTTCATGAATGACAGGAAACTGATTCAGCCGACAATGTATTTCCGGTTTTATCTAACCCAGGCCTTGAAAAAAACAGGATTGGCCGATCGTTACATTGAAACACTCAGCCTCTGGAATGAGATGCTGCAAAAGGGATTAACCACCTTCGCCGAGAATCCCGATCCTACCCGTTCAGATTGCCACGCATGGAGCGCAAGTCCGGACTATGACTTTCTGGCAACAGTGGCAGGCATCCGCCCGGGTGAGCCCGGATTTAAAACCATTGAAATAAAACCTGCCCTGGGTGCCCTTAATTACATCAAAGGTCAGATGCCCCATCCGGCAGGAGACATTATTTTTAATCTGAAAAGAATCGGAAACGAAGGTATCAGCGGAGAAATTATATTACCTGAAGGACTGACCGGCAAATTTATCTGGAATGGAAAATCGATAGATTTAAAAGGTAAAACAAACATTGAATTATGACTTTTAAGTGCATCCTGCCAGTTCAGATGTACCTTATAATAGTATTATTGTAAATCTAATCTTATGAGAGCAAAATCCTTGTTTATTTTTCTTCTAAGCTGCATCATTTGTTTTGTACAAAATAAACCTGAAATCGTTTAACTGAAAACCAAATAAGGGACAGGAAATTATACTCCTGCAATTCTTCGTTTGTATTCTGCAAGCGCTTCACTTAACCGCATTCTGGCAGTGTCATCCCCCGGAACATTATGTGACGGATGGATATATAACTTAACTCCTCTTTGAACTAAAATCTCAGCAGCAGTTGTAATTGTCATCCAGACACAGGTAATAAATGCCATTGTTGAAACAGGACCAATTTTATCCTGATGGTTCTTAAGGGTAATAGAAGCATCTTCCAGAGGGGCACACGTATCAACCACGAAATCTGCAAGATCAAAAATTGTTTTCCC
>Ga0315291_10012666_pt1 | contig 10236 bp, 6 predicted proteins | sample YL17G12_20_MG_FD_203070 | JGI IMG/M metagenome (GOLD analysis project Ga0315291, IMG submission 203070) | Sediment microbial communities from Yellowstone Lake, YNP, Wyoming, USA - YL17G12_20 | ecosystem: Environmental > Aquatic > Freshwater > Lake > Sediment | place: USA: Wyoming | collected...
ATGTCGGTGTAGGTCATCTCGGCGATGATGTCGGCGTCGGTGCGCTCGATCATGTCCAGGGGGTCGAGGGGCTCGACCTGGGCCGGTGTCGCCTTGGGGTATTCGGCCAGGCCCTTCCCCTGGCCGAAGAGGGCCAGGACGGCGGGGATGTCGATCCCTTCGGGGAGGATGAGCGTCCCCTTGATCTTGTCGGTGATGGCCACGACCCGGGCTTCGAAGCCGAACGCGTCGCGGAGGTAGTCCTTCTTGTCGTTAAGGATCTGGAGCAGCCCCTGCCCGACGGTGCCGCAGCCGATGAGCCCGATCCGGTGTTCCATTCCTGTCCTCCTCCCGAGTGTTTCAAAAAAATCAATATAGCATAATTCGGGGACACAATACCATTTGCCGAATTTGCCCCGGTCGAATTTCGGAAATGGGTATTGTGTCCCCGAAAAAAAAAGGGCCGCTCGCCCTCATCGTCGGCGATGAGGACGGCGGCCCTTGACGTCTGCTCTACGAGAGACGTTTACTTCGCGGCCGGGGGATTCTCCTTGATGAAGTTCTCCAGCCACTCCGTGGTGACGGACTTCGGCCGTTCGATCGGCAGGCCGAGGGCGCGGTCCCAGACGAGCTGGGCCAGGACGCCGAGGGCGCGGGAGACGCCGAAGAACACGGTGTAGAAGTCGTACTCGACGGCCCCGTAGTAACAGAGGAGGACGCCGGAATGCGCGTCGACGTTCGGCCAGGGGTTCTTGGTCTTGCCGTGCTTCGTCAGGACGTCGGGCGCGACCTCGTAGACCAGGCTGACGACCTTGAAGAGGTCATAGTTGGGCATGTGCTTGAGGGCGAACTCTCTCTGGGCCATGTAGCGGGGATCGGTTTTCCGGAGAACCGCGTGGCCGTAACCGGGGATGACCCGCCCGCCGTTCAGGGTGTCCCACATGTACTTTTCGAGCTGTTCTTTGGTCGGGACGCCGCCGAGATCCTTCATGAGGTCCTGGATCCAGCCGAGCACTTCCTGGTTGGCCAGCCCGTGGAGCGGCCCGGCCAGGCCGTTCATGCCGGCGGACAGGGAGTAGTAGGCGTCGGACAGGGCCGAGCCGACGAGGTGGGTCGTGTGGGCCGACACGTTGCCGCCCTCGTGGTCGCTGTGGATGCAGAGGTAGAGCCGCATGAGCTCCTTGAATGACGGGTCGTCGGTGACGCCGAGCATGTGGGCCATGTTGCCGCCCCAGTCGAGCTTCAAGTTGGGGGCGATGTGCTTGCCGCCCTTGTAGGACCGGCGGTAGATGTAGGCGGCGATGTTGGGGAGCTTGGCGATGAGGTTCATGACGTCTTCGTACGTCGCGTCCCAGTACTGCGACTTGGGCATTTTCTCTTTGTAGCGCCGGGCGAACTCCGACTCCCGCTGGAGCTGGAGGATGGCCAGGGAGAACTGGGTCATCGGGTGGGTGTCCTTGGCCACGGCGTTCATCGTATCGAGGAGATACTGCGGCAGGACGCTGCGTTTCTGCCACTCTTCGGTGATGGCGGCGCAGTCCGCGGCCGTCGGGAGCTCGCCGAGGAGCAAGAGATAGAAAATACCTTCGGGCAGGGGTTCCGTCCCGCCCGGGGCCTTGGGGAGCTTCTCGCGGAGTTCGGGGATAGAGAAACCGCGGAAGCGGATGCCCTCGAACTTGTCGAGGAGAGAGCAGTCCCAAAGCATCGAAATGATGTCGCGGGCGCCGCCGACGATCTGGCCGACGTTGACGCCAGAGACGTTGACGTCGCCGAATTCCTTGTTGAGTTTCTGGACCCGTTCCTTCATCGGGCCCATCACGGTGACAAATTTTTCCTTCAAAGTCGCCATTTCGAGATAAACCTCCTGTTTGAATAATTTAAAAGGGTGCAATTCACCCTCGCAGAGCGTTTTATGTTAACACGGGCCAGGGGGACTGTCAATCGAAAAATGGCCGGAAATTGGGTTTCACCTTCTCTTCGAGAATGCATTTATCTATTATTATTTCAACAGCTTACGAGGCACCCGCTCGTCCGCCATCGCAGCCTGGTAGGCGAAGGCGGCCTCGACCACGGCGTTCTTCATCAGGTCCTCGGCCGACAGCGTGTCGAGGAAGTCGAGGTTGGTGTGTCCGGCCGTGCCGGCGATCCGGTCCTGGATGAACTGGAAGCCGGGCAGGCCCGCGGCGTCGAACGCGACGTGGTCCGTGCTGCCTACGCTTTGGATGGAGATGGCCGTCAGGCCGAAGTCGCGGAACGGCTCCATCCAGGCGGTGAAGAGGCGCCGGGCGTGCTCGTTCCCCTGCAGATAGATGCCGCGGAACTGTCCGGCCCCGTAATCCTGGTTGAAGTAAGCCGAGAACTTCTCGTAATCGGGCGTCGGCGGGTTCTTCGGCTCCTTGGGGTTCCCGAAGTGCTTGCGGACGTATTCCTGCGAGCCGTAGATCCCTTGCTCCTCGCCTCCCCACAGGGCGACGCGGATCGTCCGGCGCGGCTTGACGCCGATCGCTTTCAGGATGCGGACGGCTTCGAGGGCGACGGCGCATCCCGCGGCGTCGTCGCTGGCGTTGGGGCTGGCTTGCCAGCTGTCGAAATGGGCGCCGATCATCACGACCTCGCCCTTGAGGTCGGTCCCGGGGATCTCGCCCAGCACGTTGGCGGCCTTCTCGACCTTGTCGCCGAGCCTGTTCCGGATCTCGATCTCGATCTTGACCGCGAGGCCCCGCTTCAGGATCCGGCACATGCGGTTGTAATGTTCGGGCGTGACGGCGACGATCGGCAGGGACCCCAGGCTTTCCTCCCGCGACCACTTGTCGTCCTTGGTCCCGGGCCGGGCGAAACCGACGACGACGCCGGGACGGCCCCCCTCGCACTGCAGGACCGCTACGGCTCCCTCGGCCTTGAAGAAGGCGATCTTCTCATCGGATTTGAGCAGGTCCGGGTTCGGCGGGGGCGGGGTTGGGCGCGCAGGCGGCGGGACGACGTTCTCCTGGAGCTTTTTCAGGTCCTCATCGGTCAGCCGGGCGACGCCCGCGGCCAGCGAGGCCTGGCTGATCGCGAGGGGAGGCGAGGCGAGGACCACGACCCCCTTCAGCTTCCCTTTGAACTTGGCCAGGTCGGCTTTCGTCTGGAGTTCGGCGATCACCACTGGGCAGGCGACCTTCCCCTGGGTCCCCGGCGTGTGGGTCAGCGGGAAGCCGGTCATCGGCTGGTAATCCGGCTCCAGCATGTGGAGCGAGAAGAATTCGTTGTCCCAGGTGACCCCGTAGTCCATGAACGGCTCGATGACGACGTTCTCGAGCCCGAGCTCGTCCATCTTGCCCTTGACCCAGGCCTGGGCCCGCTTCATGTCCTCGGAGTTCGTCAGGCGGGCGCCGAGGACGTCGACGATGTAGCCGGCGATGTCCATGACCTGCGAGCGCTGTAATCCTTCTTCACGGATCCTGGCGACGGTGTTCCAATCGACGGTCGGCGTCTGGTCCGACGCGAAAGCGCTGAAGACGACGACAAGAGAGATGGCCGCGAGGGCCCGGGGGAACGGCTTCATGGATGGCCTCCTTGATCGGGAGTGATGTCAGCCCCCTATTCTCCACAATCGGGCGACGGTTCGCAACAGGATTTGCGGCGGTACGAATGAGGCGCGGGCTTCCGGCGGCGGGGCGTCGATGCCAATCAGGCGAAAAGCATCTCGAATCCGCGCGGGTCGAGGATCTTGATTTTGCCGTGTTCCCCGATCTCCAGCAGGTCCTTGTCTCCCGTTACGAGGAGATCGGCTTCGGCCGCGGCGGCGCAGAAAAGAAGGAGGTCGTCGTCCGGATCGCGGACGATGCGCGTCAGCTTAGCCCCGGGCGGCGCCTCTCCAGTCATGACCGAGACTTCCCGCAGAAGAGCGAGGGCTTTGCCGATCTCTTCTTCTGTCGCGTCCAGCTTCTTTTTGAGGGCGCCCTGGAATTCCTCCAGGATGATCGGACAGACGAGAAGAACGAACTCGCGCTTGTTGGCCCGCCGGAGCAACTTCGCGCAGAGGCCGTCGGCCGCGAAGGCGGCGACGAGGACGTTCGTGTCGAAAACGACCCTCAAGAAACCGCCTTGAAGACGTCTTCGTCCGTTACTACACCCTTGGCCTTGGCCTTGCGGGAAAGGCTTTTCCGAAGTCCCGTGAACCGCTCCTCCCATAGGAATTCGCGGAGGGCTTCCTTGATCAGGTCGCTCTTCGTGCGGCCCGATTCCTTGGCGATACGGTCCAGTTCTTTGGCCATGTTCTCGGGGAAACTAACGGAAATGACCGCTCTCATGGGGGCCTCCTGTATTACATTCTACTACACTCGGACAGGAAGTCAACCGGTAGAGGCTAGGCGGTTTTCCGGCTCCCGTTAATCAGACGCTCGAGCCCGTGACTTTTCTCATTATGGGCGTGGACAAATGATCTTTGGCTTCTATTCAGACCATCCGACTTGGGCCGTATGACAGGCACGAAGGCACCCGCGCCGTCCCACATCAGAAGGCGGGATTGCCGGTCGCCGCGACACGTGATAAGATTTCATCTGCTTGATCGAGAAATGAAAGGGGTACGCATGAGCCGCTCAAAAAGCTTCGCTTCGATCGTTCTGGTTATCCTACTGGCCAACCTGTCTGTAGCCTACGCGCAGGAGGCCGCGCTCTCCGACGAGCAGGTGAAAGCACGGCTCGCCTTTATTACCGGCGCTCTGGACGCCGGCCAGCCAGGCGCCAAAAGATGGTGGTACGGCTGGATCGCCGGATATTCGGCCGGGGCCGTCACGATGGGCGTTCTGGCCGGCGCCCACTGGAATGACACCGAGCTCGTCGGCGGCATTCCGGTCCGCGACCGGGGATTCGCTGAAGACATGCTCGTCGGCAGCGCGACCTTCGCCCTCGGCGTCGCCGGCCTGCTCATCGATCCGTTCGTCCCGGCCACGGCCGCGCGAAAATTACAGCCACTGCCTGAAGCGACGCCCATGGAACGGGTGGAGAAGCTGCGGCGGGCCGAGGAGATCCTCCGCCAGTGCGCCCGCCGCGAGAAGGACGGCCGCGGCCTTAAAACCCACCTGATGAACGTCGGCGTCAACGCCGCGGCCGGTGTCGTGACCGCGGCCGCCTTCAAGCGGCCCTGGACCGACGGGCTGATCACGTTCGCGACCGGGGAGGCCGTATCGCTGCTGAATATCTTCAGCCAGCCCATGCGGGCGACGCGCGACTTGAAAAGATACGAGGCCGGCTACCCGGGGAATGCCGGGGCCTCAACCCCGGCCCAGCCGGAACGCAGATGGTCCCTCGGCGTCTGGCCGGGAGGTTTCAGCTTCCGGCTGCAGTTCTAGGATCCTGCCGAATTCTTGACGAGGATCCAGCTTGAGCGGTAATTTCGGGCCTCGATATTAATGCATTGAAGGAGGAACATCCGGTGATCATGAAAAAGGATCGCTTTATCGGTCTCGCACTCGCGGCTATTATTTCTCTCGGACTCGCGCCGGCACTTTCCGCCGAGATCAAGCTGCCCGCAGTCATCGGCGACCACATGGTCGTCCAGCAGGACAAGCCCGTCGCGATCTGGGGCTGGGCCGGAAAGAACGAACAGGTCACGGTGACATTCAACGGTCAGGAGAAAAAGTCCGTGGCCGGCCTCGACGGCGCATGGCGGGTCGTGTTCGACCCGCTCAAGGCCGGCGGCTCGCCGCTCGAGCTCGCCGTCCGCGGCGCGAAAAGCCCGATGGTCGTCGTCAAGGACATCCTCGTCGGCGAGGTCTGGCTGGGCTCGGGCCAATCCAACATGGAGTGGGCCATGGATTGGCTCCCCAATCCGAACCCCGAGATCATGCGCGCCGATCACCCCAACCTGCGGCTGTTCCTCGTGCCGAAAAAAACAGCGGACAGTCCGAAGGATGACGTCGTCGCGAAATGGGAGGTCTGCTCGCCTGAGTCCGTTCGGCCGTTTTCGGCCGTCGCCTACTATTATGGGCTTGAGCTTCACAAGAAGCTCGGCGTTCCGGTCGGGGTCATCGTGTCGGCCTGGGGTGGGACATTGATCGAGCCGTGGACGCCGCCGGCCGGGTTCGCGGCCGTGCCCGACACAAAGCCAATTCTCGAGAAACAGGCCGCGAGCTATGAGGATTATCGGAAAGTCCTGGAAAAAGCTCTGCCGGCGTGGGACCTCTGGGTCCATGAAACCCAAAAAGCCCTCAAGGCAAGATCCGTCATGCCGCCCCAGCCCGAACCCGATTTTCCATCCGACCCTTACGATGATCCGCAGGCTCCGACGGCGCTTTACAACGGGATGATCCATGCCCTTACCCCGTTCGCCATCCGCGGCGCGATCTGGTACCAGGGCGAGGCCAACAGGGACGACGGCCTGCTCTACGAGAAAAAAATGGAAGCCCTGATCAAGGGCTGGCGCGAGGTCTGGAAGCTCGGTGACTTCCCCTTTTATTACGTTCAGATCGCGCCGTATAACTATGGCTATGACCGGAACATGAAAGGCAGCCCGGTCGTCGACGCTCTTCGCCTGCCGCTCCTTTGGGAGGCTCAGACGAATGCCCTGCGTCTGCCCAACACGGGAATGGCGATCATCACGGATATCGCCGACCTCAGGAATATCCACCCCACGAACAAGATCGACGTGGCCCGCCGGCTGGCCCTCTGGGCCCGGGCCAAGATCTACGGCGAGAAGGACCTCGTTTACTCAGGTCCGCTCTATAGATCCATGACGGTCGAAGGGAATAAAGCGAAGGTCGCGTTCGACTCCGTCGGCGGCGGGTTGACGACGAACGACGGCCAGCCCCCCGTCTGGTTCGAGATCGCCGGCGACGACCACATCTTTTGCCGGGCCGAGGCGGAGATCGTCGGGGACACGGTCGTCGTCGGGAGCCCGCGCGTCGCATCGCCCAAAGCGGTCCGCTTCGGCTGGCACGAGCTGGCTGAGCCCAACCTGGCCAACAAAGAGGGTCTGCCGGCCTCGCCCTTCCGCACCGACCGCTGGTAACTTATTTTTTCTTCCAGATGGGGACGCCGCGGCCGGGCGTCCAGGGCGCGCCGGCGGCCTCGAGTTCGGCTTGGAGCTTCTTGAGGTCGACCTCGATCGTCGCCCGCATCTCCTCGAGGAGCTTCCCGAACCCGTCGGCTGCGATCTCATAATCGCGTCGGACCGTCGCCGTGATCGGCCCGGTCGTGTCGAGCTGGGCGGCGACCCTGTCCATGAGCGACGGCGGTGCGACTTCGTTCCGGCGCTGGCGGGTCCGGTCGCCGAAAAGGACCAAGACCTCATCCTGGAGACGCTTTTCGATCGTCCGGGCCGTTCCGGCGAGCTTCGGGTCGGCCTTGGGCGCGTCGAGCAGCGCTTTCTTGATAAAGGAAATGTTCTTGAGGGCGTCCTCGGCCGCGGCCCCGGCGCCCATCATGGCCCGCTGCAGCTCCCCGGCTTTCTTCTGGAAATCGAGCAGGGCCGTCCGGTCTTTTTCCGGCAGGCTGGCCAGGTTGAGCGATTCGACGACGAAAGCCCGCGGTTCGGCGAGCGGCGTCAGGACGCCGTCGACCTTCTTGGCCAGCGCGGCCGTGAACTTGCCCGGGACGACCAGGGGCCCCATCGGGTTCCAGCCCCACTCGCTCGGCTCACGCTCCTCGACCTCGGTCGGGTCGACGGCCGGGTAGCGGAGGTCCCAGGCGACGCGGTGAAGGCCCTTGCCGGATAGCACCGGGAACCGGCGGACGACCTGGCCCGCCTCGTCCGTGATGGTCATGACGACGGACGGCTTCTCCTCGTTCTCCTCCTTGCGGAGGCTGTCCCAGCCGGGGAACGGGACGGGCTTTCCGTCCTTGACGAGCTTCCCCTCCTCCTCGCGGCGGGCCTCTGGGCCCGTCTTGAGCCCGCCTTTCAGGTAATAGGTGAAGACGGCGCCGAAGGGCGGATTGGGCGCGAGGTAGAACGTCTCGCCCAGGCAGCCCTTGCCGTTCGAGTCGATGGACTTCAGCGGCATGTACTGGAGGGCCTTCTTGACCGGGAAGAGGGCCGCGTCTTTCGACAGGCTCTCCTCGCTCATCTCCCGGAGCGGCGAGTAGTCGTCGAGAATGAAGAAGCTCCGGCCGAAAGAGGCCCCGACCAGGTCGCTCTCGCGCTCCTGCACTTCGATGTCTCTGAACGAGATCGTCGGCACTCCGCCGCCGAGCTTGACCCATTTCTTGCCGCCGTCCACCGTCACGTAGATGCCGAACTCGGTCCCGGCGAAGAGGAGCTCTTTCTTGATGTGGTCCTGGGCCACCGACCAGACGATCGTCCGCTGGGGCAGCCCCCCGGCGATGTTCGTCCAGGTTTTTCCGCGGTCGACGCTCATCAAAAGATAGGGCTTGAAATCGCCCGTCTTGTGGCTGTCGACGGCCGCGTAGACGGTGTCTTTGTCGTGCTTGGAGGCCATGATCTTGTTGACGAAGAAATAATCGGGGACACCGGCTATCTTGTCGATCTTCCGCCAGGCCTTGCCGCCGTCATCGGTCACCTGGATGAAACCGTCGTCCGTGCCGGCGTAGATCAGGCCTTCCTGGAGGCGCGATTCGCTCACCGTCGTGACCGTCCCGAACTTCGACATGGCCCCGTGGTCCCAAAGCCCATCGACGCTCCACTGCCTGCCCATGATCTTTTGCTCGAGGCGGAAGACGCCACGGGTCAGGTCGGGGCTGATCCTCGTCCACGAGTCGCCGCGGTCTTCGCTCCGCCACAGGTATTGGGACGCATAATAAACGCGCGTGTGAGAGAACGGGCTGATGACGACCGGCGAGTCCCAGTTGAACCGAAGGGGCGGTTCTCCCGCCTCAGGCTTCGGGCTGATGTTCAGCGTCTCCTGGCTTTTTTTGTCGTACCGGAAGAGGACGCCTTCCTGCATCTCGACATAGACGATGTTCGAGTCGGCCGGGTCGATGGCCGAGGCGTAGCCGTCGGCCCCGAACGTGATGGCCCAGTCGAAGTTCGAGATGCCGTTGCCGTTGAGGGTCCGTGACGGCCCGAGCTGGCTGCCGTTGTCCTGGGTGCCGCCGTGGACGTTGTAAAAGGGCAGGGCGTTGTCCAGGGCGACCTTGTAGAACTGGGTCAGCGGCAGGTTCTCGAAGAAGCGCCAGGTCTTGCCGCCGTCGTGGCTCTCGTAGACGCCGCCGTCGCTGCCGTTGAGGATGTAGTCGGGGTCGCCCTTGAGGAAGGCCATGGCGTGGTTGTCGCCGTGCTTGCTCTTCTCGCCGACGGGGCGCCAGGTCTTGCCGCCGTCGTTCGTGACCATCATCGACGGGTCCATCTGGTAAATGCGGTCGAAGACGCTGGGGTCGGCGAAGATCTCCTGGTAATAGTGCGGCCCTGTGCCGCCGCTGATGTAGGGGCTGCGCTTCTCCCAGCTTTCGCCCCTGTCCGTCGAGCGGTAGAAACCCTTCTCCTCCGGTCCGGCCTCGACCGTGGCATAGACGATGCGCGGGTCGATGGTCGAGACGGCCAGGCCGATCTTGCCCACGTCTCCGGAGGGCAGGCCGACCGTGAGCTTGCGCCAGGTCTTGCCGGCGTCCTCGCTCTTGTGGATGCCCGACTCGGGCCCGCCGCCCATGAACGCGGCGACGCTGCGGCGCCTCTGGTAGGCCGCGGCGTAGACGATGTCGGGGTTGGCCGGGTCGAACTCGGCCGACGTGACGCCCGTGTCCTTGGAGATCTCGAGCGCGAAAATCCAGGTCTTGCCGCCGTCGGCCGTCTTATAAAGGCCGCGCTCGCCGCCCGCCGACCAGAGGGGCCCCTCGGCCGCGGCATAGACGACGTTCGAGTTCCGCGGATCGACGAGGATCCGGCCGATGTGCTCGGACTTGCCGAGGCCCACGTTCGTCCAGGTCTTGCCGCCGTTGAGACTTTTGTAGACGCCGTCGCCGAAACCGACGTGGCGGCCGCTGACGTTCTCGCCCGTGCCCACCCAGACGGTCTCCGGGTTCGACGGATCGAGCGTGATACATCCAATGGAATACGAAGCCTGGGCGTCGAAGATGGGTGCCCAGGTCGTTCCGGCGTTCTCGGTCTTCCAGACGCCGCCCGAGCCGGCGGCGACATACCAGGTATGGCGCTTCAGGGGATGGATGACGATGTCGCTGATCCGTCCCGACATGAGGGCCGGGCCGATGTTGCGGAAGGCCAGGCCCGTGAGGAGTTCGGGCGTGAGAAGACCTTTTTTTTCGGCCTTGATGTCCGGTTTGGCGGTCGATTTCGTGGCGTTCTGGGCCAACGCCTCTGTTGAA
>Ga0315291_10012668_pt1 | contig 10236 bp, 6 predicted proteins | sample YL17G12_20_MG_FD_203070 | JGI IMG/M metagenome (GOLD analysis project Ga0315291, IMG submission 203070) | Sediment microbial communities from Yellowstone Lake, YNP, Wyoming, USA - YL17G12_20 | ecosystem: Environmental > Aquatic > Freshwater > Lake > Sediment | place: USA: Wyoming | collected...
AACCCCCCCCTGCAGAACCTCCTCCAGAGCTTCCACTTCCCCCACCTCCTCCAGAGCTTCCACCTCTACTAGAACTTCCTCCGCCGAAAAAATTCTTAATTTGTTCAATAATTCCTGTTTTTTCCTCACTAGTAGGAACTTCTCCTGCGGGGATAGATTCTCCTGCATTTGAAAGAGTTTGAGATTTTCCTCTCAAAAAAATATAAAGTAGAATTCCGGCGATAATTATTACAATAGCAATTACTATATAGAGCCAAAATCTCCTCTTCTTCACCATCTTCTCGTAATATAACTAAATAATATTAATTTAAATATATATCTCAAATCTTATTTTAGAAGTTTTGATTAATTAATTCAGTAAATGAATAAAAATTTAAAAAGAAAGACAATTTTACTTTTTTATGAAATTCCTCTTCATAACTAAACCATTTTTTATAGAACCATTAGGAATAATGTATCTTTCTTCTGCCATGAAGCAAGAAGGACATCAAACTTCTCTTGTAACAACTAATGAAGATTTGGAAAATCGAGTTTCAGAGTTTAAGCCAGATTTTGTAGGTTATAGCATAATGACAGGAGATCAAAAATTCTATGATCGGATAAATGAAGGGTTAAGACAAAAATTTGATTTTTTTTCTGTTGCAGGCGGTCCTCACCCAACATTTTTTCCAGAATTTTTAGAAGAATCAAGTTTTGATGCAATATGTAGAGGAGAAGGAGAAGAAGCAATTAGAAAATTTATGCAAAATCCAGCATCAAAAAATATTCCAAATTTTTGGTTTAAAACAAAAGAAGGAGTTATTAAAAATCCATTACAAGATTTCATAGGAGATTTAGATGATATTTCTTTTCCAGATAGAGAAATAGTATTTGCATATCCTGAAATAAGAGAAGGACCAATAAAGCACTTTATTGCTTCAAGAGGATGCCCATTTAATTGTTCTTATTGTTTTAACGCATCTTATTCTGACTTGTATAAGGGAAAAGGAAGAAGAGTAAGATTTCGTTCTGTAGAAAATATGATTCGAGAAGTTGAATCTGTTATTTCTTCTTCTCCTACAAGATTTGTTTATTTTCAGGATGATACATTCACTTTAGATAGAACTTGGTTGAATGAATTTGCAGAAAAATATTCTGAAAGAGTTAAATTGCCATTTCATTGTCATGTTCGTCCAAATACAATTGATGAAGAAAAAATTCAAGCATTGAAAAGAGCAGGATGTTATAGCGTTCATATTGCAGCAGAAACAGCAGATGATTTTCTAAGAAATGATATCTTAAAGAGGAATATGACTAAAGAACAAATTACCAATGCTTCTGCTCTTTTGAAAAAATATGGGATTAGATTTATGTTGCAAAATATAATCGGACTTCCAGAAGGCTCCTTGCAAAAAGATTTGGAAACTCTTGAGCTTAATATTCAATGTCAGCCAGATTATTCTTGGGTTTCAATTTTTCAGCCATATCCAAAGACAATTCTTGGAGAATATTGCAAGCAAAAAGGTTTCTATACTGGAAATTTTGATGATTTGGACAGCAACTTTTTTGATTCGAGCAAATTAAATTTTCCAGAAGAATATAGGAATCAACTTTCTAATCTTCAGAAATTATTTGCAGTAGCAGTAGAACATCCTGATTTATATCACTCTGGATTATTGAGAGCATTGATAGATCTCCCCTCTTCCTCCACAAGAGAAATTTTTGCTAAATTTTATAGAGATTTTAGAAAAAAAGGAGATGAAAAACTTTACGGATTTTCGTTATAGCGTTTTATTGCTTGTTCAGAAGCATGATTAATTTTTATTTCTCTATAACCTATTCCCGTTGTGCTAACAACTTTTGCCTTTATACCCACTCTAATACCATTTGATTCTCTTATTGCGAGAGCAGTTCTTCCGACTTCTTCTAAACTTAGATGTCCTGTCTGCCCCTTTCTGATGTTATCCTCCAAATTCCAAGTTTTTTCATTTGCTTCGTAAAGTTCAGAATGCCAAGTTTCAATTTGTTCTCTGGTGCAGATTTCATCAGCGATGAATTCGTCAATTGCTTGAGTATAATCTTGATATTCTTTCCTCAATCTTTCTTTATCAACCGAGTTATTGCCTCTTTCTATTTTCAGTTGAATGATAGATCTCTTATCAAGAAGCTCGTCTAATGGATACCTCATAAAAAATCGAGTTTAATTAATTTTAAAAATGTTATGTAACTCGAGTATCCATGATTTCAATAATAATAACTGCATTTAAAGAATCAAAAACTATTGGAAAAGCAATAGAATCTTTCATTAACCAAGACATAAAAGAAAAATATGAACTGATAATTTCTGCTCCTGACAAAAAAACTCTTGATGTGGCTAAAAAATTCGTTAGAAAAAACAAATCAATCAAATTATCAAAAGATCCTGGAAAAGGGAAAAGTTATGCCTTAAATTTATTGCTTTCAAAAGTAAAAGGAAGAATAATAATTCTTTCTGATGGAGATGTCTATGTTTCTAATAATTCTGTGAATGAAATTTTAAAAGAATTTGAAAATTCAAAAATAGGTTGTGTTACAGGAAGGCCTGTTCCGATGGAAGATAGAAAAACAAAATATGGCTATTGGGCGAATTTTTTATTCTATTCTGCTCATAGATTAAGAAAAAAATTAAGACAAGAAAATAAATTTCTTGAATGTTCAGGATATTTATGGGCATTTAAAAATAATGTCATCAAAAATTTCCCTTTGGATGTAGCAGAAGATACTATCATTCCTTATTTTTTCTGGGAAAAAGGGTTTAAGATAGGTTATGCAGAGAATGCTCTTGTTTATATAAAAAATGTAGATAATTGGAAAGAATGGCTGAGTCAAAAAACAAGGACAAGCAAAGCACATGAAACTTTAGATAAATATGTAGATACAAAAAAAACTCCAAGAACAAAAACTTTTCTTAATGAAGCAAAAGGATTTTTTGATTTGTTCTTGTACGCAAAAACATTTAAAGAGTTTTTTTGGAGTATTGAACTAATATTTGCCAGGTTTTACATGTGGATTGTTGTTTTTTCTGAGGTATATCTGAAAAAGAAATATCATCAAGACAAGTGGAAGAGAGTTGAAAGTACTAAATAAAGACTTGCTTTTAAAAGGAGATGGTCCAAGGAAGAACCTTGGTGCTTCTTGAGCATAACAATCTTTTTATATTCAAATTTTCTATAAAAAAAATGTCTAAATCAAGAGGTATTCAAGAAAAAATAAAGAGTTTTGAAGAATTATTATCTCTCTTGCCTTCAATAAGAGAAAGAGGAACAATAGTCTGGACGAATGGATGTTTTGATATAATCCATAAAGGGCATATAAGACATTTATTTGAATCAAGCAGATTCGGTGATTACTTGATTGTAGGATTAAACTCTGATTCTTCTGTAAGAGCATTAAAAGGGCCAGACAAGCCAAAAATGCCTGAAGAAGAAAGAGCAGAAATTGTTTCTGCTATTGGATGTGTTGATTATGTTCTAATTTTTCCAGAAATAGATACAACAAGATATCTCTCAGCATTTCATCCAAATGTTTATGCAAAAGGAGGAGAATATGCATTAGATACAATAAATCAAGAAGAAAGAAGAATTGTGGAAAGCTACAGAGGAAGGATTGCTTTCACAGGAGACAAAGTAAATTCTAGCACAGAAGTAATAGAAAGAATTAGAGGACAATAACAAATAAAAATAACCTTTCTATGTATAATAAATGGAAATAACAAATGAAATCAAGACCGAAGAAAAAATTGAGGTAAAAGAGACACCTAATATTATAGAAAACAGAAAGGGAAAATTAAAGAATTTCTTTTTTGGTTGGGTAAAAGATAATTATGATAAAATATTTATTGGAGTTTTAGTCTTAGCATTTGCCTTAAGAATCTGGATTTTTGTGATTACAAAAAATCAAGCAATGTGGTTTGATGAAGCAGAATATATGTCTACTGCAAAATATTGGGCAGGTATTAGTCATATGACTGATGTTTGGTATTACCGAAGAGGATTTTTTTGGCCTTTATTTTGTTCATTCTTCTTTAAAATTGGTTTAGGAGAGATGACAATTCGATTTGTAACAGTCTTATTCTCAACAGGAATTGTTGCAGTTTCTTATTTTCTAATACGAGATATGTTTAATAAAAAATATGCTTTATTTGCTTCAATAGGACTTGCTTTTTCATGGGTAATACTTTTTTTTACTGGAAGACCAAGTACAGAAATTCCTGCTAGCTTTTTTCTTTTATTGAGTTTATTCTTTTTTTGGAAAGGTTATGGATTAAAGCAAGGGAATAAATTTATTTATCTTTTTGCATTTTTTCTTGCTATTTCAGTTTTAACCAGAATGCAAAATTTGATGTTTATTCCAATGTTTTTTGTATTCATTTTTATTAAAGAAAAATTCGCATTCTTAAAAAATAAACAATTATGGATAGCACTTTTAGTTTTTATTTTAGTTTTAATACCTCTTTTTATTGTATATAATCAACATTTTGGAAATCCCCTAGCAGATATAATGTCCTATGATTTGGGCATTATTAAGACAGGTAATGAAACAGTAACTTCAAAAGGGAATCTTGCAAACTTGCCAATGTATCTCATTGATCTTCCATATAATTTAACTGTTCCAATATTAATCTTATTTCTAATTGGTGCTCTCTATTTTTTTATGGATATTTTTTTAGGATTTGATAAAATATTTAAGAATGAAAATATTCAGAAAAAAATATTTATTTTTCTTTGGATACTTCTTCCTCTTTTAATATTGGGTTACGTAGACTCATATGCCCAGCAGAGATATACTATCATGCAGCATCCTTTCTTTTTTATGATAGCAGCAATTCCATTTTTTGAGGTTGGAAAATTAATAGAAAAACATTCAAAGATTAATAAAAAAATTATAACAATTTTAATCTTAATGGGTTTTATTGCTGCTCTTATACCAAATCTTGTATGGGCAAATCAATTAACAGAGAATAAGAAAACATCTTATCAAGAATTGAAATGGGCAGGAGAGTGGATAAAAGAAAATTCAAATCTTAATGATATAGTTATTACTAGTTCCTTTCCGCAGATATCTTATTATTCTGAACGAAGAACAACAACTTTTGAGGATTGTTATAATAATCCAGAGGCTCATAATGCCAGTCTTACTTGTTCTAAAGAGGAATTTTATGAATTTGTTGAAAAAGAGAAACCTAAATTTATGATTTTATCTGTATTTGAAGAACATCCGGAATGGGTGCCAAAATATCTCCAAGAATATAATAATACTTGGTTTCCTGTTCAAGGATATAAGCAAGGGGAACAAACAATTTTAGTTGTTTATGGGGCGAATTATAAATAATTTCTTTTCTACTCAATTTTTTAATTTATTTTTTTCTTTATCCAACTTTTCAATTTCTTTGATTTTCTCGTAGACAAGTTTATCTATGAAAGCTTTTACGCTTGGGAAATCAAATCTTCTTTCACCCTTGATTAATCTAATTATCTTCTTGTAAAGTTCATCATCTATTCTTATTACTGCCATCTTTTATTCCCTCTCTTCCTTCTTTTATTTCTCCATCTTTTCCATTTTTTTCTAAAGCCCTCTCTTTTTAATTTTCCTATCTCCCTTTTTAATGTTCCAATATCTTTTCTCTCTTTCTTCTCTAACTTTTCCTCTTTCTTCTTTATTCTCCATAAATAAAAGAATATTCCAATAATAATCAAAACAACCACTCCAACAGCAATGAAAATCTCATAAGTTTTTATAACAATAAACTCTGCTTTTCCAGATGCTAAAATCTTTCCTTGGTATTTGACATCAACATTAAAGAGATATTTTCCTGCTTTTAGATTGTAAGGAACAGTCAGGCTCCTTACAAAACTTGCAACTGCCTCAACAGCAAGAGTATCGCTTCCTTCTGCAAGTTTTGTTTTATTATCCTCTTTTGTTGTGATGTAATAATCCACAATAACATCAACTTGCCCGATGTTATTCACGTTTAACACTTCAACTTTTGCAATGACTTCTCTTCCTGTCTTGACAATATTGAACAAATTTGATAGGCTGACTTTGACATCAAACAATGCTTCTTTTTTGATTTCCTTTTCTATTTCCTCTTCTGCAACAATATCTGCTCCCAATAACTTTGTTAGGGAAAACTTTGCTTTTCCGGAGATAATTGAAATCAAAGAAATTGAAAAATCATTAATCTTATCATTGTTAATGTCAATTTGTCTTGTTTCCCCGACATTCATCTGTGTTGTGATTGGTTCAGAAGTAATAAGCAGAGTCATTGAACTTGCTGTTACTGAAAGAGTTGTTATTGAATGCTTAATCTCGCTGTTAAAACTAAATGTTTTCACATCTCCTTGTTTAGTTTCCAAAACTCCGCCTGTTGAACTTGAAAAATCAATATCAAACTCTTTCTGGATTGGAGTTATTGGGGTTATTCTTGAAGGACCACCTCCTCCGCCCCCAGGACTTCCTGGCGGGGGTGTTTCAGCAGAAGTTGTAAAATTATATTGTGAAGAAGTATCACAATTGCTTGAATCATCACAACTTGAAACATTATAATAATAAAGTGTTGATGTACTTAATCCGCTTAAACTAATCGAATGAGACATTGTCCAACCCGCAGAGCCAGAAAAAGAGCTTGTTGATGTTGTTGTTCCATAATGAACAGATGAATTAGCCATTTCATCAGTTGTCCAAGTTATTGTTGCTGTTGAAGTTGTTACTGACGAAGATGAAACACTTGATATGCCTGGAGTAGTTGCATCCGCATTGACTGTAAGGCTTTGTCTTTCACTCCAATTTGATTTTGCCAGCCCAGTATCAATTGTCTGAACATACCAGTAATAAGTTCCTGTGGGCAAAACTAAGTCTAACGTTATGTTCTTCCTTTGCATCATGTTTCCAAAGTAGCCATTAGCTCCCCCACCTCCCCCTTCATTACTACCACTTTCTCCACCATAAACCCCGCTAACAATTGTATTGTTAGTCGTAGAGTTTCCAATCATTAAATTATAATATAATCCTGTTGAAGGAGTATCTGCATCACTCCCATTCCCCCAACCCAATGTCAAATTATTGTTTGTAACAGAATAACTTGATGTGAATGTTGTTGGAGGTGTTGGAAGAGTGTTGTTTTTTGTGAGGGAAACATTATTAATAAATACTTTAAAAATTAATACCCCACTAGCTCCTACAACATCAAGCCCTTCAACAGTTAAATCCAGATTTTCATCATTATCTATGTCTCCGAAAGCAAGAGAACCCATATATAGATCGTCTGAGATATTGAGATGGGCTGTAGCATCATTTTGAAAAATAGTATTATTATTTTCATATATTCGAGTGCGACCATGCTCCCACCCCATTCCAACTAAATCCAAATCACCATCATTATCTATATCTCCGAATGCTACTGAAGAACTGTATAATCCTGCAAGAACCCCTCCCTGAACAGTATCAGTTTGGTTTAGTACTAAAGTAGTACCATTGTTATTATATATATGAAATCTGTCGCCTGTTGTATGACCATTCATAACCAAGTCCAAATCTCCATCATTATCATAATCACCAAGCAATACAGAACTCTCTCCCATTTGTGTTAAACCTTGTTCCCAAGTAGAATTTTCATTTAAAGTTGTTCCATTGTTTATGTAGATTCTTGTCACTTCCGTAACGCTTTCTTTATAACCAGATAAAACTAAGTCCAATTTTCCGTCATTATTTATATCTCCGAATGCAATATTTCCCCTTTGAACTCCCTCTAATTGGTTCTGCCATTGTGTACTTTCAACTAAACTTGTTCCATTGTTAATGTAAATTTTAGCTATTAGATAAGGTTGAATTACTCTTGCTCCAATTTGTGCTAAATCTAATTTACCATCATTATTTATATCCCCAAAAGCTAAAGATCCTTCTGTAACTTTAGTTAAATTTTGTTCCCATTGTAAACTTTCAACTAAACTTGTGCCATTATTTAGATAAACTTTAGCAAACTGATTTCCATAACAATTGAAATTAGTACTATTATCACAACCTGTTAAAGCTAAATCTAATTTACCATCATTATTTATATCCCCCAATGCAAGAGAGGAAAGACCGACACCAATTAAGTTCTGTTCCCAAGTTAAATTTTCATTGAATGTAGTACCATTATTAAGATAAACCTTAGCAATAACTCCTCCTTCACAATTATTTGTACCATCCTTGAGACATCCTGTAGAAATTATATCCAAATAACCATCATTGTTTATGTCTCCGAGGACCATTGCTCCAAATCTCGCTGGTGTTAAGTTCTGTTCCCAACTAGAGTCTTCTATAAAACTTATATTGCTGGCAATAATTAAAAAAAACAAGAAAAATAAAATAAAAGAAACAAAAAAGAGATTAATTACTTTTTTTTTTAGTCTTAAAATTGTTCTAGAAATTATAGATACTACTAATAATCCTGCGATTATTCCAATTATAGCAACAATCTGCCATCCAGATACTAATAACTGACTAACCCCGGTTATTGCTCCTGTAATCTTTGACTTAATGTTTTCTAACACTCCTTCTCTTTCTGGCATAATTTCACCCGTCGTTTTTGAACTAATTCCATAAGTGCTTAAACTCTCAGCCATTGTAAGTGTACTGATTAATTCTTGGCCATAATTAATCCATATATTACTTGGGTCAATGTCAATTATTCTTTTTATGCTGTAATTTCCAACAAGAAGACTCGGTTGTAATTCAACTGTAAAATTAACTTGTCCGCCCATAGGACCAATTGTTTCTATAATTAATGGTTGACAATATGGCTCTTCAACTCCTGTTGGTTTATCACCTTGATTGTAGCAAGTTGTATTTGTTGAATCTAAAAACCAGTAACCAATTCTTACTGGAAGATATGTTCCTAATGAATATCCTGCCTTTATTGGGATATTAACAGTATAATCAATTGTTAAATTATGAGTGCTATCAACTACCTTATTAGTTATATTTTCAAATGTAATCACACTATTATCAGTTGGTTTTGTTTGTTCCCAAATCTTACCAATTGTCTGATTCATTTCAAGCAACATATTATATAGACTACAATCTCCTAAAACAACACAATTATAAATTGCTTCAAGCCAAGTGTGTTCTTCGACAGTTAATTTACCTCCTTCTGACATTCGGATTGGTATTATTTTATCGTCATCTGCAGTAAATATTACTGTTTTAGTAAAATGAATGGACTCTTCAAACTCACAACTATATATACTATCAGGAAATCCATAAGGACCATAAGGATTGGTGTTGTCTCCTGCTTGGTTAAATTCAGAATAATTACAACTAATAGTTACTCCATTTAAATCAATTCCAGAATAAGAATCTGTCACATTAAACGTAATTCCCCACAACACATTCAACTCGCTTGAGTTTAAAGTTTCTCCATCTTCTTCTCCATCATTTGGAGTTACTTGACACATATAATTATCTCCCCCTGCTGTTTCTTCTGCTACTATCTTTGAACTTGAAGTTAAACCCTCTTTTGTATCTTCATATCTTTGCTTAATTTGTTCTGATGAAAGAGCATAAGGATAAACTCTAACCTCATCTATACTGCCATTAAAACTTGAAGTTCCTTTTCTACCTCCAATGTTTATATAATCATTGGCAGTAGTTACTAAATTGGTAAATGCTGTGGTAGTTGTTTTCTTGAGAACCCCGTTAACCCATATTTTAGTTTCATCTGCGCTTGCGTCAAATGTTCCAACAATATGATACCATGTATTTAAAGATAATGGCTCTGGACTCTCTGCTATTATATTTGTTAGCCCTTCTGATATCAATGCAATTCTTGGCTTGGCTGTGGAATAAAATGCTGTATGAATTCTGTATGTATCTGATTGTCTAATGTCAGCATATGTTGCTACATATGTAGTTGGTGTTGAATTTAAATAAAGCCACATTTCAATAGTGCCAGCTGTCCAGCCTGACATTGATGCACTTGAGGGTATATCAACATAATCATCAACACCATCAAAGCTTAATGCTTTTCCAACTTGTCCATCTGTGGATGTTGTTCCATAACTTGTTCCATCATTTCCATAACCAGAATAATCATTTGCATTGTTTTCAAAAGGCATATTTAATACTGCCAGAGGCTGAGAATTCTTATACCAATTATATATATTAACAACTGCGTCATTATCTGCATCACTTGTTGACTTATTATAACAGGTAAGATTTTCTGTTGAAAGATTTTTT
>Ga0315291_10012669_pt1 | contig 10235 bp, 7 predicted proteins | sample YL17G12_20_MG_FD_203070 | JGI IMG/M metagenome (GOLD analysis project Ga0315291, IMG submission 203070) | Sediment microbial communities from Yellowstone Lake, YNP, Wyoming, USA - YL17G12_20 | ecosystem: Environmental > Aquatic > Freshwater > Lake > Sediment | place: USA: Wyoming | collected...
AGTCTTATGCGTCGGAGAGAATTTGACGCAGAGAAAAAAGGGGCAAACCCACCAGATTTTGAAAAGACAAATCACTTTGAGCTTGAAAGGAGTAAAAAAAATTAGTAGTATCCTAATAGCATATGAGCCGGTTTGGGCAATCTCAACTTTTCAAAAAGGTAAAATTAAGCAAGCAGCAACAATAATTGATATCATAGAAGCTCATTCATTTATAAGGAAAATTTTGGCAAAAATTAATAAAAATCAAGCCGAAGCAGTTAAAATTTTATATGGAGGTACTGTAAATCCTGCAAATAGCCAGCAAATTTTAAGCTTAAAACAAGTCAACGGTGCTCTCGTTGGCGGTGCAAGCTTGAAAATTTCCAGCTTCAATGCTATAATTAAATCTAGCTAATTTTTTTATGTATAACATCATTGCTTTAATTGCAATTTTGCTTAGTTTGGCAATCATTTTAGCCATTATTTATCGTAAGCTACCGCTTTTGGCTAGTTTTGATGTCAATTCAATTCCTGAAGAAAAAGCAGCCGAGACAAAAACTAAAATAATGGAACAAAGGTTGGCTAGAAAGTTTAAATTTTTTTATTCCAAAATAATTCCTTTTTTTAATACAATCGGCAATTTATTTCAGAGAAAAATTAAAGTTTTTTCAGAAAAGATAAGCGCTTGGGAGGAAAAATACAAAACCAAGCCCCAGAAAGAAGCTTTAGTCACTAAGGAAGAATTTGAAACTTTTGAGAAAAAAATCGGAGCGGGATTAAAAGAATCTCAAGAATTAGTTAATCGTGAATCATATGAGGAGGCAGAAAAAAAATATTTAGAAATTTTGAGTTCTGACCCGAAAAATATTGAGGCTTATCGCGGTTTAGGCAATATCTATTTTTTGCAAAAACAATACGAAGAGGCCAAACAGACTTTTATCCATATTTTAAAACTAAATAAAGCCGATAGTTTCGCCAATTTTGAATTGGCAGAAGTTTTTGCTAGGATGGAAAATTATGATGAAGCCATAATGAATTTGGAAAAAGCTCTGGATTTGGAGCCAAATAATCCAAAATATCTTGATCTTTTAATTACCATAAGTTTAATAATTAAAGATAAAAATTTAGCCAAGCAATCGTTGCAAAGATTAAAAGAAGCCAATCCTGATAATGCTAAAATTAAGGAATTCCAGACCCAAATAAAAGAATTATAATTTTGATATTAAATTTAATTCATTCCCGATTTTTTTGTTACTCGCCGTTGTAGCTCCCGCCTACGCTCTGATGAGCTTTGGCGGGCAGGCCCAGCCGCTCGCGAGCAGCTGGGCCTGCAGTCTGGTTATTAAGTTTTTTACGGACGGTCTACCAGCTTCGCTACTATAAGTTGTGTAGATAAATATTATATGCCGTTGTAGCTCAGCTGGTAGAGCAACTCCATGGTAAGGAGTAGGTCATCGGTTCAATTCCGATCAACGGCTCTTGGTACCCAGCCAAAGGCTTGCCTCGGCAAAGCGGGCTGATCCGCCTCTGGTACTGTCGTTCGAGAACGACGTACCTCTGGCGGAAATTCCGGTCAACGGCTCTTGGTACATCCAGTCATTCGACTGGATGCCCAGTCGCATGACTGGGCAATTCCGCGCGATGGCCAAGATCGCTCTAAGGCAGCAACTCCAGGATAGCCTGACAAAAAAATAGTTAATTTTGCAGTTTTTAAAACAATCTATTCTAAAAGCAGTTAAAATAGGGGTAATTATGAGTAGTCCTTTTTTTAATCTGTATTTAATTATTTTTTAATTCATTTTTAATTGTGTAAAAGTTATAATAATTCCAAATAATATTTTATGAAAATTTTGATGATCAACTCATTAATTGATAAAATTAACCCGTAATTATTCTAAATTCTAATGTAAATATGAAAATTTTAATTATTGAAGATGAAAAGGATATTGCCAGTTTTATTAAGAAAGGTTTACAGGCTGAACATTTTACTGTAGACATCGCGGCCAATGGAAAAGATGGAATTTTTTATGCTTTAACCAATGACAATGATTTGGTGATTTTAGATTTGAGATTGCCTGATATGTATGGCCTGGAAGTCTTTAAAAAAGTCAGAGAATCAAAGCCTAACTTGCCGATTATTATTTTAACTGTAGAAAGTGAGATCAAGAAAAAGGTTGAAGCATTTGAAATGGGAGCCAATGATTATTTGACCAAGCCCTTTGCGATCGAAGAATTGACAGCTCGGATTAGAGCATTGTTAAATAGGGGCAAAGGACAAAAAATAGACGGCAGTATTTTAAAGATAGATAATTTAGAAATGAATTTTAAAACCCACGAAGTTAAAAGGGGGGATAGGAAAATCGATCTCAGGCACCGTGAATTTGACCTTTTAGAATATTTTCTGAGAAATATCGGGCTGGTTTTGACACGCAGCATGATATTGGAGCATGTTTGGGATATGAATGTTGATCCTTTTACCAATACGGTTGATGTGCATGTGCGTTACTTAAGAAAAAAACTTGATGATGGTTTTAAGAAAAAGCTTTTAAAAACTGTTCATGGCAGCGGCTATAAAATATCTGAAGATTAGTTTTAATCAAAATTTAATTTAAATTTAATAAAACATTAATTCCTTCTTAAGATTACTTTAATCTTATAAAAATTATCCTTTAATTAGAGGATAATTTTTTGTTCTTTAAAATTAACAAGTAACTTTAAAAAGCCTGCCTAAACCAAAGCTTTGGCGGGCAAGGAGGGAAAAATGTCTGTCTGGATAATGAAAGAAAAGGTAAATCCCGGAGAAATTCTCATAATTCGCTTAGCTACAACCGATGATTTAAAAAGGGAAAACAGTATTATAATAAGAGACGCCACTCTAGCTGATGTCCCTGCCATGATCGTAGCTGAACAAAAATCCTGGCCAAAAGAAAGTCAGCGCGCTACCAGCGAAATACTGGTATCAAGAATGAACATATTTCCAGAAGGGGTAAAAATTGCGGTAAAGGGAAACGAGGTACTGGGTATTGCTTCAGCTCTGCTGGAGGATTACTCCTGGGAAAACCAGCCTAAAAGTTATTTTGAACGAACTGATAATGGGCTGATAAGGAACCACGATCTTATGGGCGACACACTTTCCGGCACTAATATAGGGGTTATACCTGAAGCTCCGCCCAATGTCGCCACGGCTTTAATGCAAGCTTATATGGCCCTAGCCATAAGAAAAGGCCTTGCCTTTGCCTTGAGTTCGCCTCGACTGCCTGGTTATCATAAGGTTCAAAGCAAAATGACAGCAAGGGAGTATGCCTTTTTGACAGATGAAAAAGGGAGACCCCTTGATCCTGTGATTCGTTTGCATACCAAAATGGGACTTGAGCTGGTAGACGTTCTGGAAAATTATTACCCTGACGAAGAAAGCTGTAATTGCGCGGCAATCGTAAAATGGAAAAATCCGTTTTTGCCCTATTACCTCACACAAAGCTATAACCATTCCAGCCAAAAAACTGAAATGCGCATGATTTTTGCTATTCCCGGCGGCTGTTTCTGGGCTAAAAGCGCAAAAGGAGGCTGCACCATGTGCGGCTTTCAGCGCGGCTTAGACCAATTTTGGGAAATAGCCAAAATAATGGGAATCAATTTAACCGACTTCGTCAGCATTTTCGAGAGGGCATTGCTTCACCTCAAAGATACAAGTAGTCTAGATTTCTTCACAGGCGGCAGTTTCTGGGAGATTCCCGATTACATCATGGCTTCATTTTTTAAACGTCTAAATCAAATCGGACAGCTTAAAGAAGTCTTGATTGAATCCCGCCCAGAATTTGTCACTCGTGAAAATGTCCAGAAGTTAAAAGCAATGGCAAGGCCAGGCCTAACTCTGAAGGTAGCTATTGGTCTGGAAACTGTTAGCGATCAAATCAGAGAACAAAACATCAACAAAGGTTTTACCCGGCAGGCATACGAAGAAGCAGTGAAGCTTTTGGAAAGCGAAGGATTAATTCCTTGCACTTATGTGCTGTTAAAGCCGCTGGGCTTATCTGAAAAAGAAGCCATTGCTGAAACTGTCAAGACAATCGAATGGGCGAGCAGCAAGGGTTCAAAATTTAGCTTGTTGCAAGTAGCTTTTATTCAGGGAGGAACAACACTCGCCCAAGAATATGAAAAAGGAAAATATCGGCCGCCTTGGCTTTGGAGCGTGATGGACATATTGTCTCGGCTCTCAAAGAAATACGATATTTCTTTGGGGCGCTTTGACGATTATCCGCCGCCAATTGCCACGGCGCATAATTGCGGCCAATGCGATAATGAGATCAACGCAATTTTTGAAGAATATCGCAGAACCAACAGGCTGCCAAGTCAATTCCCGCAATGTGATTGCTATCCAAAATGGCAAGCCGATATTAGGTGAAATGAAAATTTAAAAAATTTAAGGGGGACGATTTATCCCTCTTTTTTTTGGAAAATTTTTGTATCTTCATAGAAATATTTAAGATCTTGCCAAAATGACAGGTAAAAGTTAATATAATAAATATAAATAATTGTTAATTTTGCGTATGCTTTTGAATCTAATTTTTATAATAATATTAATCTCGCTTGCGTTATTGGGTGTATTAGTTATACGTGATAAGCCAAAAGAGAAAGCAAATAGGATATTCTTTGTTTTGGTCATTTTTATCATTTTATGGCTGTCTTCTAATTATTTAGAGAATGCGCCCTTGGGTTTAAAGTGGAATAACTTATTTTTAAGGCTAGATTTTGCCTTTGGTCCATTTTTGACTTATTTATTTCTCGTTTTTGCTTTAAATTTCCCAAAAAGCAAAAAATACAAATATTTTACAAAAATTCTTTTTTTCCCGGTGCTATTCTTTGCCTTTTTCAGCCTTTTTACCTCATATATCATTCGAGATGTCCGTTTGATTAATAATCAATTATTTTTTGAATTAGGACCTTTATTTTTTGGTGATGCTGCCTTTACTTTAATTTATTTCGGCAGCGGATTTTTTAAATGGATATTGGATTATAGAACATTAAAAGCTAATAAGAGATTGCGGCTTTTATACATATTTTTAGGATCCTTAATTTCTGTGGCAATTACTTTGTTTGCTAATTTATTTTTACAACAAATTGTAAGTGTTCAAAGTTTTAGATTAATAAATTTTTTCACAATTTTTTTTGTAGTTTTTACATTGTATGCAATTTTAAGGCATCATTTGTTTGATATAAGAATCGTTATTCAAAGAACTGTATTATATGGAGTAACTTTTGGTTTTTTGTTAATAATTTATTCCTCTCTAACCTACATATTTGATAAATTTTTCGCCCTGGTAATTACTCCCGCTTTTAGTTCAATTATTTCCGCTGCTTTAGTTTTGATATTTTATCCCAGATTTAAATTATATTTCCAAAAAAAGACAGATAGATTATTTTACCGCTATCCTTATGATGCAAATCAAGTTTTAAAGAAGATTAATGAAACATGCAGTAATCGGATAGATTTTAATGATTTTTTTAATTGTTTTGTAAGTATTATTGAAGAAAAAGTGAAAATAAATAAAATTTTGTTGGTTATTTTGAACAAAAATAAAGAACCGATTTTAATCAAAAATCATAATTTTAGCCGTAAATTGGTTAAATATTTAAAAATTACTAAATGCCCGGAAAAAATTTACAATTATTTTAGCCATAATAAACATGCTGCTTTGCTTAAAGATGATTATCCTATTTTAAAGAACACAATTTTAAATGATCAAGAAACCATTAAGAATCAAGAAGCATTTGAAAAATCAGGAGCGAGTTTGATTCTGCCGGTTTATCATAAAGACCGGCTAATTGCTTTTTTCTTTTTAGGGCCAAAGCTTTCTGAGGAAGCTTATTATCCCCAAGATTTCCAGCTTTTTAACGCTTTGATTGATAGCATTAGCCTGACTTTTGAAAATATTTTCCTTTATTCTGAACTTAAAAAATATTCTAGAAATTTAGAAGAAAAAGTGACAAAAAGAACCAGCGAATTAGAGGCATTAAATATTAACCAAGCGCGTTTTATGGCTGATATTTACCATGAGCTGCAGACTCCTCTGGCAGTTTTAAAAGGTAATTTAAGCTTGATGAGCAATAAGAGATTAGATGAATTTGAAACTGCCAAATCTTTTGTCAGGATGGATAGGTCTATTGACCGGCTTTCTAATTTAATTAAGGATTTAATTTTTTTATCCAAAGCTGATGTGGGCAAGGTTGAACTTAAAAAAGAAAATATAAATTTCAGCGAGTTGGCTTTGAATATGCACGATGACTCTTTAATTCTAGTTGAAGACAAGGGAGTCAGATTAAGAACCGATATAGAAAAAAATATTTCTATTAATGGAGATCGCGAAAAAATTAAAAGTCTATTATTTAATTTAATCAGTAATGCCTTAAAATTTACGCCTAACGGGAAAGAGATAAGGATGAGGCTCTTTAAAGACAATAATAATGCATATTTTGAGATTGAGGATCAAGGGATTGGTATTGCTGAAAAAGATTTGCCCAATCTTTTTTCGCGCTTTTACAGAATTGATCATGGAAGTGGGGAAAAGGGCAGCGGACTAGGTTTAGCCATCTGCAAATGGATTGCGGAAGCCCATGGCGGAGAAATAGAAGTTAAGAGTGAATTAGGCCAGGGCAGTACTTTTAAGGTCAGCTTGCCTTTATAAGGGGTTAAAATAAAAATAGCGAAAATATCGCAATTAGGCGGTATTTTTTTATTAACAATTTATCCTCTTTTTTATAAATTCTTAATAAATAGCTTAAATTATGTTAATAAGTCATTAGCTAAAATTCAGATTATATAATTAGTCATGAAATTTGTGCCATCAAATATTAAAAATAAATTTAATAAATCAAAGGAGGAAAAAATGACAAAAGTAATTTGTGCTTGGTGTGGCGCTTCCCTTGGCGATAAAGAGGGCAAAACCGAAATGAGCCAAGGTATTTGTGAAAGTTGTTATCAAAAAGAACTTGAAAAACTAAAGAAAAAGAAATTAGAAGAAATTCCAGGGAAAGAAGAATCGAACGAACAAAACAACAAAGAGTGAAAGTTTTGCCAGTTTCTTTAAAAAAACTGGCTTAAAAATTATGTTTAATTTTCTTAAAAATAGCTTTATTCTGATTAGCGGCAATCTGCTGGCTGGTTTTTTAGGCTATGTTTTTCATTTAATAATTTCCAGATTATTATCTGTTTCAGAATATGGGGAGCTTCAATCCCTGGTATCATTAATAAGCATTTTAGCTGTACCCAGCGCTGCTATCAGTTACTTTACAATCAAGCATTCAGCGGCTTATTATGCTAAAAATGATTATCTTGGCAATTTTGCTTTTTATAAATGGCTAAGAACCAAAATTTATAAAATAATTTTAGGATTGACTTTGATTTTTCTGGTCTTAATGCCTCTTTTAAAGGCGTATTTGCATTTAAATAATTATTATAATTTAATTTTTACCTGGCTGATTGTAATTGTTGGCTTATTTATTTCTTTAAAGACCGGCATTTTAAGCGGCTGGCAGGATTTTAAAAAATTAAGCCTAAATTCAGTTTTAAGCGTTATCTTTAAACTGTTAGTGGGCATAACAATGGTTTATATTTTTGCCAGTGTGCCCGCTGCCCTGGGCGGATTCCTTGCAGCAGGCATATTTAGTTTTTTCTTTTTGCAGAAATTAATTAAAAAAAAGGCTAAGACTTATCTTAATATTTATAAAACAGCGGGGTCAAATGAGAAGTTTGATCATAAAAAAATATTTTCTGAAATAAAAAAAGTTATCTGGCCAATATTTTTTTTTACTTTTTTAATTTCTTTGTTTAATTCCCTTGACATGTTAATGGCTAAGAATTTATTAAGCAGTGATTTAGCAGGTTTTTATGGAGCTTATAATATTTTGGGCAAAATAATTTTTTGGGTTTCTTCCTCTATTATTGCAGTAATTTTGCCTGTGGCTTGCGCTCATGACGCTAAAGATCAGCCCGTAGACAAAAAGATTTTGTACCTGGCCAATGGTTTGATTGTTTTTATCTGCTCGGTTGGTTTAATTGTTTATTTGGCCATGCCAGAAATTATAATAAGTATTTTATTTGGAAGCAGGTATCTGCCTTGGGCTGGTTCACTCTGGATTTTTGCTTTAATGTCGCTGTCTTTGTCTTTATTAAGCTTGGAAGCGAATCTCGCCTACTCTAGGTATGATTTTAAAATCACTTATATTTTATTATTAACAATTATTTTAGAAATTATTTTAGTTTATTTGTTTCATCAGACTATTTTTATTATTGCTTTGGCCGTTTTTAGCGCCCAAATATTCGGTTACTTTTTGAGCTTGCTCTACAATTGGAAATCCGTCAGAAAATGCCAGAGCTTAAATCCGTCTGAAATTCCCTCCTTTAATTAAAAATATGGCCAAGTTAATTTCATTTGTCATACCAGTTTATAATGAGGAGAAAAACCTCCCCCTTTTGTACGGCAAATTGAAGGAGATTTTAAAAGCCAGTAATCATGAACATGAGATTATTTTTGTAAATGACGGCAGCAATGACGGTTCTGCCAGCGAATTAAAGAAAATTTCAGTTTTGGATAATAAAGTAAAAGTCATAGAATTTTCCCGCAATTTTGGCAAGGAAATAGCTTTGACAGCCGGGTTGCATAATTGTTTTGGCGATTGCGGCATTATGTTAGATGCGGATTTGCAGCATCCAATAGAATTAATACCCGAATTTATTGCTAAGTGGGAAAATGGCGCAGAGGTGGTTGTGGGTGTCAGATCAAATACTAGTGAAAAATTTATAAAAAAATATGGCTCTCTTGTTTTTTACAAAATAATGAACAGGATTTCTGATACTGCGCTTTTACCAGATGCCACTGATTTTCGCTTATTGGATAGAGCCGTAATTTCTGAATTTAGACGTTTTACAGAAAAAAAACGTCTGACCAGAGGATTGATTGCTTGGCTGGGGTTTAAAAGAGATTTTGTTTATTTTAATGCCAAGCCACGGATAAATGGAGTGCCTGGCTATGGTACTTTAAAATTAATAAAGCTAGCCATGTCCAGTATTGTTTCTTTAAGCCTGTTCCCATTGAAAATTGCTGGCTATTTAGGCATCTTTATAACTTTAATCTCCGGCATAATGGGCCTTTTTATTGTTTTGGAAAAATATATATTTAATGATCCCTGGAGTTTAAATTTTTCCGGCTCGGCAATTTTAGCAGTGATAATTTTATTTTTAGTCGGCGTAATCTTAAGCTGCCTGGGTCTAATCGCTTTGTATATCGCCCATATTCACAATGAAGTGATTAACCGGCCGATTTACGTAATTAGAAAAAAAGAAAACTTTTAAAGGCTACAAATTTACAAATATTTTACAAATCTACAAATAAACAATGACTGCAAAATTTATCAAATATAGTTTTATCATTCCCGTCAAGGCTGTAAATGAATATATCAGGGAGTCAATCCCTAAAATCCTTAAAATCAAGCGTGATGATTATGAAATCATTATTTATCCTGACGCAACTGCTACAGAAGTTTGGCCTGAGACAAGACAAATTGCCACAGGCCAGATTGGCCCGGCTGAAAAAAGAAGTTTAGCCATCCGAGACGCCCAAGGAGAAATTTTAGTTTTTATTGATGATGATGCTTACCCTAATCCTGATTTTTTGGCCAAGCTTGATTTTGATTTTAATGATGAAAAGGTGGCAGCTGTTGGCGGACCAGCTCTGACGCCTAACAATGACAATTTTTGGCAAAAAGTTTCTGGCTCAATATTTTTAAGCAAAGTGGCTGGCGGTTTTCCGGAAAGATATAGTTCGGTTGGGGTAAAACGATATATTGATGACTGGCCAAGCGTGAATCTATCAGTCAGAAAAGGAGTATTTGCAAAAGTTGGCGGCTTTGATTGCGCTTATTGGCCAGGTGAAGACACAAAGTTTTGTCTAGATTTGGTGGAGAAATTAAAAGGCAAAATTTTGTATGATCCGGAATTAATTGTTTGGCATCATCGCCGGCAAGGCTTATTTAAACACCTGAACCAAATCGGCAATTATGGCTTGCACCGTGGATTTTTTGCCAAAAAGTTTCCCCAGACATCATTTCGGCTCAAATACTTCTTGCCCAGTTTTTTTCTAGCCTATGTATCCATGGGCTTAATCGTAAGTTTGCTTTTCAATCCGTTTATAAAATTATATCTTTTAGGCTGGCTGGTTTATTTGAGCGCCTTAATTTTTGCCGCTTGGGAAATTTATAAA
>Ga0315291_10012677_pt1 | contig 10234 bp, 3 predicted proteins | sample YL17G12_20_MG_FD_203070 | JGI IMG/M metagenome (GOLD analysis project Ga0315291, IMG submission 203070) | Sediment microbial communities from Yellowstone Lake, YNP, Wyoming, USA - YL17G12_20 | ecosystem: Environmental > Aquatic > Freshwater > Lake > Sediment | place: USA: Wyoming | collected...
GTAGTTTTTATAGAGTTTTCTTCAGATTTTTTTGTGTAATCAATGTTTTCACTTTTATTCAATTTTTTCCATCTCTCAACAACAAATTTGCCAAAATCAGATATTCTAACATTGTTTTTTATTAGAGTTATTTCTTTCTCTTTTTCTGGCATACTATATTGAACATTTTCATCTTCATTTAAATTAAAAACACTTATAAAGCTTTCTCCGGCCATAAATTTTTGTTTCAATTTAACGTTGGATTTGAACGTTATAAGTTGCTTTATTTGGGCACTTTTATCAAACCTAATTAGCTTGTTGTTTTCCAGTTTAAAATAAGAAATAATCTTATCCATTTTGTTCAATTCAACATAATTATAAAGCTGTCCTTCTTTATTGTATTTGAAAATATATTTGCTTTTATTTTTTGCCATTTTTTAAGGTACGTTTAGGTAAAAAAAACGATTTTTATTCATATTCGGAATGGTTAATTATTATTTCTTTAAAAGCTTTGTCCTTCAATACTTTTTCTGTCCTATTTATTCATAAAAAGTTCTAAAGCTGTGAGCAATATTTTCTTAAATATAGACGGTGGAGATAATCCAAACATAGGCAGGGAAAAAATTAATTATAATTTCTCTCTAATCGATGGAGGAATAACTGCTACAACAACAGGTGCAACTTATGTTTCTGGAGACACAAATATAACAGTGCTTTCAGCGTATACAAGTAGTCCAGGCTCCTCAATTTATAATTATGGAGTTAAGTTAAGTGATAACATTGTTTTAACTTCAATAAGCGCAAGTTCAATAAGTGCGACAACATTCTATTCCGGTTCCACAAATTTAAGCACTCTGCTTATCAATTTGGAAACTGGAGCTACTTTCACAAATTCAGCTGCAACACCAAGCACAATTGGAGGTATTTCAGCCGGAAGTACGTTTAGCGCTAAAACTATGCAACAAATGTGGGATGCTTTATTATATCCTTATCAAGCCCCTGCTTTTTCTTCTTTCAGTTTAGGAATTGCTAGTCCAAAAGAAATTGGATATGATATTGGAGTATCTCAAACATTTACTTGGAGCACTTCAAATCCTTCAAACGTATCCGCCAATACAATATCAATATCTGGATATAATTTAATTACACTTAATGGGTTGGCCAATGTTGGAACAACAGGTGTTACATTTACCGGTATTGTTACAAGAAATTCTGGTGATTTACCCGGAACAAGAAGTTGGACAATACAAGGTACAAATTCTAATGCTGCCATTTTTAACACATCTCTTTCAATACGATGGGATTGGAAAATGTACGCTGGAACAAGCACAAATACTTCATTAACAGCTGCGAATATTACAGGATTAACAGATTATAATGCAGTTAAAAATGGTTTTACCGGAACTTTTAATTTATCTGCAGGTGGTTATAAATATTTTTGTTTTGCAAATGTATATGGTTCGGCAAGTTCATTTACTGATACAAGTAATAATTTAAATGTTGCTATGTATGCAGGATATGGTAATACTGCTAATGGATTTTCATATGATTTAGTTTCAGTGACGAATGTTGAAGGTGAAACTACTACTTATAAAGTTTACAGAACATTAAATCAATTAGGTTCAACAATTAATATAGCAATTACTTAAAAAATATATTTTAAAGAAATTAATAAAAAATGGCAATTCCAGGAACAGTAACCGTAACGAGTTATATAGCACCAACCTCAACAGGAGATACTTATCCAGTTGTAAATCCAATTTATGGATTAGGTGGATTGCGTACTGTTGCTGACACAACTGAACGTAATGCTATTTCAACACAAAGAAGAGAGCCGGGTATGATTGTTTTCGTATCTGGAACAACTACTTATTATTCATTAGGAACTGGTTTAACGAATTCTGATTGGACTGTGTTTAGTTCAGGTTCAGGTTCTGGAAACTTCTTAAATATAAGCGGTGGAACAGTAACGGGTCAAACATTATTTAATGCAGGATTATTAGCTAATACTTTTTCTGCAAATACAATAACCGGTCAAACAATTTATGCTAATATTTTAACGGCAACTACATTAAGTGGTGGAACTTTATATTCTGGGTCAACAAATCTTTATGACATATTTTCATCAGGACCACACACTACAATACAAAACGGATTAAATACATATACCGGTGGAACTTCAGCAAACCCAACCGTTAATATTAGCGCAGCTACATTATCAACTCTTAATGTTTCAGGCGCAACAAGTTTAGCAACATTAAGTGCAACCACAATGATAAGTGGTTCAACAAATTTGTATAATGTATTTATGCCAATTAATGCGTCTTTTCTTACTGGCAGTGGAACACTTGGAACAATACCTCAATGGAATGGCACTTCTGTTTTAATTGACTCAATAATTCAACAACCATCACCTACTGGAATAACCATTAATGGCTCCTTGTCTGTGCTTGGAAATCTTGATGTTTTAGGAACAGCTACTACGATTAACACTCAAATAGTACAATCATTAGATAATAATATTTTATTAAACTATAGCGGAAATCATATTTCAGCAATAGGTGGTGGTATCACAGTACTTTCTGGTCAAGTAGGAGGAGATTCTTCTTTGTGGATTACAGATTCCAATGGAAATTGGTCAGCAAACACACAAATAATAGCAGGTGGTGGTTTAAATGTAAATACCGGAACAACTTTATCTTCTGGTGGCACAGACCTTTATAATATTTTTACAACTTTAGCAGGTTCTGGAGTTCAAACTGTAGGACAAGGCTCAAATATTATTACAGGTGGAACAGTAACATATCCAATTATAAATGTTGTTGATTCTCCGTCGTTTAATAATATAATTTTTTCTGGAACAGCAATAGGTGGAAATCTAAGTGCAGTAACGATAAGTGCAACAACAATAAATGCAACAACAATTTATTCTACAGCATTAAGTGCAACAACTTTAAGTGGTGGAACTATTTTGTCCGGTTCAACAAATTTATATAATATATTTTTATCATCAAGTGCTTCTGGAACATCTGGAAATCTTTGGTCCGCTTCAACTGGAACAAATTCTATTATCGCAAATAATGGAACAGGAAACTTAGCAAGTGGAAACTTTTCAATTGTTGGAGGAGTAAGCAATACAATAACTCAAGCTCGTTCATTTATTGGGGGAGGTTCAGGAAACACAATAGCGTCTGTTGGCACATCAATCGTTGGTGGAAGCGGAAACTCTACTAGTGTTGCAGGAATATATTCATTTATTGGTGGAGGGCAAGACAATAGAGCTACCGGCTCTCGTTCAATCGTAGTTGGTGGTGCTCAAAATACAACAAGTGGAGCTCATTCATTTATTGGTGGAGGTAAATTAAATTCAGCTACAACAACATATGCAACAATTGCTGGAGGACAATCTAACGTAGCTTCTGGTTCTAGGGCATTTGTGGGTGCAGGCTTTTCAAACTCTGCAAGTACTGGCGCTGCGGTTGTGGGTGGTCAAACCAATAGGGCGTCTGGAAATAGTTCATTCATTGGTGCAGGTAATTCAAATATTATCACAGCAAATCAAGGGGTAATAACAGGAGGACAAAATAACAAAGCTTATGGAATTCGTTCGTTTATTGGTAATGGTTCTCAAAACTCAGCTTTAACAACTTATTCTGTTGTTGTTGGAGGGAGATTCAATAAATCTAATGGACTACAAGCTTTTATTGGAGCCGGTGCACAAAACACAGCTTTAGGAAATTATTCAGTTATTGGTGGTGGTGGAAACAATCAAGCTATAGGTAATTATTCTTTTATTGGAGCTGGTAATGAAAATACAGCACATACTTATTATTCATTAATTGTTGGTGGTAATTATAATTCAGCGTCAGGATATTCTAGTTCAATTGTTTCTGGTTATCAAAATAGGGCAGATTTACGAATTTCAACTATTATTAATGGTAGAAATAACAAAACTTTCACAACTAATCCATTTGCTAGTTATTTTATTGGTACAAATTATCACAACTTTATAGGTAATGGATTTGCAAACTCTGCAACTTCAGTATACTCAACTATTTTAAATGGCAAAAACAACTTCGCTGGATATTTAAGTGGCCCAAGTTATGGTTATATTCATTCAGCAACTATTGTTAACGGTGTTGGCAATATAGCTACTGGTAAGTATTCTTTTATAGGAAACGGACAAGGAAATATAACAGCAGGTGATTTTTCATTCATTGGTGGTGGAAGAAATAATTCAGGTACAGGTTTTGCTTCAGTTATTGTAGGCGGTAAATATAATATAGTTACTGGTCAAGGTAGTTTTGTTGGTGGAGGCGTATTTAACAAAGCTGTACAATATGCAACAGTTGTAGGTGGTGAAGGCAATAAAGCATTATCTGTTTGGGGAACAACTGTTGGTGGAAAAAGTAATTCAGGAAGCGGAATCTATGCTACATTAGTTGGTGGTGTTAGTAATAAAACAAGTTCCAACAAAGCTTTTCTTGGAGGAGGTGATACAAATTTAGTATCAGGTTATGGTGCATCTTTAGTTGGTGGTAGTTTAAATGCAGCTCAAGGTTATGTTTCTTTTGTTGGTGGTGGTAGACGTAACTCAGCTACGACAACACATTCTTCTGTTGTTGGAGGGGCTTTTAATATAATTAGTGGCACATATTCCTCTATTGTTGGTGGAAGATATAATTCAATTTCCTCAACAGGAAATTATGGAGCTGTTGTTGGTGGTGGTCTTAACGTTGCCAATGGTAATCGTTCATTTGTTGGTAATGGACAAACTAATACAGCTACAGGAAATTATTCTTCCATAGTAAATGGCAGAAATAATACTTCTAACGGATTGCACTCATTTATTTCAAGTGGAAGATTAAATATTATAGGCACTGGTGGAACTTATTCTTCTATAATTGGAGGCTCTGCTCATACTTTAACAGCATTTAATTCAGCAATTATTGGAGGCCATAACATAAGTGGAATATCTGCTAATACAGTTTATGTTCCATTCTTAAATGTAAATTCAGCATCAACAAATAACGTTTTAACAAATATATTAGTTAGAGATGCGAATGGCTATATTTATTTAAGAGATGCTTCTACATTAGGCTCAGGTGCAACTTCTGGAGGAACCGGAAATTTCCTTGCAATATCAGGAGGAACCGTAACTGGAGATACTCAATTTACACAAAACCTTTCTGCTAATAGTTTATTTATAAATTCAGTTAATGTTAATAATTTATTTGTTGCATTAACAGGAACTGGAGTAAATATTGTTACCGGAGATATTTCAATTGATGATGCGATTAATTTAAGTTGGAATACTGCAAACGAAACTTTGCAATATAATCCCGGAACAACAAATGTTGAATTAACAACAAGTAACGGATTTGATGTTGTTACAGGTGCAATAATGTCAGCCGGTACTGATTTATATAATATTTTTATAACATCAAGTAGTGGTGGAACCGGATTCTCTGGATGGACAGCATCAACTGGATTAAATTCTATTATTGCAAATAATGGAACAGGAAACTTAGCGTCTGGAGATTTTTCAATTGTTGGAGGTTATTTAAATACTGTATCTGGGAATTATTCATTTATCGGAAATGGGTATTCTGGAGAAGTGGTATCTAATTATGCTGTTTTAGGAGGAGGTATTTATAATTCAGTTAGTGGAAATTCTTCTTTTATTGGTGCAGGACGAAGCAATAAAACAGTAGGTCCTTATTCTTCTATAGTTGGTGGATTTAATAATAAAACTTATGGATTCAATTCATTTATAGGAGCTGGACAAAATAATATAACTAACGGAAATAACTCAATTCTTGTTGGTGGATTTACTAATACTTTAAATGGTCTTTATGGTACAATTGTAGGCGGTTTATATAATGTAGTATCTGCACCTTATGCTTTTATTGGTGGTGGTGGTGGAAGTAACTTCGCATCAGGTAATTATTCTACTATTGTTGGTGGTATTTTAAATTCTGCAACAACAGGAAACGCTACAGTTATAGGAGGCAGAAGCAATATAGCAACAGCACAATATTCAACAATAATAAATGGTTCAGGTAATACAATTTCTGGAATTCGTTCTACAATTATTGGCGGAATCAATATAACAGGAACTTCAAATGATACAGTTTATGTTCCATTCTTAAATGTAAATTTAGCATCAACAAATAATGCCTTAACAAACATATTGGTTAGAGATGTTAATGGTTATATTCATCTAAGAGATGCTTCCACTTTAGGTTCTGGTGCAACTAATGGATTTTCAGGTTGGACAGCATCAACTGGATTGAGTTCTATTGTTTTAAATGATTCAACAAATTTAGCAAGTGGATATTTTTCTATTGCTGGAGGTAAATTTAATACAGCAACAACACTGTATTCAGCCATTGTTGGTGGTTCTCAAAATTTAACAACAGGTTCAGGTGCTTTTATTGGCGCCGGTCTTAGCAATAGAGCTTCTGGAGATTTATCTTTTATTGGTAATGGAGAATCAAATAAAGCATCTGGATATCATTCATTTGTTGGTGCTGGTTTACAGAATTCAGCTACGACATTTTATACAACAACTGTAGGTGGTAAACAAAATTTATCAAGTGGAAATTATTCAATTGTTGGTGGTGGCAAAAACAATATATCATCAGGATATGTTTCGGTTGTTTTTGGTGGTAACACTAATTTAGCAATAGGAGATGGAACTTTTATAGGTGGTGGAGCAGGAAACTCAGCTTCAGGAAATGGGTCAACAATAGTTGGTGGTCAAAACAATTCTTCAACAGGGAATCGTGCAGTTGTGGTTGGTGGATACCTAAACTTAACATCTGGAAGTCATGGATTTATTGGAGGAGGTAAACGTAACACAGCTTCAGGAATTTATTCTTCAATTCTTAATGGTTCTGGAAACACCGCTTCAGGAACAGCATCCTCTATTTTAGGCGGAACTGGTCATACAGTATCCGGAAGAAATTCTACAATTTTAGGAGGTCATAATATAACAGCAGTTTCTGCTGATACAGTTTATGCTCCATTCTTTAATGTTCAATCTGCAACAACAAATAATGCTTTAATAAATTTATTAGTTAGAGATACAAACGGAGATATTTATTTAAGAGATTCAAGCACATTAACAAGTGGTGGTAATTTCTTGCCGATATCCGGAGGAACTGTAACCGGTAATACAATATTTACAACAGGAGTAACAGCTAATACTTTAACATTAACAACAACAAACATTGTAGCTCCATTGAATTTTCCAATATTCACATCAAATCCAGGTACTTTAATTGATGGCGATACTTGGATTTTATCTGCTGCAACAGGAAATGCGTTATTTAGCGTAAGAATAGGTGGGGCAACAAAAACTGTAGAATTAACTTAATAATATAAAAAAACAATATTTATCAAATAACCAAACAATCTAGAAAAAATGGCAATTCACAAAAAACAACATGATTTTAGTAGCAATACTGACCACATATTTACTGGATTAACAAACAGTGAATTACTTAGACTAAACTCTGCTGGAACTGCTGTTGAAAGCGCTGGTGTTACGACTAGTAGCTTTTTAAATATTAGTGGTGGAACCGTAACTGGTGTAACAAATTTTATAGCAGGTCTTTCTGCGAACACATTAAGTGGTGGAACTATTTTATCAGGTTCTACAAATTTATATAGTATTTTTTTAACTGCAGGTTCTTTAGTTCCAACATATGTACAAAACGGATTAAACACATACACTGGTGGGACGATAACAAATCCAACAGTAAACGTTTCTGCATTAACAGTTAACACAATAACCGCATCCGGAACAAGCGTGTTCACTGGTGGTCTTTCTGCAAACACATTAAGTGGTGGAACAATATTATCCGGGTCAACGAATTTATATTCTATTTTTGCACAAACAGGTTCGGGCGTACAATCAGTTGGTGCAAACGGAAATTTATCAACCGGTGGTACTGCAACAAATCCAACAATAAATTTAGCAGCCTCTCCTTCGTTTAATTCTGTTACCGCATCTGGAACAAGCGTGTTCACTGGTGGTCTTTCTGCAAACACATTAAGTGGTGGAACAATATTATCTGGGTCAACGAATTTATATTCTATTTTCACAACAGGTGCACACACTGCTGTGCAAAATGGATTAAACACTTACACTGGCGGAACAGCTGCTTTACCAACAGTAAATGTTTCTGCATTAACAGTTAACACAATAACCGCATCCGGAACAAGCGTGTTCACTGGTGGTCTTTCTGCAAACACATTAAGTGGTGGAACCATTTTAAGTGGAAGCACAAATTTATATTCTATTTTTGCCTTAGCAGGCTCAGGCGTGCAATCAGTTGGCGCAAATGGAAATCTATCAACTGGTGGAACTGCAACAAATCCAACAATAAATTTAGCAGCCTCTCCTTCGTTTAATGCACTTACAACATCAGGCGCCACTATTATTAATAACACATTAACTGTAACCGGTGCAACCACTTTAAATAACACGTTAAATGTAACAGGTGCAACCACGATGGCTGCATTAACCACAACTGGCGCCACTATTATTAGAAACACATTAACTGTAACCGGCGCAACCACTTTAAATAACACGTTAAATGTAACAGGTGCAACCACGATGGCTGCATTAACCACAACTGGCGTTACTATTATTAATAACACATTAACTGTAACCGGTGTAACCAATACAGCTGGTTTAAGTGCGAGCACATTAAGTGGTGGCACGATATTATCAGGGTCAACGAATTTATATTCTATTTTCACAACAGGTGCACACACTGCTGTGCAAAATGGATTAAACACTTACACAGGTGGAACAGCTGCTTTACCAACAGTAAACGTTTCTGCATTAACAGTTAATACAATAACTGCATCAGGAACAAGTGTGTTCACTGGTGGTCTTTCTGCAAACACATTAAGTGGTGGAACCATTTTAAGTGGAAGCACAAATTTATATTCTATTTTTGCCTTAGCAGGCTCAGGCGTGCAATCAGTTGGCGCAAATGGAAATCTATCAACTGGTGGAACTGCAACAAATCCAACAATAAATTTAGCAGCATCACCTTCATTTAATTCAATTACTGCATCCGGAACAAGTGTGTTTACCGGCGGATTGTCTGCAAATACATTAAGTGGTGGTACAATATTATCTGGCTCAACGAATTTATATTCTATATTCACAACAGGTGTTGGAACAATTGGGACAATACCTGTTTGGAGTGGTACTTCATATCTTGGAAATTCTTTAATAACACAAGTTTCAAGTGGAGTAACAGTAAATGGTTCTGTTAATATTATTGGAGATGTTAACGTATTAGGTACAGCCTCTACGTTTAATACGCAAATTGTACAATCATTAGACAACAACATCTTATTAAATTATAGTGGCTCTAATGTTTCTGCAATAGGTGGAGGTATTACGGTATTATCTGGTACACCAGGTGGTGTCGCTTCTACTTGGAGTATAAATTCTAATGGTGTTTGGTCAGCAAATACAGGAATTTTAACTTCTGCAGTAACAATAAGTGTTGGAAATCTTACTGTAAATAGTGGTGGGGCAATGATTTCGGGCTCTACGAATCTTTATGGAATATTCGACCCATTAGGCTCTGGAGTTCAAACTTTAGGCCAAGGAACAAATATATTAACTGGTGGTACCGCAACAAATCCGACAGTGAGCACAACTGCTTCACTTACGGTTAATGCAATAACAGCAAGTGGTTCAAGTGTGTTTAATGGTGGTCTTTCTGCAAACACCTTAAGTGGTGGAACAATTCTTTCTGGAAGCACAAATTTATATTCTATTTTTGCACAAACAGGTTCTGGCGTACAAACCGTAGGTCAAGGAACAAACATTGCAACCGGTGGAACTGTAAATAATCCAACAATTAATCTTGTCGCATCACCATCTGTTAACAACTTTACGGCATCTGGAAATACTTTCTTGTCAGCAACAACAGGTACAACAGTATATGCAAGTCAATTTTTCCAAATGACTCCATATACAGGAGCAAATCCAACATCTCCAAACAATAACGATGCTTGGTTTTATTCTGGAGCCACAGGAACAATTACTTTAAATTACAGAGTTGGCGGTACTACGTTTGGCGTAGAATTATCGTAAATTTATTAATTAACTGTTTATTTTTAATAATCACAATATTAAATTTATCATAAAAATAACACTATGAGAAAATTTAATATTGTGGCAGGACTTCCAAGAGCTGGAACTACTTTGCTTTGTCAA
>Ga0315291_10012678_pt1 | contig 10234 bp, 11 predicted proteins | sample YL17G12_20_MG_FD_203070 | JGI IMG/M metagenome (GOLD analysis project Ga0315291, IMG submission 203070) | Sediment microbial communities from Yellowstone Lake, YNP, Wyoming, USA - YL17G12_20 | ecosystem: Environmental > Aquatic > Freshwater > Lake > Sediment | place: USA: Wyoming | collected...
CATGGAACAGCATGTGACGCTCCCACCCATCCCACGAGTCTTTGTAGGCCACCTGGGATGCCGCAAGGGCAGGCCAAATCAACGCCAGGGCAAGCGCAAACGATTTTCCCATGGGGTAGTGGCCCTCAGGCCCTCCAGGAGGTTGTGGGGGCTCTAGGCGGCTTGCAAGATTCTTTCATTTTGAGGGTCAACTTTTGAAAGAAAATTGCACCATAAGTTAGTAAGCGCACTCACGCAATGACGCGTAAATGCTAGCGTTTCTTGGCCTGCAATTTTCTTTCAAAACCAGTCTATTGTTTTGCAATTTTCTTGCAAAGGTCGAGCTGGCACCCGACGGGCCCTGCGTCCCGCAGGGTCAGTCAGCGTTTTCGTCGACGACCACCGATGCGGCCACCGACCGAGTGCGGCTTGCGATTGCCGACTCCAGGAGTGCGGCCTGGGCCGCATCCCTCTCTTTCGCCACCGGGTTCGCCGGCAGGAGGTGAGGGGGATCCGGGCGAACTATCCCGTTCGGATCCACCCAACAGCCTTGGAAGCGAACCCCCGAGGCTGACCGGCCCTGAGCCATCAGCTTTTGGAGCTGGCGGCGAGGGCGGGGCTCACCGGGGTGTTGGCCGTCATTGCCGCGACCAGTTCGGCTTGCTGCGCGTCCAGGTCGGCGGCGGCTGCGACGACCATGCTCATGTCGTTGGCGGCGATCGCGGCGTCGAGTGCCGACTTCAGGCCGGCAATCAGGATGACGGCCGAACCATTCACGGTGCGCGACTCAGAGACTTCGCGGACCAGATCTTCGATGGGGGTTGCCATGATGAAACCTTTCAGGGTTGTTGCGGGGGGCTCGGTGAACTGGCTGCGGCCATGGCCTCAACCAAACTCTTCTGTTGACGGTCAAGCTCGGCAGTGGCGGCGATGATATCGCCCTCGTGAGAGAGCTGTGTGACTTTGTCCTCGATCGCCTCGAGAATGGACATCACCTGCGACAGGTCGGTGGTGTGCAGGTGCACATGCAGCGTGCCTGTGATGTTGATGACGGCCATGAATGAAGTCTACTACCCATGGTCGAGGGATACCGCAATGTCAAATTGGACTTTCAGCGTTCGCTCCAGCAGATTCTGGAATTCCTTCACGAGTTTTGGCGACAGGCCCTGCTTCATCAGAGCCCAAGAATCAAGCAGGGAGCGGATGGCGTCAGCGTTACTTTCAGCGTCTCCTGCAAGCTCCGCCTGAACTCGCAATGCTTGAGCCAGTACCCCCCCGAAGTCAGCGGCTGTTTGACTCTCGGTGGGTCCGGGATCACCGGGGGAGGCGGTAGCTCCGCTGGCAACGGCCTCTCTGAGACGTTTGCGCAAGACAGCAACATCAGCAGCGTAATTGCTGACAGCGGCCTTGACCAGCTTGTCTGTTTTCGCTTCGGATTCTTCGTACACACGGTCGCGCTCCTTGATGGCCTTGTTCGCCAACTGCTCCATGCTGCGATAGGAGGTGAGCATCTCGTTCAGCCGCTCCTGAGCGTCCAGTCTCAAGTCGGCAATGACTTTCTCTTGCCGATCTTTCTCTTCTTCGCGCCCCTGCATCTCGCCAAGGTTGTGGGCGATGAACCATGCCGCAGCAGTCGCAATCAACCCAACACCCAGGCCCTTGGCGATGTCGAGCATTACTGCCAGACCCCATACCGCATCTGGTCTGCCATGCGCTTGGCTCGCTCCGGCGTCTGGGCGGCCCATCGGCTGGCAAGCATGCCCTTTGCGGCCTCCAGCCACTGGCCGGTGCGAACGAAATTCAGCGTGTTGCGGAATTCCATCAAGCCGTCGACACCCATCTGAAAACACATGCCCATCAAGACGGCCTGCCGTGGCTCGTTGAGCATGCGCCACCATGACAGACGGGCATCGAGCCCTGCCATCACGGTTTCCTTGTCATTGGCAAGCAAGAAGCGCGACTCACGCCTTGAGATCCCGCCACCCTTGCGCTGATCGATTAGCCGACCGACACCGAGGGTCCAGAACCCAAGATGGTCTTGGTATGCGTGGAGAGTTTCTCCCTCCTCTCGGATGATCATGCTGTCGAAGTCGATTGCAACTTCAGGCATCACTTTTTTTCCGGTGCCCGAGTGGGCTCAACAGGCGGGCCGCCGCTCCACTTGCGAACGATCTCGTAGGCGATCGAACTAGTCGACCAGAAGAGGCCGAATATCACGTAGATTTTCCAGTCAACACCCCTGTTGACATACGAGTCATACATCAGGCCCCAGAACATCGCCAGGAAGGCACCGAACGACAGGATGCGGGCTGCACTTATCTTGCCGGCCGAATCCTTGATGGCCTCTGCCATGTCGAGCGTGCCGCTCTTGTGGGCGTGCCGGAAGACCAGGAAGACCATCAAGACGCCAAGAAGCAGAACCCCGAACGGCACATCGATGCCGTCCCACATCTTGTCGATGCCACGCGCCAGTGAGGCCAGGATCTCGCTCATCTCGGCCGCTCCTTTTCCTTCTGCATCTGGAGCATCTGGAGCACGGCACCCTGCCGCTCTTCAAGGATCGTGACTCGACGCTCCATCGAGAGCACGTACTGCTTGAACTCGGTGTTGAATCGCTCGTTTGACGCGACCGCATTGGCGACCGATTCGTTGAGCATCGACACGCCAACCGGGATCATGACTGACCACATGGCGAAGGCAACGCCCGCGATCTTCATCCACAGCAGTGTTCGTGCCTCAGCCCGAGACGCTATCTCCAATGGATTTTGTGTGTCCATTCTTCATTTTCACGGGCCCAGGCACAGGTTGCACCCTGAGTTGCGAGACTTATTCCTCAGGCTTACGGCCAAGTCCAAACAACAGCAACAACCTCGGCGCTGGTTGCGGCTGAAAAGATTGCCGATCGCAGTGTGCGCGCCTTTGCTTTGATTCGCTCCTCCCTGTCGTGCAGCGCACGAACGCCCGCCTTGATCTGGTTGGCGTTCAACGTCACCACCGTCTCGTCATCGGCAAGAATGACATCAACGCTGAAGGGTAGCCCATCGGCCACGGCCATCTGCGCGATCTGTACCTGCTGATACAGCGAAGCGCGGGCAGCGTCGGTTGCGGTGTAGGACTTACCTCCGATGGTAATGTCGGACTGGTTGGTCTGCTCGGCCGCCGCCTTGACCCCGGCCCACTGCGCCCGCTTGACTGCGCCGAGCGTGGCAGTGGGAGCCCATCGCTTGATCGCATCGTCCCAGCTCCACGTCTTGTCGGCGTCGTCTGCGGGAGCGGGGGGTTGATAGTCAACAACCTCGCCCGTGGCAATGTCCACGCGCTTGCTCAGGTGGTCATGCTCGCCTTCAACCCAAAGCAACCCAACTCGTTCGCACCTTGCTTGAATTGCTTCGCTGGTGCCGGAAACGACTCTGCCCACAAACCCGCCACTCTCGGGGGAATATAGGGATACAACTTTTGATCCGTCTTCCATGGGTTCACTTCTTGATGAGTTCGCCGCGAAGCATTGAATTTGTGATGCGCAAATCACCAGTCCAACTAGAGCACCGCACGTAGGCGTTATAGGTTCCTGTGGCCCCCGCTGCGAGCGTAAATTCTTTTGTTTTGGTCATTGAAAAGTAGCGCGGGTCTGCTGCTGCAATTGTTCTTTGCCAAACAGCGTGCCCAGTAGACGGTGTGTCGCTCGAAAGGTAAATTCCAGCCCACGCAACGTTCCCATTGGCCACCCCATCTTCAAAGTCCCAGGTAGCACTAAACGTCACCTGAACAGTTGAACTTTGGCCTGAGCTATTTGTAAACGGCCCCACGTCTAGATAGGTGACGAAAACACTCGCATCATCGGCCGCAAGAAGGTCCAATGAGCCAACGGATTCCGAATTCACCGACGTAGCCGCCTCGGCGGCGATCTGCGCAGTCTGCAACGCAAGGTCAGCCATGAATGCCGCGATGTTCGAGGCGCTGAGCTGGTTGCGCGCCGACACCCCGCCCATCGACAACAGGTCAGAGAGATTCGGTTCGGACCCGTCGCACACATACGCTTGCGGCGACGCGAAGTGCATAACCGCGCCCGCTGACCCGTAGTATTGATATGCGCGTGTCGAAAAATTGGTGACTGCGTTCCAATTGAACGACAGACCATTCGCCAGCTTCGCGCCGGTTTGGCAATCGTAGAACCCCGCCGGACCACTGGAGTTTCCGGTCGAGCCATAGGGGTAGATCCAACCGACCGCAAGATACCACTTGCCATTCACGAGGTCGGCAGAGTATACAAAATAGTTGCCCGTGTCTGGCGTCGTCGTATTGATGGTGCAAACGAAACTGTTTTGATCCGGCCCCCAGTAGCCGTACCCCGTCCCACTGACCCGCTTGAAATAGCAGGCGAACATATAAGTTTTTTTCGGGTCGATGTCGAATCGGTTCGTCGGGTGCGGGCTAGGGTTCCACCCGCCGCCCCCGCCGCCCGTGTCGCTAGGTTGCGTCGCCTTCCAAACCATTTGACCGGACCCATCGGCCAAGGTGTCATAAATGATCGCGTCGGCACCCCCCGTGCCGGTGCCCTTGTTACCCGTCCACGCAATCGGCGTCGAGGTTGTCGGGTCGCCCACCGCTGGTGCCCACCATGACGAATCGACAAGGTTTGCGCCGCGCGCCTGCGACGTGCTCGACAACGGCCCGAACTGGATGTTCTTGACCTGGGCCCCAGCGGTATCCATCGCCGAGTCGACGTACATCTTCATGCCGGATGGCGCACTGACTATTCTGAAGATGACTCCGTTGATCACGTAGCGGACAAACTGCCCGTCATAGACGACCGACAAGACATCGCCGGCAGCGTAGGTCAGGCCGGTGCCGCCACCAAAGTACCCGACGTTGCTCTCGTAAACTTCCAGCTTCGCCGATGTGGTGCAGTAGATGCAGTAATCGATGCTGCCGTAGGTCGCAGCCTCGGTTGGGTCTTGATCAAGCCCGATCATCATCGCCTGACCTGTCGATGTCGGCGAGAAGCTCACAAAGACCCCCCCGGTGTACCCCTCCTTCGAGTAGAAGTTCCCGCTGTTCGCCCAACTCCCGCCTGCCCCGGTCATCGTGACGGTGTTGCCCCTGATTGACGTGTTTTGCAGGTTCACCAGGGTCACGTCGGCGGTTGCATAGTCGGCCGGCTTGTTGGTGCCGGTGACGACATCCCAACCCAAAGACAAAACCTCATCGGTGCGAGGTGCATAGCCCGTGAGCAAGTTCCCGGACTCTAGTTGCACGTTGTCCACAAGCAGGGTCGCCGCCCCTGCCGTTCTTCCGGTCAGGGCCGCCATGCAGATGGTCACCAGAACTTTGGTGGCGTTCGTGGGAACCGCAACGTTTGCGGCCACGCGTCGCATGGCAACAGAAACGGTGTTATCAAACCGAAGCCCGATCGTCCCTGCGGGGGCATCTGCTACCGTGTAGAAGTCCAGAACGATGTAGATCGCAAGGTTCGCGCTGGCCGACACGTAGGCCGATGCCGTCATCGTTCCGCCGCCCAGGCCGGAAATGTTGATCTTCGCAGCAGTCTGAATGCCTACTTGGTTCGCCTCAGAGGTGCCTAGCAATGTCGCCGCTGATCGCTGCGACCAAGATAGCCCGACGCCATCGGCAGTTCGGGAGTGAGACTTCACCCCGTAGCTTCCCGACCCGTAGCTAACCCAGCTATCCGACAGTCCGTCTGAGCTGGTATCCAACTCGAAACCTGAGTTCGATATGAGGTTGCCCCCACCAATCTGGCCCGGGCTTGAAAAGATCGATGTGGTGTGAGCGAAGGTTGCCCACAGGCCCGCCCTCCCCATGCTGTTGACTGCCCGCAGGCGTACCAACATGATTCGGTTGCTCTGGATAGGCGACAGGTAAGCCACTGTCGAATCGCCGGAGACTGACGGGAAGTCGCTCCACGAGACATCCGAATCGAGCTTGGTCTGGATCTGGATGCGGCCACCCTGCAAGACAAAGATGTCGGTGCTGGCCGTCCATGTGATCTTGAGCCTTGGCATGACCGCGCCAATCCCAGTGAACAGGGCGTTTGTGTAGCTACTATCAGCCGACGTGATGTTGAGCAACGAGGGGGCCGTGAAGGGGCTCGGAAGGTCCGTGTTGGGCGTCAAGTCGACTGCCGTCTCGGCTCCCTTGTTCCAATCCCACACGCCGCTGGCCGTCTCGCGGGCGACGATCTTGACCTGATACTTGGAAAAGTCGACGGTTCTACTTAGAACCTCGAACAACTTGTTCGTCCAGCCATACCTGGGGATGGTCACATCGATCACGGTGCCTGGGGCAGCGTCGTATGCCATCAAGTTGCAATTGAGCGTGACGGTGAGGGCTTGCCTGCTGCGCTCCAGGAAGATCTTCGCCAACCGCTGGGTGGTAACCCCTCCAGTCACCATCTCGTAGGTGATCTCTACCGGAAGATCAATCCCTCCGTCCGCAGCGAGATAAGTTGCGTTCGTGACGGCCGGGGCCTGGGTCGAGGTGTAGAGCTTTTCTTTCTCGGCGTAGGTCGGAACGATCCGGTTGAACAGATCTCGACGTGGCGCGCTCACGCTGATCTCTGGGCCCTCTTGGGTCATCATGCTTTCCGTGACCGAGAGTTGGCTCGCGGTGTGGGCCCCGGCCAAGACAAGCCAGCGGCCCTGAATCCAGGTCGCAGAGCCCGCCATCGACTCCAGAAGAGACTCCAGGTTGTCTCGAGCAGACCGATCGCTGCTGAGGGCACCATTGCAGGTGTATCGCTTCTCTGCGACGGTGTAGGCCCCGCCAGTCGAGCCCACATAGTTGGCCGTCAAAACGAGGTGCGTGTCGTCCGTGATCGAAAGGATCGTCATGGCAACCGCATTGGGGCCCGTGAAGGTCATGCCGGGGCGGGCACGAGTCTTCCACGAGGTACCGGATCCGGTGATGTTGGGGGTGCCGTTCGAAACGGTGACGGTGCCGGTGTCGTAGATCGTCACCAGGGCGTCGCAAATGTTCGCGGCAGTGAAGATCTCAAGCGCGGGAACCTGAGCGGCTGTCGCCCCCATCCCGTAGGTTGCATCGCGCAGGAAGTCGCCAACACACAGGGCTGGGTTTTCGCTCCACTCCCAGGTTGTTGGGTCGGCCACCCGATGTGACCCGGAGCCGCCAGCGACAGTACTGTCCTTCCGTGGGTCATACACCAGCTTGCCTCGAACCACTGCGCTGATGTTGGGCAGCCCAACTTGCCCGAAGACGTTCTGGTTGTATTCCAGCCTCGCGTATAGATAGGTGATCCCACTGAGCCTGTGAACTGATGTCCACTTGCCGCCCGACTCGGAAACAAGCTCGCCTGCCGCCGCCTGACCGGTGGCACCGAGAAACTTCCTGAGGCGAACAACCGAGGCCCCACCCTCATACGTGTAATTGACCCACACGCCCTCACCAAATCCACCGACGATCGTGAACGCCTTGGTTCCAATAGTGTGCGAGTACCCGACCCCGCCACCCACCAGAATCTCCGTGTTATAGAACCTGTCTGCATTGGTTCCGCCCGACGAGATCTGTCGCGTGACGCTCTCAACCGAGATGGTGTTGTTGGCAACGTTGAAACTCGACGCCGCGAACAACTCCGTTGTGGTAAGTTTGTTCGACGAGAAGTACTCGCCACTCTGAACGAATCCGTTTCCATCTTCCGCCGGGAGAACGATGTCGTTGAAAAGCACCGACTTGATCGAGCTTGACTGGTGCCCAGCAAGGCACACAACCATGTGAAGAAACTCCTTCTTGGGCCCTGTGCTTTGTGCATATGCCACCGGACCCGACACGCGAGCTTCGCCATAGACAAAGGATCGGATCTCGACCCCGCTGCGCACCATTTGGAACCTGTCACGCAGGGATGCGTCTCTCGCCGCCTTGGCTCTGTCCCTCGCGTCCTTTGCCTTCTCTCTGCCGTACCCATCGGCCACGAGAAAGATACCGGCCCTGAGCAGCCAGCCAGCCGCCGCCGGCCCGAGAAGAAGAGCTGCACCAATCGTCACCACCCCGACGAAAATCTCGAAAAGGCTCATTGGAAGAACTCCTTGCCGGGCCAGACGAGGTTGATCTCTGCCATCTCCTCGATGTACTGAAGGCCAAGGTCACCAGCAAAGATTTTTTGCTGCTGCGAGTCGGTGTATCGCACGGGCCTGGGCCGATCCCAAATCGCCAGCATGTGTTCCGCAGGGATGGTGACTCTGCTGTTGTCGAGCTTGTCAGAAATAGACATCGCATCCATCATTCCGAGCCACACGTTGTCATCAACAACCAAATTGTTGGACGCGTCAAGGCACGCAACGCGGATCAGCATAAGTCGGCCTTGAGACTTCGCTGTCAAGACTCTTGATACTTGAGCGGCCGGGCCGCCGGAGATCGACAGAAGCACGCCCTGCGTCATCTCCTGTGTTTCCATGATGGGATCGATGCTGATCAGCCCACCCGCCCCCAGGTAGGTGTGTCCACCATAGGTCACATCGAAGTTGCATCCGCAGATGTAGTCGGTTCCTCCGTCGCCTACGTCGAACTGAAGCTCCACCATGGGGAACGACTGAACATTCGGCAGGGCGATTGCCGCCAGGAACGGGGCTGAGAGAGAGCGGGCCGTCATGAAAACATCTCCATGAGTTCGGTCGTGAATTCCGGGCACTTGCCGCCAGCCCCTCGCGGGATCATCAGGCCGTCACCTTCCATGATGACGTACAGGGCGGTCGGGTGGTCGGTCACCACAGCCGCACCGCCAGCGACCGAGCTGCGCAGCCCCGGTCTGATGCCGTCGGTCAAGGTCATGACTCCGCTGCCGTTGGCAGTGAAGTCCTGAGTGGCTTGCAGCATCTGGAACAGGCCGGTTGACAAGACAACCCGAAACCAATCGCCCGCCAAGAGCGTCGCATTTGCCCCGCAATTGTTCAGGGTCACCGTGGTAGCGAACTGCGAAGCTGCGCTCATCGTGACGCTGCTCAGGGCTATTGTTCCGCGAGGCACGGATCGTGACATGTCGAACAGGGCAATCCGGTGCTCCATGCCAGACACACGGTTCAGGAACGCCTCCAGGGCCGCCCGCTGGGCATAGGAGTGCTCAGGGAATGTGATCTGGGCCCGCAGGCGCGCTCCAGGCAGCGTGACCACCTGAACGTTGCCATTGAACATGCTGGGGCTCATGACTTGGTTCTGAATGAACCCAACCGATGCCGCCGCGTGATTGAACGCGCTACCGGTGGCGGCCGGCGTCGGCCACGTGTAGGTTGTCATGAGAACCTCCTGCTGCCGCGTCGCATCTGGTCCGATACCTCAGCGATGGTCTGGGCCCGGTTCTGCTCCAGGGCCTGGGCAAGTTGACTTGGGCTCACCCCGGTGCCGAATGTGTTGTTGTGGATCACCGTGACGCTGCCGCCGCCGCCGGAAATCTGGTTGTTTGGGATGATCTCACCCGCAGTTTTGGGGACGAACAATTCAGGGCCGCGCTCTCCAACGATCGACATCTTGTTGACCGGTGGGCTACCACCGCCAGCAAACGTACCAATTGGCATCCCTGCGGCCAATGACAACTCGGCACCAGTCGACGCGGCACCAGTCGACGCGCCACCCCCTCCGCCCATGAACCCAGCCAGAAATCCAATAAGGCCACCAGATCCGCTGCTGCCGCCGAATATCTCGGCAAGCATTGGCTTGATGACCATGAGCCGCAGCGCCTCCTGAAGCATGTACTCGATCAGGTCGCCCCAGGCTGCCTTGCCCGTCATGATGCCCTGAATCAGGTTGTCCTCGATCCCATTGGCAACCTTGTACGCCACATCCTCCGTGGCCTTGCCGACGTTCTTTGCTTCGGTAACGTACGCCTCCAGGCCCTTCTTCGCGCCAACCATGGGGTCGCGGCGATCCTTGATGTCCTTATTCAGGAGATCCTCCCGATCCTTCGCCAGTTGGCGTGTGGCGTCGGCCTCCTTCCACAACTGTTTAGCAAAGTCGGACGACTGGTTCTCAGCCGCCTCACCAACCGCTGTGAGAGAGATTTGTGTCGCAGACAGGCGCATCTGCTTGATGTTGTACTTCTCGACCTCGTCGGCGCTCTTGCCGTAGATGGCGGCGTGGTAGGCGAGCCGATCGCTCTCGCGTTGAAGATTCGCAAGCCGCTTGGAAACCTCGGCGGAATCTACGCTCTGACTCTGGGCAACGCTGAGCTTCTCTGCGGCTGATGCGGCACCCAGCATGGATGCGGCCTGCGCCCTCATGGCCTTCGCCCGCA
>Ga0315291_10012679_pt1 | contig 10234 bp, 7 predicted proteins | sample YL17G12_20_MG_FD_203070 | JGI IMG/M metagenome (GOLD analysis project Ga0315291, IMG submission 203070) | Sediment microbial communities from Yellowstone Lake, YNP, Wyoming, USA - YL17G12_20 | ecosystem: Environmental > Aquatic > Freshwater > Lake > Sediment | place: USA: Wyoming | collected...
AAAACTTATTGGAAAAAACAAAATAAAAAGAGGAATTGCAAATTTTAATATCTTGTTTACCCCCCTATAAATAATATCTTTAATTTTTCCATTTTCTTTTTTTATATTAAATTTGCTTACATACTTTGTTGCTGTTGTCTGAATTGTCTCGCCAGGAATAGTCAAGATATAAACAAACGACATCAGAACAGCAAGAATACCATAATCTGCTGGGCCCAGCATTCTTGCCATCGAGAATTGAAAAATATAATTAAGAAGCGTGAAAAAGTTCATCGTAATAAAAAGAATAAGACTGCCTTTAGCCAATTCATCTTTTTTAAAATTTTTAAGTATTTTTATCATTTTTTATTGTTTTGTTTATTCCTCCTTGATTAATATTGTTAATGGATAACTTGCCATGCTTTCAAGCTTAAGCTATTGTATCTTTTATTTTATTATTGAATTCTTTTGATTATTAATGATTTTATATTAATTATATTTTATTATTAATTAATTTAAATCGCTATGTATATTTTATTTAAAATAACTTATCTCGGAAAATAATAAATGCAAGAATCATAATTATAATCTGAAAGATATGAATGAATAGGACAACTTCTGTTTCATAAACTTTCTTGCTTGGTTTTATTTTTTTAAGAATTCTTATTGCAAGATTTTCCAAACCACAGATTTTTTCTGAGCCTGGCTCTAAGCTTCCATCTTTCTGCGGTTTCCCAAAAGATTCAACAATAAGCTTTCCTCTAAGCTTTAATAAAGTCTCTAAAATATAGGGGATAAAAATAAAAATTGCAAAATATTCGTAATTTCCAAGAATTGCCATAACTGCTATTAATGCGCCTACAGCATAAGTCATTGTGTTTCCTGGAAAAATTTTTGCAGGAAATTTATTGAAAAATAGAAAAGCAAAAAGCGAGGCAATCATACACAAAGCAATTACACTAAGCCAAGAGCTTCCTGTAAGCCAGGAAAAAACAGCAAAGGCAGAAAGCAGTAAAATTCCCTGTCCAGCTTCTAATCCATTATATCCTGCTAAAAAATTAAAGCTGATGCTTGCACCAGCAATTCCTAAGGGGATTATTATTAAAGGATATAGTAAGCCAAGATTTGTTCCATCTAAAAAAGGGATTCCTATTTTAGAATAGCCTGCATTTATAACCATTAATGGAATTGCAGAAAAAAGAACAAAAAAAATCCTTATTTTTTTTCCAAGCCCCATTTTCCATCCAAGAACATCGTCTATAAAACCCATAAAAGAAACAATTAAAATAACTGAAATTAAAGCGAAAATTTCTACAAGATTGGAAGAGGTTTTGAAATAAAAAATTTTAATTGCAATATAAACAAGAGTTCCTAAAATAAATCCAGAAACAACTGTAATCCCGCCAGCCTCTGCAACCTCTTTTTGCTTGAATTTATTCATATCTCTTCCTACTAATCCTGCTTTTCTTGCTCTTCTTATCCATGATGGAATTAAAAGCAGACTGGCAATAAAGCTTATAACAACTGATAAAAGCAATAAAGGTTCCATCTTTATTATAAAAAAATTTAATTTAAAAGCTTTCTGTATCTTAATTATACAGAAAGCTTTAGATGATAATAGCTTATTTGTAGGCAGATTATATAAACCCTTAGAATTATGATTAAAAAAATTTACAGATTAATCTAATAGATATGAGAGAATTATAAAAAATATATTTTAAAAAGCCAGTTTAATTTAATAAATTTTATTATTTTGCAATAAATAATATATGGAAAAACTTATTTCTTAGAGGTAAATAATTTCTTAATAAATTCCCATATTCTTTCAAAAAAAGAGAGTTTTAAATTTTCTGGTGGGGCTATTGTAACATAAGTTATAGCAAGATTTGAAACTTTTATTGTTCCAGGTGAAGCTGAGTAAAATGTTAAAGGAACTAAAATGTTCCCTGATGCTGTATAAATTGCTGTCCCTATTACAGCAGGAGTTAGTTCGGTTGTTGGGGCTGTTTCTGGGGGTGGTTCTGTTGGCAATTCTGTTGGAGGTGTTTCTGGTGGCGGTTCTGTTGGAGTTGCCTCTGGTGTCGTAGTTGTTTCTGGAGTTGGGGTCGGTTCTGTTATATTATTCTTCCCGTCTATATATTCATTAATTTCTGGAGAGAGATCTGGAGTTGTTTCTGTTATTGGTGTTGTTACATTGGTTTCATTAGATATTTTTCCATTAGTTTCATTAGCTGTCCACTCAGGAGTTCCATCTGCTCCAACATCGAGGCTTGCATTTGTTACATTTGGAGTTATATCAATTGTAGCATTTGTAACATTAGCATCTTTTGGGATTTCTATATAAATAGTTTGATTTCCTGTTCCATTAAAAGTTATGTTTTTTTCAATTGAACCATCTGAGAAATTTGTTATTATCTGAGGTGTCGCACAAGTTTCATTAGCTAAACAAGTTTGATTTTCAGAACAACCGCAAATACTGCATTTATCAATTAAGGTTTCATTTTCACAATATAAAGGTTTTGTAATTGAACAATTATTATATGATGTCTTATCAGAACATTGCTGTATTATACAACTTCCATTAGTTTGACAAGCTTGCCTAGAATTACAGCCACAAATACTGCAATTTTCAATTAAAGTTCCATTTTGGCAATATAGAGGTTTTGTTAATGAACAGTTACCATGAATTGTACCATTTGAACAGGGTTTTGCAACTATACAACTTCCATTAGTTTGACAAAATTGATTAGAAGGACATCCGCAAACATTACAATTATCAACTACATTTCCATTATCACAATATCTTGGCTTTCTTGCTGAGCACCCAAAATTACAAGATATATCTTTAGTTTCCTTTTTTTCAAGTCCTGAAAGTATAACATATTTTAATGTATAATACCCTGATTGTATAACAATAATATTACCAGAAATGCCAACAGAACGCGCATTAACTCCTGTATCAATTATCTTTTTTGTATTTATATCATAATATTTTAGTTTTCTATCTTGCTCATATTTTAAGCTTTGATTTCCATGAACAAAAGCAATAATATTGCCAGAAATATCAAAAGAATTGCGAGAAACATAGTCATAGTCATCAGAGACATCAATAATTGTTACAGTATTTGTATTTATATTATAATATTGTAATGTATAATCAGAAAGATCTCCATCTTTATTAATATCTTCATTAAGGTCAGATTCATAAGTTGAAAAAACAATAATATTATTATCACTAACCATCAGCCCTCTTGAAGCAATTACATTTGTTTTAACTGTCTTTTTTGTATTTACATCATAATACATTAAATACGCTAAATAGGGGGGAGTATTTTCATAAGTTCTAAATGCTATTATATTATTAGAAATAGTTGTAACTGCAAGATTTAAACTGATATTTGTAGTTACTATATTGTCTGTATATATATCATAATAAGTTATATTTATCCTATTTGGTACAAAGTCTGATGAAGAAACAATTATATTATCAGAAATCTCCGCTCCCGGTGTAGTCATGCCTGTATCTGATACTCTACCTGTATTTATATTATAATATCTTACTAAATTATCAGAAACCATAGCAATAATATTATTAGAAATAGCTATTGATTCCCTACTACATTCTATATTAGTATTTACTATTTTGCCTGTGTTTAAATTATAATATTTTAAACTATAACCTCCATCCCAGGGAACAAAAATAAGGATATTATCATCAATACAACTAGCATTTCCACCTTGTATCATTGAAATTCCAGGGTCTACTAAAGTATCATTTATCCCATCTCCATCAATATCCTTTAATATAGTTATATTCCCAATTATAGGGATGGCTGATACACATTTCCCCCATTTGCCTTCATTTATTGTAAACTCTGCTCTTTCATCTATCTGACAAGTTTGTCCAGCAGGACAACCACACTTACGGCATCTATTAACCAACTGTCCTGCAAAACAATATTTTGGTTTTGTTGCTGAACATTCACCATAATGTGTCCCGTCATCACAATATGGAATTCTAACATCAGCAGTAAGATTAGAGAATTCATTAATAATATCCTCATAATTTATTTTAGATAATGTAGCTTTCATATCACATTTTGTTGTAGTCAAATTAGCTGAATCTAAATAAAAATTAAGTAAGTCTCTTATTTCAGTAGCATTTAATTTACTTAATTTTGGAGCAGGAAGATAATCAATCAAAGCTTTTTTTAATATTAACTTGGCATCTTCAATATTACACATTTGAGCAGAAACAATAGTAGAAAGGAAAAGAATAGTAATTAATATTGTAGCTATAATAATCAAATTAAATAATCCTATTTTTCTTTTTGTTTTTTCATTGCTTATCATTTTCTTTTTTTTCATTTGAATAATTTTTTATATAATTCAGTCTCATTTTCTTTTTTTGTTTTGTTGTTCTATTTTTATTATTTTTCATTAGCTTTTTTTAACAACATAAACTATGCTCTGAACAGCATAAAGTTCTATAACCTTCTCCATAAGTTACATCAAGCCCATCACACAAACCGCCATTTTGAGCATTTTGACATATATTAGCATTTGATATTATAGAAGGAGCTCCTCCTGTTCCGCCTGTTCCACCTCCACCACCGCCTCCGCCTCCACCTCCACCGCCTCCAGCTCCCCCTGTTCCAGTAGTTGGTGTTGTTCCTCCTTGTTTTTCAGATGAAGGGGCTTCTCCTCCAATTATTCCAGCTTCCCCTCCAGATAGATTAGATAGTGTTTCAGTTCCTGTTTCTTTACTTATTTTTTCTTTTAAAATAATATAAGCATAAATTCCTCCGGCAATTATAATAATTACAAGTATAATTGCTATTATAATATAAAGAATTATCCTTTTTTTCACCATCTTTTAATATTACTTTAAATAATATGTTCTTTTTATACTTTTTCATATACTCCTTATAAATTAAAAAACTAAGGTATAATAAAAAACTAAGGTATAATAAAAAACTAAGAAATATAGTAAAAGACATAAATAATTAATTATCAATGTCCTTTGGTATAATAAAAATTAATTAACAATTTTTAACTATAAGATACTTTTGCAATGCTTAAATTTTCATTAGGGTATTCTTTTTCTAAATAGCTTTGATTAAACTGCATTCCAGCAGGATAATCAATCTCCCATATCTTTATTGGCCCTAAAAGATTTCCTTGATAATATGCAAAATCATCTAATGGCATTCCTTGTGTCCTTAAGCTTTCTATCACATAACTTGGCTCATTATGGACTAATTTGAAATGTTTAAATGTTTCATTGTCATTAAGCAAGAAAAGCCTTGCCATCAATGAATTAACTGTTCTTCTGCTTAAATAAACTGCAACACCATCATCAGTTTTTTTAAGATTATTATCTACTGGAACTATAAGATCTACTAAAAAAACTCCTGCTTCTAATCCAGAGCCAAAATCATACAGCTTGCCATTGCTGTATAAATATCTTAAAGGAATCTGAGTTTGCTGATTATTATAAACAAAAATGCCTTTTGGCTGTAAAAATTCAGCTGTTTTGTTCTTGCTTAAAATAAATGCACCTATTGCTGCTTTTCCCTGAGGAAGGAAAATTTGTTTTCCATCTTGCTGCCATGTAATATCTTCATCTATGCCTGCTCCTCCCTGATAAAGATATAGAGTTTCATTTGCTGTTTCATAGCTTGATTTTTCATCTATTCCAAAAGAAGGAATAAAACTGTATCTGTCATAATTTTCATCGCTTCCTATTGAAGAATAAGCAGGATATTTTCCAATATCAGTTGAATCAATTAATAAATGAGTTGCATTATGGCTATATAGGAAATCTAAAGCTGGTTTTTCATCTGTGCCTGTCAGAACTAAACGCCCCATTAAATGATCCCAATAAACAATTGCATTTCCTCCATCAAGAACAGTTGCTCTCTCTCCTATAGATTGTATCCAGTATCCATAATCCCACCAATGAGAGAAAACAGCTGTTGTTGGAGTATTATCTCTTACCCAAGCCATTGCTTTCTGCCACTGCCAATTATAGCTTGATGGATAATAACTTTCTGCACTTGCTTTAGTTATCTGATAATCTATAATAACAGTATAAAGAGAAGCAGAAAAAACAAGAATAAGAAGAATCCATGCAAATATAATTGTAAGCTCTTCTCTTTCTTCTTTTTCTTTTTTAAAACTAGCTGCAACATTTTTAAAACTTAATATCAGGAAATAGCCTGCAAGCATGCATGCTGGCGGAACAACAACCATCATAAACCTTATTCCACCTCTTGCAGCAACAATAGATACAAAAAAATAAGCAAAAATTAAGAGATATGAAAAATCAACTCTCTCAAAAAGTTCTCTTTTATTTTCCTTATTGCATTTATAAAAAACATAAACTACACTTGCTGCAAGCAGAACCATTCCTCCAAAATAAACAAGCCTGCTTAAAAAACTCGCGCCATTTAAAACACCTGAAGAAGAATATTTGCTGAAAATCAGGCAGAAAAGGAATATAGTATAAGAGATAGTCAAAAGCCATTTTTCTTTTTTCCCAAAATTTTTAAAAATATTATAAAACAAAAAAATACTTCCTATAAAAAAAAGCCAGAAAAAAATAGTAATTCCCTTTAATTCTGGGCCAAAACTTGCTCTCCAGTTTCCAAAATAAGGCTGCTGGTTTTCTGCAACTGTCTGCAAGAAGCGGGTTGTAAAAGGCTGGGTTACAGGTTCAAGAATTGCCTTAAATTGCAAGATAAGAAAAGTAGGGCCGAAGAAAATAACTGCAAGAATTATTAAGATAATAAATGATGCAATTAAAGAAAAAATTTCTCTAGGCAGCCTGGTTTTTTTCCTAAATTCTTCAAGCTTGTTTATTTTTTTAGACAAAAATAAATAAAAAGCATCAAAAAGAACAACAAAAAGAGTTACAAAAGCAAGAACAGTGGAAACAGAAGTTATAAAGCTGATTATAGTGTATCTTGTTGAAAAAGTCATTAATGTTATTGTAAAAATAGCAATCCAGGAGATATAGCCTGCAAGCTGATATTTATTAAATCTTCCTAAGATAAAGCTGATAAAAGCAGCAAGACCAATTGTTATAAAAACAAATACAACACCCCCCCAAATTAAACCAAGGCATGCAGTTGAAATTCCTGCTAATAAACCAAAAACAACTGAATTTCTTATTTTTTCTGTTTTCCATGCCTTTATAAAAAAATAAAAGCTTAGGAAAATAAACAAAAATCCAGCAGACTCTTTTTCAGGAATCCCTGCAATTGTTCTTGGCAGCAGAACAGGGCTTAGAGTTAAAAATAAGCAGGAAATTAAGGCAATTGCATAGGCATAATTTTTATTTTTAAATTTATCAATAAAAATTTCTTTAACAAGCAAAAAGAAAGCAATTACTGTCAATGCAAACAAAATAACAGGAAAAATTACTGCAGCATACATCACTGTGACTTCTTTAGAGAAAATCGAGAGAAATTTGTAAAGCCAGGCAATCATGTAAGACAAGAGCTTCATTTCTCCTGCTGTATTATAACCAAGAGGAACATATCTCATATAATCCATTAACATTAGTTTGCCATGCTGAACAATATATTCTGCCCATCTTAAAAAAAGAAAAGGGTCTAAGTCAGGCCCTAAAGTCAGGCTGTTTGTAGCAACATCTTTCAAATTATTCATATTTCTTGTCCTTATAAAAACAGAAAGAAAAACAATAAAGGCTAGAAGAATATAAAAAATAAAAAATCTGTATTTTTTTGCAAAAGAAATAACTTTTTCTGTTCTTTCTTCAACTACCTTTTTTTCTTCGTCTATCTTTTTTTCCTCATCTATACTTACTAAGCCCTCCCTTTTTTCTTCCATCTTGCCTCTTAGTTAATCAATTTCATCAATTAGTTCTTTTGCACTTTTTTCTTTTGTTATTGCGTTTTCTTCACCGCAATTAGGGCAAAGTCTTTGGGGCTTTTCCATTTCTCTTTCAAAACGATAGCTGCAACGCTTGCATACAAATTTTGTCATTTTTATTTTTCCTTTTATTTATTTATTATTTTTTGATATTATTAATATATAAATTTATATGCTTTTTAATTATTAATTTATTTCCTTTTCGTTAATCCTTTTATTAAAAGGTTATTGCCTGCTATTTAATTGTTTGCTTTGCTCTCCATTGATGTAGCATATATTCTACTTTATTTATTACCTATAGTATATAAATATTATATTAACTATTTTAATATAGCCTATTTAAAAACCTTACTTAAATAAAAATATATACAAATTAGAACAAGGCAGGAGTTATAAATACTTCTACAATTGCTGCAAGAAAGAGAACAACTACTGCAATAATTATTAAAAGCAGGGAATCCTGCAGAATTGTCCAAAATCTTTCTCTTTTCATTTCATGTTTTATAATAGACAGGCTTATTATGCCTCCTGCAAGAGTTCCTAAAAAATAAGCTGCAATTTCTGGAATGCCGTGAATCATATATCTTGCCATGCCAAGAGGAATATTTATTATCTTAGAATTTGAAAAAATAACAACAGCAGCTGAAATAACACTTGCATTCCACGCCAGCACAAAAATCCCTCCTGCCCCAAAAATCAAGGAAAAAATTATTGTGAAAATCAAGACATAAATATTATTTGCAAAAATCATCCCAATTTTTTCAGTGCTTGTCACAAAACCTTTTGGCTCCTTGCTTGTAATTCCATATTGTGAAATGCATCCTTCATAACTGTTAGGCCTGTTTATTGCACAAAAAGTCTCTACCTGCGCTCTTGAGTTATTTGGTGAACCTAAAAAAATATACCAAAATGAAAAAGCAGCTATAAAGCCGAGAAAAAGCCATAAGAAGCAGAGCAAAGCTTTTCCATGCTCTCTCACAAGCCTGAAATTTCCTTCTATTCTCAAATCCTTAAGTTCCTCCAATCTTATAGTATAATACACAAAAGGCATTGAAAACATAACAGCGAATGTAATAATAAGGATGCCAGAATATTTTGCAAGAACAACATCCTGCCCGAAAATCCAATTGACAAGCAAAACAGATAAAGATGCGTAAAACAACCCAATAAAAAACAATTCCCATGGCCTTCTCTCAGCCTTTCTCGGGTTTAACAGCATCTCGAACATTTTTCTTTTTTAAATTTTTATGATATAAAGTATATAAATAAATTCTCTTTTTTAAATATTTAGCAATAATTTATTAATATGTTATAATAATTTAAGTATATAAAACTTCCATCTTACAAAAGCACTAAAAAAGAACTAAGTATCTTTTTTCGGTTTCTTTTTATCTTTAAATCTCTTATAGAATTCTTCACCTTTTCTTTTTAGTTCTTCGAATATCTTTTCTTCTTCTGTTTTTTTACGAGGTAAATGATGTATTCTCATTTATATTTCTCCTTTTAATAAATCCTTTCTATTTTTGATATGTCTCTCTTTTTCTTCTTCATATTTTTTATTTAATTTTTTCATTAATTCAGTATTATCATAAATTTCTAAAGGTTTTTTATTTTTTCTTAATACTAAAATATCTGTTTTGTTTCCAACACCTGTATGAGATTGTGCCCATTGTTTAGCTTCATAACCAAAAAATAATGCCTCATTAGTGTCCATATTTAAGTCATATTCACATAAATCAAAATAAACTTCTGAAAAAGGAGCTCCTGACCCAATAGAAGATACAGAAAAACTTGTTGTTTCAGTAGTTTGCCCCTGTTCATCTATAATAATTATCCTCGCTTTATTCTTTTTATCAAATCCAGCTATTATACAATGACACCCAACTTTGAAATCTTTTAATTGACTATATATAAATGCCCTCACTTCTGCTGGAATTGGTAAATTCCCCCTTTCAAAAAAATCTTTTGATTTAACTCCAGCATATCTTTTTATGAATATAGCAATTTCTTTTTCATTTTCATTTTTAATGAAATTTGATACAATTTTAACAATTTCATCAAAATCTTTTTTATTATTAATCTTTTCTGCCATTAAATCGGCATATAAAGAAGAACCTGCAAATCCTATTCCTACGTTTCCATGATATATTATTTTAGGGCTATGTGCTTCAAATTCATAATCGGGTAAATCTTCACTTAATGTTCCTGTTATCAATCTATCTGCGACTAAAATAACACAATCCCCCTTATCTGCGATAGATACTTGAACTAATGTCATAGGTTTTTTAGTTCTCCTGTATTTAAAAAAGTTATTGTTTTTCATTTTAAAAACTCCCTTTAACACAAAGAGAAAAAT
>Ga0315291_10012682_pt1 | contig 10233 bp, 6 predicted proteins | sample YL17G12_20_MG_FD_203070 | JGI IMG/M metagenome (GOLD analysis project Ga0315291, IMG submission 203070) | Sediment microbial communities from Yellowstone Lake, YNP, Wyoming, USA - YL17G12_20 | ecosystem: Environmental > Aquatic > Freshwater > Lake > Sediment | place: USA: Wyoming | collected...
GCAATGGTTCTCGATAGCAAAGACCCGCTCAGAGATACAGGATAACCAGAACGCGAAACGGATAACTGGTTATCTTTCGCTAGTATTCTACTTCCCTTTTCAGCCTTGTCAAGCCCTGTCGAGGAGACAAAAGTAGAGAAGATGGCTACGGCCCTCCTCCACCCCTCCCAGCGGGTCTCGGAGAGCGCCGTTTCCGGGGATGGCGCGTACTAGGTAGCCTTGAGAGCCGGAGGTTCGAATTCCTCCGAGCGCGCCAGACATCGAATCCGAGACGGCCCTGGTTGGGCCGCTTGTCTGTCGGTGTCATTGTAGGAGTGGCGACCGCCCACGCGACGGTTCTCACGACGCAGCTCCTCGAAGCCGACCGTGAGGCAGACCTTGGCCGCTACGGGCCAAGGTCTGCCAAGCTTGTGCGTGTCGGGCTTCTTGTAGGTGTGGGTTCGTCTCTTGCCCGCCCAGCTTACAGCGAGCCCGGCTTTGTTGACCCCTCTATGTCACATGTTCAGGAGCACGGCAGAAGCTTGACATCGTTGGTCATAAGTTCTAAAGTGCCTCAGGAAAAACAACGCAACCAGCAAGTCCAGTGAACGGCCGGATGCGCCGCATGGCAGGAGGTGGCCTGTGACAAGCATCGCCAATTGGGCAAGCCCGGTTTCGTCCACCACGCGCCTCGTGTTCCTGGCGGACAGAGTAGTCCGAGTCCTAGGGGATCCTGCCCATCTCTCTCCGGAGCACCGCATAGTGTTGAGCGAGGCTCGGAGTCTCGTATCCTCTGCCTTGGAGGGTAGTGAGCTGATTACAAATGAGAAGTACTCGGTTGCTGCTGGCCAGAATTTCACGGATCTGCGTTGGACGGCTTCAGCTCTGAATGCCATGGCTACGGCCAAGCACGTTGCCCGCTCATCCGGGGTGGCGGATTTCCTTTCGAAGCTCTCGGACGCCCTGACACTCATCTCGGAAGGAAACGAGGCCGATGAGGAGTGGGTGGATACCTCCAGACAGTTCTTTCGGGCGCTAAGAAATGTGGTACTTGACAGTTGGAGCAGACCGTTGGACCACGTTTCCATTCATAGGTAGGCCCCGTGGCTGGTGCTGGTCCCTTAGTCGACCCCCTAGACCTTCTGTTATCGAATGCTGAGAAGGACCTGCATTCGTTTGAGCAAGTCCTTCTTAGGAAGGAAGTGGCTGTTCCTCAGGACGGCCAGAAGGCCTTAGCCAAAATCCTGCAGAAGGTGTCCCAAAGTGCTAGGCAGGCTATCCGGGAGGAAGCATCTGCTCTAGGCCTCAACCCGCAGAGCGACGACAAAGAGGCGCTTGCGCGAAGGTATCAGCAGTTCTGCGTGGACCTGCAGGAACTCTTCCTCGATTACCTCCGGGAGACCGATCAAGCGTTCTTCGCGCCCGAGATACGGTGGGCGATCGCACGCGTGCTCAAAGAGATGGTGCCGGCCTGTAAAGTGGTACTAAGGCCGTGCAGCCAGCCTGTTCCAAGAATTCAGGTGTTTCTCAACCTTGAGCGCGACCTGTGCAGGATCCTCTTCCCGGAGGATCCGGAGCGTCTGGCTGGGGCTGCCGACAGCCCCTTGTTCGTGTTCCTTTCATATCCGCAGATCCACGCTCGAAATCCCTTTTTTCAAACCATAATCATGAGCCATGAGATTCTGCACCTGAGAGACGAGGTCAGGGGGCTTTCGCGACAACTGGCCGGGCAAGTCGAGCTAAAGTCAGTCGATTTCGACGCGTTGCTTCAGGATCTCAAGAGGCAGCCTATGCTGGATGCAACACCTTCGCTGCCGCCGGTCACCATCGGCGAGCGGTTCGGAGAGGATGAGCTGAGAGCCTCCATATCGGAAAGGTGGGCAAAAATCATATCTAACTGGCTGGCCGAAATCACAGCTGATCTCTTGGCGGTCAGACTTTTCGGACCCTGTTACGCTGTTGCCCTCGCTGATCACTCCCTGGCAAACGGGGTCATCGATCGGGACTCTGATACTCATCCGTGTTCGCGCCTGAGAATAGGCTTGATTCTAGAAGAACTCAAGCAAATGGGATACGGCCGCCACACTACAGGCGTCCTGGGCATCGCCAGCGCGCAAATCCGCAGTATTCGGGAGTTGCTTGCAGCCCGTCCCAGAAGGGGCGCCAACTTGCTGATATACGAGAAGGCCAAGGACTACGTTCACAAGGCGCGGCAGCGTATCTCGGAGCGGGTTCGCGATGACGTAGGGGTGGACGCGTACCAGGCGCCGGCCTTTCACCAAGAAGTCGGCAAGCTAACGGAACTTCTGGAGATGGGCGTACCGCCTGGTGAGTTACTTGATCTACGAGCGAAGACGGCGGAGCCAGCGGCGCTCCGCGCGATCTTCAATGTGGCTTACACATTTCAGGCCTCGCGGCTCGACGTTCTCTTCGATCTGCTGGGGGCGAAGACACCAGAATCCAGAATAGACAGCCGGAGCAAGCTAGACGAACTGCTGCTCAAAGCCGTGGAGCTAAGTGAGGTCAGCCACGCGTGGAAGACAGCTGAGAAATCGGGGCCAGAGGGCTGACTTGCCTGCGGGAATTCCGTCCGACGAAGAGCTTAATCAGCGGCTGTGGACCAGGAACCAAGAACGTAGGCTCGTGATAACCCCGCGCCTGTCCCCGTGCATTCAAGGGGGGACAATAGACATTAGGTTGGGAACCAAGTTTGTTGTCGGCCGGAGGACGCGCGAAACATCGCTCGACCCTCTGGATGTCGACCCTGTCTTGGCGCTATCTCTACAGGAGCGTCACGAAATTGGTTTGTCCGACTCCTTTGTGGTGCACCCTTACCAGCTAGTATTGGCGTGTACGCTCGAATACCTGAGCCTACCACGGGATCTGGCAGCCTCGGTGATCGGAAGATCCACGTTTGGGCGTGCGGGCCTTATAAGCGCCACAGCGACGCACGTCCACCCCGGCTACAAAGGATGCCTTACGTTGGAGCTTCTGAACCTCGGAGAGGTTCCTATTGTATTGCATCCAGGGCTACGCATCGCCCAGCTGGTCTTCCAGCACCAGGGGCCGAGCGAGGTCCCGTGCGGGAAGTACTTCCTTGCTACTGGCCCCGAGTTTCCTCGGATGTGGAAAGACGACGACGCCCGAATCCTCCTCAACCTCGAAAGGCCAACGCCGTAATTCTTGCCAGCCTTAGGCAGGGCCGTCTCCCGCCAGTCGGAACTAGCTGCCATTTGCCCCTCGGGACACCGCTGCCGCAGCATCGACCTGGTGCGTCATGAGCCCATGCTGCCCTAAGCGCGCCGCTAGCGCGCCTAGGGCAGCGTCCCGTAAGCCCGGAACCACGAATAAGCGCTCGCCACCCCGGGGCGCTGCGAGTACCGACCGAAACATGCGGGGATTCACAAGTCCCTGGCCCAGCTGGTGCCAGAAAGGAGCCCATCTGTTGACCAAGCTTGGCGTCCCCCCGCCGCGCCTCAAGCCGACGGGGTGAGGGTAGGGCTCCCGACGCTACACGAACCGCTCGACGACGCTGCGCTGGCCCTCCTTGCGCAAGATGAAGCCCGTCGGGAACAGCGTGCGGTCCTGAAAGTCCTCCTGGTGGCTGACGACGATGATGCGGTCCATGAGCTGCGACAGGTTCCGCAGTTCCTCGATCATCTCCTGCCGTCCCTGAGCATCTAGGCTCCCGAAGCCCTCATCGATGATCAGCGAGCGGATGGCGCTCCCCTGAGAGCCGGCCACGTACTGACCGATGGCGGCGGCGATGGCCACGGAGGTGCGGAACCTCTGGCTCCCGGAGAGGAACTGCGTGTCCAGAGGCTCGTCGGCGGAGGCGAGGTCCCGCGCCCGGATCGCGATCTCCTCATTGCCCCGGGCGTCGGCCTGCCCGTCCGGCAGGCGGGTCTGCAGCGACAACTGAAGCCGTAGCTGCCCGCCGGAGATCCGGGCCAGGGTCTCGTTAGCCAGCAGCGTGATGCCCGCCAGGGCGTCGTCCACCAGGCGGGCCTGGAGACCGCCGCGCCCCAGGAGGTCGGCCAGCCGACCAAAGCGGACGCGCAGGCGCTGTGTCTCCCGCAGGTCGCCTTCCAGCCGCTGACGTAGCTCGCGGGCGTGCTCCAGCCCCTGAAGGCGGCGAAAGGCCTCATCGCGCTCCGACTGGCGGGCCTGCATCTCGACGGTCGTCTCCTCCAGAGCCCGCTCCGCCTCGCCGACGGGCAGGCGGTGCTCCTGAGGGATGCGATCCACGCTGCGGTCCAGCTCGCGGCGGCGGGCCTTCTGCTCGCGCCGCTCGTCGTCGGCCCGCTCCAGCGCCTGGTGCTGCTCGTCGATGCCGGCCAGCTCATCGCGGCGGTGCAGCAGCTCCGGCAGCAGCGATTCGTCGAGCGCCAGCGCCCGCCGGCGCCAGTCCTCATCGACCGGCTGAAGGCGGACAGCGGCCTGGGAGCGTCCACCTGAGGCGGACTGCTCGAGTCGGGCGGCGTCGCCCTCGAGCTGCTGGCGGCGCAGGCGGCCCTCCTCCAGCCCTCTACGGGCCGCCTCCGCCCTCTCCCGGGCCTCTCTCCAGGCCCGGCGCGCCTCCTCAGCCGCGGCTTCGAGCCGGGGCTCCTCGGCACGCAGCCGCTCGGCCTCGGCCCGGGCCTGCTCTTCCACCTCGAGCGGATAGCGGGCCGCCAGCTCAGCAATGCGTTCCTCCTGCTCCTGCAGCGCCTTGTCGAGGGCGTCGGCCTGTCCCCTCAGGCCCAGGAGCCGGTTGACCTCAGCGGTGGCCTGAGGAAGCGCGGACGCCTGCCCGCGGGCATCGGCCAGGGCCCGTTCGGCTTCCGGCAGCGGCGCCCCGGCGGCGACGCGGCGCAGGTCGTCCGGCAGGTCGGAGGCCGCGGCCACGGCTTCATCCAGGCGCGAGCGGGCCTGGGCCGCCTGCTCGGCGCGCTGCTCCGCCTGTCTCAGGCGGTCACGGGCCTCCTGCTCTGCCGCCTGCGACGCCGCCAGCGCCTGCCGCGCCGCCTCCTCCTCGCCCTGCGCCTGCTCGTGGCCGGCCTGGGCCTCGGCAAGGCGCTTGCTGGCCTCAGTCACCGCGGCCTCAGCATCCCGCAGCTCCCGCGCGATGTGCTCCGGGTCGATGGGCTGTCCGCAGCGCGAGCACACCGCCTCATCGCGGGCCTGCTCGCGGGCCACTAGTTGCCCGCGCGCCTGCTCAAGGGCCGCCTCCGCCCGCGCTAGCTGCTGGTCGGCCGACCGAAGGCGCCGCTCTGCCTGCCGGGAGCGCGTGTCGGCGGCGCTCGCCTCGCCGGCGAGGCGCTCCACCTCCCGCCGCCAGCCCTCGGGGGAGCCAACCTCGGCGGCGGTGCCATCCGCCTCTTCCAGGGCCTTGCGGGCGGCGACAAGGGCCTCCATAGCGGGCAGCCCCCGAGCGATGGCGGACAATCGCTCCTGGCGCTGGCGCGCGGCGGGCATCGATTCCAGCTCGCGCGACAGCCTATCGATGTCGGCCCTCAGCCGCTCGGCCTGGCCGCGGGCCTGGGCCAGCTCGTCGATGTCACGCAGGGTGGGCCGTAGCGCAGCCAGCGACCGTCGACAGGCGTTCAGGCTCTCGTCGGCGGCGCCGGCGGCCCGCTCGGCGTTCACCGCCGCGGCGGCCGACTGTCGCGCCGCCTCCTCCCGCGCCTCCAGGTCCACGGCGAGGGCGGCCCGTCGCGCCTCCTCCGCCTCCGCCTCGGCGGCGGCGGCCGCTCGCAGCTCCCGCAGCGCCTCCTCCAGGGCAGGGATAGCCGCCTCGATGGACCGCCACTCTTCGTAGCAAGCACGGATGCGTTCAGCGTCGGAGAGGAGGCGTTCGACCTCCCCCAACCGGCGCTGGCACTCCTCGACCTGTGCGGCCAGGTCGGCGAAGGTGCGGGCGTCGCCGAGGAGGGCTTGCGCCTGCGTGTAGGCGCTCTGAGAGTCGCGCAGACCCGCCTCGGCGGCCGCCAGCGCAGCCCCGGCCGCGTCGAGGTCGGCAGGGTCGAAGGCCGGGGCGGCGGCCATCTGGCGCTCCAGGGCATCGGCGCCGGCTCGGGCCTCGCGGGCGCGGGTGCGGGCTCGTTCCTCGAGCTGCTGATAGGCCTGGAGGCCCAGCAGTTGTCGGAGGATATCGAAACGCTCAGCGTCACGGGCGGTGATGAAGCGGTCGCTCTCCCCCTGGCGCAGAAGGACGGAGGTAACGAAGGTGTCGTAGCCGAGGCCCAGGCGCTCCTGGACCCAGCGCCCCAGGGCGGCATCGGAGTCGGTGCCAGGCACCGGCACCCACTCGCCGCTCGCGGGGTCAAAGCGGGCGGCCTGGCGTTCCTTGGCCTCTTGCTGTTGCCTGCCGGTACGCCGGGCCACCGTGCGCCGGACGCGGTAGAGGTGGCCGTCGCTCCGGAACTCGAAGGTGGCCTCGCACTGGCGGGCCCCCTTGCGGATGAGGCGGCCGTCGCCGGTGGCGCCGCCCCGGTGGCGTCCGAAGAGGGCGTAGGTGATGGCGTCGAAGACGGCGCTCTTGCCGGAGCCGTTGTTGCCGGAGATGCTCCAGAGCCGTGACCCCTCGAAGTCGAACTCGATGGGGCCGCCGCCGTCGGCCTCGCCGTAGGTGAGGAAGTTCCGGACCTGCACCCGGACGGGTATCATGGGGTCTTCCGGACTGTCTTGGCTCGGCGGAGTAGGGGCCGTTCGCGAACGGCCCCTACGGGCCCGGCCAGCAACTCCTCGGCCAGTCGAAGCAGCTCTTCGCGGTCGGCGTCGTCAGCCAGCGCCTCCCGCAGGTAGGAGCGCACGGTGCCGGCCACGTCGCGCCTGTCGATGGCCGGCGGCGCCGGGGGAGCCGCCGGCTCCAGGAGCCGGATCTCCGGCGCCGCCCAGAGGCGCGGAAATAGCGCGCGGGCGCGGGCCAGCAGGGGGCCCACGGGCTCATCGGGCGAGAGGTCCAGGCTCAGCGAGACCAGCGTTCGCTCCGGCTCCAGCAGCTCCCTCGCCGCTCGCTCCAGGTCGTCCTCCGAGGCCGCGTTGACGTGGGCGAAGGGGGTGGCGTCCAACGGCAGCTCCGTCAGGTCGCGCAGGCCTGAGCGGCCCACGTCGGCGAGCAAAACCATCTTGCGGTCGCCCGCCTCGCCCCGGTCCATGCGCTCCAGGCTGCCGCAGTAGCGGATGTGGGGAGCGCCCACCGTCTGCGGCTTGTGGATGTGGCCCAGCGCGATGTAGGCGTATGACGGCAGGTCGCCCGGCTCGACGGGCACGTCTTCCTGCTCGCTGAGCTGGTAGAAGCCCTCGCGGACGCCGCGCACCAGAAAGTGGCCACAGAGGACCACCGGCACGCCCGGCGTCGAACGGGCCTCCCGGGATAGCTCCCCGATGCGCTCGCGCAGGGCCTGGGCTAGCCCCTGACGCTTGGCATCTGGGCTGGTCCAACGTTCATCTGGTAGGTCATAGCGTGTGGGCGTCGGGTAGGGCAGGAGCATGAGCTGCACCTGCCCGTCCGGCCCGCCTGTCCGGCCGGCAGGCAGGCGGGCCTGCTCGCCCGACCGGGCTGTGACCGGCACCAGCGCCGGTCGCTCGGTGAAGACGACCCTCGGGCTGCCTTCGGCCGCCACCAGCTCTTGAAGGCCCCGGATGAGGGGGAAGACGTGCTCGCGGTCGTGGTTGCCGGCGATGAACACCGCCCACATGCCGGCCTCGATGCGCGGCTTGAGCAGGCGGGCGAGGCGGGCGATGATGCGGGCCAGCGACTCCGAACGGTGCTCGTCGAAGACGTCCCCCGCCACCAGGAGAACGTCCACCTCTTTTTCGTCCAAGTAGCGGCAGATCTCCTCCAGCCGCCCTAGCTGGTCGGGCAGGCGGTCCTGGTTGCCCAGGCGGGCGCCTAGGTGCCAGTCGCCGGTGTGGAGAAAGCGCATCTCAGGGCAGCTCCTCGTAGGGACGCGGCGGCAGGCGGCGGACGGCGCTGGGCACGGCGGCCGCGCCGCGCTCGCGCAGGAACTCGGGCGGGTCTGAGGAGCCCTCCTGCTTGCGCATGGCCCAGGGCGGCCGAGGGACGCGCACGTGCATGGGCTGGCGAAAGCTGGGCAGGTGCAACACCTTGTCGCTGGCGGCGAGCTGCTCCACGTAGTCCCGCAGCTCCTCCGGCAGGAAGCTGAAGACGTCCTGTCGCAGCTCGTGGCCACCGGTGCGGCCCAGGACGCGCACCGAGGCGTTCTCCACCACCCGCGGCGAGACGAGCGAGGCCTGCTGCTGCGCCCCCAGGAGGATCACCCCCCGCGACCGCAGCTCCGCCGCCACCGTCTCGACGAGCTGGGTGATGGGGTCGGTGTGGTTCTTGGGGGCGAAGCGGTTGAGCTCATCGAGGACGAAGAGGTAGTGCATGCCGGCTAGCGCCTGGCCGCCGGTCTGCTGCTCCACGGCCTGCTTCAGCAGCGCCGCCACCACGAAGCGCTGGAGGTGACGGTCGGGCAGGCTCTGGATGTCCACCACGATGGGCCGGCCGGCCTCGAGCTGGCTGATGTCGAGGGGATGGCTGCCGCCGCCTTCCATCCGGAAGATGCCGGCGCTCTCGTGGACGATGCGCCGCAGGCGGCGGTAGAAGCGGAGCAGAGTGCCATGATGGTGCGCTCGAGACCTGAGCTGCTCGAACGTCAGGTCCGATCTTCGCGGGGGCTCCTCGCCCTCGCGGCCCTCGCCGCGGGCCAGGCCGTGCTCGAACCAGTCGAAGAGTTCCTGGAAGGTGCGCGCGGGGGCGTCGCGGCGCAGCTCGCGCATGGGCGCGCCGTCGTTCTGGCGCCACTCGCGGGCCAGGAGCCGCTCTATGTCGGCCAGGAGGAGGGCGAAGTTGTCGTCCTCGCGGTCGCTGTCGCTGAAGAGGTAGGTGAAGAGGTTGTCGCGGATGACATCCTCCAGCGACCAGCTATAGGGGCGGACGCCGCTCCGTCCCACGGACGCCGCCAGCTCGTCGCTGCCGGGCTGCTGGGGGGCGAAGAAGGCGAGCACGTCCATGGGCTCGGGCTCGCCCCAGCCCATGGCCTCCCACATGAGCCTGTCCTCCTCCTTGAAGGCCGTGGACCAGTGGTCCAGCCAGAAGAGGTCGAAGCCCTTGACGTTGAGGATGACGGCCCGCACCTGGGGCTTCTCCGGGTCCTCCGGGTGCTCCTCGGCGTGGCGGCGACAGTAGCGCAGGACCTGGCTGAGGACGATGGTCAGGAAGCTGGACTTGGTCCCTACGCCAGCGATGCCCGCCACGTTCAGGTGCCCACCCTTGGCGCCGAGGAGGTAGTCCAGGTCCACGTAGGCGGGCCCGGCGACGGCGTCGCCGCCGTTGCGCACCAGGCCGACGACCAGTGGCTTCTCCATCTCGCCCACGCCGTAGGCGATGCGAGCCTCCGCCTCGCCGGCCGGGTAGACCACGCTCTCCTCCCGCGGCGGCGTGAAGACGTTGGGCTCCGTGGCCAGCACGCGGACGGAGGCATAAGTGACGCCGCGGCTCTCCACGGGCACCTGTTCCTCCGGCCGGCCGTCGAAGCGGTCGGACTCCTCCAGCATGTCGCTGCGGCGGGAGCGGCGGAAGACCTCCGTCACCAGCCCATAGAAGCGCACGTCCTGGCCGCCGGTGGGGCTCTCCACGTGGACGAGCTGCGTCTTCTCGACCAGCCGGTCCTCGGGGACCCAGAAGTGAAAGTGCTCGCTCGTCGCCTCTGCGTCCGGAGGCGCTCCGACCCGGCCTAGCGGCCGCAGGCCGGATGGGGTCTCGCCAGCTTCGACAGGCTCTGTCGAGCCGTCGCGCCGGCCAGGGGCCTTCGATTCGTCCATCTCCACCCTCCTGTCCGCGGTGCGGCGGACCTAGATGCCCAGGGCCCGTTGCAGCCGGGCCGCCACCTGCCGGATGTCCGGCAGCAGGGCGTGCAGCTCGTCCTCGACGCGCACGATCGGTTCCAGGGAGACACCCGCCCGGGGGTAGCTCCCCTCACGGCAGCGCAGCGCTCGCAGCCAGTCGGAAAGGGCCGAGAGCTGGGCCCAGCGATCCTCGGTCGCCGGGAAGCGCCGCTCCAGGTAGTCCTGGGAAACGGCCAGCCGGACGATGCCGTAGCCAGGCGACAGCCCGTCGGCGGCCGAGAGGCGCAGGTACCAACTCACCACGGTGGCGTGCTCCGTCTCAAGAAGGAAGGCGGGCGTGCGCTGGCCTGCGGCCAGGTCGTAGAGCAGGTTCAGGTGGGAGTCCGGCAGGTAGCGCCGCATCTGGCGCTTCACCAC
>Ga0315291_10012683_pt1 | contig 10233 bp, 9 predicted proteins | sample YL17G12_20_MG_FD_203070 | JGI IMG/M metagenome (GOLD analysis project Ga0315291, IMG submission 203070) | Sediment microbial communities from Yellowstone Lake, YNP, Wyoming, USA - YL17G12_20 | ecosystem: Environmental > Aquatic > Freshwater > Lake > Sediment | place: USA: Wyoming | collected...
TTAATTACTTTTTTGAAAACTTTTTTGTCTTTTTCTGTTGGAAAATTTCCAATGTATTGATTGTTAATAATTTCTATGAATATTGAATGTTGTTGATTCAAAACTTTTTCAAATATTGTGCATTTTAGTTGTTGCACAGCCTGCCGCAATAATCCTAATTGAACACCAGTAATCCAATATCTTTCACTCATTTATTTCGCCTGTATTTTTCTAACGTATTCATCTGCTTCTTGTTTGCTGTGTGTTTGACACATCCGCACGAAAAAAGGGTATACAGTTCTTCCAGTTAACGTGGTTTTTCCGCAAATTCTGCACCCCATTTTCTTTTCGTTCTCCCTATTTTTCTCGCAAACAATTCGACGCATTAACAATCACTCTTCGTTATTATTCCGCCATTCACGTCAATTGAACAACTTCCACCAACAGAATTAGTTAATAGTAAAGTTTTTGTTAAACCATTTGTTCCAGCAAAATTAAAATTTTCGTCTGCCCTTACTTTTCCAACAGCATTAATATCCTTTGAAGCCAAAACAGTTCCAGTTACATCTACTGCAACAGTAGGCGCAGTTAATCCACCAAACCTTGTTTTTCCACCAAAAGCACTGTTCCCATCAGTCGAATAAATTTGCCAATTTGTTTTCCCCGAAGTCAAAAACGGTAAGTTGACACCGTATTGAGTATTAATTGTTCCCGTGCTCAAACTTGAAATATTACTGGCATAAAAATGAGAATATTTATTAAAATTTCCATCTTTTACGCTTCCAAGTGAATAAAAACCGTAACAATTATTGCAAAAAAAATTCATATCACTTGCACTTGTTGTATTCGCTTGAACCGCAGCAGAAAAATCAACATACGCACCCTTTGCATAAAAAATTTGTCCAATTGAACCATATACAGCAGAAAGTCTACCGTCTCCGTCAATATAAGTTCTCCCTGTTATTCCAGCAACGTTTCCAGTTTGCCAACCTCCGTTCTGTGAAGGCACAGCTTCATAATACATGGCATACAAGTCTCTTGAACCATACACGTTACTTGTTGGAGTTACTGCGGTTATTCTTGCTGTTATTTGTGCTGCTGTTCCTTGCATATTATAATCTGTTCCACTAATTTCCACTGTATTTCTTCCCGCTGAATATGGTTCGCTTGGCGTTGTAAAATATGTTGTTCCCCGCAAAACATGTTTTCCCGTTGCATCAATTGAACCATGAATATTCAAATCTCCTTCATTTTGGAGCGAACCTTTATTCGAATTATAATTCAATCTAACTGCATTTGTTGCATTTCGAATTTGCCAAATATTATTGTCAGAACCAACTATTTGGGTTTGACTATTAAACGAACTTGGACCATCAAAATTAATTTGGTCAGCTGTAAGCGTAGCATCACCATAATCCAATGACAAACCGCTTTCTTCTGTATTCGAAACTAAATTTGAAACAATTATTCTTAAACCGTCATACATAAAAATTCCATGTCCTAACCCCAAATTTATGTCAGCATTAAACAATTTTTTTCCTGTTATTGTTTGCGGAGTAGCAAGAGTAACAAACAAAGTATCATCATTAACATCTGCAGAAACAGAACTTGAAACAGGATTAGAAATAACAAATTTTTTTTCTTGTTGAATACAACCAAACAAAAACAAAGAAAAAAAAACTAATAAAATCATTATTTCAATTTCAATCTTCGCCATAACCTACCCCGAATTTTAGGTTCATAATTCAAATTAATTAAATTAGAAATTCTCCTCGCACCATTCAAATCCCTAATTTCCAAACGCTTAAACAATTCTTCATATTGTTTAGCCAATTTTTTTTCTTCATCCGACAAATTCATAATACTACCCTACGATTTACTCCTTAGTTTCCAAAAAAAATCAAATAAAAAAACAACCCACAAAATAACCCAAATTGTAATTAAAAGTGTGAATAAAGTATAACCCTCATTAGCCAAGTTGTCAAAAATTGGAATTAAAATAATAAAAACACTCTGCCAACTCAATTCACTCCAAAAAGCCATAACCAACAAAACTAAAATCAAAAGAATAGCAAACATTTCCAAACCACCAAACATTCTAATAATAATTGGAAAAAAATTAATCAAATCCATTAAGCACCACCCTTAACACGCCCAATCAACAACAAAATGAAATAAACAATTCCATAAAATTGAATAATGGTTAAACTTACACCGATTAAAAAGAAAAACAAATAAAATGGTGAATTAGTAGCAAAATGCAAGCTTTGCAACAAACCAAACCAACCCGCAAACAAAACATACGCAATAATATAAATGACTTTAGAAATATAAGCAAAAAAATCTGCAATGCCCCCTAAACCAATATACCCCAACAAATTAGCCAAACTTGCTAAAACAGAATTAGCCAAACGCAAAACCAAATCGCCAAAATTATCTTTTGAAGTTTCCGCTGGAGTAGTAGAATATAAGTTGCTTGAACTAATGGGACACTTTTCAGCAGACGATTGAATTGCACTTAATTTACCAGCAGGATAATTTTCTTGCAATTGGGACGGCAAAATATCCATAACACACGCAAACACACCAAGATTTGCCGAAGTTCCAAAAATAAACAAAGCCAAATTAGCCAAAATCATAAACATTGACAAATCCAAAGCTAATTCAACATAACCCATACATTACTCCTTCGTTGAAAAAATAAAAACTAAACCAGCCAAACAAACAAAAGCCCAATTCATAAAAGTAATTAAATTCCAAATCATTGCCAAACCCATTAAAAAAACAACAAGCAAAGGTGACCAATCCCGAAACTGTGCATTACGAAAATGAACAAATTTAATTATGAAACCATAAAAAGCAATAATGCAAAACGCAACAAAAAAAGAAGAAACAATTTTTCCAAAATTAGAAACTTTTCCAGCCCAACTTGAAAAAGGCGCATTAAAACCCTGTGGAAAAATCCAATAAGTTTTCACAAAATTCCAATCAATAGTTGGATTGCGAGAATAAGAAATCCAAACAAAAGAATACCAAAAAAAATTCTCATCATCATTAACAGCTGAAATTGTTTTACCAACAATCAAATTATTAATATCCGAATATGTTCCGCTTTCACTCACCAAAAGGTTTCCGTCTTTATTATACACTTTCCAAATATAAGAAACATTTCCATGACTTGCCAAAACCAAATTCCAATTCAAATCAATTAAACCAAAATCATTCGGAGTTAAATTTGATTGCCAAAAATTAACATCAACAGAATAAAAATTAATATCACTTGGAGTAAAACGTTGGATTTCCACAGCAATGTAATATGTTGAACTCTGAGCATTCAAAGTAACTAATCGTAAAAAAGTAGGATACAATTCATTCGTATCAATTTCCAATTGATATTCTCTACCCAAAACAAAAGAAAAAATAACTTTTCCAGTAGAATCAGTTTTCGAACTTTCAACATTTTGCAAACCATTCGAAGTTACTGTTCTTGAAACAACAAACAAGTTTTCCAAAGGAGTTTCCGAATAAGAATCCACAATACCAATAGAACTCTGAAAACCCCCACTTGCATCTCCAACCAAATACGGAGTTAAAGAAGCTGTTAAAGGATTTCCCCGATAACGCAAATAATAATTTCTCGAAAAAGAATAACCCGAACCCGTTGCTTTTGAAACATTAATTTGGTAAAAACTTTCAGCATTCGGAAACAAATATTCAACAACTGAATTAGTCAAATTGTTTCTGTCATAAGAAGTAATACCCGAACCAAGCAAACGAAACGGAGAAACAGTATTATTGTTTACTTCATCTTTTGGAATTTGAATAGTCAAAGCAATTTTAAAAAAATTAATATCAGGAGATTCAAACCAATAATTTGTATCTGGACGAAGAAAAAAAGATAATTTTCCATCAGCATCCGTTGTAATAACTCCAACAACATTTCCGTCATTCAACCTTGCTTTAATTAATTTGTTTGCATATTCTGTTATTTGGTCTGTTTGAAAAAATTGAAATTGAATATTCGAACCCAAATTAGAATCCAATAATTCTAAATTATAATCCCAAAATTCTAAATGATTAGCATCCAAAACTTGAATTTGCCTTTCGGTTTTTCCAGTTTGAGAAACCAAAAACACAAAATTAGTATCCGTTGAATATGGTTCTAAATCAAAAACATAATTATAATTAGAAACTGTTTTTGAAACTCCATTAACAGTTAAAGAAGGATTCAAACCAAAAAAAGCATTTTCATCAGAAAAACGCATTCGAATAGAACCATTAATATCCATTGAATTAATCCGACAAGCAGTTCCATCCAAATTAATAATACACAAAACAATATTTCTTACTCCAGCACTACGAAAAGAATGAACAACATTCAAATCTTCGTCTAATGAACCATAACCATAAGTATTCCAATCAGAAATATACAACTTATCAAATCGTTTTTCACTTGTAGAATTTTCATTATACACATAAAATTTTGAAGAATTTAAAAAAATATTATTAGAATAAGAGCCCAAAAAAACACCATTCAAATAAGCATGATAATTATGGTCTCGCAAAGCAATGTAAATATTATTATCTTGATTTGCGGGAAACAAACCCAAAGAAGTAGTTTTAACTCCATTAAAACACCAATACAAATTAGTGTCATAAACTTGAATACCAATTCCAGAACTTAATGAATTTGCAGCAAAACCAATTTCAAAATCACCACTGCCAATAACATTATACATTACAAAATTCCAATCAGCATTCCAATTCAAATCCAAATTCAAATCCAAATGCAATAAAGCATCCTGAGTAGTAGTAACTAATTGATTCGTTGCCGCACTCCAACCCCCAGCATCTTGAATCCAAGTAGGATTATTCGTAAAATCTCCATCAGAAAAAGTATCAAATACTTGCAAAATAGGAATTAATTGATTCGAATCAAAATTAATGTTCCCATCGATTCCAAATTTCCACATAATTTTATTCGCATCAGGAGTCGAAGAAATAATAGGGTCAAAAGTATAAGGCACACCAGCCAAAGAATCTAAAGGATAATTAAAATTCACGGTCGGAGCGGATGCATAAGAAAACCCAACGAAAAATAAGAAAGAGAAAAAAACAAGCAAACGCTTCAAATTCTCCCCCTCATTCCGTAGTTGGTCGTCTGCCACGAAGACTTAACAAAAATGTCATAACAATTCCAAGCAAAACAAGCAAAGGAATAAAAGAAACCATTAAATCCATCATTGCATAATTTTCATAGCCAACCAGCAAACTCATAAAATTGCCAACAATCGTCCACAAAGAAACCATTAAGACAGCAAAAATAATAATAGAAATAAAAACGTAAATCATGCCATCAATTGCTTCTAATTGTCCCTTCTGATTCACTTTTTCCCTCGCTTTTTCTTGAATTTTTTCCAACAAGGCATTACAAACCTCTCCTAATAGAATAACGTTCCAACGGTGTAGACATGGCAAAACGCCTTTTCTCAATAAAGCGCTCACCCTTAACATAAAATCTATTATCTATATTAAGTTTTTCCAAATTAATTTCAGGTTCTCTTGAAACTAATTTAAACGTGCGAGCAGGTGCAAACGGTGTTCTCCCAAAACCCGCAGTTTCTCTAACTCCTATTTCCATAGCTTCTGCTTTACCCAAACCAGTGCCAGCAACCAAAAACTTTCCCCTTCTCTTAATTAAAACATCAAAAAAACCTTTTTTCTTCTTCTTCTTTTTTTTCCCAAAAACATCTTCTTCTTCTTTTGGCAATTGAAAAGGCGGAATTCGAAGAATTGGAATATGTGGAATACGTGGAGGTTTAGGAAATTCAACAGGTCTTAATTTTTGAATAGTTTTTGTTTTCAATGCTTCCACTGTTTTTGTTTTCAAACTTGTTAATTGTTGCATTTTCAATTGTTGTCCTGTTTGAATTCCCATTTGAATAACTTCTTTTTGACCAATTTTCAAAGATTCTCCAAAACCAATTCTTTCTTTTAAACTTGGTATTTCTAATTTTTTGGTTTTTAAATTTTCAAATTGTTTCGAAATTTTCATTTGCAACTGTAAAGTTTTTTCAAAAATTTTTTGTTGTTGTATTTCCATAGTTCTAACTTTTTCTTGAATACCTATTGGAAAACGCATAACTTGTTCTTCTGTGGATATACTAAATCCAATTGTTTTAGGCAATTTTGAAAAAATAGTTTTTTCTTCTTTTCCAAAATACAAAACAGATTCAGGAATAATATATGTTGGTTTAATTTTTTCAACTAATTTTTCTTTTAAAATTTGCTTTTGTGTTTGTTTTCCAGCATATTGTTCAACAACTTTATTAATTAATTGTTTTTCCTTTTCAATTTCTGCTTTTTCAAAATAATATTTTTCCCAAAATTTTTCTTGCTTTTCAACTTTTTGAAATTGACTTTCCCAAAGAGGTTTCATTCCTTTTGGTTTCAAACGCCCTTTTTCCAATCTTAACAAATCAGATTCTTTTGGTTCTAACGGTTTCCAAAAAACTTCTTTTCCTTCAATGTTTTTACCCTTATAAAAAATAACACCAGTTTTTTCTTCGCCAATTTCTCTTTCAAAAGTTTTAAACAACAATTTTTCTTTTTCTTGCACAATTTTTCCTTTTGAAATCTTTTGAATTTCCCCACGTTCTAAAACTTTCATAGGCGGAAAAGGACTTTCTGAAATTTTAATTTCACTTGGAAAACCCCCCTTCAATTCCGAAGAAATCAAATTTTTTTCAAAAACCCTCGAAGGTTTAGCAAAAACATCAATAAAAACACCTTTTTCAATTGGTTTAATTTGAATAGTTTCTTCAACTAATTTAACACCAAATTCTTCTGTTTTTTCAGTTCCCTTTGTAGCCCAACCAATTGCTTTAATATCTTCTCCATATTCAGGAAAAGGCAAAGTTTCTAATTTTCTAACAGTGAATTCAGGAGCAACAAAAGTTTTTCTCTCAAAACCGGTAAGTCCACTTAATTTTTCAGTTTTCAAAAAAACTGTTCCCTTAAAAACAGTTTCTTCCTCAACAGGAACAGAAATTAAACCAATTTTGGATTCAGATACAAAACCTTTCGGAACAACTTCAGAATAATATGGTTGCACTTTATAACCCACAGTTCGACCAAAAATTTTTTCTTCTTGATAAACATAACCAAAAAAAGGTCGTTCTCCCTCTTTAATAATTTGAACACCAAAAAATCTTGGTTTAACAATTTTTGATTGCAAACCAACAAAACTTAAACCCTTTTCATAAGGAAGTGCAATAATTGTTCCAAAACCAACTAATTCAGAAGTCAAAGCAATGTCACTTTGTGCTGATTCTAATTTACCATACGGAGTTGCTTTCATAAATTTATATGTTATTCCACGAGCCAAACTTTCAACTCCCCCAATAACACCAAAAGCAAAACCAATATCCTCTTGTATTATTTTTCCACCCCAATTTTTTGGTTCAGGAACAATAGATTTACCAATTTCATAACCTTTTACAACGCCCCGTTCAAAAAAATAAGGCAATTGCTTTTCCCAAGTCAATTGTTTATTAACATCAATTTGTGTAGGATAAGTTTCAGAAAAAAATTGTTTTTGTTCTTTTTGAACAGCAGAAATAAATTTTGGCTGTTCTTTTTTCAAAACTTCAACATTAGAAGTTTTAATATGTTGTTCAGAAACATATTTTGACTGTTCTTCAAAAGGTTTTTCCTTAAACATTTCAGGAGTCAAATAATCTGTTATCTGTGGTTGTCTTTCCCACAATTCTCCCCCGCCAACCAAAGAAGCAATCGGAGTATAACCCTTTTTTCTCAAATCAGCTTCTTGCAATGCATGAATTTTTTCCGCTTGAATTTGGTCAACTTGCGCTTGAAAATTCTTTGCCATGACTTGAGTATTAAATTGAGAAGATTGCCCAGAAAGAACTTGTTGCTTTTGATTATACTCATCAATTTGCGCTTTCAAATTCTCATAATATTCTTTCTGCTTATATTGAAGAATTTTACTTGTTTCTTCTTTTTGAGATAAATCTTCATTCCAAAATTTAATTTTCCTCTCCAATTCTATTCTTTGTGCTTCTAATTGGTCTGTTTGCGAAGAAAGTTCTGTTCCTTGTTTTTTAAATTGTATAATTTCTTCTTGCCTTTGACGCTCTCGTTCAGCTTGCTGTGCTCGTTCTTGAGCTTGATACCAAGCAGGAGAATACGGCAAAATTCCTCTTGTTGCATCTGGCCCACCAGAATAACCACCCTGATAACTGCTACTGAACGGAGCGCCAACAACATATTCTTGCCCAGAAGCACTCCGATACATTTCACCGCCATACTGGTAACTTGCATACATCGGATAAGCAACAACTTGTCCACGAGCAGTCGCAATTAAAACTCCGCCACCTCGTGCAGAACCAACAGCAGTTCCAGTAATTACAGGCATGAAAAAATAAAGGTTAATCTTATATATTAGATTATGCCTTATTCAATACCTGTAATGAACTCATCTTTTAACTTCCTAAATTCAGAAAAGAAGAAAGGAAAAACTAATTAGCACTGGGAGCTAACTTTTTCTTTCTTCTTTTTTGTTTTAAAAAATAAATATTTCGCTCATTGAAGTTAGCTTATTATATGGATAAATGACGTGGAACTATGCAAAAACTTTTAAAAAACCTTCGCAATGCATACTATTAGATTACAATGCAAAACATTGAAAGTGTTGAACCGAAAAAAAGAAATACTCGCAAACCAATAGTAATTCCCTACGAAACAGTCAAAGAAATACTCACCAAAATACAAAATCCAATTGACCAATTCGTCCTCACTTTCCTTTATGCCACAGGTTGCAGATTGGGAGAATTTGAATTATGCCAAATCAATTGCATCGAACAAAAAGAAAATCACATCGAAATAACAGTGCCCACACTCAAAAAAAGAAGCAAAGAAAAACCAATTCGAATAATTCCAATAATTCAAATCAACCCCAATCCAAGACACCCAAGCGAAAAATGGATTTGCAATATCCTTACTTCTTATTTAGAACCTCGCTTAAAAAAATTTTACGAAGAAAAAACAAAAAACCCAAACCTAATATTTTCAATCCCAACAATCAACCCATATTCAAGAAGAACAATTCAAAACAGAACAGAACTATACTTGAATATTTTTCCTCACTGCCTACGGCATACCAGAAACACGCATTTAACAACAATCTTTGGATTTTCAAGTTCCGACAGAATCAAATGGAATAATTGGTTTTCAGACTTACCCCAATATACTCACTTGGAAATAGACGACCTAATAAGAAAAATGACATAAAATTATAAAATAATTTTTCCCTGCGAAACCAAAGCATTCAACTTCGAAGCCAAAGCAATCGACTTTGATTTATTCAAATTAAAATAATCCATAATCAATTGAGCATTAAAACTTTTTCGAGTAGAAAAAATACGAACAAAATCATTAGGAGATTCCAAAATTTTTTTCTCAATAAAACCCAAAGAATCACCCTTTTGCGAAAACTGAAACTTCGACTCAATATAATCCAATTCTTTTGAAAACAAAGAAAACCAATTATTCGAATAAAAATCTTTTTTAATCTTATATTTTTCCAAAACAGATTTAGGTGGTTTAGAAATAAAAAATGGTTTCAATTGCTTCAACTCATTATTTGCATTCTTATAAATTGGAAAACGCTTGTAAATTTTTCCACTAATTTCATCAGTATTCAACCAAACAAATTTTGCCTGTGCAAATTTGTCAGGTGAAAATTCCCTCACCTCTGGAATACCCTTCATAATTAAAGCACCATGAATTAACCTTCGAATACCAACATTCAACATAGCAAGAGTAGGCAACGTCATAAACACAACAAGATTCCTATAACGAAACAAATTCATAGTCCACTTAATAATTTTCGCCTTCATAGTAAACCACTCCGTATTATCATTATCCACTCCGCACTCATCCCAAACAATAACATCCCCCCGATGCAAAGGCTTATAATTTACAATTTCGTTTTTTTCATTCCGAACAGGAACACCCCGTTCAATTAAATCCAAAAAATCAGTAGCCAAAAAAACAACGTTATCCAAAGAAAAATTTTTTGAAAAACTCATACCCAAAGAAATCGAAGAACCACTCTTTCGACTACCCGTTGCACCCAAAACCGCAATTAACGCATTCTGGTCATATCGATAACATCTGCGCCATAATTGGCACAACACAGGATTTTCTTTAATATGAACTGGAATTTTCATT
>Ga0315291_10012686_pt1 | contig 10231 bp, 10 predicted proteins | sample YL17G12_20_MG_FD_203070 | JGI IMG/M metagenome (GOLD analysis project Ga0315291, IMG submission 203070) | Sediment microbial communities from Yellowstone Lake, YNP, Wyoming, USA - YL17G12_20 | ecosystem: Environmental > Aquatic > Freshwater > Lake > Sediment | place: USA: Wyoming | collected...
CTGCGCGAACTCGTGCCGCACTGGAAAACCTGGGGTAGGTCTGATGTCACTACTGGCACGATCATGTTCCTGCTCACCGACATCGAATGCAGCACACAAGTCGCTCAAGTGCGCGTGTAGATCCTTAGACGTCTTCAGGGCTTGGGCTTCATGGCATACCTCAATTTGCAGGGAGTGATGGGGCAAGGGCGCATTCTTGAGCCACCAGCGCTCCCATAGTCACCCTCCGAAGTACAGATAGAATCATAGCCCAACTGAACTGAGCCCCGCCTCCCGGGATCTCCGAGCTGAATACGCTTGACTATGAATCGGAGGCGACAAGATGCAGGTCAATACGAGATGAACCTCGAACCGCTAGGTTCGAGGTTCACCTGTGCCTGCGGCAAGGTGCAGGCAAGTCCTCGGCGAGGAGCTATTGACGAAGAAGATCCGCTCTTCCTTGAGAGAACGGCGGTTTCTTGTCAAATGCTCCGGAAACTGGCAATGACCAGGGACGCCAATGGATCGGAGGCCACTTCAAGCCGAAGCGATGGCATCGGCTTACGGTGTCACAGCGTAGGCCGAGAGCTTGTTGTCGGCAAGATACTGCAGATATCGGCGTGCCTCGTCGTAGGTACCAGGACGAACAACGCCTTCTAGCACCTCATCGCTCATGAATCCGCCCGACACTGCTGTTTCGTATGCTGGCAGCATGCGTAGATGGAACGCATTGGCGCACAAAGCCCCCCAGACTGTGTGCCACAGTAGGCATACGCAGATCAGACTATAGAAAACACGTTGAGGAACTCCTCTGAGCGGGATCAAGGGCACGAGGGTCAGAAGCGAAACCCAATACCACACCGAGATCGTAAGGTATCTGGGGGCGACTGCCTGGACAATGCCGAGCCTCATTCTTCCCATGGATACTAGAAAGCCGGATGCCACCACGAACGCCGCGATCGCAAAATACGACACGAGGGGCTTCCAATTCCTGGTTCTTGCCAGATGTCCGATTGTGAGCAGACATACGCCGACACTCAACACGCCGAAGGGGAACGCAAGATCTGGAACTGTCATCAGTGGCGCACCCAGGAAATTCGTTACCCAGTACGCTCGCGACAGGACGTCTGTTCCAATCGCACCCGGACTATAACCGGGGGTGCCCTTCCATCCTGCCATGAAGAGGAAAACGCACGCGCCGCCGCACGCTGTCCATAGGACTGACCTGATCAGGCGCAGGTTCGATGGGACCGTGACGAGCAGGACGACCAGACCGATAGGCCAGTAGAGCAGGGCGTTAGGCGTCGAAAAAGCCCCCACTCCTCCTGCGAATACAGCCCACCCGAAGCTGCCCCACGTCGGTTTCCCCGTGAGGACAAAGAACCCAACGACCACGCACGCGGATCCCAGGAACATCACCGTCTGAAAACCCTGTAGCCAGCTTTCCCACTGCGCCAGATTGAAAACCAGAAACGACATCAAGGGTAGCAGCATGGACGGGGCTGAAACGTCGAATTGCGTCCAGGTCCGGATGGCATGGATCGCGAAGAACGCGAAAGTACCAATGGCAATTGCCAGGTTGGCCCACAACTCGAGCCTGATGTCGTAATGTGACAAACGAGCCAGTCCCAGCCAGATGATCCGTGGAAACAAAGGACGGTTTTCATTGTTCTGCGCAAGAAGGTCCGACAATGTCAGCACGTTTGTCCGCATCCGCGCCAGCAGCGCGATGAACCCGAACTGATCCACGTACGGGATATTGACGCCAAGAAGCCCAATGCCAATGGCAACAACTGCAACCGGCACCAGGCAAGCAAGCAACGTCCGCGACGGAGCATATTCCTTTGGAATCAAGTTACTCCACGCCTCCTTGGTAAATCGATATACGGCTGCGTTCGAGTCCTCCGCAAGACGACCGGGGTCCAGGCGACTTGCGACTGATTCTACTCTGTGATCAACGTCAACCGGCACTCCTGGCGGATGAGGCGCTGGCGCGTTGCCCCGACCCGCACCACTCCGCGGGTATGGCATCGAGGGCGGCGTACGTGCCACCTCGACTACAATTTCGTTCTCCCCTCCCTGAATGCGTCCTTGCTCCTTGTATTTGGAGACCGCCCAGCATCCTGTAAGGAGGCGTAGGCGGTGACGCTTCAAGATCCCACCTGCACGATTGAGCAAATCGCTCGGGTGTCAGAAGGCCGGGCGGAGATTCTCGCGTATGTGGTCGCTGCCCCCGTTTTTCACCCCGGTTTGAACATGGCGCGAAGAATGGTGGCTAAACCTGGCGTTGGCGATATCGCGATGATGAAAGACATATGTCAATAGAACTTGAGCCTCCAACCGCTAGGTTCGAGGTTCACCTGTGCCTGCGGCAAGGTGCAGGCAAGTCCTCGGCGAGGAGCTTTTGACCAGAAAATTCCGCACTTAGTCAACCTGGTAAGGGCGGAAATTGCTTCAATGCGGCCTACAATTGGCCCTAGCGTGCCGTTTTCACTATGGAGAAGCGAGGAAGGCCTCTGATTGGATTTCCCTTGTTACACTCCTCGTTGTCTGTATCGGAACTTGGGTTGCCTATTCCGCATGGCGCACCTGGAAAGACGAGAGGAAGGGGAAGGTTGCCTATGATCTATCCAGGCGTCTCTTGCAAGAACTTTGCGATATTCGCAATGCAATTGACTTCGTTCGCACCTACCGATTGGTGCATGAGGACATCAAGGCAATCAAGCAGCAGAACCCCGACGCCAAGATCACAGAGGAAGATGCCGGTTTTGAAGCCAAAATCCAAAGGGCAGGCAATCGAGCTGCATGCCGACGCTCAACCAAGCACTTAGTCCGTACAACGCTGACCTCTTGGAGGCGCAAGTTCTCTGGGGAAAGGATGCAAAGCAGCGGTTAACTCAGATAGTCTCAAAGATCGATGACTTGTGGTTGACCAATGAGGATTGCATAGATGCCCTGTCCGCACACGCAGTCCCCTCGAACTTCGCTGCATCTGCTGAGCGCAGACTTATGCTGGTCCAAATCGTTTACGGGCAACCGCCTGCTCGAGAGGACAAATACAAGAATGAAGTGGACGACATAATCGCAACTATCGAAAACTATCTGCCGCGGTTCTTGAAAGCCCAGACCATTCAGGTCCGCTCGCGCCGCCACCGCGTTCTGATTGTTATCTGCACGGGCAGGGGTTCATGGCGTCCACGAGCATTAGATTCGCCGCAAAGGTCAGCGACCCTTGCGCCCGGCTGATCGTGTGGTGTGGCGCCCGGAAAGGCTGCCTGGGCGCGGGCGCGGCTCTCCTGTACCGCCTTGTCGGGAAGACCAACGATGTCGGTACCAGGCAGGCCCTGCGCGGTGTCGACCTCGACCTCGACGATGACCCCCTCCAACCCGATGACCGCACAGGAAAACACCCTCGCCAGCATGGTGCCAGTGTAGCCGAGGCCATCCCCAACGTCAATTGTCAGCGGTTGCACGCGCCGCCGCGGGCTGCGCCCCAGTCGTCCGGGCTGGCCGGCTGCGGCGCCTCCTCGAATCCGGATGTCGCAGACCTGATACACTTGGCGCACGGCCCGCGAGGACAGCCACGCTTTGGCGGTGACACGAGGGCTTGCAAGGAGCCTTCCCATGAACGCCAAGACGATCATCAATTTCTCACCGACGGGCATGGTACCCACCAAGGCCATGACACCGCACGTGCCGATTACTCCGGCAGAGATCGTCGAACAGGTCCATGAGGCTTACGAGCTCGGCATCACGCTGGTGCACATCCATGCGCGCGACGAGGACGGCGCTGCCACCTGGGACCCGAAGGTGTATCAACGCATCTTCGAGGGGGTGCGCAGGCACTGCCCTGAGCTGGTGATCGGCGCGAGCACCTCGGGCAGAAACTTCCCCGAATTCGAAAAGCGGTCGGCCGTCATCGAATTGAGGCCGGACATGTGTTCGCTGACGCTGAGCAGCCTGAACTTTGTGGCTCAGGCCTCGCCAAATCCGCCGGAGATGATCCGCGACCTGGCGCAGAAGATGAAAGAATATGGCGTGAAGCCTGAATTTGAGTGCTTCGACCTCGGGATGATCAACTACGGGCTCTACCTGATCCGCAAGGGTCTGGCAGAGAAGCCGTTCTACTGGAACCTTTTCTTCGGCAACATTGCTGGAATGCAGTCCAGCCTGGCGCAAATCGGCGTGGCCCTCGCCGAGATCAGGGGAGAAGATCACTACGTTGCATTGGGCGGCATTGGGCGCAGTCAGCTGCCGGTGAACGCCACCGCCATTGCGAATGGCTACGGCGTGCGGACCGGCCTGGAAGACAACATCTGGTTCGACCCTGAAGAGACGATCAAAGCCACCAATACCGACCTGCTGAAACGCGTGCACAGCTTAATCGAGTTGCATCAGAAGCAGCTCCTTACCGCAGCCGAGTTCCGGAGCCTTGGATTTTACAGTGGGCGCTAGGCTCTGCCTGCTGGGCTTCAGCGCCAACCCACTTTCGCTGATCTTCAATACGTTGCAGGCGCTGGCTCCGCCGCAGGAATTGATCATCATCGAGAACATGCGGGCTGAGGACTCCATCCCCTATGACTGCGGCCTGCCTCACCAGAGGATTTGGTACGAGGACTACACCCGGCGCGAGGGGGATACTTTCTTCTTCGCCGTGGGTGGGGCGCGCGTCAAAGAGGCGCTCTTCGACTTCTTCGCCGGCCGATTTCCCCTTTCCCGTGACCAGTTCGTGAATCTCATTCATCCGTCCGTGCAGCTCGCGCATCAACACCATCTGGATCATGGCATACACCTCGAGCCGGGCTGCATCATCTCTCCATTTGCAGACATCGCCTTTGGGGTCAGCGTGCTGCGCGGGGCCTCCATCGGACATCACACGCGCGTTGGAGAGTTCACCAGCATCAGCCCGGGCGTGCAGATCGCCGGACAGAGCCGCATCGGACGGCGGACCACGATCGGCATCGGCTCGGTGGTGTTTGATCACCTTTCCGTCGGCGCTGATTGTTTGATCGGAGGAGGCAGCGTGGTCAACAAAGACCTCCCGGACGGCGTGGTTGCGTACGGCAACCCATGCAGAGTCGTTCGGGAGCGAACCGCCGACGGTGTCTGAGCAGCTAAGCGAGGTATGCCTGAGCCGGCCCCAGTGACAAGCCTCATCACGTCACAGGAGAGTCAGACTGTGGGTGCCGGAACGGATCTTGGCCCGCGCGGGGGATAGGCTTTCCACCCCAGGCCCTGGAGCATCGATTTGCCGAAGGTTTCCGTAATCCTGACATCGTACAATCACGCCCGGTACTTGAGCGCATCCATCGAGAGCGCCCTCGCGCAGACGTTCACGGATTTCGAGCTTTTCATCTGGGACGATGCCTCCAGTGACCAGTCCTGGGAAATCATCCAAAGCTACGGCGACGCGCGCATCCGTGCGATCCGCAACGAGAGCCGGCGGCGCCCGATCTTCGGGATCAACCGCGTCATTTCCGAAATGGCCGCAGGCGAGTACATCGCCATCCATCATTCAGATGATATCTGGGAGCCCGGCAAGCTCGACGCGCAGGTGAGGTTTTTGGACACTCACCCAACGCATGGCGCGGTATTCACGAACGCCCTGATCATCGATGAGCGCGGCAAACCCTCCACCGAAAGAACCAACAGCTACTTCAGCATTTTTGCGCAGCCCAATCGCAGTCGATATGAATGGTTGCATTTCTTCTTCTTCAGGGGCAACGGACTGTGCCATCCCAGCGTCCTGATTCGGAAGGCCTTCTTTGACCAATACGGCCTGTACCGGCGGGGCTTTTCGCAGGTCACCGACTTGGACGCCTGGATCCGGATGTGCCTGCACTATGAGATCCACGTGCTGCCGGAAAAGCTGGTCCAGTTTCGCGTCCCCCGGGAGAATATCAACGCCAGCAGCCCGACACCGGAAGGCATAATCCGGACCGAGTTCGAGATGTTCCGCGTCCTTGATAATTACCTGCAACTCTCAGAATTCGAGGAAATAGAAGCGATCTTCCCCGAGGCCGGAAAGTACCGGAGTCCGCGGGGCTTTGACCCGGGCTACGTCCTGGGCATGGTCGCCGTGGAAGCCAAGGCGTCGAGCCAGACGGTCCTGTTTGGCTTGAATCTCCTGTTTGAGGCGCTTGGTGGCCCCGCCAGGGCCGAGAGGCTTAAGGCGCTCTACGATTTTGACGCGGTTCGGTTCCACGAGATCAAGGGCTCGAGCAAGGTCTTCTGCCATCGCGGAACCGTTCTAGGATGGAGGCTGTTGCAACTTCTGCGCGGCATCCGGTTCTGGTTGGCACCGACCGGGAGTACGCGCGAGAAGCTCTGGTACGCCGCCTACGACGGTGTGAAGGCGCGTCTATAAGGTCGTAGGTCGGAACCGGCGGATCGCAAGAGCGCTCGGGTCCATAACAAAGGGCCCGTGGGGTAGGGAGGGCATGATGAGAACGCGAGCCGTCCTGTGTGCGCTTGCCGCGTTTGTGGTCCTCGGAACCGGTGGCTATGGATCGAGTGGCCCTGCTGCAGCAACATCGATGACGCTACTGCCCGCTGAGGCGGACCAGACGCTGGCAAGCGCCCGCGGGCCGTATGTGTGGATGTGCGAGGTGGACTGAGAGCCGCAAGCACCGGCATGTTAGAATGTCCGCGACATTAGAGTAGGGCTTCGATAGCAGTGGGGTTGTTGCTGAACAGGCTGCCCTGCACGGGATCGCAACCGCACGATGGTTTGAGGACCGCGCAGGTGGACGAGGAGGAGCGGCCACTGCCCTGCGAATCGCAGTTCCCCCGAACGCATGTCAACCGAACAGAGATCACGAACAGCCTGTGTGCTTTCGAGTTGATCGTTGCTTTGCTGATGTCCGTGAGCGCAGATGTTGCGTAAATCACGGGGCCGAACCTGCGCCTCGCCGGGACCTGTATGCAGTCGGGGCAGGCCATCGCTCCAAGGGGCGTGGATTGCAGGAACCGAAAATGAAGGAAATCCCAATAATGAAACCCGCATTCATCCTCCTGACTCTCGGGGCGTGGCTTCTCGCTGCTTGCAGCGCCGCAAGAGCGACTTCCGTGCCCGTTTTCGAGCCATCCGCGACTCCTGAAGCCCCTCCCACTGCGACCTCCATCCCATTCGAAACTGTCACCTTCACAACAGAAGACGACGTGCGCCTCTCGGGAACGCTCCGCGGCAATGGCCAGATCGCCATTATCCTGGCCCATCAGGGCACGCCTCGCGCGGACCAAACGACCTGGGCCTCTTTCGCCCGTTTGCTGGCAGAGCATGGTTTTGCCGCCCTGGCTTTCGATTTTCGCGGCGTGGGGCGGTCGGGCGGTACGTTCCTCTCCGCAGATCTCTGGAAGGATGTGCAGGCGGCAACTCAATTCCTGCGAGAGCGCGGCTACAGCGGGATCGTCTGCGCCGGAGCAAGCCAGGGCGGAACCGCATGCCTAGTTGCTGCGAGGCACGAAGAATACATGGGGTTGATCATCCTTGCCAGCGGCATGACGGCCGGCAGCGGAAAACACGCCCTGCGCCTGGCCGAGGAAGATCTTGCCAGCCTCGCTCCGCCAAAGCTGTTCATCACTGCAGAAGATGATTTCTACGTCATCAATGATATGAAGCGCATGGCTGAGCTGGCTCCCGCGCCCAAGGAGCTCATTCTGCTTCCGGGAACACAGCATGGCACCGATCTTTTCAGCACGGATGCGGCTGCGAAGTTGGCCACGTCCATGCTCGACTTCCTTGATCGGCTTCAGGACGGAACCCTCACGCCTATCCTGCCGACCCAAGATGTGGGAGAGCCAATGCCGCCGTTGCAGGTGATTACGACCTCCAATGCCGGGAACATCCAACTGCTCAAGACGCTTGAGATCTCTGGCTTCAAGAAGAGCAGCCTCAGTCAATGCAGTGTCGCCTTCAGTTCCGATGAAAGCTCACTGAGCGGGGTCTGCTATCAAAACACGATACCGGTGTGGGACGCGCAGAGCGCTGAGCTGATCCGCTCGCTGGAATCATCGCCCGTACATGAGGTCGCGCTTGCCTTCAGCCCGGACGGAGAACGCATCGCCACGGGGGGCTTCGCCAAGGAAATCCGGGTATGGGATGCCGTGTCAGGCGAGTTGATCAATACCATTGGTCCGCTTCCTTCGCCAATATGGGATCTTGCGTTCAGCCCGGACGGCCAACGATTGGCTTCGGCCAACTTCGACATCGCTGGCTCCGGTTTCCCCGACGCCCTGGGAATACATCTGTGGGATGTCGACAGCGGGGAATTGCTCTGGGATTACACGGAAAGCGATACTCCCCTGCGCCTCCTCAGCGTGGATTTCTCTCCCGACGGGAAAACAATTGCCTACGGGACATTCGACAGCGTGCTGATCCTGGACGCGGAAACGGGAACGCTGATGCAGTCATGGCCCATACCCAATCATGTCGGCGATCTGGCATTCAGTCCGGACGGCGATTTACTGGCGACAGGCAGCGATGACAACCAGATCCGGCTCTGGGACGCGAGCGACTATGAACTTCAGTCGACCTTGGAGGGACATGCACACTACGTCAACGGCGTGGCGTTCACGCCCGATGGCATACTGCTCGTTTCAGGCGGCCACGATCAGCAGATCGGCGTTTGGGATGTTGAGAGCGGTCGCTTATTGAAGATGCTGGAAGGACATGTCGCGCCCGTTCTGCGGGTGGCCGTCAATCCCCTGGGAACGCTGATCGCCTCAATCAGTTGGGATGGGACAGTGCGCCTTTGGGGGGTGACGGAATGAGGGACAGGCGCAAGGCCGATCCGCAGTTGCGGGTGCTCCCGGCCGCAGCATGGAGGCGTGGATGTGCGAGGGGGAGGGAGATCGGCTATTGAGGCCAGTGTTCAGCATACGCCCCGCCCCGGCCCTGCCCGTTTTCGCAGTGCGGAGAACGGGGATCGCGAAGCAGCCCGCACCGGCGGATGGGTGGGGTCATATGTGTGGATGTGCGAGGTGGAGCGAGGCCAATCCGCATGGTGCCAGCAGTCCGTGGCCTGAGCTCTACCATATTGGAATGGTCTATCGATAGGTGTCCGAGAGCTCGTCCAGCTGCGACATCTCATAGCCGGACAGGCGGAAGTCCATGGCCGCGGCGTTTTCAGCAGCTTGGGAGGCGCTGGTCACGCCGGGGATGGTCACAACAATGTCTCCCCGGGTGTGGATCAGCCAGTTCAATGCCACCTGGGCCGGGGTCGCGTTGTGTTCCGCGCCGATCTTCTCTAGCGCCGCCACCAGCGTCCGGCTCTTCCCAATGCCTCGCTCGAGCCTTGCGCGCCAGTAGAACATCTTCTTCTTCAGAAGGTCAGGATGTTTGTGATACTTGCCTGTCAGGAGTCCTAAGGCCAGGGGCGTGTACGCGATGATCGTGATTCCCAATTCCTGCGCAGTTTCCAGAACCCCGTTCGTTTCGATCCTGCGATCCAACAGACTGTATTCAACCTGGTTCACTGCAAGCGGCAATCCGCGCCGCTGCAGGGCCGCGTGAGCCCGGCGCATCTGCCTCGGGCTGAAATTGCTGACGCCGACAGAGCGGATCTTGCCCGCCTCCACCAGGCCCGCCATGGCCTCCATTTCGGCTTCCTTGGAGGACAGGCCAAAGGGCTGATGGACCATGTAGAGCCCGATGCTGTATCCATCGAGGAATCGGAGGCGCTGTTCGATCGTTCGGTGTATGTTCGCGGCGGTGCGGAACAGCGGCCACCACTTGGTGGCGACGACCACATCCTTGTCCTGCTTGCCCGCCGCCTTCAACGCCTTGGACAGCGAGGACTCCGACACGCCGTTTCCATACAGCTCGGCTGTGTCGAACCAGTTGATCCCGCCCTCGAGCCCGGCCCGCACGGTTGCGTTCTTCTCGTCCTGGGGCATGACAGGGAATGCAAGCCTGGTCAAACCTCTGCCGCCGCCGGCGAACTCCATCATGCCCAGCCCGATGGGAGTTACCGATATCTCGGTCTTGCCAAGCTTTCGCATTGAAACCGGGGACTCAATTGGCATATCTCAGGCTTTCCTCTCTTCAAGGGCGTTTTCAATCAGCTGACCCTGGCGCATCACGACCGCCGCGTTGCTTCCTTGAGCCGCCGCACGACTGCAAGCGCGGCAGCGAGAAGCAGCACCAGGAAGCTCCCGTACACAAGGACCCACTTCAAGACTGTGAAGATTGATGCGAGCGCGTCCACGACTACAGTGGGCTGCGGATAGCGCAGCATCACCAGCGAGGTCG